>Ga0114129_10002919_pt1 | contig 23910 bp, 21 predicted proteins | sample RhiMetdeltSRZDD1_FD_80071 | JGI IMG/M metagenome (GOLD analysis project Ga0114129, IMG submission 80071) | Populus rhizosphere microbial communities from Tennessee, USA - Rhizosphere MetaG P. deltoides SRZDD1 (version 2) (version 2) | ecosystem: Host-associated > Plants > Roots > Rhizosphere >...
GATGCCCTAGCAGTGCCAGGCGTGCTTCCGGCCAGGCCCCCGCGTTCACGGGCTCGGGAAGCCGGCGGGCGATCGCGAGGCGCGCACCGGGTTCCAGATCCGCGACCCGGACCCAGCCCGTTGCGCCGAGCAGCCGGTGCTTCGCAGTCACCCGGATGCGTCGTCCGCTGGCCAAGTTGACGTCGAAGACAGGCCGCTCTCCGACCCGCCAGACCTTGTCGGTCGCAGACGCGACGATCCGCTGCTCCTCGGACAGCGCCAAAACCTCGGGTGTCGTGCCCTCGAGGTTGCGAATCGGGACGCGGCGTCCGTCCGCCAGAAGTACGAGCGTGTCGCCCGTCACGCATTCACGAAGGTCCGAAAGCTGCGGCCTGCGGTCCGTGCGGGCTTCCGGGGCGCGCGAGAGCTGCGACAGCGCGATCACCGGCACGCCCAGCTCCTTGGCCAGGCCCTTCATCGAGCGGCTGATCGCCGACAGCTCCTGCTGTCGGTTTTCGGTGCGGCCGGTGGAGGCGACGAGCTGCAGGTAGTCGACGATCACGAGCGCGAGCCCGTGCTCCGCCTTCAGGCGCCGGCACTTGGCGCGCATCTCGAGCGGCGAGATCGTGGCCGAGTCGTCGATGAAGATGCGCGACTGGGTGAGGTCGCTGTAGGCCTTGGCGAGCCGCGCCCAGTCCTTCTCGTTGAGCTTGCCCGTACGCAGGCGATGCGCGTCGATGCGCGCGTCGGCGCACAACAGGCGCAGCGCGAGCTGCTCCTTCGACATCTCGAGCGAAAAAAGACCCACCGTCTCGCCGACGCGCATCGCCACGTGCTGCGCGATGTTCAGGCAGAAGGAGGTCTTGCCCATCGCCGGGCGCGCGGCCACGATCACGAGCTCGCCCTTCTGCAGTCCGCTCGTCATCTCGTCGATGTCGACGAAACCGGTGGCGAGACCGCTCACGACGTCCTTCGACTGCGAGAGCTGGTCGATGGTGCGGAAGCTCTCCTTCACGATCTCGCGCATCGACGCGAACCCGGCGCGGATCCGCTTCTCCGCGATGTCGAAGATCGACTTCTCGGCCTGGTCGAGCAACGCCGCCGCCTCGTCCTCGCCCTCGTAGCACGACTGCACGATGCGGTTGCCGGCGTGGATCAGCTTCCGAACAACGGCCTTCTCCTTGATGATCCGGCTCCAGTGCTCGACGCTGATGATGCGCGGCACGCCGTCGACCAGCCCGCCCAGGTAGGCGGCTCCGCCCACGGCCTCGAGCGCGGACTCGCGCACGAGCTCGTCCTTGAGCGTGACCAGGTCGATCGGCTGGCTGCGCTCGGCGAGCGCCGCCATCGCGTCGTAGATGCGGCGATGCGAGTCCCGGTAGAAGTCCTCGCGCGTGAGCAGCTCGGCCGCGGAGTTGAATGCCTGGTTGTCGACCAGGACCGCGCCCAGCACGGTTCGCTCCGCCTCGAGGTTGTGCGGGAGGATGCGTTCGCTGGGGGGTGCTTGGGTGCTCAAGGCGCGACCATATCAGAGGAGGCGGCCGAAACTGGACCGGAGAAGCCCGGGACGAGCCAGCCTTCCATGATCGAAGACTCCCGACGAGACCAGGAACGGATCACAAAAAACGGAAGCCGCAAACGAATAACGGCAACGGAGACGAAGAACGGCAAAGCTCGCGCCGCTGTTCGCGGCGCGAGAGCATGACTAACCTTCCTTCGTCACCAAGAGCTTGAGCGACGCCTGCACCTCGGGGTGAAGCCTGATCTTGAGCTCGTGCTCGCCCAGATTCTTGACCGGCTCGTCGAGCTGCACCTTGCGCTTGTCGATCTCGATGCCCTTCGACTTCAGGAACTCGGCTACGTCGCCGGACGTCACCGAGCCGTAGAGCACGTCGTTGTCGCCAACCTTGCGCGGGGCGATGAAGCGCAAGGTCGCGATGCGCTCGGCGAGCTGCTCGAACTCGGCCCGCTCCTTCGCGAGGCGCGCCAGGTTGGCCTTCTTCTCCTTTTCGATCATCGCCTTGTTCGCGGCGGTAACCGGCATGCCGAGACCCCTCGGCAGCAGGAAGTTGCGGGCAAAACCTTCCTTCACCTTTACGATGTCACCACGACGGCCCAGCTTGTCGACGTCGTCCCTCAGGATCAGTTCCATGAGCTTCCTCGAGATTGAATCACGCCTCCGGCCCGGATGGGGTCCGCTGCCCCGATGGCGGCTCGGCAAAGCGGCGGAAATCGAACCAGTTGTCGAATAGCCCCAGCAGGGCGAGGATCTGCGGGGCCCACGGGTTGGCCAGCACCAGCACCAGCGCAAACGCACGCAGCAGCGGCGGCGCCGCGAGGCGGCGCGCGTAGAAGGCGATCACGGCGAGCCCCTGAAGCGCAAAAAAGAACGCCACCACCAGCAGCACGTTGTAGGCGACGGGTCGCGCGAGTGGCAGCGCCACGGCCGCCCCCGAGACGACGAAGGCCATCACCAGCGGCAGCGGGAAGCGCACCCTCTCGAACTCGCCGTCCTCCAGCCAGCCGGGGTCGCGCCGCAGCAGGTAGAGTCGCAGGAGCGCCGCATTCGCGGCGACCAGCAAGCCCGCCGCGATCACCCAGAATGCGGGATACACGACGGCGATGGCAGCTTCGAGCTCGCCCACCTGCTCCTTGAACTCCGCCAGGCGCTCGGGCGGCATGCCCCCCTTGCCGAGCTCCTGCAGCACCGCGTCGGAGCGCAGCCTTTCGATCGGCGCGAGCAAGCCCTCCGCCATCGCCGCCGGTGCGGCCGCGAGGCCTGCCCCGACGAAACTCGCAAGAGTGAAGAAGGCCCAGCCGCAGCCGCGTTTCAGGCCGCGGCCGCGCGCGAGCGCCTCGCCCAGCAGCAGCCCCGGAAGCGCCAGCACCAGGAACTTCAGCGCCACCACCGGCCCGCCCACGGCCGCGACCAGCGCCGCTGCGAGTGTCGCCGCGAGCCACGCGCTCAAGGCACCGCCACGGAGCCTCTGGATCGCGAGCGGCAATGCGAGCGGGGCCGCGAAGCCCAGAGCGCCGAACATCAGCGCCGACACCAGCCCCGCCCCGAGCAGCCCGAAGACGCTCGGCTCTGAACCCGTGCCGGGCCGGGCCGAGACCGGCCCCTGCTCCACCCTCACCGCACTCACCGCCTCGGCCGCCGTCAGTCGGCCGCGTACGGCAGCAGCGCGATGTGGCGGGCGCGGTTGATCGCCTCGGTCAGCTTGCGCTGGTGCTCCGCGCAGGTACCGAACATCCGCCGCGGCAGGATCTTGCCTCGCTCCGGCACGAACTGGGAGATCAGCTTGATGTCCTTGTAGTCCACGTAGTCGATCTTGTCCGCGCAGAACTTGCAGACCTTCCGTCTCCGGAAGAAGAAGCGCTTGCCGCCTTCTTTGCCGCCGTCCTTGCCCCCGCCATCCCTGCCGCCCGCGCCGCGCGGGCCTCCGCCTCCGCCGGGACGCGGACGCCCGATCCCACGAAAGTCGCCGTTCGCTTGCGAGCTCACTGCTGCACCTCCACGTCACGCGGAGCCTGCGCCCCGGGCCGCGTCTTTCGCTTCTCGTCGGCGAGCGTGCGCTTTGCCTTGCGCCGCTCGGCCTTGCGCAGCTCCTCGTCCACACGCACGGTCAGGAAGCGGACGATGCCGTCGGTCACCTTCAGCCGGCGCTCGACTTCTTTGACCAGCGACCCCGGGCCGCTGGTGACGATCAGCACGTAGTAGCCCTCGCGGTGGCGGCCGACGACGTAGGCGAGGCGCTTCTTGCCCCACATCTCGCGCTTCTGGATCGCGCCACCCTCTTTTTCGACGAAGCCCTGCACCTGCGCGGCGAGGGTTTCCACCTCCGGCTCCCCGAGGTTGGGGTCGGCGATGAACAGGATCTCGTAGACTCGTTCGCTCACTGGTCCTCCTCCTGGACCGCCTGCGCCACACCCGCGGGTGGACGCTGGCGAGCCCCTTTCGGGCCCGCTGGGCCCTACCGGGAGCAAGGGTTCCGCGACAGGACGAAATCCGTCCGGTCTTGGGAGACGGCAGTATACCTCAGGCGCGCCGGCCGTTGAAGCGGTTCATCGCGGCGGGTGCCCCCTCCTGCAGCAGGCACAGCGTGGCGTCGGCCGCGAGGCCCGTCATCTCGCGCAGCTTCGGCAGCTCCTCCGCCGTGAACTCCGCGAGTACGAAGTCCGCGAGGTCCATCTGTGGGGGCTCGTCCAGGCCGACGCCGATCCGCACCCGCACGAACTCCTCCGTGCCGAGCGCCACGACCAGGGAGCGCAGGCCGTTGTGACCTCCGTCGCTACCGTGCGAGCGGACGCGGAGCCGACCGAGCGGCAGCGCCACGTCGTCCACCACCACCACCAGCTCGGCCGGAGACGCGGCGTGCTCGGCGACGAGCCGCGCGACAGGTTCGCCGCTCAGGTTCATGAAGCACTGCGGCTTCACGAGCAGCGCGGGCTCGCCCGCGAGCCTCGCCTCGGCCAGCCAGACGTCCGAAAGCAGCCGGCCCGCCGCCCGCGTGCGGGCGGCGAGCTCGTCGATCACCAGGAAGCCTGCGTTGTGGCGGGTGCGTTCGTAGCGCGGCCCCGGGTTGCCGAGGCCCACCACGAGACGCGTTACTTCTTCTCCCGCTTCTCGCCCTTCTCCGGCTTCTCGGGCTTGGCTTCGGCCACTTCGCCCTCGGCCTTCTCGGCCTTGCCCTTCTTGATCACCTCGGGCTCCACTGCACCGGCCTCGGCAGGGGCGCCTTCCACGACGGCCGGCTCGGCAACCACCTCGGCGCGCGGCAGCACGACGTGGACGACCACGAGCTCGGGCTCGGCCAGCACCTTCACCTTGTCCGAGACCTTGAGGTCGGACACACGCAAGTGCTTTCCGAGGTGGAGGTCGGAGATGTCGACGACGATCTTCTCGGGGATGTCGGCCGGCAGGCACTCGACCTCGAGCTCGCGCGTCACGAAGTCGACGATCCCGCCCTCGAGCTTGACGCCTATCGGCGTGCCCTCGAGCTCGATGTGCACCTTGACCTCGAGCCGCTTGTCGAGTGCGACCTCGTAGAAGTCGGCGTGCAGCAGCTTCCCGCGCAGCGGCTCGCGCTGGAACTCCTTCAGGATCACCTTGCGGCGCTTGCCGCCGATATCGAGGTCGAAGAGCGTGTTCTCGCCCGCGGCACTCTTCAGGATCGTGCCGATCTCGCCGGGCGAGACCTGCAGCGCCACCGCCTCCTGGCCCGTGCTGTAGAGCACACCCGGGATCAGGCCGCGGCTGCGCAGCCTGCGGTTTGCGTTCTTTCCGGTATCAGTCCGGCTCTCGGCCGGCACGACGAATTCAGGCATTCTGGACTCCTACGGATGCGGATTGGTTTGAGACTAAGGGCATTTCACACGAAAAGGCTGGTCACCGAGGTTTCCTCGTGGATGTTCTTGATCGCACGGCCCAGCAGGCCGCCGATCGTGAGCACCACGATGCGTCCATTCGCGAGCTTGTCGGGCGAGAGCGGGATCGAGTCGGTGACGATGAGCTTGGAGAGCGGGCTTCTCTCGATCCGCTCGATGGCGTGACCGGAGAGCACGGCGTGTGAGCACGAGGCGAGCACCTCACGCGCGCCCGCCGCCTTGATCGCCTCGGCCACCTTGGTGAGCGTCCCGCCGGTGTCGACCATGTCGTCGACGATCAGCGCCGTGCGGCCCGAGACGTCGCCGATCACGTGGTGGACCTCGGCCACGTTCGGCTGGTCGCGGCGCTTGTCAACGATCGCGAGGCTGGCGTCGAGGCGCTTGGCGTAGGCGCGCGCGCGCTCGACGCCACCGGCGTCGGGCGAGACAACCACCAGGTCGCCAAGCTTCAGCTGCTGGACGTGCTCGATGATCACTGCCGCAGCGAACAGGTGGTCGACGGGGATGTCGAAGAAGCCCTGGATCTGGGCAGCGTGCAGGTCCATGGTCAGGATCCGGTCGGTGCCGGCGGTCTGCAGCAGGTCGGCCACCAGCTTGGCGGAAATCGGCACGCGCGGCTTGTCCTTGCGGTCCTGCCGGCCGTAGCCGTAGTAGGGAAGCACCGCGGTGAGCCGTGACGCGCTCGAGCGCTTGAAGGCGTCGAGCATCACGAGCATCTCCATCAGGTTCTCGTTCACCGGCGAGCAGGTGGGCTGGACCACGAACACGTCGGCCCCGCGCACGTTGTCGTGGATCTGGAACCAGACCTCGCCGTCGCTGAAGCGCGCGAGGTGCGCGCGCCCGAGCGGCACTCCGATGTGCTGCGCGATCGCCTCTCCCAGCGCCGGGTGCGCGCTGCCGGTGAAGACCTTGAGATCTCGACGCATCAACGCGCGCTCGTGCCGCCGCTTCGGGGTGGCTGGGGCGGAAGGATTCGAACCTTCGATCCGGGGTCCAAAGCCCCGCGCCTTACCACTTGGCCACGCCCCAACGCGGGGGGGTCACTGCCCCTCCGAGCCCTCCTTTGCGGCGGCCTCGGGCGGCGAGGCTTGAGCGGGCGCCGGAGCAGCCGTGCCCGCAGCGACCTGCTGCTTGTAGACCCCCAGGATCTTCTCCTCGAGGTACTGGCGCATCTGGTTGTTGAGCGGGTGGGCGATATCCTTGAAGGTACCGTCCTTGCGCTTCTTGCTGGGCATCGACACGAAAAGACCCTTCGGTCCGTGGATCACCTTGAGGTCCGTCACCACGAAGCTGTGGTCGAATACGATCGACACGAACGCCTTGAGCTTCTCGTCGTCCACCGGGATGACCTTGACGTCGGTGATCTCCATGTTGACCGCTCCTCTTGACCCTCAACGGTTCCGCGCACGTCCCCACGCGCCGCGGTACTGCTCGAAAGTCAGCGTCTTGCCGACGAGGGCGGTCATACCCTCGGCGGCGAGAGCCGCGCGCGCCCGAATTGCGGGACGCACGTTCTCGAACAGCCCGAAGTAGCTCGAGCCACTCCCGGAGAGGGCGGCGAGACACGCGCCCTCCCTCAGGAGGACGGCCCGAACGCGTCCCGCGTGCTCACGCAGCGCAGGGGCCTCCTCGAGCGCCGCCTCCTCGAGGTCGTTCTGCAGGAACCGGTAGGCACCGGATCCCTCCAACTCCCTCGATACAAAGTAGTAGATGCTATTACTGTTCTCCCGGGGTGTCAATCTCGTATCCAGACGAGCGAATACTCGAGCGGTCGAGACGTGAATTCCTGGATCCACCAGGACCACATGGGCCCGCAGCTGGCGACGCAGAGGGTACACCTCGTCCCCCCGCGCGAGTCCCAGGGCCGTCCCTCCCAGCAGGAAATAGGGCACGTCGGCCCCCAGTCGACGGGCCAGCCGGTGCAGTCCGTCTGGCCCGAGCCCGAGCGCCCACATCCGGTCGAGGCCCATGAGCACTGCCGCAGCGTTGCTCGACCCGCCCCCGAGTCCCCCGCCCACCGGGATCCGCTTCCGGATCTCGATCTCGACTCCGCGTTTCACTCCGGCGTAGCCCCGCACCAGCTCGGCGGCGCGGGCCGCGAGGTTCGTCGCGTCCTTGGGCACGAGCGGGTGGTCGCAGCGGACCCGCACGTCACGCGCGTGGGGACGCAGAACGACGTCGTCGGCGAGGTCGATCGTCTGGAACAGTGTCTTGAGCTCGTGGTAGCCGTCTTCGCGCCGTGCGATCACCTCGAGCCCGAGGTTGATCTTGGCGTACGAACGCAGACGGAGTGCCCTCAAGGCCTGTGACTCTTCAAGAGCGGCTCTCTTAGGAGCGCGAAGAGGCCAGCGTTCTTTGAACTGGGAGGGGCTCCGCCCCCCCAGACCCCCCTGGGTTGCTCGTCAGTCTCTGAATCCTCGCGGGAGGGGGTTCCACCCCCTCGAGCACCCCCGGGTTGCAACGACCAAGGACCTGCCATTACCGGGCTGTTAGTAGGCGGCGGGCTTCGTTCGCGTCGATCTCGCGGCAGCCCTCGCAGGCTGGGGGGTCGAAAGCGGCGGCGGGGAGGCTGACGCCGGCTTCGGCTGCGTCGACCCTGGCATCGAGCTTGGTTCCGTCGACGAGCTCCGCGCGGACGCGGCGCGGCAACGCGAGGCCCCAGTCCGCCTGGTAGCTGCGGGCAGTCGCAGGAGCGATGCCCAGGAGCACGTCCATCAGCTCGCCCGGGGAGAGTGCCACACCGAGAAGCGCCTCGAAGTCGCCGCGTCCGGCGGCGCTTTCGAGCCGAGCCCGATCGGCAGGCAGCACGGCCGTCAGCCGGTCGGCGCGAGCTACGGCGACGAGGCGTACGCCGGAAGGACCGGGAATCTCGATGCGCATCGCGTCGGGCCTTTGGAACGCGACCAAAGCTTGCGAGCGGCCACGCAGGTCCTGCCCGCGGACGGACACCCTCAAGCTGCCCGACCAGGACGTCGCGGCCCGTGCCTTCTCGGCGACGCCCGGCGCCGGCAAGCGCCCCGTCGCGCACGCGGCGGCGACGACGAGCGCGACGAGCGCGAGCTCAGGGCCTGGGCGGAATGATGGTCTGCTGCTGGGCCTGGAGCGCCCCCTGAGCCTCACGAATCTTCGCCTCCACGCGCGGTGTGTCGAGCTCGCTGTCGTCGTCCTCGCCCTTCACGGCCTGCTGCCAGTAGCCGACCGCTTCGGCGATCCGGCCGCGCTTGGCGACGATGTCGCCGAGGTGGTCGAGGATGACCGCGTTGTCGTCGTCGCGCTCCAGGGCGCGCCGCACCGCCGCTTCGGCCGCCTCGAGCCGGTTCAGCCGGTAGAGCGCCCAGCCCAGGCTGTCCTGGTAGGCCGCGCTCTGGGGCTCGATCTCGACCGCTTTTTCGATCAGCGAGTAAGCCTCCTCGACCCGCACATTGCGGTCGGCGTTCATGTAGCCGAGGTAGTTCAGCACCGGGCGGACTCGGGCTCGATCTCGAGCGCCTGGCGGAACACCGTTTCGGCCGCGTCGTGCCGCTTCTGGCGTTCGAGCACCGCGCCGAGCTGGAACAGCACAGCGAGGTTCTTCGGCTCCTGGGCGAGCGCCTGGCGCAACGTCCCTTCGGCTTCCTGGAAGTCCCCGGCGCGCCGATAGAAGTCGGCCACGCGCCCGAGCACCTTCGAGTCAGTCGGCGACTTGGCGCGCAGCGCCACCACGATCGCCGTCGCCGCGGCCTTGTCCCCCTTCTCGCGCAGCAAGGTCGCCTCGAGCGCGGCGAGGTCCAGGTCGTCCGGGAAGCGCCCGCGCGCCGCGCGCGTCGCGACCAGGGCCTGGTCCTTCTCGCGGGCGAGCGAGAGCGCCTCGGCGTGGAGCGTCAGCAGGTTGGCGTCGGGCGCTTCACCCGCTTCGATTCCGCGCTGGAATTCGCGCGCGGCATCCTTGTAGCGCCCGAGCTGCTGGTAGGCGAAGCCGAGGTGCACGTGCAGCATGCGTGCCGAGCTTTTCACTTCGCTGCTCTCGGGACGCGCGAGGATCTCCTCGAGCAGCGCGGCCGCCTTCGCGTGGTCGCGCCGCTGCTCCGCGATCGTGACCTTGAGGTAGCTGGCCTTGAGATCGCTGCGATCGCCAGCGATCAGGACGTCCACCACCGCATCGGCCTCGTCGAGGCGGCGCAGGTCGCGCAGGCTGCGGGCCTTGAGGTCGAGGGCGAAGCGATTCTGCGCGTCGCTCGCCAAAACCGCCTCGGCCTCGGCGAGCGCCTCGCTCGGCTGCTTCGAGTCGAGCAGGACCTCGCCGAGCCCCAGCCGCACGCGCACGTTTCCGGCGTCGACCTCGAGCGCCTTCCTGTAGTTCTGGACGGCTTCTTCCGGCTTCTCGGCTCGGGCGTAGATATCGCCCAGGATCTGGTAGGCGCGGGCGGAGCCGGGCTGCAGCTCGAGCGCCGTCCGCATCGCCGCCGCCGCCTTCTCCGATTCGCCCGCGAGCAGCAGGTGCGTGCCCCGCTGCACATGCGCCTCGAAGTTGCCGGGGTCGAGCGCCAGGTACATCTCCCACGCGCGGGCGGCCTGCTCGTGCTGCTGGAGCTGGCCATAGATGCCGGCCATGTTGAGCAGCGCCTGCCCGTCTGTCGGCCGCAGGCGCACGACGTGCTCGTACTGCGCGGCGGCGCGCCGAAGCGCGTCCTCTGCGCCGGGCCCGGCTGCCTGGATCTGCTCGATCTGGGCGAGCGCCAGGTGAGCGTCGGTATCGTCCGCGTCGAGCGCGACGGCCGCTTTGGCTTCCTGCAAGGCCTCGTCGAGGCGGCCCATCTCGCGCAGCAGGCGCGCCGTCTCGACCCGGATCGAGGACGCGGCCGGATCGAGCTTCTGCGCCCGCCGGTACGCGGCGAGTGCCTCATCGACGTTGCCTGCGAGACGCTCCTGCAGGCCGAGGCTGTATTGGTAGTAGGCCTCGGCGCGCGCCGAGGCCTGAGCGGCCACGGCCTGGGCCGGTGCGGCCTCGGGCGACACGATGAGCGCGACTAGAAAGACCTGGATCAGCATGACGGGTGGCGCGACCCCCTTGCATCGATTGTCACACGTGCTTTCGAAGCGAGTCAAAAACCAAACGCGGGCGTCCCGAGGATGCGGCCAGCACCCCATGAAGGCTACGGCTCGGAGCGGGATTCACTCCCGCGCAGCGGAGGGGGGTCTGGGGGGTGCGGCGCGGCACCCCTTGGAGGTTACGGGCTCGGAGCGTAGCCGAATTCACTTCGGCGGAGCGGAGGGGGGGTCTGGGGGGTGCGGCGCAGCACCCCCCAGAAAAAACTACGCCGCGTTCTCACGACTCGCACGGAACTCGTCGAGAATCCAGGCCTTGACGCGCCTGGCGTCCGTGCCGTTGCCTTCTACCGAACGCAGGTAGTCGAAGAAGCGGCGCTCGTTGCCGGTGCCGATAGCACGGCTCGGGAAGGTGACGTAGATCTCGCCTTCGGGCGAGCGCCAGAGCGAAAAGCCCACCAGTTTCATCCCGGCGAGCGGCCCCGATTCGGCTTCGAACATGATCTCCGCTTCGCACACGATCCGCTCGGGCGCGCTCTCCCGCACCACGAAATTGACTCGCATCGCAACCTCCTTGTGGTTGGCAAGCGCCGGACGGGAGAGCGACCCGGCCCGAGGAGGCTACGCCCGGGGGGTGCCAGACGAGGTCCGTTCCGCTCGCTAGCCTCCTCGCGGACGCCTACGCTAAACTCCGGCCATGCCGATCGACCCGGAGCTGCTCGAGATCCTCGCGTGTCCGGAGTGCAAGACGCCGGTCGAGGTCGTGAAGGACGGCGCCGGCCTGCGCTGCGCGAAGTGCCGGCGCGTCTACCCCGTCCAGGACGACATCCCGGTGATGCTCGTGGACGAGGCGAAGATCGAGGAGTAGCCCGCGCACCGGGCTTCTTCTTGAGCCTCGAGCGGGCCCGGCTCGGGCTTCTGGCCGCCCTCGCGGCGACGATACCCGTCTCGATCTTCGCAAGCCAGATACTGCTCGCGCTGTCGCTCGTGGTGCTGCTTGCCCGTCTGCTCCGCCGCAGCACCTCGCTCCCGCGCACGCCGCTCGACGGGCCGCTCCTGGCGCTCGTCGTCTGGACCTTGCTCGCAGCATCGTTCGCGGTCGAGCCTGCGGTCGCCCACGAGGAATCCAAGAAGCTGCTGCTGTTCGCTCTCTTCTATCTTGCGGTCGAGGGGCTCTCGCTCGCGGAAGATCGCGAGCGAGTGCTGGCAGCGGCGCTCTTGGGCGGCTTGGCGCTGGCGGGCTCCATGGTGCTGCAACGCTACGCGCTCGGCTACGACTCGCTGATGCGCCGTCCCCCGGGATTCCTCGGTCATTACATGTCGGCTTCGGGCGTCACGATGGCGATCCTGCTCCTGGCGATAGCGCGGCTCGCGATCGGGCCACGCGCCCGGACGCGACCGAGCGATCTCTGGCTGCCCGCGCTCGTGCTCGTGGGAGTTTCGGCAGTGGCCGTCGCGACGGCGCACGGGCATGGTGTCCCCGCGACGCGCATGTTCGTGGCGGCCCTGGCCGCCGCGGCGCTCAGCCTGGTCCTCCACCGGGGAGCGCGGGCCCGGGCCGCCGAGGCCGCCTTGCCGTTCGTCGTGGTGCCAGTCGCAGCCTGGGCGCTCGTCGTCTCCCAGACGCGCAGCGCGTGGATCGGGGCCGCGGCCGGCTTCATGGCGCTCGCGGCGCTGGCGCTGCTGCGCGTGCCGCGCCTTCTCTGGGCGACGCTCGCCGTGAGCGGTGCGCTGCTGCTGGTGAGCCCCGGTGGGATCCGTTCGCGACTGACCGTGCTCGACGAGAGCAGCCGCGATCGCTACTACATGTGGCAGGCTGGCCTCGACATGGTGCTGGAGCGGCCGGTGTTCGGGCAGGGCCCCGGCATGGTCGAGGTCGTCTACTCGCGCTTCCGCTGGCCCGAGGCGCCGAACCCGCGCCAGCCGCACCTGCACAACAACGTGATGCAGGTCGCCGCCGAGCGCGGCCTGCCCGGGCTCATCTTCTTCCTGTGGTGGGTGACGGTCGCTTTCCTCGCGGCGCTGCGCGAAGCGCAGCACGCTGCGGCCTCAGGGCGGGGCCCGGGCTGGGCGGCCGCGGGAGCGCTCGCCGCCCTCGCGGCCGTCTTCGTGGCCGGGCTCTTCGAATACAATCTCGGCGACTCCGAGGTGCTGATGCTGGTGCTGCTGCTGACGGCCGTGCCGTTCGCGAAGGCGAACGACGTCGTCCAGGCCTGAGCGCCATGCCCCTGCTCTCCTCGGCCCGCGCCCGGGTGCTGCTGCGCGCAATGGGCGAAAAGCGCGTTCTCGTTCTCGGGGACGTGATGCTCGACGAGTTCGTCTGGGGCCGCGTGAGCCGCATCTCGCCCGAGGCGCCCGTTCCGGTCGTCGCGGTGGAGGCGAAGAGCGACCACGTCGGCGGCGCGGGCAACGTCGCGGTCAACGTCCGCTCGCTGGGCGGCGAGGCCGTGCTGGCAGCGGTCGTGGGCCGTGACGCGGCGGGAACGCGCGTCAGGGAAACGCTCGCCGCGGCCGGCGTGGTGGCGCGCCTGATCGACGCGGGCGAGGAGCGGCGCACCACGCTCAAGACGCGGATTCTCGCGCACGGACAGCAGGTCGTGCGCACCGATCTCGAGGACACGACCGAGCTGTCCCGCGAGCTCGAGCAGGCGCTCGGCGAGGTCGTGCGCCGCGAGCTCGCCGGCGCATCGGCGCTCGTGGTCTCGGACTATCAGAAGGGCGTCGTCTCGGCGGGGCTGCTGCGGCGAGTGCTGCCGCTCGCGCGCCGCAGGGGCGTTCCGGTTCTCGTGGACCCGAAGCCCCGGCACTTCCGCCATTACCGCGGAGCCCAGGTCGTGACGCCGAACCAGCTCGAGGCGGAACAGGTGACCGGGCTGCGCTTGACGGGACCCGCCGAGATCGCCGCGGCCGGGCGTCGCATCCTCTCGCTCCTCGGCTGTCGTGCCGTGCTCTTGACCCGTGGCGAGCACGGCATGAGCTTGTTCGAGCGCGGCCGGGCGCCGCTGCACGTCCCGGCGGCTGCGCGCGAGGTGTTCGACGTGACCGGAGCCGGCGACAGCGTGATTGCCGGGCTGGCGCTGGCGCTCGCGGCTGGTGCATCGCTGCCCGAGGCGGCGGCGCTCGCCAACGCCGCCGCCTCCGTCGTCGTCGGAAAGCTGGGGACCGCGCAGGCGACGCCGGCCGAGGTGCTGCAGGCGCTTCGCCTCGCCGGAAAGCCCAAGCGTTCCAGCGCCGCCGCGTCCAGGCCCGAGCGCCGCTGAGGACGCTCACGCCTTGACGAGCGCACCGGCGTTCGAGCTCCTGCTCTCGAGCAACGAGGGCGGTAGCGACCAGGCGCTGGCAGAGAACGCGGAACGCCCCGCAACGATCGCTCTCGCGGCCATGAGGCGGGCCGCCGAGGCTCATCCCGAGGATCCGGACTACTGGTACAGGCTGGCTAGCGCGCTCTCGCAGCGGGGCGAGCACGACGCCGCCGTCGAGGCGTTCCGCGAGGCGCTGCGTTTCCCGACGGCCGAGCCCTCGTACCGCTGCAGCCTGGGCCGGTCGCTGTGGCAGCTCGGGCGATTCGAGCAGGCGAGGGATGCTTTCGACGAAGCGCTGCGAGACCACCCCGAGGACGCCGAGGCGGCGAACGGCTTGGCGCTGTCGCTGCTGCGGCTGGGGCGGCCCGCGGAGGCTTTGACCCTGCTGCGGCGCATTACGGCAGAGAGCCGCGAGCGAGCCGACTGGCGCTCGAACCTGGGTGTCGCACAATGGGCCACGGGCGAATCGGCGCAGGCCGAGCGCTCGTTCCGGCGCGCGATCCGGTCGCAGCCCACTAACCCCGCCTGCCACCGCAATCTCGGCCTCCTGTTGCTCGCTTTTGGCAATGCGGGCCCAGCCGCGGCCTGCTTTCGCGAGGCGCTTCGCATCGATCCGACTCGCGCCGCCACCGTGATGGACCTGGGCGACGCGCTCTTCGCGGCTGGCCACCACGCCGAAGCAGAGGAGGCGTATCAGCGGGGAGTGACGCTCGAGCCCGGCACCGCCGCGACGCGACCCGCGACGCAGGCGGCATGGCAGGCGATCCGCCTCGAGCGCGCGCGGGGCGAGCTGCCAGCGAAGCCTAAGCCTGGCCTCTACGACTTCGCGATCTCGCGCGCCTTCGACGTCGCTCACCGGCTCGAGCGCTGGCTCGACGTTCTCGGCAGCCCGGGTCGCCGCCTCGCGAGCGTCGGCGCGCTGCTGCTGCTAATGCTGTTCGGACGTGTGACGCTGGTGGTGCTGCCTCACTACATCGCGCACTACCGGCTCCACGACGAGATAGTGCGGCTCAGCCGGATACCGACCGATGATGACGTCCGCCTACGGCAGGACGTGCTCGAAGCCGTCCGGCGGCTGGGGCGCGCGCCGTACGTGCGCCCCGAGGACGTTTCGGTCGTCGGCAGCGGCGTCGACACCCGGCGCGTCACTTTCGGCTATGAGGTGAAGGTCGAGCTGCTGCCCGGCTTGACGCCGCGGCTGCGCTTCCGGATCCACGTCGAGGAGCCCTTCTTCGTCGAGCGCGAACCGCAGCTACTCTGATTCTTGGGGGTGCTACGCGGGAGTGGACCCCGAGCGTCAGCGAGGCGAAACGGAGCGGCTTCGGCTGTGACGAAGGCGCTCCGTAATCCCGCTTCGCTCCGAGCCCGTTGCTTGTCTGTGATACTGCGTCGCACGCTGCGCATTACTTCAGGGCGGCACGCTCCTGGCGGGCGGCCGTCAAGGCGGGCTGCGCCTTGTCGGCGTCGGCCCAGAGCTCGAGGAAGCGGTCGTAGTCGGCGCGGCTCCCGGCCTTGTCGCCGGCGCTCGCCCGGGCGCGCGCGAGCTCGAGCCTCGCAAGCGCGTGGACTCCCGAGAATGGATCGACGCCGCGGTGAGCCAGCACCGACTCGAACTCCGCGATCGCCCCGGCCGCGTCGCCCTGTGCCAGCCGCGCCCTTCCCCTCAGGAACGCGGGAGCAAGCTGGGCCACGTTGCCGAGCTCGTAGGGCTGGGCCGGCTGGAGCGCCGCCAGGGCCTCCGCGGGCCTGAGGCGCGCCAGCTGCACGGCTGCCTCGGCAACCGGCACGTGCACCATGGTCACGAACGTATTGGCGGGCTCGTTTCGCCTCGCCGCCGCGATCACGCGCTCGGCTTCGTCGGGGGCGCCGGCAAGCGCCAGCGCGGCAGCGGCCCGCAGCCCGGTCGCGGCACTCGGCTCGAGCCGCAGCACGTCACGCGCCTGGCTGAGCGCCTCCCCGCGGTTGCCGTAGATCGCCTCGGTCCAGGCCGCTTGCGCGGCGTAGCCGAGCGCCACCTGGCCGAGGGCCTGGTGGCGAGCGAGCTCCTGCGTCCTCTGGTAGAGAGCGAGCGCGCGCGTCATTTGCCCCTGGTAGGCGACGGCTTGAGCCTGCGCGCCAACGAGGTCGTACTCGCGCGGCCGGCCCCGGCTCCATTCGAGCGTGGCCTCGGCGAGTGGATTGTCGCCGTCCAAGAGCGCGAGCTGGTAGAGCAAGCGCCGGAGCGGGACTGTCTCGAGCTCGACCGCGAGCGCCTGCTCGGCCGTGCGGCGCGCTTCGGCGAAGCGGCCGAGGCCACGATAGGCGTGCGCCAGGTTCGAGCGCGGAAACGGGTGCAGTGGGTTGCGGCGCTGCGCCTCCTGCGCTTCCTCGACGGCCCGCTCGTAGTCGCCGAGCCGATTTAGCGAGACCGCGAGCGCGTTGGGCGCGCGGTAGTCCCGCGGGTAGAGCTGCTTCCACATCTCGAGAATCTCGACAGCGCGCCGCTCGTCGCCGATCGCGTCGTGTTGCTGGTACTCGATGAACAGCCGCTCGCGCTCGCTGACGTGGTCACGATTGTCGTAAGCCAGACGGGCGTGACGCGCGCGCGCCTGCGCTTCGCCCAGGCTGCCGTAGATCGTCGACAGTGCGCTGTGGGCCGAGGCGAAGGCGGGATCGAGAGCCACCGCGTGCTGCAGGAACGGGATCGCGGCGATGTCGTCGCCCTTCGCGCGCTGCGCGACCCCGAGCGCGTAGGCCTTGAGCGCGTCGAGCGAGCGAGTCGTGGCCTGCTCGATCGGCGCGTCGAACTTCCGGAGCGTGGCGAGCGACTCGCCGAGGCGAGCCCGCATCGACGAGGCCATCCGCCCGAGCGCCTGCAGCACGCGCTCCTTGCTGTCGACCTGCGCCTGCTCGCGCGCCAGTGACTCACCGGCGCTGCAGCCGGTCGCCTCGAGCGTGAGCACGAAGCTTTGCCCGAGCGCGGCGATCTGCCCTTCGAGCATGGCCTTGGCCGAGAGCCGTTCGCACACCTCGCGCGCCACCGGGCGCGTCAGCCGCGCGTCGGATGGACGCGTCATCATGCGCAGCGTCTCGCGCACGCTCTCTTCGGGCACGATCGCGAGAAAGGGCGACTGGCTCAGCTGGACCGCGAGCGCCTCGCGCAAGGTCAGGTCGAAGACGGAGTCGCCGGTTTGGTTCTGGAACTCGGCGAGCAACACCTGATCGCGCTCGCTGAGCGCCGTGGCCGGCGCGCGGCCGCGCACGACGAGAGCGGAGATCGCCACGGCTGCCAGCCCGACGAGCCCCAGCGCCAGCCAGCGCGGGCCCGCGCGACGCAACGCCGCCCGCAGCCGCCTGCGGGACGCGCTCGAGATCAACAGAGTCGGGGTCGAGGCGCCCAGCGTCCGGCGCAGGAGCCGGTGCAGCTCCGACGCGACCTCCGCGCTCGTCTGGTAGCGGTCGGCCGGGTTTTTCTCCAGCAGCCTGAGAATCAGGTCCTCGAGCCCGGCCGGCAGGTCGCGCCCGAGCTCAGCGGGAGGCACGGGCGCACGGTTCAGCACGGCGTCGTAGACCGCCGCAGGAGTGGCGCCCGGGAAAGCCCGCTCTCCGGTCACCATCTCGTAGAGCACCGCGCCGAACGAGAAGAGATCCGTGCGTGCGTCGAGCGGCTGCCCGAGGGCCTGCTCGGGAGAAATGTAGGCCGGAGTCCCGGCACCCGCGTGCGTCAGGGTCGCCACGGAGGGCGTCGTGTCGAGCGTCGAAGCCACGGCCCATCGCCGCGGCCGTGAGGTGTCGCTCAGCAGCTGCGCGAGACCGAAGTCGAGCACCTTCGCGTGGCGCCCGTCGGGGGACACGAAGATATTGGCGGGCTTCAGGTCACGGTGGATCACGCCCTGTGCGTGCGCGGCCTCGAGCGCCTCGGTGATGCCGACCGCAAGAGTGAGAGCGCGCTCGCCGGAGAGCGGCCCGGCGCTGAGCTCGTCGCGCAACGAGCGGCCCTCCAAAAGCTCCATCACGATGAAAGGCCGCCCGGCGTGGTCGAAGACGTCGTGAATCGTCGAGATGTGGGGGTGGGTGAGCGCCGCCGCGACTCTCGCCTCGCGCTTGAACCACTCGAGCGCCTCGGGCTCGTTCAGGAGGTCTGCGGCAAGCACCTTGATGGCGACCGGCCGCTGCAGCCTGGTGTCCTCGGCCTTGTACACCGCGCCCATGCCGCCCGCGCCAAGAAGCTCGACGATCCGGTAGTGGTGAAAAGTCTCACCGATCATGCGCCGGGCTCGAACGCGGGGACGGCCAGCATGCCGCAGGTACGATATGCAGCGCGGCTCGGCGCGTCAACGAAGCGCGAGCCGCCGGAACTCCTCGCGCGCCGCCAGCAGCACGGGCAGGTCGGCGTCGGCGTTCCGCCACGCCTCGAAGAAGGCCTGGTAGGCCCGGGCGGCCTCGTCCCGCTCGCCGAGTGCGCTCCGGGCCCGCGCCACGCCGAGCGGTGCTAACGCCACGACCGGCGCGAAAGGGTCGGCCCCGCGCTGCGCGAGCAGCTTCTCGAACTCCTCGAGCGCACGTGCGGACTCGCCGGTGGCGAGGTATGCCTCACCGCGGAGGTAGCGCGGGATCAGCACGGCCACGCCGCCGGCCTCGTAGGCGGCCGCGGCCCGCAGCGCCTCCACGGCCTCGGCCGCGCGCCCGGCCCCGAGGGCGATCGCCGCCCGCGCGGTCGGCAGGATCACGCCGTTCACGAGCGTCGAGTCGGGCCGCTGCTCTGCGAGCGCCCCGGCCATGCGCGCAGCCTCCGGCGCACCGAGGAGGCCCAGCACGGTCAGCAGCCGCAGGCGCGGCACGGCGTCCGAGGGAGCGCTGCCGGCCCTGGGTGCAAGCGCCCGGCGCGCCAGCGCCAGCGCTTCTGCGCGGCGACCGTAGAGCGCGAGGCTGAAGGCGTCGTGCGCCACGTAGGAAAGGCCCGTCTCCCGCAGTGCGCGCCGCTCGGCGAGCGCGACGCTCTTGCGGTAGAGCTCGTCGGCCTGCCGCAGCCGCCCCTCGAAGGCCACCACCTGCGCCTCGGCCGCGACGATGTCGAACTCCCGGGGAGTGCCCTTTGCCCACTCGAGCTGCGTCTGGGCAGCGGCCGCGTCGCCCCGAAGCACGGCGAGCTGGTATACGAGCCGCCGCGTCGGCACCGTCGCCACGCCGCGTGCGACCGCTTCCTCCGCGACGCGACGCGCCTCGTCGTAGCGGCCGAGCCCGCGATAGGCGTGGCCGAGCTGAGACACCGCGAACGGGTGACCCGGCGTGCGCGCGAGCGCGTCCTGCGCCTCGAGCACACCCTGGTCGTAGCGTCCCAGCCGGTTGTGGATGATCGCGAGGGCGTTGGCCGGTTGGAAATCGTTGGGGAAGGTCCGCTTCCAGACGCCGAGCGTGTCGGCGGCCTGCTTCAAATCGCCGGTCACGCGGTCGTGGTACTGGTAGCTGATGAACAGCTGCTCGCGTTGGCTGACCTTCTCGCGCTGCGCGTAGGCGAGGCGCGCGTAGTCGATGCTCTTCGCGGCCTCGCCGAGGTTGCCGTAGACCGTGGAGAGCGTGGTGGCGGCGGCGGCGAAGCCGGGGTCGAGCTCGAGCGCGCGCTCGAGGAACGGGATCGCCTCGAGCTCCGCCCCGTGCCGGCGCTGCTCGACGCCGAGCGAATAGGCCCGCAGCGCCTCGAGCGAGGGCGTCGTGGCGCGCGCGATCGGCACGTCGAACGCCTGAACCGAGCGGAGCGATTCGCCGACTCGGGAGCGCAGCCGCGAGGACATGCGGCCGAGGGTCTCGAGCACCTGCTCCGCCCCCGCGGCTTGCCCCTGTTCGCGCGCCAGCGAGGCGCCGCTTCCGCATTCGCTCGCCTCGAGCAGCAGCACGTAGAGCTCGCCCAGCCGGGAGATCGAGCCTTTCACCATCGCGCGCGCCGAGAGCCGCTGGCACACCTCGCGCGCGAGCTCGCCGGTCAGCCGCTCGCCGGGGTCGCGCTCCATGAGCGCCAAGGTCTCGCGGGCGCGGTCGTCGCCGACGATGTTCAAGAACGGCGACTGGCCGAGCTGCAGCGCCAGCGCCTGCGACAAGGTCGCGTCAAATACGGCCTCGCCCGTCTTGTTCTCGAAGCCCGCGAGCAGGACCTCATCCCGCTGGCTGAGCGGCGGCGGGCGCCGCAGCGCCCAATACCCGCTGAGCGCGAGCCCGCCCACGAGCCCCGCGGCGAGCCAAGGCCAGGAGCGCCGCAGCATACGCCTGCGACGCCATCGGCTCGCCGAGGCCTCCGGGTCGGAAGCGGTTTCCTCGAGCGCGAGCAGCCTTTCCACCTGATCGAGGTCCGAAAGCAGCTCGGACGCGCTTGCGTAGCGATTTTCGGGCTGCTTGGCGAGCAGCCGCTCGAGCACCTCCTGAAGCTCCACCGGCACCTGCGGGTTGACCCGGCTCGCGCGGCGGGGCTCGCGGTTGAGGATACGGTCGAATACGGCGCCTGGCGTAGTGCCCGCGAACGCTCGCTCGGCGGTGACCATCTCGTACAAAACCGCCCCCAGCGAGAACAGATCGGAGCGGGCGTCCACCGGCCGCCCGAGCGCCTGCTCGGGTGACATGTAGGCGACCGTGCCCAGGGCCATCCCCGGCCGCGTCAGCTCGGCCTCCGGGGCCGCCGGAGGCAGCGAGTCGCCGTTCGGCGCCTGCTCGCTCAGGCGCGGCTCGTTGAGCTTGGCGAGGCCGAAGTCGAGCACCTTGAGCTGGCCGGACGGGCTGACGAACAAGTTGGCGGGCTTGATGTCGCGGTGGACGATGCCGCGGCGATGGGCGGCGTCGAGCGCGCGCGCCGCCTGGATCGCCAGGTCCACGGCCTGTGCCGGCGGGACCGGGCCGCGCTGCACGAGCCGCTTCACGGTCTCGCCGGCACACAGCTCCATCACGATGAACGGACGGCCCGCATGCTGCCCGATGTCGTGCACGATGCAGATATGCGGGTGGTTGAGCGAGGAGGCGAGCCGTGCCTCGCGCTCGAAGCGCGCGAGCACCGCAGGATCCGCCGCCAAGAGCGCGGGAAGGAACTTGAGTGCTATGTCGCGATCGAGATTGAGATCGTGGGCGCGATACACGACCCCCATCCCGCCGGAGCCGAGCTCCTCGTCGATGCGGTAGCGCGAGACCGTCTCGCCGATCATGGCGTTGCTCTGACTAATGTCTGAAGTGCCTCACACCGGTGAACACCATGGCGAGGCCGTGCTCATCGGCGGCCGCGATCGTTTCTTCGTCGCGTACCGAGCCGCCGGGCTGGATGATCGCGCTGGCGCCGCTCTTCGCGATCTCGTCGATCCCGTCGCGAAACGGGAAGAAAGCGTCCGAGGCCACGACGGTCCCGGCGAGCGGCAAGACCGCCTTCTGGGTGGCGATGCGCGCCGAGTCGACCCGGCTCATCTGCCCCGCGCCCACGCCGACCGTCTGGTGCGCGTTGGCGTACACGATCGCATTCGACTTGACGTGCTTGACGACGGTCCAGGCGAACAGCAACGCCGCCCATTCCTGCTCGCTGGGCTTGCGCTTGCTGACCGCCTCGCAGCGGTCCCGCTCGAGGCGGTGGAGGTCCCACTGCTGCGCCAGCATGCCTCCCACGACGCGACGCAGGTCGAAGCCGCTGAGCTTGTGGATGCCGGTGGCGTCCATGCTCATCACGCGCAGGCTGGCCTTCTTGGCGAGCAGCTTCCTCGCCTCGCCCTCGAAACCGGGCGCGATCACGGCTTCGACGAATCTTTCGGAAAGCCGGCGCGCCGCCTCGGCTTCGAGCTTCACGTTGAAAGCGATCACGCCGCCGAAGGCGGAGGTCGGGTCGCAGGCCCAGGCGCGCTCGTAGGCCTCGAGCGAATCCGCGCCGAGCCCCGTACCGCACGGGTTCGTGTGCTTGACGATCACGCAAGCCGGCAGCTCGAGCTCGGTCGCCAGGCGCCAGGCGGCGTCGAGGTCGAGGATGTTGTTGAACGACAGCTCCTTCCCCTGCAGCTTGCGCGCCGCCGCCACCGAGTACAAGGTCGAGCCCAGGTCGCTATAGAAGGCCGCGCGCTGGTGGGGGTTCTCGCCGTAGCGCAGGTCCTGCACCTTCTCGAAGCCGAGGCTCAAGCGGTACGGGAAGGTCTCATCGGCTTCGGCGGGCACGAAGCGCTCCTCGCGCAGCTCGACCTGCGAGAAATAAGCGGCGATCGCGGCCTCGTAGCGGCCGGTGTGGCGGAACGCCTTCTGCGCGAAGTAGAGCCGGGTCGCCGCGTCGATGCCGCCCTCGCGGTCGAGCTGCTCGACGAGCAGCGGATAGTCGGCCGGGTCCACCACCACCGCGACGGCCTTGAAATTCTTGGCCGCGGCCCGCAGCATCGTCGGCCCACCGATGTCGACGTACTCAAGCGCCTCGTCGAAGCTGCAGCCCTTGGCGACCTTGTCCTCGAACGGGTAGAGGTTCACCACCACCACGTCGATCGGGAGGATCCCGTGCTGCTCGAGCGCCTGGACGTGCTCGGCGAGGTCGCGTCGCGCGAGGATGCCGCCGTGGATCTTAGGGTGCAAGGTCTTGACGCGCCCGTCGAGGATCTCCGGAAAGCCGGTGGCCTTCGAGACCCCGGTCACCTTGATGCCGGCCTCCGCGAGCTCCTTCGCAGTGCCGCCCGTCGACAGCACCTCGAACCCTCGCTCAGCCAGGCTGCGAGCGAGCTCGACGATGCCCTCCTTGCGTGAGACGGACAGCAGCGCGCGACGCGTCATCGTCGCTCCGGCTGAGGCTGGGGCACGACTTCGCGCGTCATCGGCATCCGCGTGGTGTCGCCGTTGGCCTCGCGCCATACCGCGAGCCAGGTGGCGGCCGCACCGGTGACCGCCCGCGAGTACGCGATCGAGGACACCGCCCAGGCCGGCGAGCGGTAGTCGAGCCGGCGATGGTCGAGGACGCGGCCATTCACGAAGAGCGCCTCGCGCATGACCGGCACCTGCACGCGGCTGCGCTCGACGAGCGACTGCCACAACGCCGGCAGCTCCTTGCGGGTGAGCTTGAGCGCCGCGGGGTCGTCGAGCACGACCGGCATCTTGGCGAGGTTGGCCGTGAACAGTGCGTAGTATTCGCGCGTGAGACCGGCGGGCCAGCCCTCGGGCCCGACCGCAAGCACCGGGTCGGACAAGTCGGCCGGGATCCGCAGCAGCCCACCGAGCTGCACCAGGCCCTCGGTGACCTGGCCCTGCTTCAGCAGCAGGAACGCCCCGTCCGTGTGGGCGGCGAGGGCTTTGAGCGTCTCCGGGCTGAGCCGGCCGGAGGGCAGGTCCTGCGCCAGGGCGCGCGCCAGGTCGGGCGGGAAGCGGCGCGTCTCGTCGAGCACGAAGCTCTCGCGCTCGCCCAGCAGCCGGTTGAGCGAGCGCGGCAAGAGCTTGCGTGCGTCGCGCGAGAGCGCCGCCATCGTCTCGGCGGACCAGGCCAGGCCGGGCTGCGGGACGAGGGCCAGGAGCAGCCCGAAGGCAAGCGCGCGCCTCACGGCCTCACTTCACGACCTTGGCCTTGAGCGACACCTTGCCGTCCTTCGTCTCCAGGCGGAAGTCGACCGCCAGGGCGCCCTTCTCCTCGCGGATCTTCTGCGCCTGCTTGCCGATCAGCGCCTGGAAGGCGTCGAAGGCCGGCGGCGCCGACTCTCCCACGCGACGGCGCTCTTCGACGAATTTTTCATAGAGCGCGCGCACGGCCCCCGCGTCGCGGGCCGGGTCCGTGACGCGGAACTCCGAGCGCGCCTCGGGCTTGAACGACACGTCGAGCGGGCGGCCCGGCGGCACCAGCTTCTCGGCCTTGAGGCCGTGCATCCCGTAGAGCCGTCCCTCCTCGCGCGCCCGTAGCTTCTTCTGCCACAGCTCGTTGAAGGTGGTGTAGCGAGCCGACAGACCCTGGAAGCGGAAGCGATCGCCGTTGTTGCGGATCTCGGCGTTGGAGTGGCGCTTGATCAGCGAGTCGAGCTGCGACTGCAGCTCGTTCGGCGGCTTCTTCTCGGAGCCGGTGAAGAAGAGATCCCACTTCACCTGGAGCTGGCGCAGAAGCAGGTCGATGCGGTCGAGATCTTCCTGGAGCGCCACTACGCCTCGCCCCCCACGAACATCCAGAAAAGCGGCAGCCACAGCTCGTGCGCGTAGGGCAGCTTCTTGCCATCGATCCGCAGCTCGAGATCGGGCCGCTCCTTGACGATCTCGAAGAGCCCGAGCA
>Ga0114129_10002920_pt1 | contig 23907 bp, 17 predicted proteins | sample RhiMetdeltSRZDD1_FD_80071 | JGI IMG/M metagenome (GOLD analysis project Ga0114129, IMG submission 80071) | Populus rhizosphere microbial communities from Tennessee, USA - Rhizosphere MetaG P. deltoides SRZDD1 (version 2) (version 2) | ecosystem: Host-associated > Plants > Roots > Rhizosphere >...
CAGAACGCGTTCCAGCTCGACGCCTCGCACCGGCCGACGCTGGAGGCGGCGCGCCAGCTCTTCCTCGGCGCCGGCCGGCTCGACAAGGTGCTCGCGTTGCACGAGCGCGAGGAGGCCCTGCTCGCCACGCCCGCCGAGCGGGCCGAGTCGCTGCGCGCCCAGGCCGCGCTCCTCGCGCGCAACGGCGACGCTCGCGAAGCCGTGCGGCGGGTGCAGGCCGCGCTGGAGCTGGCTCCCGACCACCCTGCCCTGCTCGCCGCTGCCGTCGAGGCGGCGCGCGACGACAAGCCCGCCTGCGCGCGGCTCCTCCTGCGCTTCGCCGCGTCCGTCCGCGACGACGTGCAGAAGGCGCAGCTCCTCCGCCGTGCGGCGTTGCTGCTGGAGGAGGCGCTGGGCGGAAACCGGCCGGACGCGCAGGAGCTGGACGCGCTCTACGAGGACGCCCTGCGCAAGCTGCACTCGGCGGACCCGAAGGACCCCGTCGCCATCCTCGGGCTGCTCCAGCGCGCCCGTGCCCGCAACGACTGGGAGGCCGTGCTGCGCTCGTACCGCGACCACGCCGAGCGCACGGGCGGCCCGTCGGACCGCGTGGCGGCGGCGAACATCGCCGCGCACCGCCTCGGCAAGCTGGCCGAAGCGATGGCCGAGCTGCGCGCCTCGCTCGAGGATGAACGCCGCGACCAGGCCTTGCTCGCGCTGCGCGCTTCGCTCGCCGAGCAGCAGCGCGCGCCGGATCTGGCCGACGCCCTGCGGGCGCGCGCCGCCGCGAGCGTCGAGCCGACGGAGCGCGCGGATCTGAAGATCGGAGCCGCGGCGCTCGTCGCCGATCCCGTCGAGCAGGAGCAGCTCCTCTCCGAGGCGCTGGCGGACAATCCCGGCGACGGGGCCGCGATCGCGCAGCATGCGCGCCTGGTCGCGCGCCGCGATCCGCTCGCCGCCGCCGAACGGTTCGCGGCACTCGCCGATTCCCTCGGCGAGCACGCGCCCGCAGAGGCGGCCGCGCACTACCTCGAGGCCGGCGCGTTCCTGGAGGCGTCGGGCCAGCGCGAGGAAGCGGCGCGCATGGCGCGCAACGCGCTGGCGCTGACCGCGGGCGGCGCGGCGGCGGAAGCAGCGCTGCGCCTCTTGCAGCGGACCCTGCCGTTCCTCGGCGGACATGCCGAGCTGGCATCGCTCCTCGAGCAGGTCGCGGCGGGGCTGCCCCGTGCACCCGCGGCCGAGCTGCTCCTGCGCGCGGCGGCGTTGCTCTCCGACGTCCCCGCGCCGCCCGACGGAAGCGCCAATCCGCGCGCCCGCGCGCTGGAGCTCACGCGTCGCGCCGCGGAGCTGGCCCGCGGGCTGACCACCCCCCGGTCGCTGGAGGCCTGGACCTCGCTCGCGCTGCGGTCGCTGGACCTGGGATCCCTCTCTCTCGCTCTCGAGGCCCGCGGCGACGCCTCGCAAGGCGCGGACGCCGTCGATCTGCTCGTCGAGGCTGCCGAGCTGTCGCGGGCCACGGGCGACGAGGAACGTGCGCTCGCACTGTTCCGCAAGGCGCGCGCCGGGGACCGGGCATCCGAGCCCGCCCGCAGGGGGTTGCTCGCGCTGCCCGGGTTGCCCGACGAGGAGCGCGTCGAGCTGCTCACCGAGGAGGCGCGCGCAGCCGAGCCGGCGCGCGCGGCCGCGCTGCACGCCGATCGCGCGGCACTCTTCGAGGCGCGCGGCCGATTCGACGACGCCGTCGCGGCGGCGACCCAGGCCCTCGAGCTCGGCGGACAGGACCTGGCCATCCTCCGCCGGCTCGCGCGCCTCCATGCGCTGCGCGGCGACCACGGCGCCGCGGTCGCCGTGCTGGCGCAGATCGCCGAATCGGTCCCCGAGGGCAGCGCTCGCTCCGAGGCGCTGGCCAGGGCGGCGGAGCTCGCCGAGTGGAGAGCCGGCGACGCCGAGCGCGCAGCGGAGCTGTACGCCGGCGCCGCAGCCGCGCACCCGACGGCGGTATACCCGGTCGTGCAGCTCGCGCGGCTGCACGCGTGGTCCGGGCGGTTCGCCGAAGCGGCGCAGGCATACGAGCAACTCGCACAGCGATCGCCGCTCTCGCGCGAGCGCATCGAGGCCCTCCGCTGGGCCGCGTCGCTGCTGGCGCACCGGTGCGGCCAGCAGTGGGCTGCGCGGGAGATGTACCGGAGGATCCTCGCCGAGGCCCCCGACGACCTCGAGGCGATCGCTGCGCTGCTGGACCTGGTCGGCGGCGACGAGGGTCGCGACGCCTTGATCGAGAGGGCAGACCTGCGCGGACGGATGGCGAGCCGTTGCCAGGACCCGCGCTATGCCGCCTTCCTGCGCGTCGAAGCGGCGCGGGACCGGATGCAGGCCGGCGAGCGCGACCACGCCGTCGCCGAGTGTCGCCGTGCGCTCGCGCTGAACCCCCAGGATCGGATCGCGCTCGATCTCGTCGACCAGGGGCTGCGCGCGGCGGGAAAGGGCGAGATGCTCGCCGAGCACCTCGCCTTCCGCAGCGCGTACGTGGACGGCCCGCTGCGAGCGGCCATGGCGCTCGAGCAGGGCGAGCTGCTCGAGGACGCCGGCCACCTCGACGCGGCCGCGGCGGCCTATCGTCAGGCGCTCGAGGCCGAGCCCGGCTCGGTCCTGGCGGTCCGCGGCGCGCGGCGCGTGGCCGATCGCATCGCAGAGCGCAACTCGCAAGCTGCGAATGGCGGCGCAGCCGTCGCTTTCGAGCCCGGCCGGTTGGTCGAGGCAGCCCTGCTCGAGCAGCACCTCGGTCCAGGCGCGAACGGCGCGAAAGCGGAAGAGCCTGCCCCTGCTGCGCAAGCGCCGATCTCGCCGGAGGCGCTGCACGAAACGGTCGAACGCGCCCTCGCCGATGGACGCGAGGACGCGGCCGTCTGCGCCGCGGGCGTCCTCGTTGCCCTCGGGCTGGCAACGCCTGCCGAGGCCGAGCTGCACGCGCGGTTCGTCGCGCAGCCTCCGCGCGCGGAGCTGCCGCGAGTCGCAGAAGACGACCGCCTCCGCGCGCCCGACGACGGGGGCGCGGCCCGGGATCTCCTCGCCGCGCTGGGCGCCCCGTTGTCGCGAGCGCTGCCGACCGAGCTCGCGGGCCGCGCCGACCGGGTCAAGGGGGACAACCCCGTCCGGCGCGTGTGCGCCGCCATCGCCGGCGCGCTCGGGATCGCCGAACCGGCGCTCTACGTCGCGAAGCGCGAGCCGGGCGTCGTGCTGCCCACCGCGACCGAGCCGCCGGGCATCCTGGTGGGCCTCGAGGTGCCGCGCCGCCATCACTCGCGACAGCAGCGGTTCCTCTACGCGCGGGCGCTCGCGCACGTCCGGCGCGGCACCCACGCGCTCGCGGCCATTCCCGCCGACCGCCTGGCCGCCATCGGCGCGCAGCTCGTGCGGCTCCTCGCTCCCGCGGGCACCGATTTCTCCAGCCTGCCGCCGCCGGACGAGGTGCTCGCCCGCGCGCTCGAAGGCGCAATCCCGGAGGACCAGCGCCGATCTCTCGCGGGGCTCGCGGAGCGCGCGGCGGCGCTGCCCGCATCGCAGTGGGAAGGGCTGGCGCTCGCGATGCGGGAGACGGCGGAACGCACCGCGCTGGCCATCTGCGGAGATCCAGGCGCGGCGCTCGCCATCGTCGCGGCGGAGTGCCCGGGCGGCCTCGATCGTCCGGAGGTGGCGCGGCTCGCGCAGTTCGCCGTCAGCGAGGCATTCCTCTCTCTGCGCAACGCCTGAAGCGGCGTCACTCGTCGCGCAGCAACGCGCTGGCCGGGACCCGCTCGCGCAGGAAGTCGGCCGCCTTGCGCACCTCGCCTTCGTCGCGGCCGTCGAAGGTGACCTTGACGCGGTAGTCGGCCTCGTCGAAACGCGGGTAGCTGCCGATCGACACGGCCGGGAACCGCTCGACGGCCGCGTCGAGGTGCTCGGCGAGGACCCCTTCGCCCACGCCGAAGTAGAGCGCGCGGGTGAAGATGGGCGCCGCGCGGTACCGATCGCGGATGCGCAGGAACCCCTCCTTGAAGAGCATCGGCGGTCCGGGGAGAACGGCGACGTTGTCCACGGACACGACGGGAAAGAGCGAACCCGTCGACCACTCCACGCTCGCGCCTTCGGGGACGTCGGCGAGCCGCCGCAGCGCGGGATTGAGCTTGTCGCCCAGGTGCAGCCGCAGCGCGGCGAGGATGCGCTCGTCGACGACGACGCGCCGGCCGAAGCACTGCGCCACCGCCGCGATGGTGACGTCGTCGTGCGTGGGGCCGATCCCACCGCTGGTGAAGACCCAGCGGGCATGGGCGAGGCTGCGCTTCAGCGCGTCGACGATGAGCGGCACCTCGTCGGGGACCGTCTCGATGCGCCGCAGGTCGACTCCCAGGCGGCGCAGCTCGCGCGCGAGCCAAGGGCCGTTCTCGTCGGCCACCTTGGCCGAGAGGATCTCGTTGCCGATCACCACGATCGCCGCGGTGCTCACTCTTCGATCCCCGGATTGGTCCGGCCCGGGTCGGTGTGCTCCAATCCGTATTCGCGGATCTTCTTGATCAGCGTGGTCCGCGACACGCCGAGGCGCGCCGCCAGCCGCGACTTGTTCCCCCTCGTCTCGCGCAATCCCAGCGCGATGAGGTCCTTCTCCAGCTGGCAGACGGCGGTGGCGAGATCGCTGCCCAGCCCTTGCTCGACGAGCGCGGCGAAGCGCCCCAGCGAGCCCTCCTGCGGCATCGCGCGTCCGTGCTGCCCCAGCTCGGGCGGGATGACCTCGGAGTCGCCCGAGAGCACCACCAGCCGCTCGATCTCGTTCTCCAGCTCGCGGATGTTCCCGGCCCAGCGGCGCTCGTAGAAGCTGCGAAGCAGGTCCGGGTGGAGGCGCTTCGCGGCGCGCCCGGTCCGCTGCGCCGTGTGCTGCAGGAAGTGCTCGGTCAGCAGCGGCAGGTCGTCGATGCGCTGCCGCAGCGGAGGCACTTCGATGTTCACCACGTGCAGCCGGTAGAAGAGGTCCTCGCGGAACTGCCGCCGCGCGACCATCTCCCGCAGGTCGCGGTTCGTCGCCGCGATGATGCGCACGTCGACGCGCTCGGGCTTCGTCGCGCCCACCGGGACGAAGGTGCCTTCCTGCAGGACGCGCAGGAGCTTCACCTGCATGGCGGGCGACATGTCGCCGACTTCGTCGAGGAAGAACGTGCCGCCGTCCGCCACCTTGAACAGGCCCGTCTTGTCGCGACCGGCGCCGGTGAAGGCGCCCTTGACGTGCCCGAACAGCTCGCTCTCCAGCAGGTTGTCGTTCAGCGCCGAGGCGTTCGTCGCCACGAACGGCTTGTCCTTGCGCGGTCCGTTGTAGTGGAGCGCGCGGGCGATGAGCTCCTTGCCGGTGCCGTTCTCGCCGGTGACGAGCACGGTGATGTCGGAGCTGACCAGCTTGTCGAGCAGCGCGTAGAGGCGCTGCATCGAGGCGCTCTTCCCCACGATGTCCGCGAAGCGGTACCGGCCCGTCAGCTCGCGCCGCAGCGCCAGGATGTTCCTCTCCCGCTCGGCGACGGCGTTCTGGTAGGCGGCGATCTCCTCCACCGTGGTGTCGATCAAGTCCTTGAGCCGGGGGACGTCGCGGGCGTCGATGCGCGCGATGGTGTCGAATGCCTCGCCCGGCTGGACCACGGGGAGCTGCAGCCGTTGCTGCGTGTCGACGGCGATGCGCCGCGCGGCGTCGACCTTGTCGGAGACGACGAAACCGCAGGCGAACAGCGCGCCCTGACGATCGCCGCCGTACGAGATGGGCGCGGCGACGATGTCCAGCCCCATGTGGCAGGGACCGAGCAGCCGCGCCGGAGCGGGATCGTTGCCGAGCTGCCGGACGGCCTTCTCGATGCTCTCGTTGCAGCGCTGGAAGCCGACGCGATCGCCCAGGCAGGCGGTGCAGGTGCGATTCGACGGGGGGATGAGGATGCCCTTGCCGTGCTCGACGACGAATCCCTTGGCGTCCGTGAACGACAGCTCGATGCCCCACCAGCGGCGCACCGTCTCGCGGATCTTGCGGACGATCTGCAGCTCGCCGAGGAACGTCTCGCGCTGTCCGATGGAAGCCAGCATCTGTACGCCCTATCCGAGCTGCTGCTGCACGGCGGCCGCACACGTTTCGGCCACTTCGCCGATCGGTCGCGTCCCGTCGATGGAGACGACGCTGGCGAGAGTTCCCACCAGCCGATTGTACTCGCGCTCGATCTGCTGCATCTGCTGCGGCGTCTCGTACCGCTCGAGCTTCGCCCCGCGCTGCCGCACCCGATCGAGCGCGAGCGTCGCGGGCACATAGAGGAAGAGCGTCAGGTCGGCCTTGCGCGCGTAGCGATTGGCCGCCTGGATGAAGTCGTGGGAGACGCTCGCGCCCTGGTACGCGAGCGAGCTCAAGATGTACCGATCGAGGATCACGTCCTCGCCGCGCGCGAGGCGCGGCTCGATCTGCGAGTTCAGGTGATCGAGGCGGTCGGCGGCGAAGAGGAGCGCCATCACCCTCTCGTCGACGACGCCGAGCTTGCCGTCGGCCTGCGGGGTGGCGGCGCGGCCCGCGAGGATCTGGCGCACGAGGAGGCCCACCGGACCCTCGCTCGGCTGATGCGCCAGATGGACGGTGCGCCCGCGCGCGCGCAGCCGCTCGGCGAGGAGCTGCGACTGCGTGGTGGTCCCGGCGCCGTCGAGGCCCTCGAAGACGATGAACCGTCCGGGTTGCGCGCTCACGGGCGGACCTCCGGGGGAGGGTCGATGCCCAGGTGCGCTCGCAAGGCGCGGAGCCGCTGCAGCGTCTCCCTCTCCTCCAGCAGCTGCGCGCGCCCGCGCAGCGCCTGCCGGCACGCATCCCCGAGCAAGAAGAGGTCGAAGAGCGCGAGCGGATAGAAGAACGACGGCAGCGTGGCGGAATCGTGGAGCAGCTTCATGCACACGCCGGTCAGGACCGCCCAGACGAATGCTTCGACCGCGGCGCGCGCGAATCGGTCCACCGAGCGGCGAGTGCGCGCTTGCTCCTGCAGGCGCCGCAGCTCGCGCTCGAGCTCTTCGGTGCCGTGCCGCTGGATCATCGGCGGCTCTCTATGGCGCGCGGGTTGGGGCAAGTCAATCGCCGGCTGGGGATCCCAAGGCGGTGCCCGATCAGGGTTCGCGGACGGGGAGTGGAACGCCGCACTCGGCGCAGCGCGGTCCGGACGCGACGCGCGCGAAACAGGCCGGGCAGAGGACCGCCTCGGTCGCCGCGGCACCGTCGGGGGGCGGAATCGGCGGCGCGAAGTAACGGGCGCGGTGCCGTCCGCAGGAATCGCAGATGGCGGCCGTGGAGGCGGCTCCGCACCACGGGCACGCCCCGGAGTCGGTCGGAGGAGACGTCCGCGGCTCCGCGTCCTCGTCGCGGCCGCGCTCGATCTCCAGCGGCCCCGGGACCCAGTTCGTCTGGTCGGAGCCGCCGGGATCGTGCGGGGTACGCTCGATTTCGAGCCGCTCCTGCTGGACGCGCAGGCCCCGCGGCGCGACCGCCGTGCTCTCCAGCTCCGGTAGCGGGTCGACGCGCGCCGCGGCCTCCCCGTGCAGCGTAGGCTCGAGGCCCTCGATGGGAGGCGCGAAGCCAGGCACCTCCGTCGCCCTGCGCAGCACGCGACCGCACCCCGCGCACTCGACCGCGGCCTGCGGGTTGTCGGTCTCGCACACGGGGCAGGCGGGCATCGGAGGAGCTTAGCGCGCGCGGTGCGATCCGCCCAACCAGGAAGTTGCCTGCGCCACGCTTGACCTGGAGGCAGCGGTGGGGGATCGGCTCCGCACCTCTGTCGCTCCTCGGCGGCGCAGGCGCTCACACCGCCCCGGCCGTGAGGCGCGCCTCGCGGAGGTCGAGGTCGTGCTCGATCTGCCGCAGCACTTCGTCGCTGATCCGTCCTTCGTCGCGCAGGCGGATCGCCGCCTCGCGCTCGACCTTCTGGAGCTCGCCCACGAGGTGCACGTACTTGCGATGCGCCTCGGGTCCCCTCGCCTCGGCGGACTCGCCGAGCGCGTCGAGCCGTTCCCGGTAGTGTTGCGCCAGGTCGTCGTAGATCCCGGCCCACCGCGGGTCGTCTCGCGGGCGCGACTCCTCGATGTGCCGCAGCGCCGTCTCGAGCACGATGCGCTGCGCCTCCAGGAGCTCGCACCGCGCGCCCTGGTCGCCGCCGAGGCGCAGGACGCGGATCAGCGCGGGCAGGCTCAGCCCTTGCCCGACCAAGGTGGCGAGGATGACGCAGAAGGTGAGGAAGATGATCAGGTTCCGATACGGAAAAGCCGTGCCGTCCCGCAGCATCCGCGGCAGCGCCAGCGCCGCCGCTAGCGAGACCACCCCGCGCATGCCTGCCCATCCGACCACCACGAGCTGCCGCGCGGGAGGCGTCTTCTCGCGCTGCTTCAAGGCGCGCCTGCGGATGAAGTACGAGAGGGCCGCTCCCGGGAAGACCCAGGAGAGCCGCAGGACGATGACGACTCCGCTGAGCAAGGCGCCGTAGACCAGCAGCGCGCGCAGCCCGAACATTCCACGGATTCCGGCCAGCACGTACGGCAGTTGCAGGCCGATCAGCACGAACACGACGCCGTTCAGGATGAAGGTGAGCGCGTCCCACACCGAGTAGACCTCGAGGCGGACCTGAGGCGAGAAGAAGCGCGTGCTGTGGCGGCTCAGGTACAGGCCGCAGGCGACGACCGCGAGCACCCCGGACGCGCGCGCCGCCTGGGCGGCGAGATAGGCGGCGTACGGCACGAGAATGCTGATGGTGATCTCGATGGGAGCATCGTCGATGCGCAGCTCGAGCCACTCCACCAGCCGGGCGAGGAGCAGCCCCAGGCCGATTCCGCCGGCGACGAGCCAGGCGAGCCGCAGGATCGCGTCCGCGACGCCCGGCGCTTCGCCGGAAGCGACCATCGCCACGGCGAACTCGAGCGCGACCAGTCCGGTCGCGTCGTTGACCAGGCTTTCCCCTTCGAGGACGTCGACGATCCGTCGGGGGAGCCCGAGCCGCCGCGCGATGGAGGTGGCCGCGATCGCGTCGGTGGGCGCGACGACCGCCCCCAGCACCATGCCAAGCCGCCAGTCGAACCCGGCCAGCAGCTGCCGTGCGGTCAGGGCCACTCCGACGACGGTGAACGCGACGAGATTGAACGCGAGCGACGCGATGCTCACCAGGTTGTAGGAGAAGTCGCGCCACGAAGTCCCCCAGGCGGCCGCATACAAGAGCGGGGGAAGGAAGACGAAGAACACCAGGTCCGGATCGAGCGCGATGCGTGGAATCCCGGGCACGAAGCAGATTGCCAGCCCGGCGAGGACGAGCACGATGGGGTACGGCGTCTCGAGCTTGCGCGCCAGCGCGCCGAACACCACCACGAACACGAGCAGCAGGAGGAAGACGAGCTGCACCCCCTGGACGCCGCCTCCCAGCATCTCGCTTGCCTCGAACGCCGTCTTCGGTCAGTGCACGCGCTGCGACGAGCCCGTCAGGGGGACGAAGCGGACCTTCATCAGGCCGCGCTTCTCCAGATCGCCGGTGGGAAGGCGCCGCCACAACTGCAGCTCCTGCTGCTCCGGCGACGGCCCCACCGGAAGCACCAGGCGCCCGCCCGGAGCGAGCTGATCGAGCAGCGCGGCCGGCACCGCGAGCGGCGCAGCGGAGACGATCATCGCGTCGAAGGGGGCCGCCTCGGGCCAGCCGAGCGCGCCGTCTCCGACGCGGACCTCGACGTTCTCGTAGCCGAGCTCGGCGAGGACGCGGCGGGCGCGGTCCGCGAGCTCCGGGATGATCTCGATGCCGCGGATCGCCGCGCTGACGGGCATCATCTCGGCGAGAATGGCGGTGACGTATCCGGAGCCGGTGCCCACCTCGAGGATGCGCTCGCTCCCGCTCAGCTCCAGCGCCTCGATCATCGCGGCGACGACGTACGGCTGCGAGATCGTCTGGCCGCAGCCGATCTCCAGCGGGCGGTCCGCCTCGGCGTCGTCCTGCCACTGCTCGGGGACGAAGAACGAGCGCCGCACGCGCGCGAACGCGGCCAGGATGCGCGCGTCGCGGATGCCCTGGTCGATGAGACGCCGGACGAGGAGGCTCTCCCTCGCCGTCTGCCCGTCGCTTTGAGTCGACGCGCCCATCGCCGGAAGACTACCGTCCGCGCTGCGAAAAGCGTAGGGCCGGCGCAGACCGCCGGCGACTACGTCTCGTCCGGGTAATGCGAGAGACCGATGCGGTTTCCCTCCGGGTCGCGGAGGTACAGGGTCCAGCGCGTGCGGTGCACGATCTCGATGCCGAGCTCGTCGAGGCGGCGCTCCCACGCGTGGCGGTCGCGCGCCGGGATGCGCAGCGCGAGGAGGTGGAGGCCGCCGTGCGGGTCGCGGAACGGCGTGGGGAGGCGCTCGACGTCGCAGGCTTCCAGGGCGATGAATTCCTCACTCTCTCCCACCGAGAGCCACACCGACCGGTCGCCGGGCCGGCCGTCTTCGTGGGGCCAACGCCGCGCCACCTTGAGCCCCAGCACGTCTCCGTAGAAGCGCACCGCGCCGGGCAGGTCCTTCACCTGGATGGCGAGGTGGTGGTGGCCGCGCACCTGCAGCATTTGCCGAGTCTACTGAGGGTTGACGCGTGCTGAAAAGGTAGTTACACGCGCACCCTCCTCCGATGCTGTCCCGAGAGCAGATCCGCAACGTCGCGATCGTCGCGCACGTCGACCACGGAAAGACCACCCTGGTCGACTTCATGCTGCGGCAGACCGGCATCTTCCGCGCCAACGAGGCCGTGGTGGAGCGCGCCATGGACTCGAACGAGCTGGAGCGGGAGAAGGGGATCACCATCCTGGCGAAGAACACCGCGGTCACCTATCGCGGCGTGAAGATCAACATCGTCGACACTCCCGGCCACGCGGATTTCGGCGGCGAGGTGGAGCGCGGACTGCGCCTGGTCGACGGCGTGCTGCTGCTCGTCGACGCGGCGGAAGGACCGCTGCCGCAGACCCGGTTCGTGCTCGGGAAGGCCCTCTCGCTGGGGCTTCCGGCGGTGGTGGTGGTGAACAAGATCGATCGGCAGGACGCGCGGCCCGCCGAGGTACTCGACGCCATCTACTCGCTGTTCATCGACCTCGGGGCGAGCGAGCACCAGATCGAGTTCCCGGTGATCTACGCGGTGGCCCGGGCGGGCCGCGCCTCGCTGCGGCTGTCGGACTTCGACGATCTGCCGGTGGGTCAGGCGGCTGCCCCCGGAGCGGCGCCGCACCCCGGCGAGACGCCCGGCGCGCGGGCGCGCACGCTGGAGCCGCTGCTCGACGCGATCCTCGAGGCGATCCCACCGCCGAAGAAGGCGGAGACGACACACGACAAGCTGCAGATGCTGGTCGCCAACCTCGACTACGACGACTACGTGGGACGCCTCGCGATCGGGCGGCTCAGCAGCGGGTCGGTCGAGGCCGGCCAGTCCGTCGCCGTGTGCCGCAAGGACGGCAGCACGCCGCGGGCCAAGGTCACGAAGATCTTCGCCTTCGAGGGGCTCAAGCGCATCGAGATCGCGGAAGCCGGCCCGGGCGAGATCATCTCCCTGGCCGGCATCGAGGAGATCGACATCGGCGACACCATCGCCGATCCCGAGCACCCCATCCCGCTCGAGCGGATCCACGTCGACGAGCCGACCATGTCGATGATCTTCAAGGTCAACGACGGCCCGTTCGCCGGCCGCGAGGGCAAGTACGTCACCTCGCGCAACCTGCGCGAACGCTTGCAGCGCGAGGCGTACCGCAACGTCGCGATCCGGGTGCAGGACACCGATTCCGCTGACGCGTTCAAGGTGGTCGGCCGCGGCGAGCTGCAGCTGGCCGTGATCATCGAGACGATGCGGCGCGAAGGGTACGAGCTGACCGCCTCCAATCCCGAGCCGGTGACCAAGGAGGTCGACGGCGTCGAGCACGAGCCGATGGAGCTGATGGTGTGCGACGTCCCGCAGAGCGCGGTCGGCGTCGTCACCGAGCGACTCGGTCCGCGCAAGGGGCGCATGGTCGAGATGACCCAGCTCGGCTCCGACCGCGTCCGCCTCACCTTCCGCGTGCCGGCGCGCGGCCTGGTCGGCTTCCGCAACGAGTTCCTGACGGTGACGCGGGGCGAAGGGATCATGTCGTCGCAGTTCGACGGATACGAGCCCTGGCAGGGCAAGATCCCCAAGCGCGTCAGCGGCGCGATCGTCGCCGACCGCGAAGGCGAGACGGTCGCATACTCGCTGTTCGATCTGCAGGAGCGCGGAGCGCTCTTCTACGGGCCGGGCGCCGCCGTCTACGAAGGCATGATCGTCGGCGAGCACTCGCATCCCGGCGACCTGGACGTGAACGTGACGCGCGGGCGGAAGCTCACCAACGTCCGCGCCGCGACCCGCGACGACAACATCATCCTCACCCCGCCCCGGCAGATGAGCCTGGAGAAGGCGCTGGAGTGGATCGCCGAGGACGAGCTGGTCGAGGTCACGCCGAAGAGCGTCCGCCTGCGCAAGCGCGTCCTGAGCGCCGGCGAGCGGTATCGCCTGGAGCGCGAGCGCAAGCGGGCCGACGGCTTGATTTGAAAGGCTGTCCCCGTTTCCGGGGCCAGCCTTCAGGTCACGCTGCGCGTGGAATAGCGCAGACTCGCGCCTCCGGCGCGAGAGCGGCTAGGCGGAGCCGATCGGCAGCGCCAGGCGGAAGATGGAGCCGCCGCCCGGAGCGTCGACCAGCGTCAGGCGTCCGCCGTGCATGCGCGCGATCTCGGCGGAGATCCAGAGGCCGAGGCCGTTGCCGCCCTCGCCCTTGGTGGTGAAGAAGGGCTCGAAGATCCGTTGGCGCAGCTCGGCCGGCACGCCGGGGCCGTTGTCCTGCACCTCGATATGCGCGTGCCCGTCCACACGGCGCGTGCGCACACACAGCCGCGCACCGGCTCGATCGCGCAGCGCATCGGCCGCGTTCACCACCAGGTTCACCAGCACTTGCCCGAGCAGGGTCGGCTGGCACCGCACCGGGGGAACCTCGCCGTAGTCGCGCACCAGCTCGATGCGGTGCTTGAGGCGGCTCTGCAGCAGCACCAAGGCTTCCTCGATCTCGAGGAGGAGGTCGACCTCGCGCTGGTCGCCGTCGGAGAAGCGGGCGCCGCGCTTCATCGCGCCGAGGATCGAGCTCATCCGCAAGAGCCCCTGCTGCGCGTTGCGCAAGTGCGCCGTGTGCTCGCCCCGCTTCAGCAGTACCTCGAGCGCGTCGAGCTCGATCGAGACGGCGGTGACCGGGTTCGCGAGCTCGTGCGCGAGGCCTCCGGCGAGCGTTCCGAGGTTCACCAGCCCGACGTGCCGGGCGAACTCGGCCCTCGCCTGGTGCTCGCGCCGGCGCAGCCGATCCTGGATGGCCGCGCCGGCGATGCCGACCACGGAGATGCCGAGCAGGAAGGACGCGCGAGTCCCCAGCTCGAGGGCGTCGTCCCGTCCGCCGACGACGAAGAGCAGCGGCAGGACCGTGATCGCCAGGATCTCCGCGTGCAGGATGAGCGCCTCGCGGGGGCGGAGCGGCACCAGGATCGACACGCCGGCGACGATGAGGAGCACGGCGTACAGATACGAGCTGCGCACGCCGCCGGTGGCGAAGACGCCGGCCTCGAGGGCGACCGAGGTGACGAAGGCGGCGCCCGCGATGACCCAGACCGTGGGTCCGCGCCGCCGCATCACCCACCGTTCCAACACGAGCAGCGACGCGCCCGCCCACAGTCGCACGAGGAGCAGCGGCAGCCAGTGCTGGGGCGCCACGGCGCGATCGAGCGCCGAGAACGCGACGATCAGGACGGCGCCGACGAAGCACGTGATGCGCAGCGCCTGGCGCTGCGCCGACTCCAGCTCTTCCGTGTAGGTGGGGAGCGGAGAAGATGCGCGTTGGGTACCGAGCTTGTAATCCACTCTTGTCGGGCATCGTACACGGTCACTGCGCAGCGACCAACGAAGGTACCGCGAGCGCCGCGGACGGCGACGGGACCCCCAGGACCAGCGCGGCCGACGGTGCGACTTGCGTCGCAAGCAGCGCCTCGCCCCGCTTGAGCTCGAAACCCGGCGCTCGCACGAGCAAGGGGACCACGGCGTCGTCGGCCCAGGGACTCCCGTGCACTGCCCAGGCATTGCCGATGTCCGGCCCTTCGAGGCTGACGAGCGGCGCCGGCACGAACAGCACGTCGCCGCTCCGACCCGCGAACCAGGCGTGGCGGATGACCGGATCTGAGCTGCCGATTCCGGCCTGCGTCACGGCCTTCCACACGCCCGGCGCGCGGCGCAGCGCTTCCGCGGCGACTTCGGCGGCGCGGGCGGGGTCGACTCCTGGAAAGCGCCGCAGCGCGAGGACGCCGTCGTCCATCATCAGCACCCATCCCGGGTGCGGTCCGAAAGTATGGTCGAGCGCCTTCTGCACCGGGTCCGTCAGCTCCGCCGCCGGAACGTGGAGAGAGCGCGCGCGAACCTGGACCGCCGTCGGCGGAGTGGGCGTCCCGCCGTGGTCGGAGCTGAGCAGCACGGCGACGCGGTCGCCGAAGCGCTTGCCCAGGTCGTCGAGGAAAGCGCCGAGCTCGTCGTGCATGCGCAGCAGCAGATCCATCCGCTCGCGCGAGGCCGTTCCGGTGGAGTGGCCGACGTAGTCGACCCCCGCGAGCGAGAGCAAGAGCAGATCGGTGCGGCCCGCGGTCCCCAGCTGCATTCCTTCGATCCCGGCGCGCGCGGCGCGCAGCACGATCGTGGTCGACGGAGGCGCGGCGCGGAGCGCCTGGAACAGCTTCTGGGAGACCTCGCCTTTGCCGATCCGGTGCGGGAAGGAGGGGCCCATGCCGTACAGGTCGCGGATCTCGGTCCGCTGCTCGGCGATGCGCGCGTACACGGCCTCCGGACGCGAGAGGGTCCACGTCCAATCCTTCCATTCGGCCGGCGGATGCGCCTTCTGCAAGGCGGACAGCCACGCCGGCGGGCCGGGCGCGTAGCAGCTCGTCGAAGTGAGCTCGCCGGTTTCGGGATCGTAGAAGAGCGCCAGGTCCGCCGACCGGCCGCCGAGGAAGAGCGCGGCGCGATCCTTGATGGCGATGCTCAGGACGCGCGATCGGCCGCGCGTCGCGAGCTTCAGCTCGTCGGCGAAGGTCGGTGCGAGGAGCGCCGCGGTGCCCAGGTGCCGCTTGCCGTTCCAAGTCGTGCAGCCCGGGTCCTCGACCGCTTCGCGCGGCTGCTCGCCGTCCATGAAGCGGTTGGCGACGACTCCGTGTACCTCGGGCCAGGCACCCGTCGCGAGCGTCGCGTGGCCCGGAGCGGTATGCGTCAGCGCGGTGTCGTACCGGACGGGAACGGGCTCGCCCAGGCCCGCAAATCCTCGCGGACCCAGCTCGTCGCGGAGCACCAGCAAGTCTTCGTAGCGGAGCTGATCGACCACGATGAAGACGACGAGCGCCGGTCTGGCGCGCGGCGGCTGCTCTGCGGCAGCAGGCCGCTGCTGCGCGACGGCGGCAACCAGGGCAGCGGCGGCCATGCAGCGATGGACGAGCGGTGCGTGAATCTGCATCATGCGGCCTCTTCTACCCGGAGGCCGCCGTGTACGCACCCGCTTTGCTGGAGGGGCGATCGATCGTCGTGACGGGAGGCGGGTCGGGGCTGGGCGCGGAGATGGCGCGCCGCTTCGCCGAGCTGGGCGCGCATTCCGTCGTGCTGGGCCGCAGGCAGGAGAAGCTCGACGAGGTGGTCGCGCAGATCCGTTCTCGAGGCGGACAGGCCAGCTCCATCTCCTGCGACGTGCGCGACGCCGCGGGGGTGGAACGCGCCGCCGCGCAGCTCTCGCGCGTCGACGGGCTGGTGAACAACGCCGCGGGGAACTTCCTCGCGGCCGCGGAGGATCTCTCCCCCAACGGGTTCAAGACGGTCGTGGACATCGTGCTGAACGGCACGTTCCACTGCACCAGCGCGTTCGGGAAGAAGATGATCGCGGGCGGCAAGGGCGCCATCGTGAACATCGTCACGACGTACGCCTGGACGGGCTCCGCGTTCGTGCTTCCCTCCGCGTGTGCGAAGGCGGGAGTGCTGGCGATGACGCGCTCGCTGGCCGTCGAGTGGGCGGCGTATGGGATCCGCGTCAATGCCATCGCGCCCGGCCCGGTACCCACCGAAGGCGCCTTCAGCCGGCTCATGCCCGATCCGCAGATGACGGAGATGGCGAAGAACCGCGTCCCGCTCAAGCGCTTCGGCACCCCTCGCGAGATCGCGGACGCAGCCGTCTTCCTCCTCTCCGACGGCGCCGCATACGTCACGGGCGACTGCCTCACCGTCGACGGCGGCGAGTGGCTCAAGAACGGCGGCGAGTTCAGCTACGCCACCGATTACGATCGCGACAACGTCAAGCAGATGTTCCGCGCCATGCGCGGGAAAGAGCGGTAAGGGTACCCCGCAGCAGTACGTATCCCGCGTCGTTCGCCGCGCGTCGCTCCGCGATGCTATCGCGCGAGCAGGTCGCGCACCGCGCGGAAGCGGTCGTTCGGCACGGTGATCGAAAGCACGTACTGCTCGATGAGCCACTTGCCGTCGTGCAGCGAGAGGACGCCGCTGCCGCGGGCGGGGCCGAGGTTCTGTGTCTCGAGATCTTCGTCGAACCAGGCGAGGTCGCCGCGGGTGGAGATCGCCCGGCGGACGGCGCGGAAGGTCCAGGCCTTGCCTTTCGCGAAGTGCGGATGCGCGTAAGCGCGGAAGGCGGTGACGTTCCAGCGTTCCGTCGCGTCGGTGCCGAGAAAGACGCCTCCGGGCGCGAAGTGGGCGAAGTACCGGTCCTCGTCGGCGCGCGCGGCGGCGTCGTGGAAATCGTCGAGCGCGCTCGCGATCGCCTGCTCCGCTCCGGCGCCGCGCGAGGCGTGCGCGCAGGCGGCGAGCAGCAGGACTGCGCCGATGCGCATTCAGAACACGTAGCGTACGCGCGGCATCAGCGCCAGCGAGGCGATTCCCTGGCGGCCGCCGGTGTCCGGGCGCGCGGCGAGCGAGTACCGCAGCATCGCATCGAGACCGATTGCGAAGTGCGAGAGGCGCGTGTCGTATTCGAGGCCGACCCCGGCGCCCGCGTGGGGCGCGGTCGACCGATCGGGAACCGCCGCGCCGCGGGTGAACGGCCCGGGCGAGAACAGCGTGACGCCGAAGGCGGCCTTTCCGGAGAGGAGCAGGCGGCGGGACATCCACGTCCCGTAGGAGGCGCCCAGCTCGACGAAGGTGGCGCTGAAGGAGTCCGTCGCGGCGCAGCCGGCGGCGGCCGTCTGGAAGCAGGAGCCGCTCGACGAGCCGGTGCCGACCGAGGCGAACAGCGACGCTGCGCGGCCGATGTCGCGCCCGACGGTCAGGCCGAGGTAGGGCTGCGCACCCGAGACGCTGCGGGTGCCGCCCAGCGTCGCGAACGCGCCCGCAGAAGCCTCGACGAACGTGCCGCGGCTCGGCGCCTCGTCGACGCCGTTGGAAGGGAAGGCGGCGCGCTCCGCCTGGCCATCCGCGGCGCGCGCTGCCGACGCGAAGAGCGCTGCGATCAGGGCGAGGCGGATCATTGTGCGCTGCTCTTGAAGACGTAGGGATAGGTGACCTGCACGGTGCTTCCTCCCTCGGGTGCCGGGAACGCCCAGCGCCGCACGTGGCCGACGATGCAAGTCTCCACGGGCTCGCTGCCCATCGTGCTCTGCTGCACGAGCGCGTCGCCGACCCTGCCCGTTCCTTCGATGAGGAAGCTCACCGTCACCTTGCCGTACAACGACGGGTCCTTCGTCAGCTCCTTCTCGTAGCAGTACTTCACCTCGTTGTAGTGGCGCTGGATGATCCGGTTGATCACGTCGCGCGAAAGCCCGCCCACCACGATGGTCTTGCCGGGGATGAACTGCGTCTCCTCCTTGCCCCGGCCGCCGAGATCGACCTGGCCGTAGCCGCCCCGCCCGCCGCCGGTGCCCTTGGTGCCGAGGCCGCCGATGCCGATGGCAGTCCCGCCGCCGCCCTGCCCGGTGCCGCGAGAGCCCAGGCCGCCGACGCCATATGCGTCGCCCGGGCCAGCGCGGCCCTTCACGCCTCCGAGCGCGTTGTTGATCCCGGTGCCCAGGCCGCCGGGCCCGAGCACGTTGGAACCGCCGCTGGCGGTCGCGCCCATCTTGGACAGGGCGGCGACCAGGCCGAGCTTCATCACCTTGCGCCGGTCGGACTCGCGCTTGTCCGCCTCGAACACCGGCGCGCCCTTCTTCGAGGGCGCCGCCTCCTTCTTCTTCGCCTCGCGCTTGCCGAGCTTTCCTTCCTCCTCGGCGGCTTTCGCCCCTTCCTTCACTCCGGACGCCTCGCGCGGCTTGGGCTGCTCCTCCGGCGGCTTCTCGCGCGGCTTCACCTGATAGCGCGCGATGCGCTGCTGGTTGCCCGCGAGGTCATCCGTCACCGTCTCGTCGTGGCGCGGAGCGATGCGGACCATGAGCAGGAAGAGCGCGAGGAAGAGGAGCGCCACCGCGACCGTGCTGGCAAAGCGCAGGTCGAGCGCGCCGAGGAACGAGCGGGCGCGGCTTCGATCGGCGGGGACGTACCTCGCCACCAGCCGCAAGTCCGGCGCGACGCGGACCACGACGCGCTCCTGCGCGCCGAGCCGGTGCGAATATCCGGTGAAGGGCGCCTCGACGGCCCGCGCGCCGACTTCGGCGAACGAATGCGCCGCGCCTCCGCGATGGACGAGGCCGGGCAGCGCAGCGGGGAAGGTGAGGACGTGGCCGTCGCCGTCCGGCTGGACGAGGCGGAACTCGGGACCGAGCTTCACCGCGGGTAGATCGAACAGCTTGCCGGCGCGCAGCGCCTCGCCGCGGCGGACCTGCTCCAGCTCGACGAGCGTGTCCTTCCCCCAGACGAGACCGACGAGCAGGACGCGCTCACGGACGCGCTGCGGCGCACCCGGAGTGGGGTCGTCGAGCAGCAACCGCGAGGCCCCACCGGCCGCGCGCGCCGCTCCGACGGGCGCCGCGTCGTCCAGGTCGGGTGCCTCCGTCACGGGCGCCGCAAGCACCGGCGTCTCGAGCGGCGGCAGCACCTTCCCGGGCGGCTCCACCGGCATCGGCGGTAGGTCCGCCCGCAGCACCGGGGCCGCTCCTTCGTCACGTTTTCCGTCGTGGTTCGCCATGTCGCACTCGCCTAGAGGTTGTCCGCGGATCGCACGAGCTCCGCGTCGAAGTCCTGCCGCAGCTGCACGAGCGGCTCGAAGCGCGTCTTGTTCCGATGCAGCAGGTAGCTGCCCTCGGGCTTGAGCAGCTCGCCCTGCACGGTCACGTCGCCAAAGTCGACCACCGTGCGCTTGCGCACGACGATCTTGTCCGGTTCCTGCACGACCTTCACGCCCTTGGGGGGCGCCTCGGCTGCGAACGCGGGTACGCCCAGCGTCAGCGCCAGCGCGAGCACGCGCACCGTCTTCATTTCCCGTCCTCCCCGTCCTCGTGCGCCCGCGGCGGAGACGCCGATGCGCGCCGCAGCCGCAGATCGATCGACGCGATCTGGGCCCGCGCGTCGTTCGCCCGGGTGCCGCGAGCGACGGTGGCGAGCTGCTCGAAGGCCGCCTTCGCCGCGGCGAGCTGGTTCGATGCCTTCAGCGCCAGAGCGCGGCCGAAGAGCGCGTCTTCGTTTCCGGGGCGCAGCGCCAGGACCTTGTCGTACGCCGCCACCGCCTCGAGGGGCTTTCTGGCTCCCTCCAGCGCCCAGGCGTAGCCCAGGTGCACCTCGAAGCGCGACGCGTCGAGCGCGATCGCCTTCGCGTACGCCTCCTCGGCCGTCGCATGGTCGCGATAGGCGAGGGCCACCGCACCGAGATTCGCCCACGCCGGCGCGTAGGAAGGGTCGAGCTTCACGGCTTCGAGAAACCGGTCCCGCGCGGCGGACGGCTCATGACGGCGCATCGCCAGGATGCCGAGCGTGTTCGCGATCCCCGGATCCGCCGGATCCAGCCTGCGCGCATTCGCCAGCGCGATCTCGGCGAGGCGCAGGCGTCCGCGGTCCGCTTCAATCAGCGCCAGCTCCTTGTAAGCGCCGGCGTCGCCCGGGTGCCGCTGCAGGACACGCCGGACGGTCGACTCGGCCTGGTCGAGCTTGCCTTGCGCGCGCAGCGACTCGGCGCGCGCGTCGAGCAGCTGCGGATCTTCGGGATCGGCGGGCGGCACGGGAGCGACCTCCGCGCGCTTTTCCGGCGCCGGAGCGGCAGCGGGCGCCGGCGGTGCCGCGTCGACCTCTGCGGGCGGCACGGATACCGCTCGCGGCGCGGCCGCCTCGACCGGCACCTGCGGCGGCTCCGGCCGCACCACCTGCCGTGCGCAGGCGCACAGGCCGAGCGCCCACCAGATCTGGAATCGCGTGCTCACTTCGCCTCCCCTGCCCCGCGCACCGCCGGGTCGGGCGCCGCCGAGCGCGCCGCGCTGCTCACGAGCGCCGCATCGTGCCGATCGAGCACTTCGTCCGGCCGGTACTCGCGCAGCCGGTCCTGCGCGCGCAGCGTCCACTCGGAGTAGGCGCCGGTGCGGTGGCTGGTCTCGATCGCCTTGTGGAACGCGTCGACCGCCTTGTCCTCCAGCGGCGCCGCCTGGTCCTGCAGCGCGCGCCGGTACAGCTCCTGCTGCTCCGCATCCAGGCCGCGCGGCATCGGCGCCTCGAGGAGGCCCTTGTTGAAGTCGCGATAGGCCTCGCCGAGGCGCGTGAGCGCCGCCTGGCTCCACTTCGGGCTTCCCGCCTCGATGACCGCCGTGTACGCCGCGAGCAGCCTCGCCATGCGCGCGTTCTTCGCCTTCAACGCGGCGACGAGCTCGGCCTGGCGGGCGGTGCGGAAGCGGATCGCGACGAATTCGGCGAAGGCTTTTTCGACCAGGAGGAAGCGCGCGTGCGCGGCGGCGTCCACGACCGCGGCAGTCCGCTCCCCCTCGGGCAGGTGCGGGAACCGCTGGGAGACCTCCGCGAGCGCCGCCGCCGCGGGAGCGTCCTTCGGGTTCGATTCGCGGCGCGCGAGCGCTTCCTTGTAGCGCGCCAGGAGCAGCTGCCCCGGCGGGGCGGAGCCGGCATAGGCGCGCCGGAACTCGCGCCAGTGGTCCGCCGCCTTGCGCCAGTCCTTCGCGCGCTCGAGCAGAACGCCGACGTTGAAGGCGATGCGGGCGGCGTCCGGCCGCGAGCGATACGACTTGAGGTAACGCTGCCAGTCGGCGAGCGCGCCGGCGTCGTCGCCGAGCCCCTCGCGCCAGAGCGCCGCGTTGAAGAGCTGGTCGGCCGCCTTCGGATCGGCCGGCCAGCGCGTGGCGTACTCCTCGTACCAGCGCACTGCATCGGCGAACCTGCCAGACCGCTCGTACGCGCCGGCGAGCGAGAGCATGGCCGGTTTTCGCAGCCTCTCGGGAGCGTCGGGATAGCCGTCCAGGAGCTGCCGCGCCGCGGAGACGACGATGTCGAGCTGCTCGGCCTTCTCCGCGATCACCACGGAGTCGTTCAGCGCGAGCGGCGCGTACTCGCTGCGCGGGTAGCGCGAAACGAAATCCTCGAACTCCTTCGCCGCGCGCGCGGGTTCGTTCCGTTTCTCGTACAGATCGAGCGCGTACTTGAAGCGGGCGCCCTCGGCGACCTTGGCGACGCGCTGGGCGAACTCGCTCCCCGGCGTCGAGAGCCGCGCATCGGATTGGTACTTCGAGGCCAGCTCCGCCAGCGCGAGCCACTGCTCGGTGCCGTTGAGGATGTCGAGCGACAGGTCGGCGGCCTTCTGCGCGAGCGGATCGGCCGGCCAGCCCACGACGATCTCGCCGAACCTCCGTCCAGCCTCGCTGAAGTGGCGGTGCTGGTAGAGCACGTAGGCGGCCTTGTAGCGGATGAGCGGCTCGTCTCCCGCGCCCGCAGCGAGGCGTAGATACCGGTCGCACGCGGCGACGAGCTTCTGCTCGACGTCAGGGATGGGCTGGTCCTGCGCGGCGTCGGCCGCGTGCGCGACGCGCGCCGTCCCGCCCTGCTCGACCGCGCCCTTCGCCTGCCGCTCGTCCACGCGCGACGCATCCTGCAGCTCGCGCTTGCGCAGCTTGCCTCCGGCGATCGCCACCGCCTTCTCGAGCGCCAGGATCGCGTCGTACGCCGCCTTGCGCGCGTACTCTCCCGTAGCTTGGGCGTCGGCCACGGCCCCGTACTGCTCGGCGGCGGGGACCCACTCCTCGAGCGCATAGAGGATCTCCGCGTAGTAGAAGCGGAGGCGGTACGCGCTCTCGCCGTCCGGGAACGCGTCCAGGTAGCGCTTGTAGATGTCGCGAGCCAGCCGGTAGGTGGCGGCGTTCTTCGTCTTGATCGCTTCCTGGTGGTAGTCCTGCACCAGCTCGCGCAGCGCGCTCTCCGTCAGATCGCGCGCCTCGCCCAGCGCCGCGGGCCGGGTGGAGTTCTCCTTCGCCCACGCGCTCTGCGGTCCGTAGCTCGAGACCAGCCGGTCCATCTCGCGCGCGACGTCCTCGCGCCGGTTCAGCTTGTCGTAGGCGAGCAGGATCTTCTGCTGCCACGCGGCGGCGCGCGCCTCCTTCGGCGCCTTGGCGCCGAGCAGCCGGTACACGCGGATCGCCTGGTCGAACTTGCCGCTCTCGAAGTACGTGGCGGCCAGCCGGTCGATCAGCTCGACCGAGCGCGGCCCGCCCTTCTTGTCCAGGTACGCCGCCGCAGGCTCGATCGAGTCGAGCTGCGCGAAAGGCAGCACCACGTCCTTGAGCGCCTCGTTCTTCAGCTGGATCCGGTCCTGGTCCTTGCCCTCGGCGTGCCGCTCCGCGTAGTCGACGACCTCCTGGAACTTCGCGATCGCGGCGCGGTAGTCGTGCGCGTTGTAGTCGCACCACGCCAGCTTGTAGACGGCGAACGCGTACACCTTCGGCAGCCGGAAGGAAGCCGCCTTCTCGAACGCCGCGCGCGCGTGCTCGAGGTCGTTGTGCTGGAAGTAGTGCTCGCCCATCTGCACGTACGCGTCGGGGACGAAGCGCGAGGCAGGGAACTCGTCGATCAGCGCCTGGTAGCTGCGCAGCGCGCCGGCGCGGTCGCCGATCTCGTACTGGTTGTAGGCGAGGACGAAGTACACTTCGTCGCGGCGCGGGTAGTCGGGATAGTCGCGCAGGATCGTCTCGTACAGCCCGAGCGCCTCCTTCCGGTACCCGTCGCTTCCCGCGCTCGCCAGGCGCGGCTCGGGGCCGGCGGACTGCGCGTCCTTCTCGCGCGAGGCGAGCCACGCCGCGTAGCGCTGGTCGTACTCGCGCGCCTCCTCCAGCGAAACCGTCCCCGCCTTCTCCCACCAGAGCTCGGCGAGCTGGAAGGACAGCTCGGCCTTGCGCGCGCCCTGGTCGAACTTCGGCAGGAGCCGCTGCAACTGCGCGATCATCTCGTCGCGCTTCTGCTGCACGGCGGCTTCGCGCACGGCGTCGTCCGACGCCGACGCGGGAGCCGGTTGCGACGAGGCGGTGCCATCGCTCGCCGGGCAGGCATCCTTGATCGTGTAGCGATACCAGCCGACCTCGTCGGGCCAGTATTCTCCGTCGAACTGCCAGTACTCGTAGCCGCGGGCCGGGACGCGCGGCCGGTATAGCTTCTGCGCCGCGAGCAGCGCGCCGGCATCGATGCGCTCCTCGAGGAAGTCCTTCTCTCCCTTGATGGTCTCGAAGACGACCACGTCGTTCTCGCCGTCCAGACCGTCGACCAGGCGCGCCAGCGTGGAGAGGCGGGCGCGAATCAGCTCTGCCGCGGAACCCACCACCGCTGCGCGCCGCTTTCCGAGCACGTCGAGCAGGTCGGGCCCGAGGCCGCTGCGCATCAGGTCCGCATCGGCCGCGACCCTCGCCCGCTCGGCACCGACGCGCTTCAGCTCGGACAAGGCCGTCTCGATGCGCTGGTCCTCGCGGACGCGGCGTCGAACCGCGCCGGG
>Ga0114129_10002921_pt1 | contig 23900 bp, 28 predicted proteins | sample RhiMetdeltSRZDD1_FD_80071 | JGI IMG/M metagenome (GOLD analysis project Ga0114129, IMG submission 80071) | Populus rhizosphere microbial communities from Tennessee, USA - Rhizosphere MetaG P. deltoides SRZDD1 (version 2) (version 2) | ecosystem: Host-associated > Plants > Roots > Rhizosphere >...
CCGTACGTGTAGCGGCGCGTGGGCAAGCGGCGGCCCAGCAGGAACGCGATGCCCAGCGGTACGGCGGTCAACGCGTCCGCCACGTTGTGCAAGGTGTCGCCGAGGAGGGCGACCGAGCCCGAGAACACGAAGACCACGGCTTGGAGGACGGCCGTCGCTCCGAGGACCGCAAGCGAGATCCAGAGGGCACGCAAGCCCTCCCTGGACGTCTCCATCGCCGAGTCGACCTTGGCCGAGGTGTCGTGCGAGTGGGGCGTGATCAGGTGGGTCAGGCGAGCCCACAAGCCCTGCCCGTGCTCATCGTCGTCGTCATGCGAATGCCCATGGTCGCCGTGGGAACGCCCATGGTTGCCGTGGGAACGCCCATGGTCGTCGTGGGAACGCTCGTCGTCGTGGGAATGCCCGTCGTCGTGGGAATGCCCGTCGTCGTGGGAATGCCCGTGACCGTCCCCACCGTGGGAGCCGTCGTGGGAATGTCCGTGACCGTCCCCACCGTGGGAGCCGTCGGGAGAGCCGTCGTGGGAGTGGTCCTGCCCGACGCCATGCGGGGCATCAGTCGCGATGCGGTCAGGAGAGACGTCGTGCGAGTCGCCGTGCGACCGGCCGGCGAAGTCCCGCGAGCCGGCCGGAGCGTCGCCCGAACCGCTGGAGACGTCGTGCGAGCCACCAGAGACACCACTGGAGACCTCGTGGGAGCCGGCGGCGAGACCGTCATGAGTGTGGCCGGACCCGCCACCAGGAGACTCCGCGGATGCGGAAGGATGCCGCGCACTCATGCCGTTAGCGTATCGGCGGGGCCGCGCGTCAGCGCGGCGACAACGCCGAGGGAGCGGGTACGCGCGGCGTACTCAGGGCAACGGCGGACAAAGCAACGAACCCGGTGAGCACGACGGGTACGGTCAACGCCCAGCGCAGGCTGGAGATCTCGGCCAGCGCGCCGATGACGACCGGCCCGACGAGGAAGCCGGCGTACCCCATGCCCGCCACGCGAGCCAGGGCTTGACCGGCCCGCGCCGGATTGCGGTTACCCGCCGCTGAGAACACCTGGGGCGCGATGCAGGCCAGGCCGGCACCGAGGCAGCCGAACCCGACGATACCCGACCACGGCACCGCAACAGCGACCGCTAGCACGAGCCCGAATGCGGCCAGCAGGGCGCTGTAGCGGACCAGGTCGACCGCACCGAACCGGGCGGCGAGGCGGTCGCCGACCATCCGGCCGCCCATCATGGCCAGCGAGAAGGCCGCGTACGCCGCAGCGGCGAAGCCCGGCGTACCGCCGAGGGAGTCGCGGACGTAGACGGTGCTCCAGTCGGCCGCCGCCCCTTCACCGACAAGACAGCAGAAGGCCAGTACGCCCAGGAACAGCACGCCCGAAACCCGACCGCCGCCCGAAACCGGATCGCCCGCAGAACCGCCCGAAACCGGATCGCCCGAAGAACCAGAAGGCAGCAGCCACAACCGGCACCACACGGCAAGGAGGACGATCAGCAGACCGACCCAGAGGAACGTCACCAGCGGCGTGGCGTTCCAGTACGCGAACAGCCCGCCGAGCAGCGCCCCAAGGAATCCGCCGATGCTGTACGTCGCATGAAACGACGTGATGACGGGCCGCGCCATCTCGCGCTGCACCTCGACCCCGTTGGCGTTCATCGCGATGTTCAGCCCGCCGTGCACGAGGCCGAACCCGAACAGCGCCACGGCCAGTACCCACAACGCCGGTGCGAGGGCGGTCGAGATCAGCCCGGCCGCTTCCAGCACGGCCAGCGGAAAGAGCACAGTGGACGCGCCGAGCCGGTCGACGAGCCGCCCGGTGACCTGCATGCCGGCGATGGCACCGGCCGCGAAGGCGAGCAGGGCGAGGCTCAGCTTGCCGTCGGTGAGGCCGAGGTCGTGCTTGATGGCCGGGATCCGGGCCGTCCAGGCGCCGAGCGCGGTGCCGAACAACAGGAAGGCGAGGGCGGTGGCGACGCGAAACCGGGGCACCTCATCATGGAAGCACGAATCGCCGCCGGCCAAAGCCCGCAGGCTAGCGCGAGACCTCGACACCGTGCACACCGGACAGTGCCCGGAGGCGTTCGCCGATGACACTCAAGCTCGTGCCGTTCTGCGGCTGAGCCGTCAACACCAGACTCTGACCGTTGGCATTGTAAGAGACCCGCAGCACCCGCGATCGCGGCAGCAGGTCGCGCGCCTGCCGCTCGACCTCGTCGAGGTGAGCGTCGTGTTCGAGGGTCAGGACGATCTCCAGCATCCGCCGCCGCGGCAGCGCCTCTCGCTCGAAATACTTCACGAGCGACAGCACTATCAGGGCCAGGATCGTGGTCGCTACGGCGGCGTACCACCAGCGCAGGCCGACCGCGAGGCCGACCGCGGCGGTCACCCACAGCGAGGCCGCGGTGGTCAGGCCCCGGATGCTCGCGCCCTCTCGGAGGATGGCGCCGCCGCCCAGGAACCCGATCCCGGTCACGACCTGGGCCGCGATCCGCGTCGGGTCGCTGCCGACGATGTTCGTCCCGGCCAGGGTGAACAGCGCCGCGCCGGCCGAGACGAGCATATGGGTACGCAAACCAGCGGGCTGGGCACCGAGTTCGCGTTCGAGCCCGACGGCCGCGCCGAGCGCCGCGGCGACGACGATCTGAAGGAGGACGATCCATTGGTCGGCTGCTGTCATAGCCCAGTATATTTATTCTGATCTTGAGATCAGGGAAGGCCACGCCCGGATGCCCGAGGGAGACACGGTCTGGAACACCGCGCGGGTTCTCGATGTGCTCGCCGGGCAGACCATTGTGGCCAGCGAGTTCCGCGTACCGCAGCTCGCGACGGCCGATGTGACCGGCTGGACCGTCCGGGAGTCCGCCTGCCGCGGCAAGCATCTCCTTCTCCGGCTGGTCAACGGCGACCGGGCCATGACGTTCCACTCCCACCTGCGGATGGACGGGTCATGGAAGGTGTACCGGCGCAACCAGCGCTGGACGGGCGGCCCCGAGCATCAGATCCGTGCAATTCTCCGGACGGATCAGTGGACCGCCGTCGGTTATCACCTTCACGAGCTGCGCTTTGTGCGTACGACCAAGGAAAGTGACGTGGTGGGGCACCTCGGACCGGATCTGCTGGGCGCGGATTGGGATGCGGCGGAGGCGACCCGGCGGCTGGCCGCGCGGCCGGAGCGCGAGATCGCCGAGGCGCTGCTCGATCAGCGGAACCTGGCCGGGATCGGCAACCTGTACAAGGCCGAGATCCTGTTCCTTCGGGGGGTTTGGCCGTGGACCCCGGCGGCCGAGGCCGGCGATCTGCGGGAGCTGGCCGACCTCGCCCACGAGCTGCTCAACACCAACAAGGGGCGGTGGCTGCAGAGCACTACGGGTTCGCTGCGGCCGGGCGAACGGACCTATGTGTACGGTCGGCGCGGCCGGTCCTGCCGCCGCTGCGGTACGCCCATCCGCAAAGCGGACCAAGGCGAACGCGTCACGTACTGGTGCCCGGTCTGCCAGCCCGACCCCCGCGCTCAATAGCGACGCGAGGGCCGGGTTCACCGTCAGGGCGTGGCGAGCGCTTCCGTCGGCGACAGCAGCGACGCTCGTACTGCCGGATAGAGCCCGGCCAGCCCGCCGATGAGCAGCGTGGCGGCCACTCCCCCGGCGGTGGCCCAGGCTGGTACGGTCGCCGGCCAGCCCTGGTAGATGGCGTACCCGGCGGTGACGGCGATGCCGAGGACGACGCCGCCCACCCCGCCCATCGCCGACAGCAGCAGGGATTCGGCGAGGAACTGGGAGCGTACCTGGCCTCGGGTCGCGCCCAGTGATCGGCGCAGACCGATCTCCGATCGCCGCTCCAGCACCGAGATGACCATCGTGTTGGCCACCCCGACGCCGCCGACGAGCAGGGCGACCGCTCCGAGCCCGAGCAGCAGCCCGGTGAACGCCGCTCCGGCCGCGCGCTGTGCGGCCAGGGCGTCGGACGGGCGAGACACGTCGACCTCGTTCGGCGCCGCCGGGTTGGCGGTCGCGGCGAGCACTGCGCGGACGTTCTCCACCTGATCGTCGTCGGACCGCGTGTAGACCGTCGTCGCGTGGCCGTCGAACGCGAACCGCTCGGCCGCCACCTCCCAGCCGATGAGCGCACCCGCGTCGAGTTCCGGCGCGAGAGCCACGGGATCGAGGATGCCGACGACCGTGAACCCCTCGCGGCCCAGCAGAACTTGGACGTCCGGCCCAGCGTGGCCGATGCCGAGCCGCTGCGCGGCGGCCGATCCCAGCACCACCGCCGGGTACTTCGCCGTCGCGCCGTTCAACCACACTCCACTATGGAGCACCGCACCGACCGTGTCGGGCAGGTCCAGGCGCACGGCGTACGCCGAAAGCCCGTTGGTCTGCGCCTTGGGAATCCGGTCGGACCGGTACACCTTGCGATCGCCGAGCCGGGCAACCGCGGATGTGGTCTGCACCGGCCCGATGCGTTCGATCATCGACTCCGCTTCCAGCGGCAGCGTCGCGTCCTCGCCGAACATCGTCCGGCCGGGTCCGACCGTGAGCAGGTTGGTGCCCAGCATCGCCAGCTGCCGATCCAGCTGGGCCCGCGACGACGACGAGATGCCGACGACCGCGATCATCGCCGCGATGCCGATGGCGATCCCCAGGGCCGACAGCAACGCCCGTGCGGGCCGCGTACGCAGACCTGCCGCACCGACCCGGACGATGTCCCGCGGCCGCATGCGGGGCGGCACCAGGCGCGGCCGGTCCAAGTCGACGGTCATGACACCACCTGGCCGTCGCGCATGTGCACCTGCCGGGGCAGCCCGCCCGCAATCTCCCGATCGTGCGTGATGATCACGACGGTGGTGCCGGTGTCGTGCAGATCGCGGATGAGGTCTATGACCCCGCGGCCCGACGCGGTGTCGAGGTTGCCCGTCGGCTCGTCGGCCAGCAGCAGCGGCGGCTCGCCGACGACCGCCCGCGCGATGGCCACCCGCTGCCGCTCGCCGCCCGACAGCTCGTGGGGTTCGTGGTCGAGCCGGTGCCCCAGCCCGACGCGGTGCAGCGCCTCGGACGCCCGCCGGCGCCGCACCCGCAGCGGTACGCCGCTGTAGAGCAACCCGTCGGCGACATTGTCCACAGCGGACACCCCCGTCGCCAGGTGGAAATGCTGGAAGACGAAGCCGATGCGGCTGGAGCGCAGGGCCGACTGAGCCCGGTCCGACAGCGACGACACGTCGTACCCGTCGATCTCGACGCGACCGGTGGTGGGCCGGTCCAGCGCGCCGATGATGTGCAGCATCGTCGACTTGCCGGAGCCGGACGGGCCGACGATCGCCACCGCCTCGCCCTCCTCGATCGCGAGATCCACGCCGGCCAGAGCGGTCACGCCGCCCGGGTAGGTCTTGGTCACCTCGCTGATGCGGATCATCGCGGCATCCCCACGGTCGTGCCGTCGGCGAGGCCCTCGCCGGACACTTCGACCCGGCCCGACGCGAATAGCCCGGTCTCCACGCGTACATATCGGCTCGTGGAGCCCTCGACCACCTCGACGCCGTAACCACCCTCGGCCAGCGCGACCAGCGCGGCGATCGGTACGGTCAGCACGTCCTTGTGCTCGGCCGCGGTGAAGACGACGTCGACCGAGGCAGCGTCGAGCCCGTCGGCGGCCTTGGGGTCGGCCAGCGACACGATCGCTTTGATCTTCGTTTCCGGGCTGCCGTCGGGCTGGCTGCTCGCCTCGATGATCGTCGACACCGACCGGACGGCGCCGCTGACGCTCTTGCCATCGGGCAGGGTCACCGTGACTTTGTTGCCCCGGCGAGCCAGGCGCTGGTCGGACACGCTCAGCTCGACCGTCACCATTCGCGTGGTGCCCGTATAGGTGAACACCTCCAAGCCGGGCTGGGCAGGCTGGCCGAGACCCGCCTTCACATCCTCGACGCGTACGGCCGACGGGGCGAAGACGACCCGGCCCAGCTCGACCCGGCCGGTCTCGTCGAGGCCGAGGTCCTCTTGCCACTCCTTCACCGCGTCCGCAGTGTCGGCGGTGAACTCGTCGTCAACCGTGAACCCCTTGTATCCCAAGGCTTTGAGGTTGGTTTCGAGCTGCTTGACGTCGGCTCCTTCGACCCCCCACCCGAGATCGCGGTACGCCGGCACCGAGCCGTACATCAGCAAGACCGGCTCATTGTCCACTTTGTACAATGTCTTCCCCCGGGTGAACACGGCACCGTAGACGGGCAGGGACGTCAGCGTCCCAGGCAGCCGATTGGCCAACGTGGTGGTGTCGCCGTAGCCGAGATCGCCGTTCTCGGACTGGATATCCAGCAACGTCTGCTTCTTGACCTGAGCGGTGTTGGGCGGCAGAGTGGCCGCGGCTGGGGCCGGTGCGCCCGTACCGAAGCCGAACGCCGCGGTGACGGCCGCTCCGAGAGCAGCAGCGGCCCCGACCGCCCCAGCGACCTTGCGCCCCACCTTGTGTCGCGCCGGCTCGGTCACGACTTCTTCATCCCCGGCATCAGCTTCTCGCAGGCCTTCTGCGCGGCCTCGAAGTCGGGGTCACCGGCGATCGAACCGTCGATCATGATCCGCCCGCCGTCGGGGTCGGGGAAGTTCTCCACTCCCTTGTCCCGCATGCACTGCGCCATTTTGCGGGCGTTCTCCTCCATCTGCGGGTCCGGCTGGCCGCCGTTGCGGTCGCCGAACGGGGCGTACTGCTCGCACGCCTTCTGCGCGGCCTCCATCTTGGCCTGGTCGACCGACTCCGACCCCGGTCCGCCGATCCGGATGCTGACCCGGCCCTCGCTGTCGATCTCCGGATCCTCCATCGGGACGCCGTTCTCGCGCATGCAGGCGGCGAACTTGAGCGCCTGGTCCTGCGGGCTCAGCGAGGCCGTCGCCGACGGCGTCGCGCCGGTCGATGCCGGCCCGCCCGCGCTGGCCACCCCGTTGCCCTTGCTCTCCTTGGCGCACCCCGCCAGAACCAGCGCCAGCAGCAGTGGCACTGTCGCGGCGAAGACACTTCGCCTTCCCATGAATCTCTTCTCCTTCCCGGTCCGCGGTTGTCCTGGTCCATGTGGTCCAAGGTCCGCGGGGCTCACCGTCCGTTGCTCACGCCGGAGACCGGCCCCGGCCGCTTGCCGGGGAGCGCTTGCGCGAGCCGTGCAGTCAGCGTCCGGGGCCTGCCATGTCCGCGAGCCAGCAAGAGCTGCGGGCCCGCGGTGGCCTGTGCTCCGCCGGTCGGTCGGAACGCAGTCTTCGCGCCGACGCGTTTCGCCGGCATTTCTCAGCGGGCTAACAGGCAGGAAACAAGGTGAGTAGCCACTATGAGGTCGCTGGTTGGAGGGGAGGGACGAGTCATGCGCATCCTCGTGGTCGAGGACGAACGGCTGCTCGCCGAGGCGATCGCCGAATGGCTACGCGATGGCGCCCACGCCGTGGATGTGGCGCTGGATGGCGACGCCGCCCTGGAACGGCTGGGCGTCAACGACTACGACGTGGTCGTCCTGGACCGCGATCTGCCGGCCGTACACGGCGACGACGTGTGCCGGGCGGTCGTGGAGTCCGGCTCCGAGGCCCGCGTCCTCATGCTCACCGCCGCGGCCGACGTCAGCGACCGGGTCGCCGGCCTGTCCCTCGGCGCCGACGACTACCTGCCCAAGCCGTTCGCGTTCGTCGAGCTGGCCGCGCGCGTACAGGCCCTCGGGCGGCGGTCGCGGCCGGCCGCCCCGCCGGTGCTGCGGCGGGCCGGCGTCATCGCCGATCCAGCCCGGCACCAGGCGTTTCGCGACGGCCGCTACCTGACCTTGTCCCGCAAGGAGTTCGGCGTGCTCGTGGAGCTGCTGCGCGCCGACGGCGCGACGGTCTCGGCCGAACACCTGCTGGAGAAGGTGTGGGACGAGAACGCCGACCCGTTCACCTCGGCGGTCCGGCTCACCGTCCTGAAGCTGCGCCGCAAACTCGGCGAGCCGGGAATCGTCGAAACCGTCGCCGGCGTCGGGTACCGGATACCATGAACCGCCGGTGGAAGCTCACGCTGCGGATGCGGCTGACGCTGATCTACGGCAGCCTGTTCTTCGCCGCCGGCCTGGTTCTGCTGGGCGTCACGTACGTACTCGTGAATCACCAGATCGGCGAGCCGGGCCGGATGTTCTCCGTGCGAGTCGTCTCCGGCAGCGTCTCCCCGCTGCCGCCCGACGACAAGCTCATGGTGACGAACACCGGCGAGACGCTGACCCCCGACGAAGCGGTCGGCTACTTCGACGCGCAACAGAAGCAGTTCCGGCGGGCGACCATGACGTCGATGCTGACCCAGGGCGCGATCGCCCTCGTGCTCGTGGGCAGCGCGGCGATGGCCTTCGGCTGGCTCATCGCCGGCCGCGTCCTGTCGCCGCTGCATCAGGTCACCGAGACCGCCCGGCGCATCGCGCACGCCCCGGCCGCCGACCGCAACCTGCACCTTCGCATCGCCCTGCGCGGCCCCGACGACGAGGTGAAGGAGCTGGCCGACACCTTCGACACGATGGTGGAACGGCTCGACAAGTCCTTCGACGGCCAGCGTCGCTTCGTCGCCAACGCTTCCCACGAACTGCGTACGCCGCTCACGCTCAACCGGGCGCTCGTCGAGGTGGCCATGCACCGGCGTACCGCCTCGGCGGACGTGCAGCAGCTCGGCGAGACGCTGCTGGAGATCAACACCCGGCATGAGCGCCTCATCGACGGGCTGTTGCTGCTCGCCCGCTCGGAGAGCGAAGTCCTCGACCCCGTCGAGGTCGACCTGGCCGACGTCGTGTCGCACGTGCTCGCCCAGTCCGCCGCCGAAGCGGCCGAGGCGGGCGTACGCCTCGACGAGCGGGCGTACACGGCGTTCACGAGCGGCGACCCGGTATTGCTGGAACGGTTGGCGCAGAACCTGGTCGAGAACGGCATCCGGCACAACCTGCCGTCCGGCGGCTTCGTACGCGTCACCAGCCGCAGCCGGACGGACGGATCGGTGGAGGTCGAGGTGGCCAGCAGCGGCGCCGTGATAGCGCCGTACGACATTCCCGGGCTGTTCGAGCCGTTCCGCCGCCTCGGCGCCGAGCGCTTGGTCACGGCCAAAGGCGCGGGGTTGGGCCTGTCGATCGTCCGCTCGGTCGCCCGCGCGCACGGCGGCGAGGTTGCCGCGCGGCCCCGCGAGGGCGGCGGCCTCATCGTCACCGTGGTGCTGCCCGGCGCCCGGACGGCGTGAGCCCGGCGATATCGTGCGTTCGTGGACGACGGCACCGGCGCCGAGGCGATGTTCGCCAACGATCGCGCCTCGCAGGCTCTGGGCATCGTCGTACGCACGCTGGCGCCGGGCCGGGCCGAGCTGGAGATGACGGTCACCGGCCTGATGGTGAACGGGCACGGCATCGCCCACGGCGGCTATGTCTTCCTGCTCGCCGATACCGCGTTCGCGTGTGCCTGCAACTATCCGGGTGCCGTCACCGTGGCCGCGTCGGCCGACATCACCTTCATCACCCCCGTACGCGAGGGCGAAACGCTCGTCGCATCGGCGGTGGAACGCCAGCGCTACGGGCGGTCCGGCGTGTACGACGTGACCATCACCTGCGGCGACCGCGCTGTCGCCGAGTTCCGCGGCCTGTCCCGCACCCTCCGCTGACCCTCATGAGGGGGCGTCGGGGAGGATGGGGCGTGTGATGGTGGATACGCCGCGGGGACCGGCCCGCGTAGACCTGACCAAGCCGAAGGGCCGCAGCCGATCCCTGCTCGCTCTCGGCCACGGAGCGGGCGGCGACGTCGACGCGGCGGATCTGGTCGCCATCCGGGACGCCGTGCTCCCCGCCGGGGTGACCGTGGCCCTGGTGACCCAGCCGTATCGGGTCGCGGGAAGGCGCTCCGCAGCCCCGGCCGGTCACCTCGACGAGGCCTGGCTCGCCGTCATGAAGCAGCTGAAGACCAAGCAGCCGCTCATCGTGGGCGGCCGGTCGAGCGGTGCCCGGGTCGCCTGCCGGACCGCCGAACAGTGCGGAGCCAGCGGGGTCATAGCGCTGGCGTTCCCCTCCCACCCGCCGGGCAAGCCCGAGAAGTCGCGCGACGACGAGCTTGAATGCGGCGTACCCACGCTCGTGGTGAACGGCGATCGGGACCCGTTCGGCATCCCGTCCGTGCCGGCGTACGCCGACCTCATCGTCCTTCCGGGCGAGCGGCATGACCTGCGGCGCGACCCTTCCGCCGTGGCCGGCGCCGTGCTTGACTGGTTGCGATCTCGGGGATGGGCGGCCTGAGCGGACGAGGAGAGCGGCCATGGACGCAATGCAGGTGGCCGTGGCCGCGGCTGGGCTGTGGACCGCGCCCGACGCGGCCCGAGCCTTGGACGCGCCCGCCTTGGACAATCCGGTCCGGCTGAACGAGTGGGTGAAGGCCCAGGGGCCGGCCGAGCGCCGCGACCTGTGGGGGCGCCTGGACAGCCAGGTCCTGCTCGGCGACACCGTGCTCGTCGACGACGTGAAGGAGGGCTGGGCGCAGGTCGTCGTGCCGTCGCAGCCGGGCCGCAAGGATCCGCGCGGCTACCCGGGCTGGATCCCGGCCACGCAGCTCGCTGCACCGGCCACCGGCAGCGACCGCGCAGCGGTCGTCCACGTTCCCCGAAGCCGGGTCCACGCCGGCCCGGGCGGCTCGGTGATCATCGAAGACGTCAGCTACGCCACCGTATTCCCCGTCCTCGGCGAGCACGACGGGTGGGTGAAGGTGGCGCTGCCGGGCGGTGGCCACGGCTGGGTTGCCGGACGGCACCTCTCGGCGTACAACCGGATTCTGCCCACCGCGCAGCAGCTGCTGGGCGACGGCCGGCGGTTCCTGGGGTTGATGTACCTCGCGGGCGGCGGTACCGGATGCGGCCTGGACTGTTCGGGCCTGACGTGGGCGGTGTACCGGCGGTTCGGGCAGGTCATACCGCGCGACGCGACCGACCAGTACGCAATCGGCGACGCGGTCGAGCTGACCGATCTGGCCGCCGGCGACCTGATGTTCTTCCGCAAGCCGGACACCGGGTTCGTCTATCACGTCGGCATCTGCGCCGGCGTCACCGACGGGTGGCCGTCGATGCTGCATTGCTCGCAGACCGACTGGGACACGCTCGACGGCCCGATCAGCGAGGTGCGGATGGGTCACCTGTTCGCCGCCCGCCGGTTCAGGGCCTCCCCTACGGGCGTGGATCCGTCCCGGGGCTGAGGGCGGGGTGGACCGCCCCGCCTACCGTGGATCTCATGACCGCAACGCCGAACACCCGCCGCCTGTCCCGCCCGCGCGACAATCGCTGGATCGCGGGTGTCTGCTCGGGTTTGGCGCGCCGCTACGGGCTGTCGCCGAACCTGGTGCGCTTCCTGTTCGTCCTGTCCTGCCTGCTGCCCGGACCGCAGATCCTCGTCTACCTCGCCCTGTGGATGGTCATCCCCTCCGAATGAGCTTCCGTGATCCAGTGGAACGCCAGCGCTGTATCGCGGCCTCGGATACGACGCTGACGTCCCACTGGATCTTGCGGCTTAGCTGAGGCGTTCCAAGACCATCGCCATGCCCTGGCCGCCGCCGACGCACATCGTCTCCAGACCGAACTGCTTGTCGTGCCACTGGAGCGAGTTGATAAGCGTGGTGGTGATGCGGGCGCCGGTCATGCCGAAGGGGTGGCCGACCGCGATGGCGCCGCCGTTGACGTTCAGCTTCTCCAGCGGGATCCCGAGGTCCTGATAGGACGGAATGACCTGGGCCGCGAACGCCTCGTTGATCTCGACGAGGTCGATGTCGCCGATCGACATGCCGGCCAGGGCGAGCGCACGCTGGGATGCCTCGACCGGACCCAGCCCCATGATCTCCGGCGACAGGGCCGACACGGCTGTGCTGACGATCCGGGCGAGCGGGGTGAGGCCCAGCTCCCGGGCGCGTACGTCGGACATCACGATGACCGCCGCGGCACCGTCGTTGAGCGGGCAGCAGTTGCCCGCGGTGACCCGGCCGTCCGGGCGGAACACCGGCTTGAGCGCCTCGACGCCGGCCATCGTCACACCCGGGCGCGGACCGTCGTCTTTGGACAGTACGGTCCCGTCCGGCAGCGTGATCGGCGTGATCTCGCGCTGCCAGAAGCCGTCCGCGATCGCCTTCTCGGCCAGGTTCTGGCTGCGTACGCCGAACTCGTCCATCTCGCGCCGCGAAATGTTCTTGGCCAGAGCCAGGTTCTCGGCGGTCTGCCCCATCGCCATGTAGACGTCGGGCACGGTGCCGTCGAGCCGGGGGTCGTGCCATTCGGACGCGCCCTCCGCGGCCGTCATAGCGGTACGCGACCGAGCCGAGGCGAACACCGGATTGTGGATGTCGTCGGCCCGCTTTCCATACCGGGAGACGCATTCGACCCCGGCCGAGATGAACGCGTGCCCCTCGCCGGCCTTGATCGCGTGGAACGCCATCCGGGTGGTCTGCAGCGACGAGGAGCAGAACCGGTTGACCGTGGTGCCGGGCAGATAGTCCATGCCTAGCAGCACCGACACGATGCGGCCCAGATTGAAGCCCTGCTCCCCGCTCGGCTCGGCGCAGCCGATCATCAGATCGTCGATCTGGCGCGGATCCAGCTGCGGCACCTTGTCCAGGGCCGCCCGCACGATCTGGGTGGCGAGGTCGTCCGGGCGTACGCCGGTCATGGATCCCTTGGCCGCCCGGCCGATCGGCGAGCGGGCGGTGGCGACGATGACTGCTTCAGGCATGGTGACGATTCCTTCAGTTCTGGGCCGAGTACTTGCGAAGTTCCCGCTTGGCCAGCGACGCCTTGTGCACCTCGTCGGGCCCGTCGGCGAGCCGGAGCGTACGCGCGCCGGCCCACATGTTCGCCAATGGGAACGCCTGGCTGACCCCACCACCACCATGCACCTGGATCGCCTTGTCCAGGATCCATTCCGCCATCTCGGGAACAACGATCTTGATGGCCTGGATCTCGGTGTGGGCGCCCTTGTTGCCGACGGTGTCCATCAGCCAGGCCGTCTTGAGGACCAGCAGCCGCGCCTGCTCGATGCGTACGCGCGCCTCGGCGATCCACTCACCGATGACGCCCTGCTCGGCGAGCCGGCGGCCGAACGCGGTCCGGTCGAGGGCGCGGGTGCACATCAGTTCCAGCGCCCGTTCCGCCATGCCGATGAGCCGCATGCAGTGGTGGATGCGGCCGGGGCCGAGCCGGGCCTGGGCGATGGCGAACCCGTCGCCCTCCGCCGCGATCAGGTTCGACGCCGGTACGCGCACGTTGTCGAACACGATCTCGGCGTGCCCGCCGTGCCACCCGTCGTCGAACCCGAACACCTGCATCCCGCGCAGGATCGAGATGCCCGGCGTGTCGCGCGGTACGAGGATCTGGCTCTGCTGGCGGTGCCGGTCGGCGGACGGGTCGGTCTTGCCCATGAGGATGAAGATCTCGCAGCGCGGGTTCATCGCCCCGGAGGCCCACCACTTGCGCCCGTTGATGACGTATTCGCCGCCGTCGCGCTCGATGCGGGTGGTGATGTTCGTGGCATCCGACGACGCGACCTCGGGCTCGGTCATGCAGAAGGCCGACCGGATCTCGCCCTCCAGCAGCGGCCGCAGCCATCGCTCCTGCTGCTCGGGCGAGCCGAACATGGCGAGGACTTCCATGTTGCCGGTGTCGGGGGCGGCGCAGTTCAGCGCCTCCGGCGCCAGATGGCCGCTGCGGCCGGTGATCTCAGCGAGCGGGGCGTACTGGAGGTTGGTGAGGCCGGCACCCCAGGTGGAGTGCGGCAGGAACAGGTTCCACAGCCCTCGGCGCCGCGCCTCGGTCTTCAGTTCCTCCATGATCGGCGGCGTCGTCCACTGTGGAGTCGCAGCGTGCTCATCCTCCACAATGGCCTCAGCCGGGTAGACGTGCGTGTCCATGAAGTCGAGCAGTTCTGCCCGCAGCTTCTCGGTCTTCTCGTCGTACGCGAAGTCCATCACGAACCCCCAACGGAGAGGCCGGCCGTGCGCAGGCTCTCGACGCCGCGCGCGACCAGCAGCGGCACCATCGCGCCGACCTGGTCGAAGCCGGCTCCGAGTGTCTGGCCGGCCTGGTGCCGGTAGTAGATGCCTTCGAGGATCACGGCGATCTTGAAGTACCCGTAGGCGAGGTACCAGCCGAGGTCGCCCACGCTCCGGCGCCGGGCGTACCGGGCCGCCAGCTCGTCCGGCGTGGGCAGCGATCCGGGCTCCGGCGGCTTGCCGAACAGCCCGCCGCCGACCGGATCCAGCCACAGTCCCCAGTAGACAAGCGACAGACCCAGGTCGGCCAGCGGATCGCCGAGGGTCGCCATCTCCCAGTCGAGCACCGCGACGATCTGGTCGCGGGCGTCGACGATCATGTTGTCCAGCCGGTAGTCGCCGTGCACGATCGCCACGCCCGAGGCCGCCGGCACGTGCGCCGCCAGGCCCGCGTGCAGTTCCGCCACGCCCGGCAGCTCGCGGCTCGTGGATTTTTCCAATTGGGTACGCCATCTGCGTACCTGGCGTTCGAGATAGCCGTCGGGGCGGCCGAAGTCGCTCAGCCCGATGGCGGCGGGGTCCACCGAGTGCAGGTCCGCCATCACATCCATGACCGACAGCGACAGATCGTACGCCCGCTCCCGGCCCAGCGCGGCCGTCTCGACAGCGGTGCGGTAAACCGTGCCGTGCACGTACTCCATGACGTAGAACGGAGCCCCGATGACGTCCGGGTTATCGCACAGCGCAATGGTTTTCGGCACCGGGACGCGCGTACCCACGAGGGCGCTGATGACCCGGAATTCGCGGCTCATGTCGTGCGCGGTGCTGAGCACGTGGCCGAGCGGCGGCCGGCGTACGACCCACGTCGATTCGCCGTCGGTGACCGTGTACGTCAGGTTGGACTTGCCGCCCTGGATCAGCTCCCCGCTCAGCTCGCCGCACACCAGGCCGGGCCGGGCCCGATCGAGGTAGCTCCGCAGCGCGGCGAGGTCCAGTCCGGTCGGGCTGAGCCGTCCGTTGACCTCACTGCGATCGGTCATGGCTGGACCACCAACCGCCCGACGCTGTCGCCGGAGCCCAATCGCGTCAAGCCTTCGGCCGCTTCGTCCAGGCCCAGCCGCCCGCCGACGAGCGGCTTGATGGTGCCGGCCTCGGCCAGCCGGGTCAGGTCCGCGTGGATCCGCGAGATCTCGGCGAGGTCCTGCTGCTTGTACAGTCCCCAGTGGACACCGACGATCGAGTAGTTCTTGATGAGCGCGTGGTTGAGCGGCGGCGCCGGGACCGTTCCACCGGCGAAGCCGATGACGAGGATGCGCCCCTCGAACGCGACGCACCGCGCCGATCCGGTGTACGCCTCCCCGCCGACCGGGTCGTAGACGACGTCGACGCCGCGCCCGCCGGTGGCTTCCTTGACGATCGGGATGAAGTCCTGCGTACGCCGGTCGATCACGATGTCGGCGCCGAGCTTCGTGGCGACATCGGCCTTCTCCGCGCCGCCGACGACGGCGATGACGCGGGCGCCGGCCGCCTTGCCCAGCTGGACCGCGGCGCTGCCGACCCCGCCCGCCGCCGCATGCACCAACAGGGTCTCGCCCGGTTGCAGCTTCGCCCGCCGGTGCAGTGCCACATGTCCGGTCTGGTACGCGATGTGCAGCGAAGCGGCCTCGGCATCGTCGAGCGAGGCCGGAGCGGGCTGGGCCTCGACCTGATCCATCAGCGCGTACTCGGCCAGTGCGCCGTGCGGCAGGGCCGGATTGCCGATGACGCGGTCGCCGGCTTGGAATCCGGTCACGGCCTCACCGACCTCGACGACCTCGCCGCACAGCTCCACGCCGGGCGTGAACGGCAGCGGTGGGCGTACCTGGTACTGGCCCCGGCACAGGAGCACATCGGGAAAGTTCAGCGCGGCTGCGCGTACCCGTAAAAGGAGCTGGTGAGGCGCGGGCGCCGGGCGATCGACGTCGGCGAGCGTGAGGACGTCGCGGGGTTCGCCGTGCGCGGACGCGAGCCAGGCCTTCATCGCCGCCGCCTAGAAGTAGAGCCGGGACACGGTCTCGGCGACGCAGACCGGCTTGTCGCCGCCCTCGCGCTCGACCGTCACCTGCGATGTGATCTGGACGCCGCCGGCGACGTCCTCCACCGACAGCGGCTTGGCCGTGGCCCGTACGCGCGACCCGGACGGCACCGGCGCGGGGAAGCGGACCTTGTTGAGGCCGTAGTTGACGCCCATACGCGTGCCCGGGATCGCGTAGAGGCCGGCGAACAGCGCGGGCAGCAGCGACAGGGTGAGGTACCCGTGCGCGATCGTCGTGCCGAACGGCCCCGCCGCCGCCTGCTCGGTGTCGACGTGGATCCACTGGTGGTCACCGGTCGCCTCGGCGAACAGGTCGATCCGCTTCTGGTCGACGGTCAGCCACTCGCTGGTGTACGCATCGGCCCCGACGGCCGCGCGCAGGTCGTCGAGGGAGGTGAAGGCCATCGTCGGATCCTCCTCTGGTCAGGCGGGGGTGGCGCGGTGAGTAAGCGCTCGCTTAGGATGCCTCCGCGGGGCCGGGGTGTCAATCTTTTCCAGAGGTGGCTGATGGTGGCGGTGATCGACGAGACGGAGCTGCTCGACGAGGCCTGGCAGGACGTGCAGCCGGCCCCGGCCCGGCGGCTGCTCGTCGCCGCGGTGCAGGCGTTCGCCGAGCGCGGGTACCACGCCACCACGACCCGGGACATCTCCACGCGAGTGGGCCTGAGCCCGGCCGGCGTCTACGTGTACTACAAGTCCAAGGAAGAGCTGCTGCACCGGATCTGCCAAGTCAGCCACACCCACTCCCTGGCCGCCATTCGCAGCGCCGCGCTGCGCTGCCCCGACGATCCGGTGGCGCAGATCGCCTCGGTCATCGGCGACTTCGCGGCCTGGCATGCGCGGTACCACATCCCGGCCCGGGTCATCTCCTACGAGCTGGCCGCCCTGTCGCCGCCGCACTACGAGGAGATCGTCCAGCTGCGGCACCAGATCGACCTCGTAGTTCGGTCCACATTGGAGCAAGGCGCGGCCGCGGGCGTCTTCGACGTCGCCGACGTGACCGGGACCGCGCGGGCGCTGCTGTCGCTCACGATCGACGTCGCCCGGTGGTACCGGTCCTCCGGACGGCAGGCGCCGGAGGACATCGGCCGCCTCTACGCCGACCTCGCCGTCCGCATGGTCCGCACGTAACACCGTCTTGACCCCTCATGTTCCGGCTGGACCCCCATGATCCGGCTGAACCCCCATGATCCGGTTTAGATCAGGGATATTGCACGGATCTTGGGGCGGCATGCGGCGGGTTTAGTTGCTGAGGCTGTGCTTCACGAGCGCGCCGCCGTCGATCACCACGGTATGGCCGGTCATCCAGCTCGACGCCGTACCGGCCAGGAACACCACGGCCTGCGCGATGTCGGCCGGCTCACCGATCCGGCCCAGCGGCAACGCGTTGTTGAGCGCCTCCTCGTGGTTCTCCCACAGCGCTCTGGCCAGCTGCGTACGCACGATGCCCGGGGCGATCGCATTGACGCGTACGCCCGGCCCCAACTCGGCCGCGAACTGGCGGGTCAGGTGGATGACCGCGGCCTTGGTGGCGTTGTAGTAGCCGATGCCGGGCTCGGTGGCCAGGCCGCCGACGCTGGCGATGTTGACGATCGCGCCGCCGGTCTGCTTCATCGACGCGTGCCACACCGCCTGCGTCCACAGCACGATCGACAGCTGGTTGACCTGGACCGTCTTCTCCGCCCGGGGCACGTCGAGGTCCACCATCGGGCCGTAGTAGGGGTTGGTTCCGGCATTGTTGACGAGCACGTCGACCGAGCCGAACGTCTCGATCGCCTTGGCTACGCAGACCTGCGCCTGATCCGGCTCGCCCACGTGCGCGGCCTGGGCCAGGAACCCCACCTTCGGGTACGCCGACCGCAGTTCCTCGGCGACCGCGTCGAGCGCCTCCTGCCGCCGAGAGGAGAGCACTACATTGCAGCCCTCAGCGGCCAGTGCCGCCGCCGTGGCCTTGCCGATTCCGCGGGACGCGCCGGTCACCAGCGCCGTACGCCCTTCCAGCCCAGTCTGCATCGGCTCAGGGTAGAGCCTGGCGGCCGCCGGCGCCATACCGACCGGTCGGTATTGACAATGCGACCGCGGCCGGGTTGTCATGGGCTGTCCCGGCCAACCCGGGCTCCCGGCGTACACGTGAAAGGGCGGAGCATGAGCCACTACCGGAGCAACCTGCGCGATCTGCGGTTCACCCTCTTCGAGGTGCTCGGCCTGGGCGACCGGCTGGGCCGGGAGCGCTTCGCCGAGCTGGACCGCGAGACCGTGGAGAGCATGCTGTCCGAAGTGGAGCGTCTGGCCACCGGTCCGGTGGCGGCCAGCTACATCGACTCCGACCGCAACCCGCCCGTCTTCGACCCGCAGACCCACGAAGTGACGATGCCGGCGGGCTTCCGCAAGAGCTTCCAGGCGTACATGGACGCCGAGTGGTGGCGGCTGGACCTGCCCGTCGCGGCGGGTGGGGTGGCCGCGCCCCGGTCGCTGTGGTGGGCGGTGATCGAGCTGATCCAGGGCGCTCAGGCGGCCGTCTACATGTTCAGCGGCGGTCCCGGCATGGCCGGCCTCCTGCACCGCATGGGCACCGAGTCCCAGAAGCGCTTCGCCGACCTGATGATCGAACACCGATGGGGCGCGTCGATGGTCCTGACCGAGCCCGACGCCGGATCCGACGTCGGCGCCGGGCGTACCAAGGCGATCCCACAGCCGGACGGCTCCTGGCACATCGAGGGGGTCAAGCGGTTCATCACCTCGGCCGAGCACGACATGGCCGACAACATCGTCCACTTTGTCCTCGCGCGGCCGGTGAACACGCCGGGCGCGGGCGGTCCGGGCACCAAGGGCCTGTCGATGTTCCTGGTGCCGAAGTACCACGTCGACCTCGCGACCGGCGAGCTGGGCGAGCGCAACGGCGTCTTCGCCACCAACGTCGAGAAGAAGATGGGCCTGAAGGTCTCCACCACCTGCGAGCTGCACTTCGGCGAGGACCCAGCCCGGCCGGCGGTCGGCTGGCTCGTCGGCGAGGTGCACGACGGCATCGCGCAGATGTTCAAGGTCATCGAGTCGGCTCGCATGCAGGTCGGCGTCAAAGCCATCGCGGCCCTGTCAACCGGTTACCTCACCGCGCTGGAGTACGCCCACACGCGCGTACAGGGTGCGGATCTGACGCAGATGCTCGACAAGACGGCCCCGCGGGTCGCCATCGACCGGCACCCCGACGTCCGGCGGATGCTCATGCTGCAGAAGGCGTACGCCGAGGGACTGCGGGCCACCTACCTCTACACGGCGGACTGGCTCGACCGCGACCATCCACAAGGGGCGAACGTCAACGATCTGCTGCTGCCGATCGTCAAGGGCGTGGGCTCGGAACGCTCGTGCGAGATGCTCGCGCTGTCGCTGCAAACGCTGGGCGGGTCGGGATTCCTTCAGGATTACCCGATTGAGCAGTACATCCGCGACACGAAGATCGACACCTTGTACGAGGGCACGACCGGCATCCAGGGCCAGGACTTCTTCTTCCGCAAGATCAGCCGGGACCGGCGCGTCGCCCTCGACATCCTGCTTGGCGAGGTGACGGAATTCCTGGACCAGATGCAGGAGCAGGATCGGCTCAAGGCCGAGACGCAGGCGCTGCGCGAGGCCGTCACCGACGTCGAGTCCATGGTGGACACCATGCTCGGCTGGCAGGATGCCGCCGCTGACGTGCCCTCGGAGATTTACAAGGTCGGCCAGAACACCACACGCCTACTGATGAGCGTCGGCGACCTCGTCATCGGCTGGCTGCTGACCCGGCAAGCGGCGGTGGCCGCCGACGCCCTCGCCGCCGGTGCGCCGGAAGCCGACGCGCAGTTCTACGCCGGAAAGCTGGCCGTGGCCCGGTTCTTCACGATGACCGTGCTGCCGGAGCTGGCCGCCCGGCGGCGCGTACTAGAGCAGACCGACGACGCGCTCATGGAGATACCCGATGGCGCCTTCTGAGATTCCCGGGCAACGCCCGCCGGGCGATGTGCGGGAGCGGATCCTCACCGCGGCGGTAGACCTGTTCGCTGCGCAGGGCTACGACGCGACCTCGGTGTCGCAGGTCGTCGCCCAGGCCGGCGTCACCAAAGGCGCGCTCTACCACTACTTCGCCGCCAAGGACGACCTGCTCTTCGAGATCTACCACTCCCTGCTCGCCGACCAGCTGGCCAGCCTCGACCGCATCGTGGCGCTGGGCCTGGATCCGGCGAGCGCCCTGCGGGAGATCATCCGATCGCTGGTCGAGACCACCGCGGCGCAAGCCCTGGCCGTCACCGTGTTCAGCCGGGAAGGCGCCCGGCTCGGCGAGGAGCGGTGGGAGACCTTCCGCACCGAATGGCGCCGCTACCAGGACACCGTACGCGGGCTGATCCGCGACGCGCAGACGACCGGTGTCTTCGCCGGCCACGCCTCGCCGGAGGTCATCTCCTGGTCGATCTTCAGCGTCACGACCTCGATGCCGACCTGGTTCCGCCCGGACGGGCCGAAGAAGCCCTCGGAGATCGCCGAGGAGCTGGCCGACTTCGTCCTCGCCGCACTCGCACCCTATCCCCGGAGGGATGACCGATGAGCAACCTGACTGGACGCGTCGCCTTCATCACCGGTGCCGCCCGTGGAATCGGCGCGGCCACCGCGCTGCGCCTGGCTCGTGAGGGCGCCGCGATCGCCGTCGTCGACCGCGTTGAAGCGGACACCGAGTCCACTGTGGAGGCTGTGACCGAGGCCGGTGGCAAGGCGATCGGGATCGGCTGCGACGTCGCGGTCGCCGACCAGGTGGAGGCGGCGGTCGGGCGTACTGTCGCCGAGCTGGGGAGCCTGGACATCCTGGTGAACAACGCCGGGGTCATCCGCGACAACCTGCTGTTCAAGATGACCGAGGACGACTGGGACACCGTCATGGCGGTGCACCTGCGCGGTGCGTTCCTATGCTCGCGCGCAGCACAGAAGCACATGGTGCCGCAGAAGTGGGGCCGCATCGTCAACCTGTCGAGCACCTCCGCGCTGGGCAACCGCGGCCAGGCCAACTACGCCGCGGCCAAGGCCGGCATGCTCGGCTTCACGCGTACGCTCGCCATCGAGCTGGGGCCGTACGGCATCAACGTGAACTCCATCGCACCCGGCTTCATCGTGACCGCGATGACCGAGGAGACCGCGCGGCGGATGGGTATCACGCTGGACCAGATGATGGAGAGCGCGGCCGCGGTGCTCCCCTTGCGCCGCACCGGTACGCCCGACGACATCGCCGGCGTGGTCGCCTTCCTGACCGGTCCGGACTCGTCCTACATCACCGGCCAGAACCTCTACGTCGACGGCGGCTACCGCTGAGCGGCCTAACGATCGAGCCGGTCTTGTCGTAGCGGGCTCCTACGATGTGCCGATGACGCGTTTCGTGCAGCAGCCCGGCTTCGAAGCGGCGCAGTTCGTCGACCTGTCGATGGCCGGGGCGAGCTTTCGTGAGGTGGACCTCAGTGGCGTACGCATGTACGGGGTCCTGTTGTTCGGCGCCGACATCGACGGCGCGATCAACGGGCTGCGCATCAACGGTGTCGAAGTGATGCCGCTGATCGAGGCCGAACTCGACCGGCGGCACCCGGAGCGGCTGCGCCTGCGCCCGACCACGCCGGAGACCATGCGCGACGCCGTCGACGTGATCGAAGGGCTGTGGCAGGCAACGGTCCGCCGCGTACGCGCGCTGCCGGAGGGCGCCGAGCACCGCTCGGTCAACGACGAGTGGTCGCTCGCACAAACGCTGCGCCACGCCATTTTCGTGGTGGACGCCTGGTACGGCCACGCCACCGCGCTACGGCCGCAGGCGTTTCACCCGATCGGGTTGCCGGCGGGGTTCATCGCCAACTGTGCTGACTTCGGCATCGACGAGACGGCGTCGCCGACACTCGACGAGATCCTGGCCGTGCGGGCCGAGCGGATCGCCGACCTGCGGGCGTACCTGGCCGAGGTGACGCAGGAGGAGCTGGACCGGGTCCGGGGCCCGAACACCGCCGCCGGCTTCCCGCAGCCGGCCGAGCGTACGGCCGTCCAATGCCTGCAAGTGATCTTCAGCGACGAGTGGGCGCACGTCCAGTTCGCCAACCGCGATCTCGCCCTAATCGAACAGGATCAGGCCCAGCCACGCGTATAGCAGCCCGATCCCGATGCTGCCGACCACGTTGGCCAGCGCGGCGGCGCGGGCGCGCGTACGCAGCAGGCCGACGGTTTCGAACCCGAACGTCGAATAGGTCGTCAGCGCTCCGCACAGGCCGGTGCCGAGGAGGGCGTACCCGGCCGAGCCGGTGATCGACACCAGGGCACCGAGGACGAAAGAGCCGATCATGTTGACCACGAACGTCCCCCACGGGTAGCCCGACTCGTGGCGCGACTGGATCCACCGGTCGATCAGGTACCGCATCGGTGCACCGACGGCGGCACCCAGCGCGACGAGCAGAACGGTCATGCCTCTTCCCGCCGCAGCACGTCGCCGATCCGGTGCCCCGCGTAGGTGGCGGCCAGCGCGCTGATCAGCGTCCCGCCCAGGTAGAGCACGGCCTTGCCCGGTTCACCGTGGTGCAGTAGCCGCTGCGCATCCACGACGTACGCCGAAAACGTGGTGAAGCCGCCGAGGACCCCGGTTCCCAGCAGTGGCCGCAGGACGGGGTGCGTACCCACGATCGAGATGAGGACGCCGATCAGCAGGCAGCCGCCGACGTTGATGGCGAACGTCGTCCAGGGAAAGGCTCTCGGCGCGGTCGGGTAGGCCAGGCCCAGGCCGTACCGGCTCAGGGCTCCGGCCGCGCCGCCCACGGCGACCACAGCGACGGTCCTCACCTGCAGAAGATTAGCTTCCCGTCTTGTTGTAGATCTCGACTAGGAGCAGCTGGAGGAGGTCGTTCATGTTCTTCTGGTCCGGGTCGTCGCAGGAGACGAAGGTGGACTGCCGCCCGGCCACCTTGACCACGACGGTCGGCGGGTCCATGCAGCGCGACTTCCACGACGCGACCGAGATCTCCTCGGCGAAGCCGGGCCGGTCCAGGATCGCCCGCGCCGCCGCGACCTTGTCCGCGGAGAGCCGGCCGGCCTGGCTCGTACGCTTGCCGCTGCTGTCGGTGTAGGTCCAGGCGCCATCGGGCTCGATGACCAGCTTGTCATCGACACCCATGTCACCGCCGGTACGCACGATCTCGACCGGCGCGTCCGCCGGGACGGCCGGCGCGTCGGTCGCACACCCGGCCAGCATCAGGATGGTCAGCGCCAGCCCGGCCGGGCCGAGGAGGAGTCGGGTCATGCGCACTGCGACGCTTGCGCTGGCTTCGCGGTTCCGGCCATTCCCGCCCGACAAACGGCATTAATCGGGCACTATGCCGGTATGGGATTCCTTGTCCGCCTGCTCGCCACCGCGGGAGCGCTCTGGGTCGCCACCCTGATCGTCGACGGCATCGAGGTCACGACCGACGTCACGTGGAAGAAGCTGCTCACCTACCTGGGCGTGGCGCTCATCTTCGGGCTCGTCAACGCGATCATCAAGCCGATCGTCAAGCTGGTCGGCTGCATCTTCTACATCCTGACCCTCGGCCTGATCTCGTTCGTCGTCAACGCGCTGCTCTTCCTGCTCGTCAGCTGGCTGTGCGGGCTGCTGGACATCCCGTTCCACGTCGACGGCTTCTGGGCGGCGTTCTGGGGCGCGATCATCGTCGGCGTGGTCAGCTGGGTCGTCAACCTCGCATTCGGCGCCGGCGAGAAGTCGTAAGCGCAAGCCCCGCCGCGCTGGCCCGAGGAGATCACGCCCCGGACCACCACGGTGAGGGACAACGTTGGCGCGATCCCCGCCGGGCGCGCCCGGAATCCCGCGCTGGCCCGAGGAG
>Ga0114129_10002922_pt1 | contig 23898 bp, 26 predicted proteins | sample RhiMetdeltSRZDD1_FD_80071 | JGI IMG/M metagenome (GOLD analysis project Ga0114129, IMG submission 80071) | Populus rhizosphere microbial communities from Tennessee, USA - Rhizosphere MetaG P. deltoides SRZDD1 (version 2) (version 2) | ecosystem: Host-associated > Plants > Roots > Rhizosphere >...
AGCGCGTTGGCGTTGACGGTCCGGTGATCGGGCGGATCGCGCCGCTCTCCGTCGCCGCGGATCGCCAGGACGTTCTCGATCCCCAGGTAATGGAGCTCGATCAATGCGTCCTCCGTCTCCTCGCGCGTGAACCCGTTGCAGAGCACGTGCGGAACCGGATCGATGCCGAAACGGTGCTTGATCGTGGCGCAGAGGCCGAACGTGCCGGGCGCCTTCCTCGTCACGCGCCGCTTCCACGTGCCGTCGGGCGTCTCGTCCCACACGGTCTCGGCAGCGTGGCTCGTGATGTCGATGAACGGCGGCTCGTAGGGCATCAACGACTCGACGGCGTCGTAGATGCGCTCGACGTTGCGGCCTCGTCGCGGCGGGATGATCTCGACACTGACGAGCGGCCGCGTCGCGTTCGCGAGGTGCTCGACCACCTTCACGGTTGCGAGCCTACCGAGGTCGCTCGAGCCTTCGACGTCACTCCTGCCAGGGCAGGCGGATGCCACGGGCGGCCGCCACCTCGAGGGCTCGCTCGTAGCCGGCATCCGCGTGACGGATCACGCCCGTCCCCGGATCGGTGGTCAGGACCCGCTCGAGCCGCTCGGCAGCGTTCTCCGTGCCGTCCGCGACCACCACCATCCCCGCGTGGATCGCGTAGCCGATCCCGACGCCGCCGCCGTGATGGACGCTCACCCAGTGCGCGCCGGCCGCGGTGTTGATCAGCGCGTTCAGGATCGGCCAGTCGGCGATCGCGTCGGAGCCGTCCTTCATCCCCTCGGTCTCCCGGTACGGCGACGCGACCGAACCGCTGTCGAGGTGATCCCTGCCGATCACGATCGGAGCCGACAGCTCCCCGCTCGCGACCATCTCGTTGAAGCGGAGGCCCGCCTTCGCGCGCTGGCCGTAGCCGAGCCAGCAGATCCGCGCCGGGAGCCCCTGGTACGAGACCCGCTCTTCCGCCATCGCCAGCCAGCGATGCAGCCGCTCGTCATCGGGGAACAGGTCCGCGACGGCGCGGTCGGTCTTCTGGATGTCTTCCGGATCGCCGGAGAGGGCCGCCCATCGGAACGGGCCCTTGCCCTCGCAGAACATCGGGCGGACGAACGCCGGGACGAACCCGGGGTACGCGTACGCGCGGTCGAAGCCGCCGGTCTCGGCGCCGGCGCGGAGGTTGTTCCCGTAGTCGAACACCACCGAGCCCGCGTCCAGGAACCCGACCATCGCCTCGACATGCCGGGCCATCGAGGCGAACGAGCGCTTCTCATACCCCTGGGGATCGGACTCGCGCAGCGAGGCGGCCTCATCCGATGACATCCCCGCCGGGACGTAGCCGCCGAGCGGATCGTGCGCGCTCGTCTGATCGGTCACGATGTCCGGTCGGAACCCGCGCGCGAGCAGATCGGGCTCGACCTCGGCGCAGTTGCCCAGCAGTCCGATCGACAGCGGCTCGCGCGCGGCCTTCGCCTCCTCGGCCCAGCGCAGCGCATCGTCGATCGAGTCGGTCTCGCGATCCAGGTACCGCGTCTTGATCCGGCGCTCGATCCGCGCCGGGTCGACCTCGACGCAGATCGCGACGCCGTCGTTCATCGTGACGGCGAGCGGCTGCGCTCCGCCCATCCCGCCGAGCCCGCCGGTGAGTGTGATCGTGCCCGCCAGCGTCCCGTCGAAGCGCTGCGTCGCGCACTCGGCGAGCGTCTCGTAGGTCCCCTGGAGGATCCCCTGGGTCCCGATGTAGATCCACGACCCGGCGGTCATCTGGCCGTACATCGTCAGTCCCGCGTGCTCGAGCTCGCGGAACGTGTCCCAGTCGGCCCACTTGGGCACGAGCATCGCGTTGGAGATCAGGACCCGGGGCGCCATCTCGTGGGTGCGGAAGATACCGACGGGCTTCCCCGACTGGACCAGGAGCGTCTCGTCGTCTCCCAGGTCGCGAAGCGACCGGACGATCGCGTCGAACGCCTCCCAGGAGCGCGCCGCGCGCCCCGTGCCGCCGTAGACGACGAGGTCCTCCGGACGCTCGGCGACGTCCGGATCGAGGTTGTTCATCAGCATCCGCATCGCGGCCTCCTGCGGCCACGAGCGACACGACAGCTCCGTTCCCCTGGGCGCCCTGACCTCGCGCGGCCCGTGTTCCTGCATCTGCTCCATCTTGGCCCGTACCCCCGTTCGGGTAACCCCCGGTCGAGCTACGACACGAATGCTAGCCGGGTGCTTGAGCGGCCCCGAACGCGCAGGTACCGTCCGGCGCGATGGCCTCCGACGGAAGCCTCCTGAGCACGTTCGGAGCGGCCGAGCCGATCCGCGTCCTCCTCGCCGACGACGAGGCCGGGCTTCGACTCGCCCTCACCGAGCTGCTGAGCCACGTGGAGCGGCTGGAGTTGATCGGCACGGCCGCCGACGCCGAGGAGGCGATCCGGATCGCGGCGGCCGACCAACCGGACGTCGCGCTCGTCGACGTCCGGATGCCCGAGGGTGGGGGTCCCGCCGCCGCTCGAGGCATCTCGCGAGTCTCGCCGCGCACCCGGGTGATCGCGCTGTCCGCGTACGAGGATCGCGCGAACGTCCTGGAGATGCTCCGCGCCGGGGCGGTCGGCTACCTCGTGAAGAGCACGGCGGCGGACGAGCTCGTGGATGGGATCCAGCGCGTGGCGGAGGGCGGGACGAGCCTGTCGGCGGAGGTGATGAGCGGCGTGGTCGCCGAGCTCGCGACCCAGCTCCGCCGTGAGGAGATCGAACGCGAGGTCGACGAGGGGATCCGCGGCGACATCGAACGGTTCGTCTCCGGGCACGGCGTGTGGATGGTGTTCCACGAGATCGTGGACCTGGTGACGCGCGAGCGGATCGGCGTGGAGGCGCTCGCTCGCTTCGGCTCGATCCCCGCACGACCGCCGGATCTCTGGTTCGCGGACGCGACGGCCCTCGAGCTGGGCATCCAGCTGGAGCTCCGCGCGCTGAAAGAGGCGCTCCAGGCCCTCCCGCGGCTCCAGGACGGCACGTTCCTCTCGGTGAACTGCTCGCACCACGCCGCGGTGGTGCCCGAGGTCGCCGACCGGCTGGACGGGGTCGAGGATCGGGTCGTGCTCGAGATCACCGAGCACGAGGCGATCGAGGACTACGGAGCGCTCGCGGAGACGCTCGCGCCGCTCCGTGCGCGCGGCCTCCGCGTCGCGGTCGACGACGTCGGCGCCGGCTACGCGAGCCTCCGCCACGCACTCCAGCTCGCGCCGGACATGGTGAAGATGGACCTGTCGCTCACGCGAGACATCGACCGCGACGCGGGGCGTCGGGCGCTCGCCTCGGCGCTGATCTCGTTCGCGCAGGAGACGTCGATGACGATCGTCGCCGAGGGGATCGAGACGGCCGCCGAGCTCGAGACGCTGCTCTCGCTCGGCGTCCGCTACGGCCAGGGCTTCTACCTGTCGCGCCCGGGTCCCCTGGACTAGTCGCCGTCGCCGTCGCCGTCGCCGTCCGCGACGCGGCCGCGGACCGCGACCAGGCTCTTCAGCACCCGGACGTCGCGACGGAACACGCGCCGCATCAGCGGCCGGAGCGCGCGGAGCCCGACCCCACCGAACGGGCCGAGCACGCGCGGGGCGAACAACGTCTCGCGCCAGCGCATCCTCGTCCCGCCCTGGATCGGCGCCAGCTGGATCTCGCCGCTGCCTTTCACCCACCCGAGGTGATCGATCACGAGGATCCTGGGCGGCTCCCACATCGCGACGCGCACGCGATCGTGCGTTCGGATGCCGGCGATCCGGACCGTCGCGCGCGCCTCGACGCCGATGCCCTCCCGCTGCTCGCCGATCACCTCGAACGCGGTCGCCTCGAGCATCCAGTCGCCCTGGTGCTCCCAGTCGGTGATCAGCTCCCAGACGAGCTCGGGCGGCCCGGGCATCGTCTCGAGGACCTCGATCACGACGGGGCGGGGCTCGCGGGGCTTCCTGGTGCGCCGGCGTCGGCGGTCGGTCACTCCGAGCGGCGGTCGATCGACCAGGAGGAGGCGCCGGTCTCCTTCGTGTACTGCTTCATCTCCATCGCGACCGTCACGGCCTCCGCGTAGTGGCGGAACGTCCGTTTCTCGGTCGAAGCGATCCCGATCGAGAGCGTGAGCATCGGGACCCGCTGGAGGTCGCCGCGCCGGTTCGTCACCTCGACGTAGCCGTTGGCGCGGTCGTCGACGTCGTAGAGGGCCGGGACCATCTCGTCGAACGCCTGGACGATCTGCTGCGCCGCGGCGGTCGCCTGCTCCGGCGGCACCACGACCACGAAGTCGTCGCCCCCGGCGTGACCGACGAACGTCTCCGCGCCGACGACCTGACCGGTCGCCTCGCCGATCACGCGCGCCGTCTCCCGGATCGCCTCGTCGCCGCGGAGGAAGCCGTAGCGGTCGTTGTACGCCTTGAAATGGTCGAGGTCCGCGTAGAGGATCGCGAACGGAACCCCGGCGGCGACCCGCCGCTCGATCTCGTCCTCGATCGCGACGTTGCCCGCCAGCCCCGTCATCGGCGAGAGGGACCTCGTGTCGCTCGCGCGGTTCAACACCCCGCGGATCCGCGCCAGCAGCTCCGGCGTGTCGAAGGGCTTGACGATGTAGTCGTCGGCCCCGATCGCGAAGCCCTCGAGCTTGTCGGCCGACAGGCCGCGGGCGGTCAACATGATCACCGAGACCGTCGCGGTCCTCGGGTCCTGGCGAAGGCGCCGGGTGAGCTCGAAGCCGTCCATGTTGGGCATCATCACGTCGGCCAGCACGAGCTGCGGCGGACGCTCCTTCGCGGCCGCGAGCGCCTGCTCGCCGTCGCTCGCGACCCGGACGTCGTACCCGGCCGCCTTCAGCTCGATCTCGAGCAGCCGCGCGATGAACGGGTCGTCGTCCACGACGAGGAGGCTCTCCCCGCCGCCCGGGGGACCATCGATCGACGGGTCCTGGGGGCCCTGTTCGTCCACGGGTCGTCCTTCCGGCACGCTCATCTCCACGTTCATCGGCACGATACCCCCGCGAGTACAGCGGACCGGGTAACAACGGGACGACGGCTCCGAGGCGTGGCACGATGGCTTTTCGGCCGCCGGCCGGACCGGGAGGAGGCGCGATGCGGGTGCTCGACTCGTTCCTCGACGCGATGGGCGACACGCCCCTCGTCCGCCTGCGCGCGGTCACGCGGGGCGTGAAGCCCGCCGTCCTCGCCAAGCTCGAGATGTTGAACCCGGGCGGCTCCGTGAAGGACCGGATCGGGCTCCGCATGATCGAGGCGGCCGAGCGCGAGGGGCTCCTGAAGCCCGGCGGGACGATCGTGGAGCCGACGTCGGGCAACACGGGCCACGGCCTGGCGATCGCGGCCGCGATCCGCGGCTACCGGTGCATCTTCGTGATGCCCGACAAGATGAGCCAGGAGAAGATCTCGCTGCTCCGCGCGTACGGGGCCGAGGTCGTCGTGTGTCCGACGGCGGTGGCGCCCGAGTCACCGGAGAGCTACTACCGCGTCGCCGACCGGCTGGCCGACGAGATCCCCGGAGCGTTCCAGCCGAACCAGTACCACAACGCCGTGAACCCCCAGACGCACTACGAGACGACGGGCCCGGAGATCTGGGAGCAGACGGAGGGCGCGCTCACCGCGTTCGTCTGCGGCGTCGGCACCGGGGGCACGATCTCGGGAGCGGGCCGCTACTTGAAGGAACGGAACCCCGACGTGCTGGTCGTCGGGGCGGATCCCGAGGGGTCGCTCTACTCCGGGGACTCGCCTCGCCCGTACCTCGTCGAGGGGATCGGCGAGGACTTCCTCCCGACGACGTTCGATCCGACGGTCGTCGATCGCTACGTCCGGGTCTCGGATCGCGACTCGTTCCGGATGGCGCGCGCCGTGACGCGGCAGGAGGGGATCCTCGTCGGCGGGTCCGGCGGAACGGCGGTGTTCGCCGCGCTCGAGGTGGCCCGCGAGCTCGACGACGCGGACGCGATGATCGTGGTGCTGCTGCCGGACTCGGGCCGCCAGTACCTGTCCAAGCTCTACTCCGACACGTGGATGCTCCAGCACGGGATGCTCGAACGGCCCGACGTCGTGCGCGTGGAGGAGGTGCTCTCGGCGAAGTCGGGGGAGATCCCCTCGCTGATCACGGTGGACGCGCACGACAAGGTGCGGCAGGCGGTCGAGACGCTGCAGGAGCACGGGATCTCGCAGGCCCCCGTCGTCCGGGAGCCCTCGACCGACGTCTCGCAGTTCGTCGGGTCGATCCGCGACCGCGAGCTGCTGGAGCGGGTCTTCCGCGACCCCGACGCGCTGCAGTCCGACGTCGCGGAGGCGATGGCGCCGCCGATCCCGATGGTCGAGTGGGATGCCCCGGTCGAGCTCGCGTTCGACGAGCTCGAGCGGACGCCGGCCGTCGTGGTCACGAAGGCGGGCCAGGCGCTCGGGGTCCTGACCCGGAGCGACCTCCTGGAGTTCCTCGCGCGACGGCGCCGGGCGTAGTCTCAGCGCCGGTGCGCGCGCTGGGGATCGACGTCGGGGTCGCCAAGGGCCTCGACCTGGTGGTGATCGACGAGCGCCGCGTTGCGCTCCGCGTCGAGCCAGGGATCGGCGTCGACCGGCTCGGTCGCGTGATCGGCGAGGTCGAGCCGGACGTGATCGCGATCGACTCGCCGCCGAACTGGGCGACGAGTGGCGGGTCCCGCCTCACGGAGCGGCAGCTCCTGGAGTGCAACATCCACTCGTTCAACACGCCCGCGGCCGCGACCGGTCGAGGCCATCGCTTCTACGCGTGGATGGAGACGGGCTTCCGCGTCTTCCGCGCCGCCGAGAAGGCGGGCTTCCGCAGGTACGGCGCGGGCGAACCGCGCGGAACGGCGATGGAGGTGTTCCCGCACGCGACGGCGACGGTGCTGGCGGGGTGCCTTCGGCCCAAGGCGGTCGGGAAACGAACCTGGCGAGCGCGCGTCCTGACCGCGCAGGGAGTCCCCACCGGCGATCTCCGCTCGGGCGACCTGATCGACGCCGGGCTCTGCGCGCTGACCGGACTGCTCGCGTTGCAGGGCAAACACTTCGCGCCGGGCGATCCGAAAGAGGGCGTGATCGTGCTGCCCGTGGTGACGCTCCCCGCGGCGCCGTATCGCGCGTGCACCGAGCAGGGACCGATCGCCGAGGCGCCGCTGTTCCGCTTCTGCGCGTGCGACGACCCCGACTGCAACGAGCTGACCCGGTCGGAGTTCGCGCCGGGACACGACGCCAAGCGGAAGTCCATGCTGTGGCGTCTGGCCCGGGACGGGCGAGACGCCACCGACGAGTTGAGGAGACGAGGATGGGCGCTGCCCCCCGAGGTCCGATGAGGTTCGAGACGGCCGCGATCCACGTGGGTCAGGATCCCGAGGCCCTCTACGGCTCCGTGAACGTCCCGATCTACCAGACGTCGACCTATCTGCAGCGAGGCGTCGGGAAACCGGAGGTGTGGGACTACGCGCGCGGCGGGAACCCGACGCGCGCGGCGTTCGAGGCAGCGCTCGCCGCCCTCGAGGGCGGCGAGCGCTGCCTCGCGTTCGCGAGCGGTCTGGGCGCCGAGTCGTCGCTCCTGCTCGCGCTGTCGCCCGGCGATCACGTACTCCTCGGCGACGACGTCTACGGCGGGACGTTCCGGCTCCTGGACAAGGTGCTCGCGGGCTGGGGCCTCGAGCACGACACGTGCGACCTCGCCGACATCAACTCGATGCGGAGCCAGCTCCGGCCCGAGACGCGCCTCGTCTGGATCGAGACACCCTCGAACCCGCACCTCAAGATCGTCGACATCGAAGCGGTCTCGACCGTCGCCCACGAGGCCGGCGCACAGGTCGTCGTCGACAACACGTTCGCGACGCCGGCGCTCCAGCGGCCGCTCGAGCTCGGCGCCGACCTCGTCGTCCACAGCGTCACGAAGTACCTGAGCGGCCACTCCGACCTGATCGGCGGCGCGATCGTGACGAGCGATCCGGCGTGGGCCGAGCGCCTCGAGTTCCTCGTCAACGCGATCGGCGCCGTGCCGGGCCCGATGGACTCGTACCTCGCGCTCCGCGGGCTGAAGACGCTCGCGATCCGGATGGAGGTCCACAGCCGGAACGCCGAGGCGATCGCGCGGTGGCTCGACGAGCACCCCGCGATCCGGAAGGTGAACTACCCAGGCCTCGAGTCGCATCCCAACCACGAGGTGGCCGCCCGGCAGATGTCCGGCTTCGGCGGCATGATCTCGATCGAGGTCGAGTCGGAGGAGCGCGCCCACCACCTCGTGGAGCACACGGAGCTGTTCTTCCTGGCCGAGTCGCTCGGCGGCGTCGAGTCGCTGATCGAGATGCCGCTCCCGATGACCCACGCGACGACCGCGGACACGAACATCGCGGTCACACCGGAGCTCGTCCGGATCTCGGTCGGGATCGAACACGTCGACGACCTGATCGCCGACCTCGACCAAGCCCTCGGCTAGCCCTCCACGAGGAGCTCGGCGCCGTCGCGGTTGCCGATCGCGACGGCGTGGACGCCCGGATCGGTCCCTTCGATCACGCGGATCGGAACGGCGTCCTCGCCGCCGAGCCACTCGCGCAGCCGCTCCTCATCCCCGCCGACCTCGACCCATGAGATCCCCTCGACGTCGATGCGATGCGAGACCGGCGCGGCGCCGGGATGGAGCTCGGGCGGGACCTCCCACGCGATGAAGAACGGCAGCCAGAGGTCGTCGCCGCGCGCTTCGATGCCGGCGCCGCGCCATCGCACCTCGGTCCCGTCCGGTCGCATCCGCGAGCCCGGCTCGATCGTCAGACCGAGCCGGGCCGCCGTCTCCTCCAGCCGGTCGTCGGCCAGGCAGACCGAGAACCAGCGATCGCCGTCGGCCGAGAGCGCGGTCAGCGTGCGGCCGAGCATCGCCCGCGCGCCGACCTCGGGATCGACGACGCCGAGCAGTTCGAGGTACGAGGATCCGAGCGGGGCGATCATGTTCGCGGTCCCCCACTGCGGATGACGCCCGCCGGGCACGAACCGCAGGCCGTGCTCGTCCCAGAGTCGCTGCGCGGACCGCTCGAGGTCGCGAACGGCGAGCACCACGTGATCGATCCGGAACACGGCGGGAACCCTATCGGTGACCCCGGGGTACGTTGGCGTGGATGCGCTCCCGCGTCGTCGTCATCGCGTTCGGCCTGTCGCTCTTCCTGCCCCAGGGGCCGGCCCACGCGGCGGAGCCCGAGCGGTGGCTGACCCACCTCCGCTTCCCGGTGAACCTCGCGTGGGCACCCGACGGCACGCTGTTCTACGCGGAGAAGGAGACCGGGAACATCCGCATGGTCGTGGACGGCGAGCTGGATCCCGATCCGGTGATCCAAATGGACGTCTCCGTGTCGTTCGAAACCGGCCTCCTCGGCCTGGCGGTCCATCCCGACTGGCCCGACGAACCGTGGATCTACGCCTATCGCTCCGATCCCGCCACGGGGCGCAACGAGCTCCTCCGGTTCCGCGTGGAGGAGGGCCGGGCCACCGATCGGGAGACGCTGTTCGACCGCATCGGGACCTCGTCCAACCACAACGGCGGTGAGTTGTCGTTCGGCTCCGACGGGATGCTGTACCTCACGACCGGCGACGGGACGGAGGAGGAGTCGTCGCAGGACCCGACCGATCCTCGCGGGAAGATCCTCCGGTTCACGCCCGACGGCGGCGTCCCACCCGATAACCCGATCGGTGGGAACCCTCTGTATTCGCTCGGGCATCGGAACTCGATCGGCCTGTGCGTCGATCCGGACACCGGCGAACTGTGGCAGACCGAGAACGGGGAGCCCGTCGACGAGCTGAACCGGATCGTCGCCGGCGACAACTACGGCTGGCCGGTGGGCCAGGGAGCGATCGAGGGCGGCGATTTCCACGATCCCGTCGCGACGCTCCTCGACGCCGCGCCCACGGGGTGCGCCGTCTGGCGCGGCGCCGTGTACTTCGGCTCGTACACGCGCGGCGAGCTCCTGCGGTGGCCGCTCGACGGCGGCCCCGACTCGGCCGAGGTCGTCTCTCGGTTCTCGAGCCCGGTCTACGACGTCTCCGTCGGCCCGGACGACCGCCTGTACGTGACGACCGACGACACGATCTGGACGCTGGGGAGCGCATCCTCCCCGGGGGAGACCCCCTCGCCCGAGGGGACGGTGGCGCCCGACGACCCGGGAACCCCCGGTTCGAAGCTCGGCTGGCCCTACCTGGCGGCCGGCGTGCTGCTCGGGCTCTCCCTCTGGCTCACGATGCGACGCGCCCGCCGCCTTCGCTAGGAGCGCGGGCGCTTCAGGTAGGCGACCAGCGACACGCCGCCGGCCGGCGTCTGCTGTTGCAGCACCGAGACGAGCTCCCAGCCGTCCTCGCCGAAGTTGTTCAGGATCTCGCCGGGGTTGTGCTCCAGCAGCGGCGCTACGAAGTACTCCCAGGACATCTCAGTCGTCCTCCTCGTCCATCACGATCTGGCGGGTGTGCCGGATGCACACGCCCATGATCACGGTGAGCCCGCCCTTCGTCGCGATGTCGGCGGCCTCTTGGTTCACGATCCCCTCCTGCAGCCACAGCACCTTCGCGCCGATCTCGACGGCCTGGCGCGCGACCTCCGGCGTGTGCTCGGCCCGCCGGAACACGTCGACCACGTCGATCCCGGCGTCGGGCGGTACGTCGAGGAGCGTGGGGTAGGCCCGCTCGCCGAGCACCTCGGTCTCCTTCGGATTCACCGGGACGATCGTGTAGCCGTGCCGCTGCAGGTACTCGGCGACGCTGTTCGAGGGTCGGTCCGGGTTCGAGGAAAGGCCCACGACGGCGATCACGTGGACGTCGCCCAACAGCGCCCTGAGCTGCTCCTTGTGTGCCCTTATGTCAACGTCCATGCCGCCTCCGATCGCAGGATCTCGAGGAACGAGTGGAGCATCAGGCCGGTGGCGCCCCAGATCGTGTTGCCGTCGATCCGGTAGGCCCATCCCTGCCACGTGGTGCCGTCGGCCCGGGGCAACTCCATCGGCTCCTCGATCTTCGCGAGCGTCGGGAGCGGCACCTGCACGATCTCCTTGATCTCCGCTTCCGCGGCGAACAGGTCGGGCGCCGCCGGGAGGAGCCCGACGAACGGCACGACGAGGATCGCCGACACGTACGTGTGCACCGGCGGGAGCGCACCGACGAGCGTCGGGAGCGCGGGGTCGAGGCCGATCTCCTCGAACGCCTCGCGGCGCGCCGCGTCGTCGGGCGACTCGCCGGGGTCGACGAGGCCGCCCGGGAACGAGACCTCGCCGGGGTGCCGCGAAAGCGCGTCCGAGCGGACCGTGAAGATCAACGAGGGTTCGGGGTGCTCGACGAGCGGCGCGAGGACGGCGGCGAGGCGGTCGCCCGGCGCCGGTGTGTACGCGGGCGCCGGGTCGAGCGCCGAGCGCAGGACGTCCTGCAAGGAGGGCGCGTGTAGCATCCGCAGCCATGGTAGGCGAGGGCGTCGACGCCCAGGCGTCCGCGGCCGATGCCGTCGATCCCGACGAGGTCCTCCGCTACGCGCGAGCGTTGATCGCGGCGCCCTCGGAGAACCCCGGCGGCACCGAGGAAGAGGCCGTCGAGGTCGCGAAGGGGATCCTCGCCGCGATCGGCGCCGACTCGCGGGTCGTCCGGTCGGAGGAAGGTCGCCCCAGCCTCGTCGCACGGGTGGGCTCGGGCGACCGACCACGGCTCGCCTGGAACGGTCATCTCGACACCGTGCCGGCCGGCGACCTGTCGCAGTGGTCGACCGATCCGTTCGGCGGCGAGGTCGTCGACGGACGGCTCGTCGGTCGCGGCGCCTGCGACATGAAGGGGCCGATCGCGTCCGCGCTCGGCGCGGTCGCGGCGATCCACCGTGCGGGCCTCGAGCTCGCGGGCACGTTGGACCTCCACCTCGTCGCCGACGAGGAGCACGCCGGGATCCACGGCACGAAGGTGCTGCTGGAGGAGGGGCTGGTCGATCAGGACGCCGCCGTCGTGGGCGAGCCGACCGAGATGGAGATCGCCCTCGCCGAGCGTGGCGGCGCGTGGGTGGTGGCCGTGGCCCGCGGGAAGGGCGCGCACGGCTCGACGCCGCACCTCGGCGTGAACGCGATCGTGTCGATGTCGCGGTTCGTGCTCCGGCTGCCGGAGGTCCTTCCGGATCGCACCCATCCGTTGACGGGCCCGCCCACCGTGAACGTCGCGCTCGTCGCCGGCGGCAGCGCGCCCAACGTCGTGCCCGACCGGTGCGAGGTCGACATCGATCGGCGGATCGTGCCGGGCGAGGACGACCGCGAAGCGGTGCTCGAGCCGTTCCGCCGGCTGGTCGCGGAGATCGCGGCAGAGGATCCCGATGTCGACATCGACATCGGGCTCCGGGACTGGGTCGAGGCGGCCGAGACCACCGGGGACTCGGCGATCGCGTCGCGCTCGCGCGACGCGATCGCCGCCGAGACCGGCGCCGAGCCGCCGTTCACCGGCTTCACCGGCATCACGGACGCCCGCTACTACATCAACGACGCCAAGATCCCCACCGTGATCCTCGGCCCCGGGACCCTGAAGGTCGCGCACATGCCCGACGAGTCGATCGGAGTGGACGAGCTCGTCACGGGCGCGCGCGCGTACGCGCGGTTGTTCGTGGACTTCCTGGGCGTCCGGTAACGCGGTAACGCATGGAGCGATTCGACGTCTTCGTGATCGGCGGAGGCGGCACCGGGTCCGAGGTCGCGTTCTCGCTCGCGCGCTCGTCCCACCTGCGGGTCGCGCTCGCGGAGCGCGACGAGCTCGGCGGCGAATGCAACCACTACGGCTGCGTGCCCACGAAGGTGATGCTCCACTCCGCGAGGATCGCGGCGCTCGCGCGCGACGGCGCTCGCTTCGGGCTGCGGATCCCCGAGGTCGCGGTCGACTTCGCCGCGGTGCAGCGGCGCGCCCGCGCCGTGATCGACGAGCAGTCGGGCGAGGGCGCGGCTCCGTTCGAGCGCGCCGGCGTCCGCGTGTTCCTGCAGGAGGCCCGCCTGGTGGGTGACCACCGCGTCGAGCTCGCCGACGGGACGCGGATCGAGGCCGACAAGGTGGTCCTGGCCACCGGCACCGAGGCCACGATCCCGCCGATCCCCGGCCTCGCCGACGGCCCGCGCTGGACGAACAAGGAGGCGATCTGGGGGCCGACGGACCCGCCCGCGTCGCTCACGGTGATCGGCAGCGGCGCGATCGGGATCGAGTTCGCGCAGATCTACGCCCGGTTCGGCTCGGACGTGTCGGTGCTCGAGGCCCTGCCGACGATCCTCCCGGCGGAGGACGAGGAGGCCGCCGCGTCGCTCGTCCCCGCGTTCGAGGAAGAGGGCATCGCGCTCCTGCCCGGCGTGACGATCACGGAGGCCCGCCACGGCCCCGATGGCTGGACGATCGAGATCGAAGGCCGCGACCACCTCCACGCCGACGAGGTCCTCGTCGCCGCCGGGCGGCGCCCGGTGTTCGAGCCGCACGACCTGGACGCCGCGGGCGTCGAACTGCACGAGGCCGGCGACCCGATCCTCACGGACACGCTCCGGACCACGAACCCGTCCGTGTGGGCCGCCGGCGACGCGACGGGCGAGCTGCTGTTCACCCACGTCGGCACGTACGAGGCCGAGCTCGTGGTGAAGGACATCCTGGGACACCCGGAGTCGCGCGACTACCGCGTCGTCCCGCGCGTCACGTTCTGCGACCCCGAGGTGGCGAGCGTCGGCGCAACCGAACGGCAGGCTCGCGAGGACGGCCACGACGTCGTCACGGCGATCGCGCGCTTCGAGGACAACGAACGCGCGCTCATCGAGGGCCGCCCGCTCGGTCTCATGAAGCTCGTCGCCGAGAAGGCAACTGGCGAGGTGCTCGGCGGTCACATCGTCGGCCAGGAGGCCGGCGCCCTGATCCACGAGGTCGTCCTGATGTTGGCCGCACGGGCCCCGGCCCCGGCCGTGGCCCGCGCGATCCACGCGTACCCCACGATGTCGGAGTCCGTGAAGTCTGCGTTCCTCGGCATAGAAGAGCAGGTCGGGTAGCCTGGAAGCGATGGACGCTCAGGTCAGCGACGTGATCGCGGTCACCGACAAGGCCGCCCGACGGATCGCCGCGCTCTCCTTGAAAGAGGGCCACGCACTCCCGGTCCTGCGCGTCCGCGTCACCGCCGGCGGCTGCTCCGGCTTCACCTACGACCTGTCGTTCGCCGACCACCCGGCCGAGGACGACGCCGTCGTCGAGGCCGCGGACGGCGTCCGCGTCCTCGTCGACCCGGTGAGTCAGCCGATCGTCCGAGGCTCCACGCTCGACTTCAACGACGCCCTCCTGGGCGGCGGCCTGAGGATGCTCAACCCGCAGGCCACGAACGAGTGCGCCTGCGGCGACTCGTTCAGCATCTAGCGCGCTTCCGGCGCGGCCGGCCTTCTCTCAGCCGGACGGCCTCACCCGACCGTCAGGTTCCCGGTCATCTGCGAGTGGAACCGACAGTGGAATCCCCCGCTCGCCACGCCCGTGAGCGTGATCTCGACGGTGTCACCCGGTGAGATCGTCTCGTCGATCGCGCCGTCGTCGGTCGTGAACGTGTGAGAGGTCTCGCCGATGTTGGAGACCGTGATCGTCTGGCCCTCGGTCACGCTGAGGTCCTGAGGGGAGAAGCTGAAGTCGACGATCGTGAGGTCGGCACCGCCGCCCCCGTCGCTCTCGGTCTCCGACCCGCCGCCGCCTCCGGCCGGGGGCGTCTCCTCGTCTCCGCCGCACGACGCCGCGAGCAGCGTCAGCGCGAACAGGGCGGCCAGCACAGCCATCCACCGTCGGTGCATCGTCCCTCCCTCTCTCGTGCAGCTCGTCTCGAGACCCGGGCTCCGGATCGGAAGGTACTACGGTCGTCCCGGGCCCGAGGTTTCCCATCACCCTCCTGGACCGAACTACACTGCGGCTCGTGGCGGTCGAGAAGACCCAGTGGCGTGACCTCTACAACGAGGTCGTGCTCACGGGGCTCTGCACGGGCTGCACCTCCTGCATCGTCGCCTGCCCCTTCCACGTGCTCGGCTACGAGGACGACGTCCCGGTCCAGCTCCAGCCCGAAGGGCCCGACGGCTGCAGCCACGGCGACAAGGGCTGCGACATCTGCACCCGCGCCTGTCCCCGGTTCCGCGAGTGGGAGTCGGAGATCGACGAGTTGTTCTTCGGCCAGGCCCGCAAGCCCGAGGAGGTGATCGGGCAGTACCGGGACATCTACCTGGCTCGAGCGACCGGCCAGGAGGCGCTGATGCACGGCCAGGACGGCGGCGTGGTCTCGGCGCTGCTGCTGTGGGGCCTCGAGAACGGCGAGATCGACGGCGCCCTCACGTCCAAGCTGTCCGACGAGCGGCAGTGGGACGCCGAGCCCACCGTGGTCACCGACGCGGAGGGCGTCCTCGCGACGGCCGGCTCGAGGTACACGTACTCCGCCAACCCGCTCGCGCTGATCAAGGCGGCCGAGATGGGCCTCTCCAAGCTCGCGCTCGTCGGGATGAGCTGCCAGTCGAGCGTGACCGGCGCCCTCGAGGCCCGGCGCGTCAACAAGTGGCGTCGAAAGATCGCCTGGACGTTCGGGCTGCTCTGTTCGAAGTCCTTCACGTACGACGGGCTGATGGTCGAGATCGCGCAGAACGAACTCGGCCTCGACCTCGACCACCTCGTCCGCGTGAACGTGAAGGGGAAGCTCCTCTTCTACACCGACGCGGGCGATGAGGTGACCTACTCGCTGAAGGAAGCGCACCGATTCACGCGACCCGGGTGCCTCCGCTGCCCCGACTTCGCCGCGGAGCACGCCGACATCTCGTTCGGCGGGCTCGGTCAGTCCGAGGGCTGGACCCTCACGATCGTCCGGACCGAGCACGGCCAGGACATCTGGGATCGGGCTACCGCCGCCGGCGTGATCGAGCACCGGCCGGGGGCGGAAGACCCCAAGGCCGTCGAGCTGATGTTCAAGCTGGCCGCGAGGTCGCGCGAGCGGTGGCCCTCGCCGGAAGAGGTCCCCGTGGCGGGCTCAACGCCCGGCGTGCTGCCGGCCGCCGATCCGGCCTGAGGTCAGAGCGTCGCCCAGGCCTCGACGATCGGGTGGTCCTTCGCGACGGGCCCCACCTGCGCCGCGCCGCCGGGCGACCCGACGCCGCTGATGTCCTCGTTGAACCACTCCGCGTTGATCGCGTTGAACTGCTTCCACTCGGCCGGGACGTCGTCCTCGTAGAAGATCGCGGTCACGGGGCAGACCGGCTCGCAGGCACCGCAGTCGACGCACTCGTCGGGGTGGATGTAGAGCATCCGAGGGCCCTCGTAGATGCAGTCGACGGGGCACTCATCGACGCACGCCTTGTCCTTCACGTCGATACAGGGCTCAACGATCGAGTAGGTCATCTGGATCTAACCCCTTTTCACCTTTTCCACCGTGTCGACCTTGTGAACCTGAGTCTACCGCCGCCGGGGCTTCAGGCAACCTCCGGCGCGAGCGGCGTGAGGGTCGCGATCGAGGCCTGGGCGGTCTCCCCCGGGGCCAGGACCGGGTAGACGACCGGGAGGTCGGCCCCGGCCACCCGGTAGGCGTCGAGGCGGTCTCGCGCCCGGGCCGGATCGTCTCGGAGGCAGATCGCCTCGACGACCGCCTCCGCCGTCGGCTCGATGCCCATCGCACGGAACTGGCGGGCGTACGAGGGGTACGAGGCGTACTCGCCCGCCGCCGCGTGGAGCGCCTCGTGCGCGCGGTCGGAGAACGACGCGCGGACGTACACCGAGATCGTGACCGTGTCGGGATCCCGCCCCGTGGCCTGGGCGGAGGCCCGGATCGCGTCGCGAGCCTCTCCCACGCGCTCCGGCGTGCACCAGTTGAGGATCACGCCGTCCGCGATCTCACCTGCCAACTCGACCGCCTTCGGCCCGAGGGCCGCGATCCACACGGGGACCGGCGCCGCCATCGGCAGCGGCGAGGCCGAGAGATGCTCGCGGATCTCGGCGACGTACGTCCGGAGCTGATCCAGCGCCCCGGGGAAGGACCCTCCCGTCCCGACGCCCAGCACCAGTCGCCCGCCCGAGTGCTCCTGGACGGTCGCCGCGGCCATCGCCGCGAGCTTCGACGTCCTCGCGCCCATCGGGATCACGCCCGTCCCGAGCCCCAGCGTCTCGGTCTCGCCCGAGATCCCGACAAGGGTCGCGAGCGTGTCGCGCGTCCCCGTCTCGGGCAGGAAGACCTGGCCGTAGCCGAGCGCCTCGCCCTCCCGAGCGATCGGAGCGACCTCGCTCCACGGCAGGTCGCGGATCGTGAACGCGGTCCCCTTCGGTTGGCGCAGCGCGGTCATCGCTGGCATCGTCGCACGACGTGGAGCCCGTGACGTTCACGACCTCGGACGGCGTCCTCCTGGAGGGCGAGCTCAGGATGCCCGACGAGGCGTCGCGCGGTTCGGCCGTGATCTGTCACGCCCACCCGCGCCATGGCGGCAGCAAGGACCATCCCGTCCTCTGGGCGATCCGCAACGAGCTCGCCGGCAAGCGCGGCCTCGCGACGCTCGGCTTCAACTTCCGCGGGATCATGGGCTCGGCAGGCGAGTTCGGCGGCGGTCACGACGAGCTCGAGGACGCGCGCGCCGCGATCGGCTTCGTCCGCGAGCGCGCCGAGGGCCCGACCCTCGTGGTCGGCTGGTCCTTCGGCGCGAGTGTCGCGCTCCGGGAGGCCTTCGACGACGAGCGCGTGGCCGCGCTCGCCCTCGTCGGCCTCCCCCTCCGCCCCAACGACCTGAAGATGCCGCCGCTGCCATCGCACGATGACCTCGCGGGATTGCAGCGTCCCCTTCTCTTCCTGACCGGCGAGCACGACGAGTACTGCCCCGCCGACGAGCTCCGTGCCTACGGCGACGGCGTCGCGGAGATCGTGATCGTCGAGGACGTCGATCACTACCTCTCGAAGAGGGAACGCGAAGCCGCCACCTTCGTCGGCGACTTCGCCCGGCGACTCGTCGGTTCGACCTCGTAACGATCAGCGGATACCATGCGCCGCATGGCAGACAACGGATGGTACGTGGAGGTGCATGGCGATCGGGTCGCGGTGTCGCTCCCGGGATCCGAGGGGGGCGACGGGCCCGTGTTCGACTTGTCGGCGTCGGAGGCGAAGGAGCTGGCCACGGCGCTCACCGAGGCCGCCGACGCGATCGGCTCGAGCTAGCCGCCTTCCGCTCTCGGAGATCAGCCGCCGAGCGAGGTGGGGTCTTCACGTTTCGCGTGGCCGTTCGTGCGCGGGTCGACCTCGCGCGGTCGAGGACGCCAGATCCACACGAACGGCAGGAACAGGAAGACACCGCCGAACAACGCCGGCCACACGACCAAGCCGAGGATCAGGAAGATCACCGACAACCCGACCCACAGCCATGGGTTCCCCCACCACGGTCGCCTGAACGGCTCGGGATCACGGAGCGGTGTCGCGAGGTCGGGCTCCGCGAGCCGGTCGCGACGCCGCATCTCCTCGGCCCACGCCGCGCGCTGCCGGAAGATCAGCAGGAACCCGACGCTGAGCGCGATCGCGACCGCGAACGGGAGGATCAGCAGCACGACGTTCCGGGTCTCGACGATCACGGCTACAGCGGAACGTGGGAGAGCACCATGATCCTGGGCTCGGTCATCTCCTCCATCGCGTAGCGCAGCCCTTCCCTGCCGAACCCCGAGTCCTTCGACCCGCCGTACGGCATCTGGTCGGCGCGGAACGCCGAGACGTCGTTCACGATCAGCCCGCCGACCTCGATCGAGCGGTGCGCGTCGAACGCGCGGTTGATGTCGTTGGTGAACACGCCGGCCTGCAACCCGTACTTCGAGTCGTTCACGACGGCGAGGGCGTCCTCGAACGTCTCGTACTTGCTGATCGTGACGACCGGTCCGAAGATCTCCTCCCGGCACACGCGCATCTCGGGCCGCACGTTGGCGAGGAGCGTCGGCTCGAAGAACGGGCCGTCGCCCTTGCCGCCGGTGAGGACCTCGGCGCCCTGGGAGACGGCTTCGTTCACCCACTCAGTGAGTCGGTCGACCTCCTTGCGCTGGATCACCGGGCCGACGTCCACGGTCGGGTCGAGCGGGTCGCCGACCTTCAGGCTGTCGACCTGCTTCACGAGCCGCGCCGTGAAGTCCTCGTAGACCTCGGACGACACCAGCACGCGCTGGACGCTGATGCAGCTCTGGCCGGCCTGGTAGTAGCCGCCGAACGCGATCCGTTGCGCGGCGAAGTCGAGGTCGGCGTCGGCGTGGACGATCACGCCGGCGTTGCCGCCGAGCTCGAGCGTGACCCGCTTCTTGGGGTCGAGGCCCTTCAGGTACCAGCCGATCTCCGCGGAGCCGGTGAACGAGATCTTCCGGTAGCGCTCGTCGCGCGCCATCCCGTCGGCGACCTTCGAGGACACCGGGAGCACCTGGTACATGCCCTTGGGCAGGTCGGTCTCGGCGAAGAACTCGGCCAAGCGCAGCGAGCCGATCGGCGTGGCGCTCGCCGGCTTCACGACGATCGGGGCACCGACGCCGAGCGCCGGCGCGACCTTGTGCGCCACCAGGTTCAACGGGAAGTTGAACGGCGTGATCCCCAGGACCGGGCCGATCGGGAACCGGCGCACGATGCCGATCCGGGACCCGAGCGAAGCCTCGGTGTCCAGGCGCATCACCTCGTCGTCACCGTGGCGGATGGTCTCCGACGCCCACCGGTACGTGGAAACGGCGCGCGTGGCCTCGACCTTGGCCCACTTCAGCGGCTTGCCACCCTCGCGGGCGATCAGCTCGGCGTTCTCGTCGATCGTCTCGCCCAGGCGCTTGGACACGTGGTCCAGCGCGTCGGCGCGCGCGTGGATCGGCAGCTTCGACGACTCCTTGAACGTCTCGTGCGCCGTCGCCGCGGCCTCCTCGACGTCGGCCTCGGTCGGCACGCCGATCTCGGCCACCACGCTGTCGTCGAACGGGCTGTGGACCTCGAACGAGCCGTCGCCCGTCCGCCACTCGCCGTTCACCAGATAGGGACGTACCGCCATCTCCGTTCACCGCCTTACCCGCGAGGTGCCGCCCCTAGTCGAGCGACACCATCACGTGCTTGATGTTCGTGTAGTCCTCCAGCGAATACACCGACATGTCCTTGCCGTCGCCGGACTGCTTGTAGCCGCCGTGCGGCATCTCGGGCGTGAGCGGGATGTGGGTGTTGATCCAGACGCAGCCGAACTGGAGCTTCCGCGCCATCCGGTGCGCCCGTCCCACGTCCCGCGTCCAGACCGAGCTCGACAGGCCGTACGGCACGCCGTTGGCCCACTCGAGCGCCTGGTCCTCGTCCTCGAACCGCTGGACGGTCACGACGGGACCGAAGACCTCGCGCTGGATGATCTCCGACTGCTGGTCCACGTCGGCGACGACCGTGGGCGAGAACCAGAAGCCCTTCCCCTCGATCGGCTTGCCGCCGGTGAGCACCTTGCCGCCGGCCTCCTCCGCGCGCTCGACGAAGCCGGTGACGCGCTCGAGCTGCTCCTTGGACACCATCGAGCCCATCTCGGTCTCGTCCACGAACGGGTCGCCGACCTTGATGGACTCGACGGCGGGCACGAGGTCCGACAACAGCTCGTCGTACTTGGCCGACCCGACGAGGATCCGCGCGGACGCCGTGCAGTCCTGGCCGGAGTTGAAGTAGCCGCCGATCTTGATCCACTCGACGACCTGCTCCATGTCGGCGTCGTCGAACACCACGAACGGCGCCTTGCCGCCGAGCTCCAGGTGGACGCGCTTCATCGAGTCCGCGGCGTTCTGCGCGATCAGCTTGCCCGTCGCGGTGTCGCCGGTGATCGAGACGATCCCGACGTCGTGGTTCCGCACGATCGCGTCGCCGACCGGCTCGCCGTCGCCCGTGACGACGTTGAACACGCCGGGCGGGTACAGATCGGCCGCGAGCTCCGCGAGCTTCAGCGCGGTGAGCGGCGTGAGCTCCGACGGCTTCAGGACGATCGTGTTGCCCGTCGCGAGGGCCGGCCCGATCTTCCAGATCGCCATCATCAGCGGGTAGTTCCACGGGGCGATCAGGCCCGCGACGCCGAGCGGCTCGCGGCGGACGTAGCTCGTGAACCCCGCCATGTACTCGCCGGCCGACCGCCCCTCCATCGTCCGCGCAGCGCCTCCGAAGAACCGGAGGTTGTCGACGATCGGCGGGATCTCCTCCGACATCGTGACCGCGAACGGCTTGCCGACGTTCTTCGCCTCGAGCTGCACGAGCTCGTCGGCGTGCTCCTCGATCCGGTCGGCGAGCCTCAGGAGCGCGAGCTGCCGGTCCTTGGGCGTGGAGTCGAACCAGTCCCCTTCGAACGCGGCCTTCGCGGCCGCGACGGCCTTGTCGGCGTCCTCCTTCGTTCCCTCCTGGACCGAGGCGATCACCTCGCCGGTCGCGGGGTCGATCACGTCACGCGTCTGGCCGTCCGACGAGTTGACCCACTCGCCGTTGATGAACATCTGATAGCTGTCCGCCATCTCCCCCTCCTCGGGTGCCGTCGCGAAGACCGCCAGTATGCGACATCCGCGGATCAGCGGTCATCGAGCCGTTCCTCGCCTGGAACCCCTCTGGCGGAGGTCGTTCGGTGCGGCTCAGTAGCGGACGCGCGGATCCAGGAACGCGTACGTGATGTCCACCACGATGTTGGCCGCGAGGATGAACATCGCGCCGATCACCGTGACGCCCATGACCATCGGGAAGTCGTTCGTGGAGATCGACTGCACCGCCAGCTGCCCGATCCCCGGGAGCCCGAACAGGTTCTCCGTGATCACGAGGCCCCCGAGGATCGTCGCGAAGTCGATCCCGATCATCGTGACGATCGGCGTGAGCGCGCTCCGCAGCGCGTGCTTGTAGATCACCCGCCGCTCCGAGAGGCCCTTGGCCCGGGCCGTCCGGATGTAGTCCTCCTGCGTGGTCTCCATGATGTTGCTACGGGTCATCCGCGCGTAGATCGCCGCGTACCCGACCGCGACCGTGATCCACGGCAGGAGGAACTTCCCATGGAGCGCGCTCTCCAGCACGCCCGTCCCGATGTCGAGGCCACTCGCGGGAGCGAGTCCGAGCTTGAACCAGAAGACGTACAGGAGGAGTTGCCCCAGCCAGAAGATCGGCAAGGAGACGCCGACGATCGCGAGGATCATCGTCCAGCGGGCGACCAGGGATCGCGGTTTCACGCCGGACGCCACGCCGAGCGGGATGCCGATCAACAACCAGATCACGGCGGCGCCGACGGCGATCATCGCGGTGACGGGGAGCCGACGCATGATCTCTTCGCGGACCGGGATGAAGCTCGAGAAGGAGTAGTAGACCTGTTCGTTCAGGAACGTGCCGGGCAGCGGGATCAGTCCTTTGGCGAACCGTCCGTACTGCACCACGAGCGGCTTGTCGAGCCCGAACGCCTTCCTCGCGTTCTCGATCTGCTCGGGAGTGGTGGTCCTGCCGACCGCCCGCCGGGCGGGATCTCCGGCGGGGAGCTTCACGAAGATCAGGAACGTGAGGAGCGAGATGATGAACAGGACGGCGACCGAGTACAGCAGCCGGCGCGCGATGTACCGGAGCACGAGAAGGACGGTAGGGAGCGGAACCGGACGGAGCTAGCGACTCCGTGCCGAACGTTGACGATCCCTTGCTTTCCTTGGCGGTTCCTTGCCTCGGAGCGTCAAGCAGGCGGCGTCGCACGGCGGTAGTCGATCGTCCAGAGGGTTTCCCACGTCTGCCCGTCGTCGTACGAACGCTCCCATCGCCACGCGAACCGGTCCCGTTCGATATCGGAGAACACCATCCGCTTCACGACCTCGCGGCCGTCCTCGTCGAGCTCGGCGACCGAGAACGAGAACCCCTCGGGATGCGGATCGCCCTCGAGCGCCCAGTAATTCCCGGTCGAGTCCACCCAGGTCTGGCGCCAGCCCCGCTGCTCCTGATGAACGCTGACGCTCGATCCGGTCCAGCGCTCGGGTTCGAGGCATTCGAATCGCTCGACCACGACGCGGTCGTCGAGCTCCTTCGTGATCGAGTTCGTCCCGCGCCCGCCGTCCCACGTGCAGGTCCACTCGCCCACCCAGAAATCGAGGGCATCCGACGACGTGTGGCGTGTGGTATCGGCCATGGCGTCGAGTGTTCCTCACGCAGAGGCTCGGCGCTTCCACGTCCTTGCCGTGAAGCTGCGGCGGGCTGGATACTCCCTGCCACGCGGCCCGCCGGTCGGATGGCCGTAGGACGGAGGCCTGCCATGGACATCCCGCAGGAACGGAAGCTCGTCACGGAGATCCCGGGACCGCGGTCGCGCGAGTGGTTCGAGCGGCGCGACGCCGCGGTCCCCCGCGGCGTCGCGAACCTCCATCCGATCGTGACGGCGCGCGCCGCCGGCGCGATCGTCGAGGACGTCGACGGGAACCGGCTGATCGACTTCGCCACCGGGATCGCGGTCCTGAACGTCGGACACTCGGCCCCGGAGGTCGTGGCCGCCGCCCAGCGCCAGCTGGAGCTCGACACCCACAGCTGCTTCCACGTGACCGCGAACGAGCCATACATCGAGCTCGCGGAGCGCTTGAACGCCCTGGTGCCCGGCGACCACGAGAAGAAGACGATGTTCGCCAACTCCGGCGCCGAAGCGGTCGAGAACGCGGTGAAGATCGCTCGGAAGCACACGGGCCGGCAGGGGATCGTCGTGTTCGATCACGCGTTCCACGGCCGGACGCTGATGGCGATGTCGCTCACGGCGAAGGTGATGCCCTACAAGCAGGGCATGGGGCCGTTCGCCCCGGAGATCTATCGGCTGCCGCTCGCGTACCCGTACCGCTGCCCGACCGGCGGGACGTACGAGACCTGCGCCGAGTCGTGCCTCGCGTACGCGATCGACGAGATGCACAAGCACGTCGGCGAGGAGAACGTCGCGGCGATCCTGATCGAGCCGATCCAGGGCGAGGG
>Ga0114129_10002924_pt1 | contig 23894 bp, 17 predicted proteins | sample RhiMetdeltSRZDD1_FD_80071 | JGI IMG/M metagenome (GOLD analysis project Ga0114129, IMG submission 80071) | Populus rhizosphere microbial communities from Tennessee, USA - Rhizosphere MetaG P. deltoides SRZDD1 (version 2) (version 2) | ecosystem: Host-associated > Plants > Roots > Rhizosphere >...
CGGCCGAGAAAGCGGGCGCGATCGGTTTCCCATTCCACCGGGCCCTGCGGACGGCCGTCGAGGCTCAAGGCATGGAACGCCCAGAGCCCCGCTTCATCGGCATCACGGGGGCGCCGGTGGCAGAGGAGCGCGGCGCTGCCGGGCAGGTATTCGGTTTCGACGAACAGCTTGCCGAAGGCCGGATGGGCCAGATCGCTCACGGCGGAAGTCAGCACCAGTTCCGCGTAGCTGGTCAGCTCGACTTCGCGAATGCGGAGTCCATGGTTGCGTACCGTGACCCGGCGCACTTCCACGTCGTCTTCGGCGGACACCGTGATATCGAGCTCTGTGGACAGATCATCGTCGCGCCTGCGGAAGGTCACACGTTCAGCGGAAAAGATGACCGAGTACTCTTCCGGCTCGAGACGAGTCGGTTGGTAGGCCGCCGACCACACTGTTCCGGCGCGCACGTCACGAAGGTAGATGAACTGGCCGTAGCCATCGCGAGTGGCATCGCGGCGCCATCTCGTGACCGGAAGTCCGCGCCAGGTGCTAGCACCACCGCCGGCATTGGTCACCGATGTCACGTAGTTGCCGTTGGACAGGAACTGTGTGTGCGGAGAGTTGGTGTGGGCCGTGCGGAAGCGCCGCGCGGGGACCAGCGGTGCGGGCGCGGCCACACGCATGTAATGGAGGGGCCGGGGTTCGATCGTGCCGACGGCGCGTGACAGCCGCTCCTGCAGCAGAAGTTCTGTGGCCTGCACCCGCGGGTCAGCGTGGAATCGGTCGACCATGCGGTCACCCTTCAGCACGTTGGCCAGCGCGACCAGGGTCATGCCCTGGTGGTGCGCCAGGTAGGCGGGCACTACCATGCCGGTGGCCGTGGTGTCCTGGTCAGGATCCGTCGTCCGCCGTGTGTAGTCGATGGCATCGAAGAACCCGTACTCACCCTGCAGCCCGGCGGCGACGAGCCGCCGCAGGTTGGCGATGCTGGCGCCAGGGTCCACCATCAGCGCAAGCGCGGTCGCGTACGGCGCCACCACCAGTTCGTCGCCGAGGCCCCGTTTCAATCCCAGACCGGGCACGCCGAATGCCTTGTATTGATAGTGCCCGCGGCGGTCCACGAGGTTGTAGGCCGACTCTGAAATGCCCCACGGGACGTGGTGTTCGGCCGCATAGTCAATCTGCCTGCGGACGGCCAGGCGGCACGACGCGTCGAGCAGCGTGTCCGGATAGCTGCGCATGACGAGCAGCGGCATCAGGTACTCGAACAGGGTGGCGCTCCAGGAGAGCAGCGCCGGCGCACCACGCACGCTCGTGACTGGCCGTCCGAGATGGAACCAGTGCGTCTCGGGGACATCGCCTTTGGCAATCGCCAGGAAACTCGCGACCCGCGCCTCTGAAGCCAGCAGATCGTAGTACGAGGGATCGAGACGGCCGGCGACGTCACTGTCCGCCGCCTGGTAGCCGATGGCCAGGAGCTGGCGTTTGCGATCGAACAGGAAGCGGAAGTCCATCGCGTCGAAGAGTGCCGTGGCGCGCGCCGCCAGGGAGGGAGCGCTGTCTCGCAGCGCCGACGCCAGCGTCACACATGCCGCCGCGAGGTTGCCGCTGTCGACGGTAGAGACATAGGCCGGCGGCAGCGGCGCCAGCGTCCGGGTGTCGTACCAGTTGAACAGATGTCCCTCGAATTTCTCCAATCCCTCGATTGTCGTCAGCGTCTGGTCGATCCGACGGAGAAGTTGCGGCGTGTCGATGAACTCGAGGTCGTGGGCCGCGAGAGTCGAGAGAAGACCGAGGCCGATGTTGGTCGGCGACGTGCGGTGGGCGACCATCCGCTCGGGACGGACCTGGACGTTGTCCGGCGGCAGGAAGTTGTCTTCGGGACCGACCAGCTGGTCGAAGAACGTCCACGTGGCTCGCGCGATCGCCTCCAGATACCCACGGTCAGCGGCTGACACCGCCGTGTGCCGCCGTGCCGTCGGGCGGCTGAGAAGGTAGGCGATGAATGGAGCGGCGAGCCAGAGCGCGAGAACGGGACCGGCGATGGCCAGGGCGGCCGGTCGTAACGTGCCGACCGCCAATGCCGTAGTGAGAGCGATCATCGGGCTTGCCGCCATGCCGCTGAGGAAGGCGCGGAGGCGCACCGCTCCCCCCCTGGCGGCGCTGGCCGCCGCGGTTTCCCACTCCAGCATCTGACGGCGCGTCACACCGAGGCGCAGGAGCGTGACGCCAATGGCGTGCAGCCGTTGCGACGATTCGCTGGCGAGGAACGCAAGCTGCAGCGCCACACGCGCCGCCGATGCGCGTGCACCCTCGACCGCCGCGCGAACGTGCGGGCTCCATCCCTGGCCGGCGCGCGGGCCGCGCAAGATCTGCAGGAGCGGCAGTACGAGAGGCAGCGCCATGCCTGCAAGTGCTGCCGCGGTCCAGACCGCCGCGGAGCCCGGGAGTGCAGTCCAGCCGCATACGAGGAGGAGGAGCGTCGCGGGAGGAAGGAGGCTGCGTCGAAGGTTGTCCAGAATCTTCCAGCGAGCAATCAACGGGAGGTGATTGCGCACCCGGCCCTCGCGGGACGGCACGTACGGGAAGAGCCACCACAGAATCTGCCAGTCGCCGCGGACCCAGCGGTGCTGTCGCCGGGCGTGCGCCAGCACGCTCGACGGATATTCGTCGATCACCTCGATATCGCTGACCAGTGCGGTGCGGGCATAGAGTCCTTCGAACAGGTCATGCGAGAGCAGCGCGTTCTCTGGCACGCGTCCGTCCAGCGCAGCGGTGAAGGCATCGACGTCGTAGAGGCCCTTGCCGGTGAAGATCCCTTCGCCGAAGAGGTCCTGGTAGACGTCCGAGACCGCGGTGGTGTAGGGGTCCACGCCGGTGTGTCCGGCATAGGTGCGCGCGAACAGCGATCCGGCAGCGCTCGCCATGGTCACGCTGACGCGCGGCTGCAGGATGCCGTATCCCGTCGCCACCCGCTGAAGGCGGGCATCGAACTGGGGGCGGTTCAGCGGATGCTCGATGATGCCAACCATCCGCTTCGCCGCATCGCGCGGCAGACGCGTGTCGGAGTCGAGCGTGATGCAGTATCGGACGGCCGCCAGCCGTTCGAGTTCGCCGACCTGCGTGGTGAAGCTGGTGTCGCTCGCGCCGCGGAGCAGGCGATTGAACTCCTCAATCTTGCCGCGTTTCCGCTCCCAGCCAATCCACGCGTGTTCCCGCGGGTTCCACTGTCGCTCGCGGTGGAACAGGAAGAAGCGGTCGGCGCCCTCCGTTCCGGCCTTCGCGTTGAGGGCCTCGACGCCCGCAATGGCGCGTTCGAGCAGCGCCGCATCGCCAGGCGCATCGGACGCGGGCGTATCGGCGAAGTCGCTCAGGATGGCGAAGTGGATGCACGGGTCGGAATTGCCAAGCGCGAGCACCTCGATGTGTTCGATCAGCGCATCGACGCCGGCGGCGGTGGTCAACATCGTGGGGACGATCACCATGGTCCGCGCCGATTCCGGAACGCCGGCCGAGAGATCGAGTCGCGGCAGCCGGCGCGGCCGGGCCACGGCGACCGCCAGCCGCTGAAGGCACGCGATGACGAAATCGCTCGCAGGGAGCACGGCCAGCAGACCGACCGCCGCCGCGACGATGGACGTGGCACCGCTGCGAAACGCGTAGGCGACGGCGGCAGCGGTGAAGAGCGCAGTCGCGACCGCGATGCTGCCAAGGTACGCGCCCGATGCATGGTCCTGCAGGAGGCGGCGTATCCGTGCGGCCGGCCGCGGCCGATACCCGAGATCCAGCTCGAGATGACGACGGCCGGCATCGACGAGGTGATAGCCCACATGGGCCGCGCGTTCAGCCGTCGAACTGGCGGCGGCTGCCTGACGGGCGCTCTCGATGGCCTTCAGCGCCACGCGCACCTGCCCTTCGCCGGTCGGAGGGGCCAGCGCTTCCACCGCCTGCCGCTGCTGATCCCGGCTGAGGAAGTCCATCCGGGTGTATGCACCCGAAGGATCGCGCCGCAGCACGTGCTCGACGAGGCTGACGGTCTCAACGTATTCGGGCCAGTCGAGCGTTGCGCACAGCCGGAGGCTGGTCACGGCGTTGGCAACCGAGACCTGGGCCACGGCCTCGCGCTGATGCTCTCCCCGAATGGTCTCTTCCGCCGTCGTGTGGCGGGCTGCGAGATCATCGTCGACAGCGGCCCGCACGGATGCGAGCCCAAGCCCGAACTCACGCATCCGGTGCAACAACTGCACGATGAACGCGGGTGCCGTGCCCGCGGGCAGCGCACCGCCGCCACGTTCGTCAGCGGACGAGACGTAGGCGTCGGCGCCGCGCCTGGCCTCGCGCGCAGCCATCAGTTCGTCGGCCAGCCGACGGAGATTCTCGACCAGCGCGAGCTTCAACATGCTCGGCCAGGCCCACAGCTCCGCAATCGTCAATGGCGCGACGCGTTGATAGCTGTTCAGGAACTGGACGAGCTGCGGCAGATCGAGGCGGCTGTCACTGTGGCGGACCAACTCGACGGCCATGGCGTAGACACGCGCCTGGCCGCCGTGCGTCCGCGACGCCAACACCGGTAACGTACGGGAGTAACTCCGCGGCAGGTTGCGCCGAATGTCGGAGATCTCCGCCGCTACCAGGTGGAAATTGTCGAGCAGCCAGTCAGCTGCGGCTGCGACGAACTCGCCGCGGCGGACGTCCTCCGCGAGGGTGCCGTAGCTGGCCCGCAGCACCCGCACGTTGTCCTCGAACCGCGGGTGGGGGTCCGCCGCCCGGCGGCCGGGATGGGGGTCGACGACGAGGTTTGCGGACAATGCCAGCGCACGCTCTTCGAGGCGATCGCTGCTCAGGAGCTCGTCGCGAAACGGCTTCGCGACGGCTGCCGTCACGGAGCGACGTGAACGCCACGCGGCAAAGGACGTCATGCCGCCGCCTGCGCGTGTGGCTGGTGTGAGCGGGCGCGCAAGAATCGGAAATCGCCGAGCCGCATCAGGCCTCCAGCGGTGCGTTGTGAGTGCTGAAAGCGGATGGCGCAGACCTCAGGAAAGCGGAACGAGGTTCAAGGATGTGGCCCAACCTCCTGCCTGTATGGCAATCGCTAACGCTTCAGAGCGTATCGCGGAGCTCTCTGGCCGTGGTGTTTCAAACCGCACACCAGTCAGCAGGGCGGGCGTTTCCGCCTTCGCCAAGGCCTCGCTGGGCCACCGCAGCTCATGCGGAGGCTGGGGGTCTCGCAGGGGACTTGCGACGACAAGAGGTTCGTGTCAGGCTGAGTCCGGCAGCGGCGATGGCTGCACTCTTGAACTCCTCAGCGGGGCGATTCTGCACACGGGGCGACAACCGATGAGTGCCTCGAAGCGCGCAGCCACGATCTCTCTCGGCACGACAATCGAATGGACCGGCGCGCGGGCTCAGCGCATCGACTACGGGCCCGGCGCGAGGATCTTCGCTCAGGGTGATCCGGCCACGAGCGTCATGTTCGTCGAGAAAGGCGCGGTGCGGCTATCGGTCTTGTCGCATGCGGGGAAGGAAGCGGTGATCGCGGTACTCGACAACGGCCACTTCTTCGGTGAGGGGTGTCTCGCGAGTCAACCGCGGCGCATGGCGACGGCGACGGCGATGGCTCCGTGCACGATAATCGCCGTCGAGAAGGATGACATGGTGCGGCAACTCCATGCGGAGCCGGCGTTCGCGGATCTGTTCCTCACCCACATGCTGACGAGGAATATCCGCATCGAAGAAGATCTCATTGACCAGCTCTTCAACTCGAGTGAAAAGCGACTCGCCCGAACGCTCCTGCTGCTCGCTCGGTATGGGGAACCTGAGGCGTCTCACCGCACGCTGCCCAGAGTGTCTCAGGAAACCCTGGCCGAAATGGTGGGCACCACCCGTTCGCGCGTCAACTTCTTCATGAACAAGTTCCGGAAGCTCGGGTTCATCGAGTACAACGGCGGGTTGAAGATTCACAACTCCCTCCTGACCGTCGTCCTCCGCGACTGAGCATCGCGACACGACTGGCTGTCGGCTCGGCGCCATCCCCTGGCGTCAGTCCGCGGCTACGACGGGTGCATCGCACGGTACTCGGCGAGCCATTGCGCACTCATCCAGCCAAGGGGCACGGCCTCCACGGTCCGCCGGACCCGCAGGTAACTCGCAAGCGCGGTGACGACGAGAGCGCCGATGCCGATGATGAGTAGCATAGGACTATCGAACGGGGCGGGAGTCGCTCCGGGACAGGTTGCTGTAGAGCAGGTGGGCGGCGAGGATCGTACTGACCTTCAGGATCGAGCCCGGGCCCGCAGGGATCACCGCGGGCTCATGCTCCAGGAGCCATCCGTAAAAAGGGAGCAGGTGGTCGGCGGTGCGCTGCCATCTCGGACGCTCCTGCCACAGGTCGACGATGCGGCGGGCCTGTTCAGTCGCCTTCATTTGGGGGCGATTCGTCATGTTCTTCGAGCTGCTTCACGCGCCTTTCTGCCGGGGGTCCTTCGCTGCGTCCTCGGACCTCGGCTATTCTCGCGGCGTGGAGCCCGCCTCCTGTCCTTCGTCCGCCCAGAACCGCACCACGGCAGCCGCGAACCTGTCCTCCGCACACAGGACGACGATCGACTCGGTGCCGTCAGCTGGCATCAACGAGACGCTGCTGTGCGTCGTCGCCATCTGCGGATGGGAGTGCGCTGTGGGATCGGCGGCAGTCAGTGCGACCGTACGCATCTTCAGTACTCCTGCTGGAACTTCACGTGTTTCGGGCGGCCCCGACAAGATCCGGCCTCGTAATCCCGGACAGTCGCCAAACAGCGGCACGAAGCACGAGGTAGCCCCGCGAGCACTGTCGCACCTTGTCGCAATCGTGGCTGTCGAATATTGAACACCCCTCCATCCGGCCATGAACCACGTCGACGACGGACACTTCCCATGAGAACCCAACTTCGCAGGAGGCCGTGTGGCCGTTATCGGCTGCGCCGACACGCTCGGTCGAGCCTGGAATTATTACGAAGGACTTCGTATTGACGCTACGAAGCGCTCCGCCCCGTGCCCAGTCATCCCAAGCCGACGGCGCCCGAGCTACAGCACGGCGACGTGCATCGTCAGCCGAGACGCGGCGTGAGGCGCTCGAGCGGCTGCTCGACAGCGAGCACCCGGATGCCAAGGCGTTCTTCGAGCGGGCGTTGAAGAAATAGAACTAGAAATAGAGGACTTCAGGCCTCGGCGTTCGCGCGGTTGAGCAGCGCCTTCATGTAGGCGAAGCCGTACGCGGTCTGGGTGTAGTTGCCGCCGACCATGGCCGGGCTGTGGTCGAGAATGACGATGCCGTCGAAGTCGACATCGCGCAGCGCCTTCATGATCTTCCACATGTCGTAGTAGCCATTGTCCATGAAGGTCTCGACGAAATGCGGGAGCGGCGCGCTGACGTTCCGGAAGTGGATTTTCCAGATCTTCTTCGCGCCGAACGCCCGGATCATCTCCTCCGGATCCTTGCCGGTCAGCTTCTTGCCGCCCTCCAGCCAGGTGCCGCAACAGAGGCAGATCCCGACACTCGGACTATTGGCGATCTGCATCGCCCGCTTGTAGCCCTCGTAGTTGCTGAAGATGCAGCGCGGCACACCCGCCAGCACCGGCACGGGAGGATCGTCCGGGTGAATGCCGATGCGAACTCCGGCTTCTTCCGCCACCGGAGCCGCCTGGCTGATGAAGTAGGTGTAGTTCTCCCAGATCTCATCCTTCGTGAACTCGCGGCCATGCGAGAGCGGGCCCTTGAAGATCTTGCCGTCCCAGCGTCCCTCCGCGTCCGGGCTGTCCTGATCGAACTCGCGTGCCATGGCGTTGCGTACCGGAGAGCGACCGCTCGTCCAGATGCCGTTGCCCATATGGGCGTAGGTCGTGTATCCGATGCCGGCCTTCCCCAGGTTGCGGATGTACTGTTTGTACTCCTCGATCTTCTGATCGCGCCCCGGCAGGTTGAGCGTGACCTCGGGCATGTTGTGCACGCTGGTGTTGCCGATATTCCACACCGTGATACCGGCGTCGGCGTAGCGCTTCTTGATCTGCAGGAAGCCCTCGGCCGTTCGCAGCTCTGGTGTCGAGCCGACGCTCACGTAGCCGGCGCCCAGCTGCTGAAGGAAAAGCAGCTGCTCGTCGGTGGGCGTCGCCGGCGACTGCACGCACAGCTTGATGCCCGGAGTCTGGTTCGGCGCAGCCCGGCCGGCCGTCCCCGCCAGTGCGGCCGCACCAAGCGTGCCGAGTGAGAGGCGGGCGAATTCCCGCCGGCCCATTCCTTCCGGCGTTCTGCGATTCGGCATGGTTTCCTCCGCCGCGAAGATTTCCGCAAACAGGGAAGCCTGTCAAAGCATTCCTCCCCATCCGAGGACTTGACCAGGCCACGATTACGAAGCGTTTCGTATTGACATTACGAAGCGCTTCGTAATAATCTCCCCCGCATGCCGCGTGCCCCGAAGCCGACTGCCTCCGAGCTCCAGATCCTCCACGTGTTGTGGCGCCGCGGCCCGTCCACGGTCAACCAGGTGCAGCCTGAGCTGCAGCATGGCGACCGGGTCGCCTATACCACCGTGCTCAAGCTGCTCCAGATCATGTTCGGCAAGGGGCTGGTCCGGCGCGATGACTCCACACGGCCCCACGTTTTTCGCGCCGCAGTCCCCGAAGCGCAGGTGAAACGCCGGTTCATCACCGATCTGCTCGACCAGGTATTCGAGGGGTCCGCGGCCAGTTTGGCGATGCAGGCACTCTCGGACAAACGGGCGACGCCCGAGGAGCTCCGCAAGCTGCGCGAGCTGCTCGACGAAATCGAAGGAGACCGCTCATGACGATCGTCGAACTCCTGGGTTGGGTGCTGCTCCACTTCGTCTGGCAGGGCGCGATCATCGCGCTGGCGCTGGCGGTCTTGCTCGCACTGACCCGCGAGGCGCAGGCCCGGCTCCGCTACCTCCTCTCCTGCGCCGCGCTGGTGCTGATGCTCGGCGCCGCGCTGGCGACAGCAACGCGGGTGCGTACGATTCCCGGGGCAGTGCTGCAGGCCGACGCACCAGTGGCGTCGGGCCCATCGCAGGTCACACCACTTTCGTCGGGAGGCCCGCGAGCAGGCGACCGGGCCGGCAATCTCGCGCACCTCATCCCTCCGGCGGAGACGCGCGCGGACGCGACCAGAAGCGCCATCGTTCAGCCGATCGTCAGCCGCGCGTTGCCGTGGCTCGTGATCTCATGGCTCGCCGGTGTGCTGCTCCTCTCCTTCCGGCTGCTCGGGGGCTGGTGGAGCACTCGGTCCCTCCGCGCGTCCGGGGTCTCGCCAGTGCCCGAGTGGTGCCTGGCGCAGCTGTCCGCGCTGTCGGCACGAATGGGGATCGTGCGCCCGGTGACGATCATGGCGTCGGTCCGCGTCACCGTACCGGTCATCCTGGGTCACGTGAAGCCCGTCATCCTGCTGCCGGCGGCGGCGCTCTCAGGGCTGAGCGTGGCGCAGGTCGAAGCCATCGTCGCGCACGAGCTCGCCCACGTTCGTCGTCACGACTACCTGGTCAACCTCGCACAGACTGTCATCGAGACGCTGCTCTTCTACCATCCTGCGGTCTGGTGGGTGTCAGGTCAGGTTCGCGAGACACGCGAACACTGTTGCGACGATCTCGCCGTTGCGGTCTGCCGCAGCCGTCGCGAGTACGTCAACGCCCTCCTGGATCTCGAAGAGCTCCGGGGCTCGATGCCGATGATGGCGCTTGGCGCAACGGATGGGTCGCTCCTCGCACGCGGCCGCCGGCTGCTCGCGCCGGCGCCGCGGGCGGCGTCTCCCCGCCTGGCGGGCAGTGTGATCGCGCTGATTGTGGTCACGGCGGCCGTGGCAGGCGCGTCGTTGAACTCCGCAGCGGTACCGGTCTCGCCCGAGACGGAGCCAATGCCAGCTGTTGCGACGACGACAACACCGGCGCAGGACGCGCAAGGGTCGGAGACGACGCCGGTGGTCACGACGCCGGATACGGCAGGATCGCTGGCGGCCCGCTGGACGTGGGCCGAGGGCGCGGCACGTACTGCCGGCCGCCGGATCTATTGGATTGGGTACACTGTCTCGCCGATCAAGACGTTGCCGCCGTTCATCTACAGCCACCGTGGCAGAACGGTGATGGGCGACAGGATCAGCTTCAGTGGCGACCTCTTTTCCACGTCCGCAGCCGACCTCCGGTTCCCCGGGCGCGTTCTCGCCGTTCCGCCCGGCTCGAACCGGGAGGTGAAGCTCCTGTTCGAGCTCGCTGCCGCCGGGGGCCAACCCAGGGTCACGAGCATCCACACCAGCACGCTACCGCTGCCAGCTGATACGAAGGGCTTGCCGATCTACTGGCTCGGACCAGCCGAGGCCGCGCAGAGCCTCGATCGGATCGATCGTTTCTATCGGGCGACTTCGAATCCCGATTTGAAGCACGATCTCATCACGGCCGCGGGCGTGCACGATGCCTCGGCGGCGGTCGTGTCCTGGCTTGAAAAGCGGATCGCGAGCCAGGATCCCGAAGAGATCCGCGGCAACGCCGCCGAGTGGATCGCCCGCCACCCGATCGCCGCGTCAATCACCGTGCTCGATCGGACCGCGCGGACCGACCGCAGCTCGCACGTCCGCCAGGAGGCCGCTGAAGCGCTGGGCGAGGTCGCCCTCCCGGAAGCCGCACCAGTCCTGATTGCGCTGGCCAGATCGCTCACCGACACGGACGCGCGCCGTGAGGCGGTCGAGGCTCTGGGGGAACGCCCGGAGCAGGCGGCGACTGACGCGCTGGCCGCGATTGCCCGCAACGATGCCGATCTCGATATCCAGCGTGAAGCCGTGGAAACCCTCGGCGACTTCGAGGACAAACGCGGGGTCGATCTGCTGATCGAGCTGGCGCGGACGCATCCCAACATCGAGGTGCGCCGCGAAGCGATCGAAACCCTGGGAGACGCGATGCCGGAAGCGAAAGCAGTCGGATTTCTCAAGGAATTCCTGTCGGACCGGGATCCGCAGATTCAGGAGGAAGCCGTCGACGCGATTGCAGCCATCGAAGACACCAGCAGCGTCGAGACGCTCATCCAGCTCGCGCGATCGCATGAGAGCACCAGCGTCCGCAGCGAAGCCATAGAGGCGCTGGCCGACCGCGCTCGCGGACATGACGAGGGCAAGCCGAGCGCCGAGCAGACGAAGATTATCGAACTGCTGTCCGCGCTTGCGGGGGCGGATCGCGACATCGATGTGCAGACGGAGGCGGTCGAGACGCTTGGCGAAATTGGCGGCGCCGCCGCCGTCGCCGAGCTCCGAAAACTGGCCGGCACACACGCCGAAGAGCGCGTGCGCATCGAGGCGATCGAATCGCTCGTCGAAAGCGAGGCGCCTGCAGCCGAAACGGCAAAGTTCCTCAAGGGGCTCGTGCTTTCAGAGAAATCGGAGGACGTGCGCTCTGAGGCCCTCGAGACGCTCGCGGATATGGACAACGGCGCCGGCATCGCCGTGCTCATCGATCTCGCGCGTGAGCACCCCTCAGCCGAGACGCGGCGAGAGGCGCTCGAGCGGCTGGTGCACAGCGAGCACCCGGATGCCAGGGCGTTCTTCGAGCGTGCGTTGAAAAAATAGCGCCGCCCGCATCCTTCCGGCTCTGAGCTTGTCGAAGGGCGGAAGCCACACCGGAGAAGGTATTCTGACACTCGAGGACGATGCCTTCGGTCAACCCGGTACTGCTGTCTGACGCCCGGATCCTTGCCGCGTACCTGATTTTCTTCGGCAGCTATTTCGTCTTCGCCCTCGGAAAGTTCCCGTGGATGAAGATCGACCGGCCGGGCGCCGCGATCATCGGCGCGGTGCTCATGGTCGCCTTCCGCATCGTCGGACCACACGAAGCGCTGCAGTCGATCGACTTCCCCACCATCGTGCTCCTGTTCTCCATGATGGTGATCGTCGCCAACCTCCGTCTGGGCGGATTCTTCGAGCACCTCGCCGAATGGATCGTCGCGCGGCTGCATCCGCATCACCTGCTTCCCACGGTCGTCTTCACCTGCGGCCTGCTCTCCGCATTTCTCGTGAACGACATCGTCTGCCTGGTGATGACACCGTTCGTGCTGCACATGGCCCGCCGGCTCGGAGTGCCGCCGGTCCCGTACCTGCTGGCAGTCGCGACCGCGTCGAACATCGGGAGCGTGGCGACGATCACGGGTAACCCGCAGAACATGCTCATCGGGTCGCTCTCCGGGATCAGCTACGTGGACTTCCTCGGCCATCTCGGCCCGATCGCCCTGGCCGGTCTCGTCCTGAACTGGGCGCTGATCTATCGGCTCTATCTGCGAGGCGCACGCGATCGGGCGGAGGTGGCCGACGTGCTGAGGGCCCCGGAGTTCCGCCTCGCGCCGATCCGGAAGAAACCCGCGGTCGTGCTGGCGGGCGTGCTCGTCGGGTTCCTGGCTGGAGTGCCGGCTTCCCTCGTGGCCGCGATTGGCGCGGCGCTGCTGCTGATCACCCGCACGACCGAACCGAAGCAGGTCTACGCCGAGATCGACTGGGGCCTTCTGGTCTTCTTCGTCGGACTGTTCATCATCGTCGCCGGGGCCGATCGCGCCGGCCTGACGGCGACGCTGCTCGAACCGATCGCCAACTGGGATCTGCACCGCCCTCCGCTGTTCGTTCCCGTGACCGCCGTCCTGTCGAATCTCGTCAGCAACGTCCCGGCCGTCATGCTGCTGCGCACGCTGGTCGTGAACTTCCCCGACCCGCAATCGGGCTGGCTGGCGCTCGCGATGGCGTCGACGCTCGCCGGGAACCTGACCATCACCGGTTCGATTGCCAACATCATCGTCGTCGAACGCGCGGCGGCCGAGGGCGTGAGCATCAGGTTTGCCGACTACATCCGCATCGGACTGCCGGTCACGCTGGCGACGCTGGCAGTCGGGACCGCGTGGCTCTGGATTACGAACTGAGACTTTCCCATTAAGAGTGAGTGTCCGACCCCCCCGAACCCCCGAGCCCCCGAGCGTTTTGCCACCCTCTTCACTTTTGTGCCATTGTGCGGCGATGAATCGCCGGGAGATCGAGCGGCTGCTCGCTGCCATCCGCGCCGTCGAGCGTTCGGGTGAGCGCGCCGCGCTGGCCACCGTCGTGCGCATCCGGGGCAGCGCCTATCGCCGCGAGGGCACACGCATCATGGTGCGGGAGGACGGGTCCTATGAATGCCTGCTCTCCGGCGGATGTCTCGAGCCGGCCGTCGCGGCGGCCGCTGCGCGCGTCATCGAGACCGGGATGCCGGTCGTCGCCCATTACGATCTCGAAGCCGATTCCGTCTGGAGCCTGGGCATCGGCTGCAGCGGGGCCGTGGACATCCACATCGAACGGCTCGAACCGGATCCGGTGACGCGCGCCTGGCTCGACCTTCTCGAGACAGCCGGATCGGGCGTGCTCGTGAAACTGCTATCGGGAGCCGGTGGGCGGCTCCTCGTTCAAGGGAACGAAGTCATCGGATCGCTTGGCGAGGCAGCGCTCGACGCGGCGGCTATCGGGGCCGCCCGAGCGCGGCTCGAGGCGCGGTTCCCTCAGTCGGGCTGGGAGGCGTTCGCGCACGCCGAGCTTTTTTTCGAGGTCAGCCAGCCCCCGCCGGAACTGGTGGTCTTCGGCGCCGGATTCGATGCGGAGCCGCTGGTCCGCCAGGGATGGGAGCTCGGTATGGCGGTCACCGTTGTTGATCCGCGGCAGGCGTTCCTGGCAGCGGATCGGTTCCCCCACGCGACGCTGGTGTCCGCCCGCTTCGATCGCCTCGCCGCAGACGTCGCCGTCGGTGAGCGCTCGTTCCTCGTGATCATGAATCATCACCTGGAGCGTGATCGGGAGTGCCTGCGGTTTGCGCTGTCCTCTCGCGCGCCGTTCATCGGGCTGCTCGGGCCACGAACGCGCTTCCAGAAACTCCGTCGGGCACTGCTCGCGGACGGCGTTCCAGACGACCGCGCCTGGGCACGGGTGCGCAGTCCGGTGGGGCTGGCGATCGGGGCTGACTCGCCCGAGGAGATCGCCGTGTCGATCCTTGGAGAAATCGTCGCGCTCCAGCGAGGTTTCGACGGAGGGTTCCTCGCGGGCCGTGACGCCAGCCTTCACCGGGCGTCGGAGAACAGCGCTTTGGCGCGTTCGTAATCCTCCGGCGTATCGATGTCGAGGAGCCGTTCGGGTGCGAGGTGCAGTACGGTCGTCTCGGCAGCGTGCCGTTGCAATACCGGCCGGGCCCCGTGTTCCAGGACGGCGAGCTCGGGGAAGAACGCCGCGTCGAAGAGGTGCGGCGGCGCTGTCACGTCGCCGTAGCGCACGCTCACGATCCCTCCCGGATGTTCGCGATAGGCGTCGAGCACACGCCGATAGTCCTCCGCCGCGACCAGCGGCTGATCGGCCAACGCAAACATGGCGGCGGAGCTGCCCGCAAGGGCGGCCACGGCAGTGCGGAACGAGCTGCCCATCCCGGTCTCGTAGTGAGGGTTCAACGCCGTTCGTACACCCAGCCCCTCGAGCGCGGCCGAGATGCGCTCGTGTTCACATCCCACCACGACCAGGACGTCCTCGACTCCGCTGTCGAGCACCTGACGGACGACGAGCCTGACGAGTGGTTCGCGGCCGAGCGGCAGCAACAGTTTCGGCTGACCCATGCGGCTCGAGGCACCGGCGGCAAGAATGACGGCACTGATCACGGGAACATTGTAAGGAGTGTCGAACGCTGGTAGTAGAATGCGCTCCGCTGGCGGGCTGAGAAGTCGATCGAGGTCAAGGGAGAAGGCAGCAGGCAAAAGGCAGAACTCGCCAATTCGGCCGATTGGAACGTTATCCCTTCTGCCTTTTGCCTTTTGCCTTGACGATCATTCATCCCCATCCCGCCGTCAGGCATCACGGGCGGGTGCGCATTCGTGCCCGCCGCGACACGAGGAGGTCTCCGGTGATTCCCGCAGCCTTCGACTACATCCGGGCCCAATCCGCCGATGAGGCCCTCGCGCACCTTCAGCAGCACGGCGCCGACGCGCGCGTGCTCGCCGGCGGGCAGAGCCTGATTCCGGCCATGCGCTTCCGGCTTGCTCGTCCGGCCGTGCTCGTCGACATCAACCAGGTGCGCGATCTGGATTACGTGCGGACGAATGGCGCGCTGAGGATCGGAGCCATCGCGCGCGACACGGCGATCGAGCGGGCCCCGTGGATCCGTGAGACGAAGTGGAGCCTGCTGCAGGACGTGTCGCGGGTCGTCGCCGATCCAGTGGTCCGGCAGATGGCCACCGTGGTCGGAAGTTTGTGCCACAACGATCCCGCGGGTGACTGGACCACCGCGGCGCTCGCCGCACGGGCGGAAGTGACCGTGCGCGGCAAGGACGGCAACCGGTCGGTCAGCATCGACGATTTCCTGGTCGACAGCTTCACCACAGCCGTCCAGGAGGGAGAAATGGCGCTTGCCGTCCATTTCCCGACGCCAGGCGATCGAACGGCCGGTTCCTATCAGAAAGTCGAACGCAAGGTCGGGGACTACGCCACAGCGGCCGCAGCCATCCAGGTGTCGCTGCGTCCGGAGGGCACGATCGCCCAGGTTGGGATCGCGCTCTCGGCGGCCGGGCCCTGCGCGGTGCGGGTGACGGAGGCGGAGGATCTGCTGGTGGGACAGGCGCCCTCGGCCGAGGCCATCCGGGCAGCCGCGGACGCGGCCTCGCGGCGCAGCGAGCCCCAGGCCGACCTGCGGGGAAGTGTCGAATACAAGAAGCATCTGGCCGGTGTCCTCGTTGCGCGCGGACTGCGCCAGGCGCTGGGCCGTCTGGGGGTGCAGGCATGAAGGTCAGCATCACGGTCAACGGCGTGGCGTACGAGCGGGACGTCGAACCGCGGACGCTGCTCGCGTACTTCCTCCGCGAAGCCTGCGGGTTGACGGGAACCCACATCGGCTGCGACACCTCGAGCTGCGGCTGTTGTGTCGTGGTCCTCGACGGCGACACGGCCGTGAAATCCTGCGCCATGTTCGCGGTGCAGGCAGACGGCCGCGAGGTCCTGACCGTCGAGGGGCTCGCGCAGGGGGGCGCCCTCCATCCGCTGCAGCAGGGATTCTGGGATCAGCACGGCCTGCAGTGCGGGTATTGCACGCCCGGCATGCTGCTCACGTCCTACGCGATGCTCAAGCACACGCCTGAGCCGAGCGAGGCGGACATCCGCGAAGGGCTGGCCGGCAACCTGTGCCGCTGCACCGGCTACCAGAACATCGTGAAGGCGGTTCAGCAGGCCGCCGGCGCAATGCGGCAGCCGGCCGCGGCGAAGTGAGGGCGAGGGACAATCATGAGCATCGAAGCCACACCCCGGACCCACGCCCTCGGCCATCGCATGAAGCGCAAGGAAGATCCGCGCTTCCTCCAGGGCAAGGGCAACTACGTCGACGACATCTCCTTGCCGGGCATGCTCCACGCGGCGCTGGTCCGCAGCCCCTACCCTCACGCGACGATCAAGAACATCGACATCAGCGAGGCGATGAAGATCCCGGGGGTCAAGGCGGTCATCACGGGGAAGGATCTCGAGGCGGCCGGGCTCGGCTGGCTGCCGACGTTTCACGGGCTGGACAAGCAGATGGTACTGGCCATCGGCAAGGTCCTGTTCCAGTATCAGGAAGTCGCGGCGGTGTTTGCCGAAACGCGGGCTGCCGCCGCCGATGGCGCCGAAGCGGTGCAGGTGGATTACGAACCGTTGCCGGTGGTCGCTGATCCCTTCACCGCGAAGAAGGACGAAATCCTTCTGCGACCCGATCGCGAGCAGAAGACCAACCACATCTATCACTGGGAAGTCGGCGACCGCGCCGGCGCCGAGCGGGCGCTCGAGCGCAGCGCGAAACGGATCAGGCAGCGGATCTGGTTCCAGCGCTGTCATCCGGCACCGCTCGAGCCGTGCGGCTGTGTCGCGCAGTTCGACACGATGGGGCGGCTGCAGTTCTACGTGACGTCGCAGGCGCCGCACGTTTACCGGACCGCGCTGACCATCGTGACCGGAATCCCCGAGGACAGGATCCACGTCATCTCGCCGGATATCGGCGGGGGGTTTGGCAACAAGGTCCCGGTCTATTCCGGCTACGTCTGCGCCGTCGTCGGCGCCTTGAAGCTGGGGCGGCCGGTGAAGTGGATCGAAACCCGCACGGAGAACCTCACGTCGACCGGCTTCGCGCGGGACTACCACATGGACATCGAGCTCGGCGCCGAGGCAGACGGCCGGCTCACCGCGCTCCGGGTCTCGACGGTCGCCGATCACGGCGCCTTCGACGCCGCGGCGGACCCGACGAAATACCCGGCCGGCATGTTCGGGATTGTCACCGGCAGCTACGACGTGCCGGTTGCCCACGCCGAGGTCGACGCGTACTTCACGAACAAGGCGCCCGGCGGTATCGCCTACCGGTGCTCGTTCAGGGTGACCGAAGCCAGTTACGCGATCGAGCGCGCGATGGACATCCTCGCCGACGAGCTCGGGATCGATGCCGTGGAGCTTCGCCGGAAGAACTTCATCCGGAAGGACCAGTTTCCGTATCCCTCGAGGCTCGGCTTCACCTACGACAGCGGTGACTATCAGAAGACGCTCGAGCTGGCGCTCCAGACGATCGGCTACGACGATCTCCTGAAGGAGCAGCGCGAGAAGCGCGCCCGCGGCGAGCTGATGGGGATCGGCTTCTCGACCTTCACCGAGGTCGTCGGGGCCGGCCCCTCGAAGCACTTCGACATCCTCGGGATCAAGATGTTCGACAGCGCGGAGATCCGGATCCATCCGACCGGCTCCGGGATCGTGCGGGCGGGCACCAAGTCACAGGGACAGGGTCACGAGACGACGTGGGCGCAGATCGTGGCCGAGGAACTGGGCCTGGATCCGCAGAACATCATGGTGGAGGAAGGCGATACGGACACCGCCCCGTACGGCCTCGGCACCTACGCGAGCCGCAGCACGCCCGTGGCCGGCGCCGCGATTGCGACTGCGGCCCGCCGGGTACGCGAGAAGGCAAGGAAGATCGCCGCGCACCTGCTCGAGGTCGGCGAAGCGGACGTCGAGTGGAAGGATTACAAGTTCCAGGTGAAGGGCGTGCCCGCGAAAAGCGTGACGATGAAAGAGGTCGCGTTCGCCGCCTACACCAATCCAGGACCAAACGAGCCGGGCCTGGAGGGAACCAATTACTACGACCCGCCCAACATGACGTTCCCCAACGGCACCTACATCGCGGTCGTGGACGTCGATCGCGAGACCGGCGAGGTCAAGGTGCGGCGGTTCCTGGCGGTGGACGACTGCGGGACCGTGATCAACCCGATGATCGTTGAGGGGCAGATCCACGGCGGCCTGACCGAGGGCTTCGCGATCGCGTTCATGCAGGAGATTCAGTACGACCGCGATGGCAACAACCTGAACACGAACTTCACCGACTACCTGCTGCCGACGTCGCTCGAGACCCCGCACTGGGAGACGGCGAACACGGTGACCCCGAGCCCGCATCATCCGCTCGGCGCGAAGGCGGTCGGCGAGAGTCCCAACGTCGGAAGCCCCGCGGCGTTCGTCAATGCCGTCATCGACGCGCTCTCGCCGCTCGGCGTCCGGCACATCGACATGCCGATCACCCGCGACAAAGTGTGGCGGGCGATCCAGTCGGCGCAGTCGGCCACGGTTTGATTGACGCGAACCAGGAACGCGGAGCGAAGCGGTGAATCTTCAATACGAAGGCCGGGAGGATATTCCAGCCGATCCCGCGGCCGTATGGGCGTTCGTGAACGACCCTGAAAAAGTCGGACACTGCCTGCCTGAAGTGATTCAGGTGACGGTCCGGGACCCCACGCACTTCGACGCCATTGTCGGCGTCGGCCTGGGGCCGGTGCGCGGGAAGTTCACCTTCAAGTTCGAGCTCCAGCCGGACGAGACCGCGCGGCGCATGAACATGAAGATCGCGGGCGGCGGCCTGGGCAGCGCGGTCGATCTCACTGCCGGCGCCGAGATCGTGCAGGCCGGGCCGGGCACGACGCTGAACTGGAGTGGATCCGCCGTGATGCGCGGTCCCGTCGCCGCGGTCGGCGGCCGGGTCCTGGACGCGCAGGCGAAGAAGCTCATCGCGCAGACCTTCGCGAACGTGCGCGCGAAGCTGTCATCCTGACCCTGGCGCGCCTCGATTCCTCATGCGCGATTTCTTCGACAAGGTCACGGCGCTCCGCCGCGAGGGTCTGCCCTTCGTGGTCGCAACCGTCGTGGGTCGCCGCGCTCCGGTGTCGGCGCACCTCGGCGATCGCGCGATCGTCTACGCGGACGGACGGATGGACGGATTCGTCGGCGGCGCGTGCTCGCGCGAGATCGTCAGGAAGCAGGCGCTCGAGTGCCTGCGGCTGCGCCACGCGCGTCTCGTGTCGATTCGACCCGACGCGGGCGCAATGAGTACCGCTGATCCCGAGCACGTGATCGTGCCGATGACCTGCGTGTCGGAGGGGGCCGTGGACGTCTACATCGAGCCGAACCCGCGCCGGCGCCGGCTGGTAGTCGCCGGCAACACGCCGGTCGCTGAAGCCCTGACCCGTACTGCCCTCACCCTCGATTTCGACGTCGTCCGCATCGTCCTTGCGCACGAGCAGCGGGATCTGGAGCCCGACGCGCCGGCCCTCGGCTTCAGTGTTGCGCCGCTCGAGTCGCTCGCCGCGATCCTTCAGGAGGGCGGCGGCGATACGGCCGCGGTCGTCGCCACGCAGGGACACTACGACGATGAGGCACTGGAGTCGATCCTGCGAGCCGGCGCGACCTACGTCGGGCTGGTCGCGTCACGCACGCGCGGCGGAGCCGTTCTGAACGGATTGGCGGCGTCCGGTGTTCCCGGCGTGGACCGCGTGCGGAATCCTGCGGGGCTCGACCTGGGTGCGCGCACCGCTCCGGAAGTCGCCTTGTCGATCCTCGCGGAGATCGTCCAGCAGCGTCCCGCGGAAGCGCTCGATCGGCCAGCCGCGGCTGCGGCCGCCAGCCCGTCTCCAGCGGCATCGCACACTGCCGTCGATCCGGTGTGTCACATGGACGTCGCGATTGCGACGGCGCGCCATTCAGCAGAAGTCAACGAGACCGTCTACTACTTCTGCTGCGCGGAGTGCCGGCGGCGGTTCGTGGCGGATCCGGCACGATTCGCGCCGGCAACCCCATGATTGATGCCGGGGCAATCCGCGCGCGTTTCCTCGAGCGCGGATTCATCGTCAACGATGCGTTCGCGACGGCCCTGCACCTGGCGCACGCGCTGAAGAAGCCGCTTCTCCTCGAGGGTCCGGCCGGCGTCGGAAAGACCGAAAGCGCCAAGGTCCTGGCGGAAGTGCTGGCGACGCGCCTGATTCGACTTCAGTGCTACGAGGGCCTCGACGCGCTGACCGCGCTTTACGAGTGGAACTATCCGCGGCAGATGCTGCGAATCCGGTTGGGCGAGGGGTCCGAGGCCAGCCTCGCGGAGCGGGAGGCCCAGATCTTCAGCGAGGAGTTCCTCCTGAAGCGGCCCCTGCTCGAGGCGATCGTCCAGGACGAGCCGCCGGTGCTGCTGATCGACGAAGTGGATCGCGCCGACGAAGCGTTCGAGGCCTTCCTGCTGGAGATCCTCGGCGAGTGGCAGGTGACGATCCCCGAAATCGGCACCATCCGCGCCACCCACCCGCCTTACGTGATTCTCACGAGCAACCGGACCCGCGAGCTGTCCGATGCCCTGCGGCGGCGCTGTCTCTTTTTCTGGATTCCGTACCCCTCGCTCGACGAGGAGATCGCAATCCTCCACGCGCGGGTTCCGGGGCTGTCGGAACGGCTCGCCCGCCAGATTGCCCGAGTGATGCAGGCGCTGCGCGCCCTGCCGCTCCAGAAAGCGCCGGGCGTGGCCGAGAGTCTCGACTGGGCTCTCGCGCTCATCGAGCTGCACCGCGAACACCTCGACGCGCGCGCACTCGAGCAGACGCTGGGGTGCGTGCTGAAGGTGCGCGAGGACCATGCGATACTCGATTCGCATCGCGATGCGCTCGCGCCGGTGATCGATGGTCCGCCCCTCGAACCTGGCGGCCACAGCCTGGACACCGACTTTGGAATGGGCTCGGTCTCCAGGCCGTGATGGTGGCGTATCCCTACGACAACCTCCCCGACAACCTCGCCGCGTTCTGCGGGATCCTCCGGCGCGAGCATCGCTTCCTGATCGGGCCGCGCGAGCTCGCGGACGCAGCCCGTGCCCTCGAGATCACGTCACTCGGCGACGAGCCGGCGGTGCGAAATGCGCTTCGTCCGATCCTGAGCGCGTCGGCCGAGGACGCCAGGATCTTCGATGTGGTGTTCGATCACTTCTTTCTGGGACGCGAACCGGACCGCGCGTCACGCGGCGACGAGCGCTTCTCCTCAACCAGCGACGCGGACACGCGGCGGTCCACGGCCGGCAAGCGAGTAAGCAATGAGACGCCAGAGCTCGTGGACGATCCACGGGTCGAGGCACCTCCACACCACGTTCTGGTCGAAACGCTGGAACACGCTGAAGAGGAGGGCGCGGCCGGGCTTCTTCGCGCGACATACAGCCCGCTGGATGGCGAAGGCGCGGTGCCGGATCTCGTCCAGCCGGCCGAATCGTGGCGTGACGCCGCGGCGGCATTGGTGCGACGCCTTCGCGCGGGCTCGTCGCGCCGATGGCGGCCTGCGCCGCGCGGTCAGCGATTCGATCTCCGTCGCACGCTCCGGAGCAGCCTGCCGGTCGGCGGAGAAATGCTCGTCCCGCACTGGCGTGTGCGCCGGCAGCAGCGTCCCCGCTTCGTGCTGTTGATCGACGGCAGCCGGTCGATGACCGCGCACGTCGCACCGGCGCTGCAGCTGGCGGTCGCCCTGTCGAGTGTCGCACCCGGCACCGAGACGTTCGCGTTTTCGACCGCGCTGCGGCGTGTCACGCACGACGTCCGGCGTGCGGCCGCCGGCGAGCGGCGACGGTTGCACCTGCATCGCGCCTGGGGAGGGGGAACGACCATCGGCGTCTGCCTCGGTGAATTCCTCAGGACGGCCGGCGAGCGCCTGCTCGGCCGCGACACCGTGGTGATGATCTGGAGCGACGGGCTCGATGTCGGCGACCCGGAACTGCTGCGCGACACCCTGGCGTACATCGCGCGCCAGACCGCCGCAATCGTGTGGTTGAATCCCCTGCTCGACTCACCCGGCTACGAGCCCACGGCGCTCGGGATGAGCCTCGCGCGCCCGTTCGCCACGACGCTCGCCCGGGTCTCCGATCCGGACGGATTGCGGCGCCTGGCGCGTGTGATGCGGGTCGCGTAAGGTTCCATGTCCAACGAGACGCTGTGAGCCGCCGCGTTGACATCGAGCCGACAGATCCTCATACTGCGTGGAGCGCGCTGACAGGGCGCCACCAACCCGCGGCAAGGGAAAACTCCCACCTGTTCCGGTCTCAATCGCTTGCGTGTGGACCTTCTTTCAGCCCGGTGTCAGCGGGGACGGGCGATTCATGAAAGGAGGTCGTGATGACGGCTTCGAGATCCCTTCCGGCCCGTCCGTCTCTGGAATTCCTTCGTAAACAAGCCAAGAAGATCGCGCGACAGCAATCCGTCTCCCTGCGTGATGCCCAGCTGATCCTCGCGCGGGAGTACGGCTTCGCTGGATGGCGGGACCTCACCGCTGAGATCAGCAAGCGCGTCGGCAACGATCTCGAGCCGGCCCTCGCAGAGGCGCATCGCGCCATTCACGATAACGACATCGTGGGACTCAAACAGCTGCTCGCTGAGCGTCCGGCGCTGCTGACATGGCGAGGCGACGAGCGGTATCAGAGCATGGTGGAAATGGCGACCGGCGCTTACGGGGATGCCTTTGGTCCGGAACGCGAACACTGGTTCACGCGCGGAACATGCGCGGAGCTGCTGATCGACGCGGGCGCCGTCGTGTTGCCGCGAGTGTCCGAGGGCATCCTCCAGTCACGCGCAGTTGGCCTGCTGCACATGTTCGAGCGCAAAGGCCTGCTGCCGCCAACGCTGATGTTTCGCGTGGCCCTCGGACAACTCGATGCGGTTCGCGCTCTTCTTGGAGAGAACCCCTACGATCCGACGGCGCTGAACGACGCCTTCATCTGCGCCTGCCGTTTCGAGCATGACGCCGTCGCGTCCCTGTTGCTGGACCAGGCGATTGCCATCGATCCCGAGCTTGGCAGACGGATCGACGCGACGACGGACCGCCGGTCGTTCGTCAGCTTCTTCATTGAACCAAAATCGCTGGACTTCGATCACAGTAAAGCCGGCGGCCTATGGCAGGCGTTCGTGATCGGACACGTCGTGCGTTCATTTCACGATCGCGACCTCAGGGCCTTCGGGAGCCTGTTGAAACGCGAGCCGTGGCTCCTCGGCGACGGCTACGTCTGGCTGCAGAACGATCTGATCGGCAAGGCCACACTGCGCAACGATCGCGTTCCATTCATCAGCGCATTGTTCGATTGGCATCCCGCGATCCTGCAACGGCTACCGCCGCCGCCGTCGGAAGCGATCGCTTACGCACTCACTTACAAGACGACTGATCTGATTCCGTTGCTGACACGGATCTGGCCGATGCCTGACGATCTGCCGCATGCGGCCGGAGTGGGCAATCTGCAGCGCGTGAAGCAATGGTTCGACGCGTCCGGCGCACCGGCGCTGGGCGATCTGGACAATCACTATCCTCGAACCAGCCCGCACGTCCGGCAGCACGATGACCTCCACTGGGGCCCGCCCGCCGTGCAGCACGTGCTGGATACTGCGCTCGCCTTCGCCGTCATCAACCGCCAGTTCGAGGTGGCGGACTTTCTTCTCGAGCATGGCGCCAACCTCAACACCGATTGGAACTCGCACGAGCCGGCGAGCATCCTGCACCACCTCGTCTTCTTGCCAGACCCGTACGAGTCGATGCAGTTCCTCATCGACCGCGGCATCGATATGCAAATCACCGA
>Ga0114129_10002926_pt1 | contig 23883 bp, 12 predicted proteins | sample RhiMetdeltSRZDD1_FD_80071 | JGI IMG/M metagenome (GOLD analysis project Ga0114129, IMG submission 80071) | Populus rhizosphere microbial communities from Tennessee, USA - Rhizosphere MetaG P. deltoides SRZDD1 (version 2) (version 2) | ecosystem: Host-associated > Plants > Roots > Rhizosphere >...
ATCAGCATCCTCAACAGCGTGCTGGCGGCGTACTCGGCGGAGATCTATCCGACCGTCATCCGCGCCAGAGGCAGCGGCCTGTCGGCCGGTGCGACCAAGGCCGGTGGTGTGGCCATCCTGGCCCTCGTCGTCCTGGCCTTCGCCGCTCCGTCCGTACGCATCACCGCCGCGATCGGCTTCGTGCCGATGGCCTTGGCGTTCATCGGTCTGATCCTCTTCGGGCCGGAGACGAGAAAGAAGCAGCTGGAGAGCATCACCGCGGAGGAGTTGCACCTGCGCCCGAAGGCCGAGCCGGCGGCGGCCACCATCGGTGCCTGATCGAATGTGCACAGCCCTAGCCCGGCCGGATCGCCTCACGATCCGGCCGGGCCTCTGCTTGTAAGGGCTATACACGGGCGGGTTCCGGCTCCGGTCTGAGGTGCAACTCCTCGGCCGTGATGCGCTCCAGCTGCTTGTGCCGCGTCTCCGGTCCCCAGATCGCCAGCGCGACGAAGGCCAGCACCATGGGGATCAGGCCCAGCAGCGCGGTAATGCGTACCGAAGGGGCGGCCACCGCCGCGATGACGACCAGGAAGAGGATCAACACGCCGCCGGTCTTGGTCGCACCGGCCGACAACCCGCTGCCGCGCGCTCGCACCACCGTCGGGTAGACCTCGGCCGAGTACGCCGCCAGCACCGCGTTGAGGATGCCGATGCCCCAGATCGGGATGATCAGCAGCACGTAGAGCAGGCTGGGGTTGTCGGCGACCCGGTCACCGAGGAGCGAGAAGGCCCCGAGCGACCCGCCCATCAGGAAGATCATTCCCATCACCGTCTTCTTCGTGCTCCAGAAGCCGTAGAGGAAGGCGATCGGGATGCTGAACGGGAAGCCGAGCAAGGCCGCATTACGCAGGATCTCACTGGAGTGCGAGGCCGAGAAGCCGAGCTTCTGCAGGTTCGACGGCATCCACTGCTGGAAGCCGTACTGCGTCATGCCGATGCTGCCGGCGAGCAGCAGGACCGCCGCGGAGAGCCCGATGAACTCCTTCGTGAACAGCTGGCGCATGCCCTTCCTGAGGTGCTTCTCGATGGCCAGATCCGACTCCTGCTCGGTCTCGATGATCGCCGCGCCGTAGCGCTCCATGACGGCCTTGGCCTCCTGGTCGCGGCCGTGCTGGATCAGGAACCGCGGCGATTCGGGGATCCAGCGGTTCAGCAGCATCAGGAACAAACCCGTCGGCAGGCCCACCAGCCACAGCATCCGCCAGCCGAAGCGGTCGGGCGCGGCCACCGTCGACGCCAGCCAGCTGACGATGATGTACGCCCCGGCGATGTCGGATCCGATGAGGACCATCATCCAGCCGCGGTGGCGTTTGGGTACCGTCTCCGACATCAGCGCGAATGCGATGGGGAGCATGCCGCCCACACCCACGCCCATGATGAAGCAGGAGATCAGGTTCATCCAGTAGGTGGGCATGGTCCCGCAGGTCGTGGTAGCGATGAACAGAATCGCCGACAGCAGGATGGAAGCCCGGCGCCCGATGCGGTCGCCCAGCCAACCCCAGATGAACGAACCGATCATGGTTCCGGCGATGCCGGTCAGCGGGTAGAGCGCGACGGGCAGATTGGTGGACGTCGGGTTGAGCGGGCCCCGCAGACCGTACTCAGCGCCGATGCCGGGCGCGATGAACGCCAGCGAGACCGGCTTCATGACGTCGATCGTGATCGCGGCGGCCATGACGAGCAGGAGGGCCACGTGCGATTTACGGATCTTCGTGTCGTCCAGCGCGCCAATCTTGATCTTGCTTAGTTTGTCGGAGACCTGGGTCTGTTTGGGGTAGACCCCGAAGAACACCATCACAACGCCGACGACGATCATCACCATGCCGACGCTCATCTCCACCGAAATGGGCATTCCGTACATGTGGAAGTGATCGTGGCGAGCCATCCAGTACATCGGCAGCTGCATCAGCACGCCGGTGGTCGTCACGAGGACGCCCGCCCAGAACAGCAGCGGGTGTTCGTAAGAGACGCCGTTGTGTCGGCGACGAGTGAACCGATGCCAGCCCGAAGGGGTAGCCGGGCCGGGTGAGGCGTGGGAGGTAGACGTCACGAATCCATGGAGTCAAACCCGTCAACCTTTGTCTAGGGACTTTAGTCCCTAGCGCAATGATTGCTATATGCAGTAATCCGACCTCGCGGGACGTTCCACTGACGCATTGACACTCTCGACCGCACCCGGTCTAGAGTCGGCAGTCACACCACCCCGACGGAGGACATCCTCGATGGATCCCATGATCACCCGGCGTACGCTCCTGGGCGCCGGCGGCTTGGCTCTACTGTCACCACTGTTCGCCGGCTGCTCGGACATGCCGACGATGACGATGCCCACCGGCGACGGCACCATGGCCCAAGCCGGCGACATGACCATGAAGCCGGTCACCTCGACCTCGCTCGCGGCGGGCAAGCCGGTCGATTTCGCGTTTCAGATCGTCAGGGACCGCAAGCCGTTCACCGACTTCGTCGAGGACATGACGAAGAAGATGCACTTCTACGCCGTCCGCTCGGACTTGACCGGATACCAGCACGTACACCCGGAAATGGCCGCCGATGGGACGTGGAACACGAAGCTGGAGGCCCTGGAGCCGGGGACGTGGCGCTTCTATACGGCCTTCGTCGGCAACCGCGACGGCAACCACACCAACTACATCCTCGGCCACGAGGTGTCGGTCGAGGGTTCCATGACGCCGGTGTCGCTGCCCGCCCCGGCCACCACGGCTCAGGTCGACGGGTACACGCTCACCTTGGCGGACAACAAGTTCACCTCGGACATGTACAACGAGCAGAACATCAAGGTGTCCATCACCAAGGACGGCATGGCGGTGATGGACCTCGAACCGTACCTGGGCGCATTGGCTCATCTGACGGCGATCCGGGCCGGCGACATGACGATGGCTCACATGCACCCGAAGGACATGGCGATGGGGTCCTCGCCGTCCCAGAAGACGGGGATGGTCCTGCGCGGCCGGGCCGAGGACCCGACGCTGACCATCGAGGCGATGTTCCCCAAGGACGGCGACTGGCGGCTGTTCCTTCAATTCCAGACCATGGGCATGCTGCACCTGGCCGAGTTCACCTTGCACGTCACCAAGTAGTACTGCATATGCGCCGGTGCCCGGCCCGCGTCCCGCGGACCGAGCACCGGTGTCGGATCATTTCTCCGCGGCCAGTTCCGCTTCCGCCGCCTTGACCGAGTCCGGAGCCGCCTCGACGGACGCGGGCTCGCCGGTTTCCTTGTCAGCGGGCTCCGCGGACGGCACGGGCGCTGTGCCAGGACGCGTGACGGCCCACCACATCCGCACCGCACAGGCGGTCGCGACCACCAGCAGGATCGTGTCGAGCCCGAACGCCCACATGATGCCGGTGACCGAGCGTGTCACGTCGTTCTCGGCGAACGCCAGGTACAGGCTACCGACCGTCGAGACGCTGAATACGGCGAACAGCAGCGTACCGGTGGACATCAGGGCCGAGATGGACGAGGCGTACTTAGGGGGGACCGACGACGCGATCTGGTTGATCAGCGGGCTCATCGAGGTGGCCATCGTGGCCCCGCACAGCAGCAGCACCAGCGCCGCCAGCGGAACCGGCCAGCCCAGCGACACCACCCACACCAGCCCGGCCACCGTGATGCTGAACAGGCCCAGGCCGATCATCGGCAGGCGCGGATGCCAGCGCTCCGGCCACTTCGTCCACGTGAGGCTGATCGTCGCGAAGCCGATCGGGTACGGCACGAACATCAGACCCGCCTCGACCGGCGAGTACTCCAGCGCGGTCTGCAAGTGCAGCGTCAGCGGGAAGGAGATGCCCGCGAAGACGAAGTTCAGCAGGCACAGCGCCAGAATGCCGGGCTTGACGCCCCGTGGGGCCAGCGCCCGCAGGTCCAGCAGCGGCCGGCCGTCCTTGGCCAGCAGGTTCTGCTCGAAGCGTACGAAGATCGTCATGACGATCGCCCCGGCGACGAAGCTCAGCCATGTCCACAGGGGCCAGCCCTGGCTGCGGCCGAACATCAACGGCAGCACGAGCATCGCCATCGCCAAGCCCAGGATCCCCACGCCCACCAGGTCGAGCTTGACACCCGGCTTGGGATCGTTGGGCGGCAGGAACTTCAGGGCCATTATGAAGATCGCGATACCGACCGGGACGTTGAGCAGGAATGCCACCCGCCAGCTGGCGCCGAACAGGTCAGCGCCGACGACCAGGCCGCCCAGGATCTGTCCGGCCGCGACGCCAACCGCCAGGATCAGCGAGTAGTAGCTGATCGCGCGGGCCAGGCTCTTGCCGGAGAAGATGGTCTGGATGCTCGACATGATCTGCGGCACCATCAGGGCACCGCACGCGCCTTGCACGGACCGGGAGAGGGCCAGCATGAAGCCGCTCGGCGCCAGGCCGCACAGCAGCGAGGCGGTCACGAACCCGACCAGGCCGGTAAGGAACATCCGCCGGAAGCCCTTATCGTCGCCGAGCCGCGCGCCGGTGACGACCAGGATGCCGAACATTAGGGTGTAACCGGCGAGAATCGTCTGCAACTCGCCGCCCGACGCGCCGAGGTCCTCGAAGATCGTCTTGGTCGCGACGTTGACGATCGAGCTGTCCATGTTCCCCATCGCCTGCGCCAGGAGCAGGGCGGTCAAGGCCAGCCAGGCGCCGCGGATGAGCGGCCTCTCGCGGGTCTCGGGGGACGGTGCGTCGGACATTCTGCCTCCAGGTCATGGGGTAAGGCGGCAGCCGGTTTCCAGGCGGGCAGCAGGCCGGCGATAGCTGCGTATATGTCGCTTGATAACTAATCCCGCCCGGCCGGGAAAGTCAAGAACAGGCAGTTCATCGATTCGATATCTATCAGTTGACACTGTTGACTGCGCCTGGAAGGCTAGCCACGGGCGCCGATGGCATGGCGAACTCTCCCCCTCTTGGATGATGCGGATGATGCGTCGGCGTACGCATCCGGAAGGTGGTGTGCGGAATATGGAGGAATCCACCGCGGTGGAGTCGCCGGGTCTGTCCCCGGCGCAGGAGCGGCTGTGGTTCATCGACCAGTTCGTCCGGATGCCGGCGACCACGACCGCCTGGCGACTGCGGCTGCGCGGACGGGTGGACAAGTACCCGTTCGACGCCGCCTTACGCCGGGTCGTCGACGTCGAACCCGCCCTGCGCCTGGCCGTCGGCTCGGCGAGCAGCCGGCCCGTGGCCAGTCTGGGCAACGAGCCCGACCTCGCCTTCGTCGACCTGCTGGGCATGCCCGAGGTCGAACGCGCCGGCCGGGCCGCCGCCGTGAGCCGGGCCGAAGCCACCCGGCCCTTCCCGGCCGCCGGCCCGCTGATCCGCCTGAGCCTGATCCGGCTCGCCCTCGACGAGCATCTGCTGACCGTCACCGGCCACCGCGCTGCCATCGACCGCGGCGGCGTACAGGCGCTCGTGGAGGCGATCGGCAAGAACTACGAAGAGATCGTGCGCGACGGCATCACACCGAGTGCGAAGCTGCCGACGTCGGCGCACAGCGCGGCCGTCGATGAAGCCCCACCGCAGGCACCTGTGGTCGCCGCGTCCAATGAGGACGTGAAGGCGCAAGCCGAGGTTCTGCGCGATGTGCAGCCGCTCGAACTGCCCACCGACCGCAGCCGCTCACCCCATGGCGCGTACGCCGCTGCTGTTGCCCGGCGTACGCTCGCTCCCGAGACCGGCGCGGCCCTGGCCCAGCTGGCGGAATCGCAAGACACCGACCTTCCCACCGTCGCGTACGCCGGACTCCAGGCGTTGCTGCATCGCTACTCCTCGCAAGACGTCGTCGCGTTGGGCGTACCCGTCAAGGAAGAACCGGCGATCGGGCCGGTGGAGACGACGGTCGTGGTGGTGACGCGGGCCTCGGCGACGACGACCACCGCGGAGCTGGTGGCGCAGCTGAAGGCGACGCTTGCGGGGCCGGCCGTGCCGCTGGAGCAGTTGATCACCGCCGTGAACCCGCCGCGTGACCCGTCGCGCAGCCCGCTGTTCCAGGTGAACGCGGCCGCCACCGGTGACTGGCGGCCGCGGCTCGGCGGCCTTCAAGTGACCACTGTGGACGTCGAGACGAGCGGCGCGACACTGTTCGATCTGGACTTCTGGTTCGACATCGACAGCACCGGAGGCGGATCGATTGCCGCCGTCTACCGCACGGACCTGTTCGATGCGGCCACTGTGGACAGAATGCTCGGTCACCTGGAGCGTCTGCTCGCGGCGGGCGCGGCGGCACCGGACGAGCCGGTCAGCCGCCTCGTGATGATCGGCGACGAGGAGCGGCGGCTAGTCGTCGAGGGCTTCAACCAGACCGACGTGCCCTACCCCAGCAACGCCACCGTGCACGAGCTGTTCGAGGAGCAGGTGCTGCGTACGCCCGACCGCCGCGCGATCACGTTCGAGGGCGCGCACCTGACCTACAAGCAGCTGAGCGAGGAGTCCAACCGGATCGCGCATTACCTGAGGGCGCAAGGGGTTGGGCGGGGAACGCTGGTGGGGATGGCGCTGGAGCGGTCGCTCGACCTGATGCCGGTGGCGATCGGCATCATCAAGGCCGGCGGCGCTTGGGTGCCGCTCGATCCGGCGTACCCGACCGACCGGCTGGCGTTCATGATGGAAGACACCGCGGCGACGTTGCTGATCTCCCAGGAGAAGCTGCTCGACATCCTGCCCGAGACCGACGCCCGGCTTCTTGTGCTGGAACGCATCCGCGACGAGATCGCGGCCCAGAGCGCCGATGATCTGCCCAATGTGAACACTGCCGACGACCTGACGTACATTGTGTACACATCCGGGTCGACCGGCCGGCCCAAGGGCGTACGCCAGCCGCATCGCGGCATCGCCCGCCTCGGCATCAACACCGACATCCTGATCCTCGACCAGGAGACGAGTTATCTGCAGATCTCGCCGCTGTCGTTTGACGCGTCCACATTGGAGATATTCGGACCGCTCTTCAACGGCGGCCGCGTGGTTCTCATGCCGCCCGGCGTACCGACGCCGGCCCGCGTCGCGCAGACCGTACGCGAACAAGGCGTCAACACGTTGTGGCTGGTGGCGCCGCTGGCGAACCTGACAATCGACGCGCACATAGACGACCTACGCGGGCTGCGCCAGTTCATGGCCGGCGGCGACGTGCTGTCGATCCCGCACATGCGCAAGGTACGCGAGAAGCTGCCGCACGTGGCGCTGGTCAACGGCTACGGGCCGACCGAGGTCACGTCGTTCAGCGTCAGCCACAAGATCCTCGACATCGACCCGGACTGGCCGTCGATCCCGATCGGGCGGCCGATGCACAACACCACGGCGTACATTCTCGACGACTACATGCAGCCGTTGCCGGTCGGCGTCTGGGGCGAGCTGTACCTCGGCGGGCCCGGCGTCGCCGAGGGCTACCACAACCGGCCCGACCTCAACGCCGAACGCTTCCTGCCCGACCCGTTCCGGCCCGCGCCCGGCGCCCAGCTCTACCGCACCGGCGACCGCGTACGCTGGCTGCCCGACGGGCTGATCCAGTTCCACGGCCGCTTCGACACCCAGGTGAAGATCGACGGCCTGCGGGTCGAACTCGGCGAGATCCAGAGCGTCATCGCCGCCGACGACGCCGTCAGCGCGGCCGTCGTCACCGCGCCGGAAGTCGCCGGACGCCGGATGCTGATCGCCTACGTGATCCCGGCCGATCGGGAGAAGTTCGACGCCACCGAGCTGCGAGCCCGGCTGGCGACCCTGCTGCCGAGCGTCATGGTGCCGGCGCACTACATCACGCTCGACAGGATGCCGCTGACGCCGAACAACAAGGTGGATCTGCGGGCGCTGCCGGTACCGGAGACGGCCAGCATGACCACTTACCGGCCGCCGCAGACGCACACGCAGCAGACGCTGGCCGAGATCTGGCAGGACATCCTCGGTATCCCGCAGGTCGGCCTGGACGACAACTTCTTCCAGCTCGGCGGCCACTCCCTGCGGGCCGTCCCGCTGATCGCGGCGATCAGCAGCCAGTTCGGCATCGATCTGGGCGTACAGGACGTCTTCGAAGCGCCGATCCTGTCCGATCTCGCCGTACGCGTCGAGGAGCACATGGTTCGCGCGATCTCGCCCGAGGACATGGCCGCCCTGCTGGCCGAGATCGGCTGACCCCAACGACTCCGGCCCGGCGCGAACCTGCGCCGGGCCGATCTGCGCGGCTAGCCGACGGCGACGCTCGCATGATTGACCTACTTGTGGCCGTAGTGGCGATGACCTCCTTCGAGGAACCGATCGCCGTGACCGTGATCCTCGGCGCACGGCCGCGAAATCGCCGTCCCTACACCGGTCTCGCTCGACCCCACCGCGCCCGAGCCCGGCACGATCGTCATCCGATCCGACGGCGCGATCGTCATCTCCCCACCGCGTACGAGGATCATCGACGCCCGGCCCGCCGAAGAGCAGAAGGTCGTCCGCACGATTCTGGGGCGCAAGGTCGAACTGGGCACGCTGGAGATCTACTCGATCGTCCTGACGCTGGCCGCCTCGGCGATCGGCCTGCTCAAGCTCCTGTGGGACGCCCTGGCGGCCCTGGTGAGGTAGGGCGTTGTCAAGATCCCCACTAAGGCGCCAGTGCGAGTACAGTTTTCGTTCGCCTCCCGTCAGACCAGCGGCCGGGCGGCGAAAGGAGCCGTCGATGACCGACCCGACAACCGAGGGATACACGGCGACCGCTGCCGAGATCGACGGCATGGTCCGCAACCTTTGCGCGTACGCCCTGAGCGAACCGGATCCGTTGCAGCGCTATGTGGATCTCACGCATCAGCAGGTCCTCTTCGAAGGCATCGTCGCGGCTCTGCAACGCAAGCGCGGTCATGCACTGGCCGACTTGATGGTGGCCGGAGCCTCCGCTGCCGACGTCGTGGCCAAGACCAACCTGACGACGCCGTTGCAGGTGAACAAGCTGATCAAGGCGGCCGGTCAGACCGAACGGGTCAAGACCGCCACCGCCAAGCCGCCGGGTGCGAAGTCGCGTACGCGCACGCTGAACATGCTGCCGCCGGTCGCGACGCCGACCGAACGCCGCATATTGACCGCCGAAGAGCGGTTGGCGCTGGGCCTGCCCGCCGAGGGTCCGCTCCCCCGGGGCCGGCCCAAGGCCCGCAAGCCCGCGAAGTAGGCGTCGAACCCGCTGCGCGCGACGCAACCCCGCAATGAGGGAAGACGGTCATGTCATGTACGGAACCGGTGGTCATGGCCAGCTGAGCTTGGTCAGCCAGCTGACCGGGGCAGGAGCGGGACGTTGCCCGGTTTCCTCAAGGAGCCGCGGTGACGTTCAGGCAATAGCCGGCCGTGGTGGACACCGCTGTTGTTGTGACTAGACTCGTGCGCTGTGACGTCTCCGTACCGGAGCGCGGCGGCGTTCTACGCCAGCGGCCGGCCGCCGTATTCGGCTTCCCTCGTACCACAAGTTGCGTCGCATCTGGGCCTTGACGGGACGGGCGCGTACCTGGATGCCGGGTGCGGTCCGGGGATCCTGGCGCGGGCTTTCGCGCCGTGGTTCGCGTCGGTGGTGGGGTTGGATCCCTCGCCAGACATGCTCGCCGCAGCGCCGGCTGCGGAGGGGGTGCAGTGGGTGCTCGGGCGGGCCGAGGACATTGCGGCGTTGGGGCTGGGGCCTTTTCGGCTGGTGACGTTCGGGCAGTCGTACCACTGGACCGACCGGCCGCTGGTCGCTTCGATCATTTACGACGTGCTTATCCCGGGCGGGGCGATGGCAGTGATCAACCACGTACCGTCGTCTTCACCTCCGGCCGGTCCCGGGCTGCCGCCGATCCCCCACAACGCGATCGACGACCTGCTGTCCCGCTTCCCCGGGGTGGGTCAGCGCCGGCTGCGCGGTGATGGTAGTCCGCCGCCGCGGCACGAAGTTGTGCTGGCAGCGTCGCCGTTCGGGCCGCCGTCGCGGATCGTGCTTCCCGGGCATCCGGATCTCGTACGCACGCCCGACGACATCCTGGCCAACCTGTACTCGACGTCGTTCGCGGCGCCGGACCGCTTCGGCGACCGACGGGCCGAGTTCGAGGAGGAGCTGCGAACGCTGCTGGCTCGCGAATCCGCCGACGGCCGCTTCTGGGAATGGCCCGGCGACACTGAGGTCCTGCTTGCCGTGCGGTAGATGGCGTGTCGAGACCACACGGATGGCCGCCTCCGGGTTCGGCGGCTGGCAGATGACGTCCTTGCCTGCTACCCAAAGGCTGTATCCCTGTGTGCGGTGGTCAGCGGAGTCTGTTGCGGTCGGTCCAGCGTGCGATCGCGTTGCCGATTGCGTCTGGCTGGTCTTCGGTGGCGTGGTGTCCAGCCGGGCCGAGGTGCTCGATCTGCAGACCGGCGACGTTGGCGGCGCACCAGGTGATCATCTGCTCGGTGATCCCCAGGGTGGGCGACGAGTCGAAGGTCAGCAACAGTTTGGGCACATCCGGGCTGGCGGCCAGCCAAGTGCCATAGGCGTCGACCCTCTTGGCCACGTCGGGTGGGTCGCCGTCCAGCGGCAGGGATCGGGCCCACTGCAGCACGGGTCGGCGGCTTTCATGGGTCGGGTAGGGCGAAAGATACGGCGCCATCTGTTGTTCGCTGAGCGGGTTCAGCACGCCGCCGGTGAAGGCGGTCTCGATGAAGAAGTTCTGGTCAAGGATCAGCTGCTCGCCTTGCGGTGACCGCATGGTCTGCGTCCGCTGCCGGGGAGCCTCACCCAGATCGCTCCAGGACATCGGGCGCATGATTGTCTCGAAGAAGGCGACGCCGCGGACGCGGTGCGGGTGACGGGCGGCCCAGTCGAAGGCCAGCGCCCCGCCCCAGTCGTGGCCGACGAGCACCGCCCGCTCCAAGCCGAGCCCGTCGAACCAGGCGTCCAAGTAGCGGGCGTGGTCAGCAAAGGTGTACCCGATAGCGGGCTTTCCGGACCGGCCCATTCCAATTAGGTCAGGGGCCAGCAGGCGGCCGGGCTCGCCGAGCGCGGGCAGCACGTTGCGCCAGGCGTACGAGGACGACGGGTTGCCGTGCAGGAACACGATCGGCGTACCGCCGCCAGTCTCCTCATAGTGGATGGTCGAGTCGAGCACATCGATGATCGGCATCCTTCGCTCCACATGTTAGTGACTCTAACGTTTGGATCACTAACGAATCTAGGTCGTTAGAGTCACTAACGCAAGGTCTATGATCGACGTCATGCCAGCGACCGACATGCCGCACGCCGACACCCCGGCCACACCTTCGCGGCTGCGGCGCATACCGAGCCGGCTGCTCGCGATGGCCGCCGCACACGCCGACCGGCTGGTTACCGCCGGCCTGGCCGATGCCGGCGCGCACAAGTGGCACTACGCCGTACTCGCCGCGCTCCACGACGGCGGTCCAGCCAGCCAGGCCGATCTCAGCCGCCGGACCGGCATCTACCGCAGCGACATGGTCGCAGTGCTCAACGAGCTGGAAGTACGCGGACTCCTGCGACGCACCCCTGACCCCGCCGACCGCCGCCGCAACGTCATCTCCATCACCCGCCAGGGTGATCGACAACTCACCCGGCTCGACACGCTCGTGACATCACTGCAAAACACCCTCCTCGCGCCGCTGTCCACCGCCGACCGTGAGCAGCTGGTCGACCTGCTCAGTCGGCTGGCCGCCCATCACGCGGCAGCGGCCGGTCCACGCTAGCCCGCCGGCATCGAGGTCTCCACCTGCTACCTTGCACCGGGCCCCGGCTACATCGCAGGGGGCGTTGGGTAGTGGCCGTTGCACCGCTACCATGAGCCAATTGTTTCGCAGGGTCGGGGTCGAGCAGGAGGACGCGATGGTTGATCAATGGGCTGCAGCCGATGACGCCTATCTTCGGCGGCTAGCGTCCAAGATCGACAGTTCGGTGCCGCATTCAGCACGGCGCTACAACTATTGGCTCGGCGGTAAGGACAACTTCGCTGCCGACCGGGCTTCTGGCGACGCGGTCGCGAACATGTTCCCCAGCATCCGCACCGCCGCGCTGGAAAACCGCAGGTTCCTGCGCCGGGCGGTGAGCTTCCTCGCCGCGGAGCAGGGCATCCGGCAGTTCCTCGACATCGGCACCGGGCTGCCGACAGCAGATAACACCCACGAGGTCGCCCAGCGGATAGCGCCACAGTCCAAGGTGGTCTATGTCGACAGCGATCCGCTCGTGATGGTGCACGCTCGTGCGCTGCTCACCAGCTCACCGGGCGGCGGTATCACCGACTACGTCGAGGCCGACCTTCGCGAGCCGGACAAGATCCTCAACGAGGCGGCACGGACGCTCGACTTCAGCCAGCCCGTGGCCCTCATGCTCATCGCTGTGCTGCATTTCATCGCCGACCACGACGATCCCTACGGTCTGGTCCGCCGCCTCGTCGACGCGCTTCCGTCCGGCAGCTACCTGGTCATCTCACATGTCACCGGTGAGTACTTCACCCAGGAGATGCTGGACGCGTTCGCGAAGTCACCGGCCCCGGCCTACTACCGAGACCGCGGCCAGGTCGAACAATTCTTCGCGGGCCTTGAACTCGTCTCTCCCAAAGTCGTCTCGACGACGCACTGGCGCGCCGAAAGCGAACCGGAGCCCCGTCCGACGGTGGAGGAAGCAACGGCGTACTGCGGTGTCGCTCGTAAGGTTTCCTGAGCGGTCTCAAACGATCGCTTGCTGCCGTCCCTAACGCGGCGTGACAGGACGCCGCCTCGCGAGTCACAACTCTCGCGTATCGCTCAATGCGCCGGGTCGGGATCGGCCCGGTTTCCTGCTGGCGTCCGAAGTGGACGGAAGCCGGGCATCTCGTCGGCGTCGTCGGCGCGGACGGCGGTACCGTTCTGCCAGAGCCCCGTGGGTGCGCTTTGTTGCCCTGCGCTGGCCAGCCGATACCGGCGCTGGTCATGCGCAAGGGTCCCAACAGGCGGAGTCGCAGCGACGCCGACCCCGTACCCGTCGATCTCGGCGACGAACGGCAGGTGCGTGTCCGCATCAGCGGCCACCCAGCTTCGATGACATCGACGAGGACCGGAGCCCTTACGTTGTCAGCGGCGACGTCTTCGAACGCGTCTGGAACTCAGCCAGCGCCTAGCGGGCTACGGGCGGTTGGTTGGCGGTGAATCTCGGCTCCATGGCGGCCTGCCGTCTCAGCGGCGTCAGCGGATATGCCCAGGGAACACCTAAATCATCCTCGTAGTCGTCATATAGGCCGATCATCGTGGCGGGTAACAGTACGATCTGGTCGACCCGCACATCACTCGGGGCGGCGCACCATCCCGTGGGCGACTCGATCGCCGCGTACAACCGGTACGTCGGCCCGAGTTCGGGGGTGCCCGCCTCGATATCGAGGTACAGTCCTCGTTCGTCGAGGTGGCAGGCGGCCACCAGCTGCTCCATGGCTTTGGTGCCACCGTCGAGCAGCGGCGCGCTGCCGTACGCAGGCAGTCCGACACCGGGTCTCACCGTCACCATCGCGACCTGGCTGTCGAATTCGATCGTGACAGCCTTCCCGTCGGCGCTGACCCAGGTTCCCTGCCAGGACGTCGGCCAATCAGCTGTGCTGGACACCCAGCAAGTGTGCCCGAGCTACGCGTTTGGCCGAAGCGAACTTGCTTCGAACGATTGCGCCGCCGAATTGACTGCGCAGGCGGTCGCGGCGCTCATAGGCTGCGAAGACAAGGCCCGGAAGGAGCCAGTGATGAGCGACAGCATCAGCACATTCACCGACAGCGACGGCAACGTGCATACCGTTACCCACACGACTACGGTGGACCCGAACACCGGGGATACCACTATCACCGACAGCGAACAGATCACGTTCGTCCACGGCACGCCGGACGGGGCGCACCCGGCCGGGTCCAGCCAGACGACCTTCCACGAGGTGGTGACCGACGCCCAGGGGGCCACGACTACCACCGACGGTGTGCAGGGCGTCGACCCCGACGGGAACGCCAGCCAGTCCGCATCGTCCACCGATTCCTCCACGGGTCTGACCACCGTCGTCACCACGACGGTCGACAGCACCGGCACTGGTACCAGCCACACCACGATGGTCGACGCCGCCGGCAACACCGTACTCGGTCCAGACGGCACTCCCTTGGACGACATCGAGGAGATCGACGAAGGGCCTGACGACGGCGACGAGGAGCCGGACCTCGTTCCGTCAGGCACCGGCTTTCACCCGACACAGCCCGGCCCCGGCGGTCTTCACACCGTCAATCCGGGCAGCCACGGCGGAGGCGGCGAGGAGGAGGACCTGGAGGAGGACGAGGACCCATTCTTCGGATTGGACGTCGTGAAGGCCGAGGAAGAAGACGACGACTGAACGGTGGTCGCTTTACCTTCGGATCCGTACACGACCTGAGGTGTCCGCTAACGGTTGGTCAGCGAGATCAGTTTCAGCTGGCACGTCATGACGTTGATGCCTTCTGCTATGGGCGCCCCCTGCTATGCAGGGGGCGCCCTATATCACTAATGCAGTTCGCTGAATTCCTTCTTGGAGGCCGGGTAGCAGCTGCCCGAGTCGACCCGGTTCGGATCATAGACCACCATGTAATTCTCATACCAGTACGCGTAGCGGCCGCCCTCATTGAGTGGCTTCGCAGTGTGATTGCGTACGGCATTGATGATGATGTTGTAGATCACCTGTGCGAAGTGCTCACGCGAGTCGAGCTTTCCGAACTCTCCCTTCATGACATGATCTCTCCAAGCGTGGCCTTCGGATATCTCTTTGGCGATACTCTGCCATTGATTCTGCGGCGGGCCAGGGTGCCAGCTGCCGCTGAAGTCCGTGCTTCGGCCGCCCTTCGAGCCCGAGCCTTCGTCGCCATCGCCGCCCCCGGTTCGGCCACCGAGGCCACGGCGGCGATGATCTTGTCGGTTGCCCTTGCCGGGCTTGCCCAGGGCCTCGAATGTGTAAGAGCCCGCCACCGCGCCGGCGAAGGCCGCAATTGTGGCTCTGAGCGCCTCATCGTCGGTGTACTTGTTGCCGCTGAGATCCCTTCTGGTGACGGCGATGGAGGTGAGCTCGGCCATCCCCACGGTGGTCACTGCGAGGTTCGCGGCGGCGATTACCATCTCGGTTTCGATGATCGCTATGGCCGCGGTCTCTGCGCTGGCTACGGCAGCGACGGCAGCTCCGACCGCGACTGGTGCGAAGATCACTATCGCTGTCACCGCGAGGGCGCCCACGACACCAATTGCCGCTGCTTCAATAATGCTCCTCCAGCTCGGCCAACGCCCGTCCGGGTCGGTGAAGGTCAGCGGGTTGCCGCGGGCATACAGATAGGTGGAGAGGCTGGTGGTGTCGAAGGCGTTGGTGGGCAGGGCGGGGTCGGCGGATTGGAAGACTTGGAATGTGGGGTTGTAGTAACGGGCGCCGTAGTAGTAGAGGCCGGTTTCGGAATCGAGTTCTTTGCCGGTGTACTGCTGCGGGATCGGCTGGACCGGGGCTTCGTTGACCCAGGTCTCGCCGCCGGGTATGTAGTCGGTGTGTTGGGCGAGCTTACCGTCGAACTGCTGGAAGCCTGAGAAGAAGGTGCCCGCGGTGGTGATGAAACTGGCGGAGCCGATGTGGTCGGAGTGGGTGTAGAACTGTTGGTCTTCGGTCTTGCCGTCGTTGCGTTGCTTGGTGAGTAGGTGGCTGGTGCCCATGAAGACGTGTTTGTACTCGGCCTTGTCGACCGTGGAGTAGAACTGGTTGGGATAAAGATGCAGTTGAGGCCCTTGCTTGACGATGCGGTTGCCGTGGTCGTCGTAGCGGAAGGTGGCGTCGGGCGTTTGCGCATTGTCACAGGATGACGGGTTCTGCGGCCGGGTGTTGGTGGAGTCGTTTTCGTGGTCGCAGGCCAGCCGGTCCTCCTCGTCCCAGATCAGCGTCTGGCGGGGCCCCGACTGCTGGGAGCGGCTGATCTGGCTGCCGTCCGCGTCGTACTGGAAGGTGAACACGCCGACGGTGCTGGCTGCGTGCGGCTTGCCTGCGGTGTTGTAGCTGTAGTCGTTGTTGTACGTCAGCTTGGTGTCCACGGCGGACTGGCCGTTGCTGATGATGGTGTGGTTCTGGTTCTTGTTGGTGATGTTGCTGATGCTGTCGTAGGTCAGGTCCTGGGTGTAGGTGTCCACCTTGCCCGCCGGGGTGTAGCTACCCTGGGCGTGGGTGAGCCGGTCCAGGTCGTCGTAGTTGAACGTTTGGGTGGACGGCCCGCCGACCTGGGCACCGGCCGCGCTGGTGGGCGGCACCGTGTCGTTGGCGATGGACTTGACGTTGCCGACGTTGTCGTAGGTGTAGCTGAGGTTCTGGAACACGTATCCGTCGGCCACTCTTGCGTCCAGTTTGGACTTGAGTGTGGTCAGCCGCCGGTTCTCGCTGTCGTAGCTGTACTGCGTCTGTACGCCGTTGCCGAGAGTCAGCTGGACCTGTTGGCCGAACTTGTCGTAGGACACGTTTTGCAGGTAGATGTAGCGACCGCCTTCTTTGTCACCGCGAGCGAGCACGACCCGCCCGCCGCTGTCGTACCCGTAGCGCAGGATCTCCCCGTCCGGGTAGGTCAGGCTCAGCAGCCGGTTGAAGGCGTCGAACTGGTAGCTCGTGGTGAAGCTGATCGGCTTGTTGGCCGGGCCGGTGGTGTTGCGTGTCTCGGCGGTGACCTCGCCCAGCGGGCCGTACTTGCGGTCCACGGTGCCGGCGGCATCGCTGACGCGGGTGATCCGCCCGGCGGCGTTGTTGGCCGCACCCGGCCCGCCGTAGGTATACGTGACGTTGTTGGCGGTGAAGATCGGATACCGGATGGCCTTGAGCCGGGTGAAGTCGTAGTCGTAGGTGATGAACTGGTTGGCCGCCAGCTTCGCCACGTGCTTGGTGATCAGGTCGCCGGCCAGGTCGTAGGTGTAGTCGGTGCGGCCCGAGTCTGGACTGGTCACCGCGGTTTGGCGGCCGAGGTTGTCGTAGGCCACGGTGGTGACGTTGTTCTTGTCGTCGGTGATCGAGGTCCTCTGGCCCAGCGGGTCGTAGCCGTAGCTGGTCCAGATCACCGCCTGCCCACCGGTCGGGTTGAACTGTTTGAGGGCCGTGGTCTGCCCGCGCACGTTGGTGTAGCTGCGTGTCGGGTGGCCGTTGGGGTCGATGGCGATGGCCTCGAACTGCTGCTGGCCCGAGCGGTCGGTACCGAATCCGTAAGACATCGTCGAGAAGGTGTCATCCGGCAGGGTTACCTTGGTATGCCGGTCCAACAGGTCGTACGTGGTCACCGTCGGTTGTACGCTGTCGAACTCGTCGTCGGTGAATGCCGGGTTCAGCGTGGTGTTCGCGGCTCCCTTGGGTTCGGTGATCGGGTAGAAGGCCGTGACCGACCGGCCCAGTGCGTCCAGGTCGACCCGCCCGGACACGATCATGTTGCTTTCCCGCGCGCCGTTCGGGCCGGTGGGCACCGTCGCGTCGACCTTGGTTTGGATTACCCGGCCCATTCCGTCGGCGAAGACGATGGTGTCGATGGTGTCGGAAACGGAGAAGAGGAGTTGCCGGTCGAAGTGCTTGGTGATGGCGTACGGCGTGGCAGCGTCCGGGTGGTACTCGAACCTGATGGTGATGTTGCTGCTGCCCTGTTCGTAAGGGCTCGTGACGGTGACGAGCCGGCCCGCGTTGTCGTACGCGTTGGTGATTCTCTGGTTGTTCTCGTCGGTGGTGGTCAGCGCCGCACCGAACTTGGGGTCGTAGGTCGTGCTGGAGGTCAGCCCGAAACTGTCCAGGATGGAGCTGACATACGTGTCCACGTCGGGGTCGTAGCCGTAGGTCAGCACCATGCGCTGCCCGGTGTTGTTGGCCGGGCCGGTGACGGTACGCAGGTTTCCGTTGGCCAGGTAGGTCATGTCGCTGGTAGCCACATCACCGTTGGCGAGTTTGGCCCGCACCTGGGTCACGTCGCCGGTGACGCAGTTCACGGTGGACTCTCGGTGTCGCATCAGCGTGCCGCCACCGAAGATGTCGATCGTGTTGGCCGCTCCGGTCACGCCGGTTGTCTGACAGGTGGGGTCGGTCGCGGTGTAGGCGATCTTGGTGGTCACGTCGTCGCCACTGCCCGCCTCTCCTGCTTCAAACACGTCGGTCAGGTTGCCCGATGCGTCATAGTCCATTGTGGAGAAGGTGGTCTTGCCCGCACTGGTCTGCCCTTCGAAGGATCGGCGGTCGACCCGTTGCAGGAACGGGTACAGGGTTGCGGTTTGGCTGGACAGGTCCACGGCGCCACCCGGGTTGTCCACGTTGCGTACGCCGTAGGTGTTGTCCGTCTCGGTGAATTTGTGCCCGGCGGCGTCGGTGATCACCGCGGTGGTCGGCAGCCCGGCGGTGTAGTAGCTGTCGGTGCGGTACTGCGCCGTGCTGCGGCGCAGCACTGTGTTGTCGTTGCCGGCGTCGCGCTGGTTTGTGACCACTTTGGCGTAGCCGCGGAACTGCCGCTCGGCCCGGTCGAACACCCCACCTTCGTACTCGAATGTGGACAGTCGCACGTCCTGCCCGTCGCCGGGACGCTTGTCATCGACGCTGATCTGCGAGAGCACGAACCGTGACTGGGGTGTCTGGTAGGTGTTGCCGTCGCGGGTGTAGTCGAAGGTCATCGTGGCCCGGGTCTCGGTGGCACCCAGCGGCAAGGTCACGCCCTTGAGCAGGTTGGTCTTGCCCGTGGTGTTGAGCAGTACCGACATCGAGTCGTCCTTGGTGGAGGCCACGTCGTCGACGTAGCCGTCCCCGTTGATGTCGCGTAGCGCCAGCTCGCTGCGCCCGAGCCCGTCGGTGTGCGTGGCGCCGGCGCTGGCGTTGAAGACGATCCAGCAGCCCGGCACCGTGGGGATCGGCTGGCAGGGCACCGGGAACTCGAAGAACCCGTTTTCACCGATGCTGGCGTTGCCGTCGGCGGCCACCGTGCTGAAGGCACCGCCGAAATCCACCGCCGGGCCGAACCCCTTGCCGGTGTTGAACGACACCCGGATCGGGTGGCTGTCATCACGGCCGGGAATCACCCGGTCGACCAGCCCGTCACCGTTGATGTCCGCCAGCGTGGCCTTGGTGCTGGACCGGCTGTGCTCGAACGATCCGCCACCGGCGAACCCGTAGAAGTCGGTGTTGAACCCGAGTTTGAGCCCTGAACCGAGCCCGGAACCGTCATTGATCTTCCCCGCTCCCGACCACGACTCCGGCGGGCCGAACCTGTAGCCGAGGTTCAGCTCCACCTCGCCGTCGTCGGAGACCCGGTCAGGCAGCCCGTCACCGTTGATATCGATCAGGTCGGAGTTGGCATTCGTGGTGCTGCCGCTGAGCGTGTTGCCCACGCCCAAGGGGGGCAGGCTGCCCCCGGCCCGGGACGTGCGGGCCGTGCCCTTGCCGTCCGGGGCGGCCTTGGCCAACCCGGTCTGGATGGTACGCGCGGCGCTACCAGCGTTGGCGTTACCCGATATGTCAGTGCTCGAACGCGCCGCACCGCCGGGCAGCGACCCGAGGAACTTGTCGCCGAATGCGCCGCTGCCCAGTCCTCCGGTGGGGTCGGTGTACTGGACGCCGCCATTGCCGATGACGTCAGGGAAGCCGTCACCGTTGAGGTCCATGTAATCCACCAGCGAGCTGGACAAGCCGAGCCCCACGCTGCCGCCCAGTGACCCGCCCTCCGGCAACACCTGCCCGGTCGCCGAGACCGTGTCCGACCGTGAGATCTTGGGCACCGCCACCGCACCGCTCATCCCCGCCGTGGTGGGCACCGACAGCGAGGGCGCGCCAAGCCGGGAACTACTCATTCCGTTCGCCGCCACCCACGAATTGGGACCAGCGCCCCAGCGGCCATCCTTCGGCTGCGGATAGAACGGCACCATCTTCTGCGGCGGGCTGATCGTCGGGTTGGCCTTGAACGCGTCCAGCTGCGTGGCCGGATCCACATCGGTCGGCAGCGTGTCGTCGTAGCTGTCGTCGATCACCAGGTTCGCGGTGGTCAGCGGACCGGCCGCCGGGTTGTAGCCGAACGTCTGCCAACCGCGGTAAGGCTGCTGGAAGACGCCCTCCGGTATCGGGCTGTGCTGATCGAACACAATGCCCGACGTGTTCTGCACACCGTTGACGGTGATCCCGACGGTGCCGTTGAAACCCAGGAACATGCCCAGGTCCCGGGCGCTGAAATCGAGGTAGAACTGTTCACCCGCGACGGTGGACCGGAAGCTGATCGCGCCGCTCGACGACGTCACCTCGCCGTCGGAAACAGTGAACGTTGCCTTCCCGATCAGCTTGCCCGGCTGCTGTTTGACCGTGAACACGATCTGCCCGCTCGGGTGCGCGCTGCCGCTGAACCCGACCGCCGGGGTGATCACAATGTCGTTGAAATGGCCGCCGCCACCGGTCAGCGGCGGCTCGATCCACGGTGTCTGCGGGGTCTCCAAGTTGTTGACCGGGTACATGTCGATGTTGACAGCCGGATTGATCACGATGCGCGGGTTGCCTTCCGCATCGTTGATCTTGGTCGGATCCACCCCGTCGGCCGCGGTGTAGAACGCCCGCGGCGCCCACGAAATCTTGTGCAGGTCGATTGGCGAATCGGTCTTGACGTTCCAGGAAAGCTTCTGCCCAGCGGTCACGTCGACGTCGACGTCGACCGGCATCGTATCGGTGGTGCCGGAGGCGATGGTCTTGGACGCCACCGGACTGCCGTCGCGGGTGATCTGCACCGTGACGTCATCCGACACCGGCCCGGACAGGGCGAACTCACCATCGAAATGCATGGTGCCGGTCAGCGGCGCGGGCGTCTGAATGGTACGTCCGGACAGGGTGAAGTCATCGCTGAACTTGTAGACCGCCTGCGACAGGTTGTTGACATCAGGCCCCGGATCGTTGGTGTAGGCGATCTGCAGGTCGTGCCACAGCACCGCATCCAGGCTGCCATCGGCCGGCGAGGACAGCCCGGAGTCCGACGAGACTCGGATGTACACCACCTGCCCGCGCACGATCCCGAACGGGAGGCTGTCTTCGAAGTGGGTGCCGTTATCGGTCTTGCCGATCACATCCACGAGGCGAGTGGACGTGTCGGTGGCAATGGCGATCTTGACACCGTCGGCCGTCTTGGACGTCAGCCTGTCCGCCGACGTGGCCGGGTCCAGCTGCGCCGATCCGGTGACCCGTATCGTGCCGGTAAACGGGGCCACCCACCGGATCACCGTGTCCAGCAACGGCGAGCTCTGATCGAACCGGGTCTGATCCGTGCCGAAGTCGCCGAACAGTTTGCTCGTGTCGATTGTGCCCTGGGTGATCGGCACCGGGGTCTCGTCGTCTACGCCGTACAGCGGCACCCCGCCGGCGCCGATCCGGCCGAACAACACGTTGGTGCCATTGACCAGATCCAGGATCCCGTCATCGTTGACGTCCAGGAAATACCGATCCGTGGTGGCGAACGTGTTGACGAAGTCCAGCTGCGCCGAGCCGGTCTCGAAGAACTTGTCCAGCCCGAGGGTCAGGCTGTCACTGTGCTCGCTGGAGAATCCACCCGGCAGCGTGTCCAGCCTCACCGCGGTGTCGGAGAACGCCAATGATCCGCCCGGCTTGGCCAGGTTCTTGCGGTAGAACACCGCGTCATCTTTGCGGAACACCTTGTCGGGTAGGTTGTCGCCGTCCACGTCCACCAACGCCAGCACACCATCGTTGGACGTGCGGTCGAAGCCGGTCGACACACCGATCGACTGGCCCTTGTGCGCCAGGTCAGAACTACCGACATAGAAGTGCCCGCCGTTGCTGGAACTGGTACTGGCACCCAAGACGCTGACCTCACCGGCGTGCTGGCCGGTGACGTTCAACGCGGTGCTACCCAGTTCGTCCCCCGGCACCGTCCACGCCGCCGGGCTGAACCCCTGGTACACACCCCCCTCGCGCACGTCGTCGAAGTAGCTGAACTCAGTCGCCGCGCCCACCTGCACACCGGCCGCGTCAAAATGCTTGATCCGCGCCAGCAACGTCTTGTCGAACGCACCGGTGGTGTACTCCAGCTCATAGCGGCGTACCAATGTGTTGGTGAACTTCACCTCGATCTTGCGCAACAGATCCGCGGTCACCAGCTTGAAGCCGCCTCGGGCGTCGATCGTCTTGTCCGCGCGCAGCGATTGCCCGGCGATCTGGCGATCGCGGGTGAATACCGCCGAATACTTACCCTCGGTCGTGCCGCTGCCCGTCCAGGTGATGGACGACGGATACAGGTTGCGGCCCATCAGCGGGCTCGTGGTGTCATCCACACCCGGATCGTCTTGCGTCACGTAGTGGTAGCGCACGAAGTTGCCGTGCAGGTCGGTAACCTTCAACAACGACCATTGAAAGATGTTGCCGTCGTCGTCCTTGAGATTGGCTTCGCCGGTGCCGTACGTGAAAACGGTGCCGCTCTTGTCGGTCAGTTCCCAGGCGTACGACTTGGGATCAGTACCATGACGCACGATCCTGGCGAACCCGCCCTCGATGCGGGTGTGGAACACCTTGTCCCCACTACTGCGCGCCACCGCCGGACCCCGATGCGCTACCGGTGTCAACTCGGCGCCATTCAGCAGGTACGTTTCGGTCTCCTTGCCCGAGTCATATCGCGGAACCCCCCACCGGGTATCGACCACGATGGACGGTGCCGACAGGCCCCAACCCACACCCAGCCAGCCGTTGCCGGCCGCCGAGTCGTACGCGATCGACAGCGACGGCTGCATCCCAGCACGTCCAGCGGGCACCGCGATCGGGTAACTCACGTTGTTGGTACCCATGCTGTTGGCGGCCGGCGGGGACATCATCGTCACACCCGCACCCGGGTCCCCGGCCGTGATTCCCTTGATCTGGTTCGGGTTGAATGACACGTTCGCTGGACTGTCCGGCGCGGTCACGGTCGTGTTGACGAAGTCCGTGAAGTGGTTCGTCAGCGATGTCACCGTGTGATGCGTCTCGTCCACCGACGCGCGCTGCAACGGTTTCCAGCACAACGCCACATCGTCATAGAAGTAGGTGTAGACGTCCTGGGCGCGCATTCCCGTCGGCATCAGTTTCGGGTCGTACGGCAACGTCACCTCGACATTGCTCACGAACCGCATGGGATGCGGCGTGAATCTGAACCCGCCCCGCGGAGTCCCGGTCACGTTGGTCATCCCCGCATCGAGCTTGGGCACCTCATCGCCGAACAGACCAGAAATGCCGACCGGCACCGCCGCTTTCACCGCCCCCGGCGGCACCACCACCCGGGCTTTGTCGAACGCGACCACATGCGCCTGCGACTCCCCCGGACTGACTATCTCTTGATGATCAGGAATCCCGGCGCCGACCACGGGCTTGTTCCGGGCACCGGCCGGACTCGCCGCTGACGAGCCGAACCCACACGAGTCCGACGCGACCGGCACGATCGGTTGACCCGAAACACGGTCCTCCCGCGTCGAGGCCGGGCCTGCGAGACCCGTTGCTACCAACGACAGCACCACACCAGCGGTCACCATCCTCATCAGCGAACCACGCCCGCGAGAACGATGAACCGACCCGAACCGTCGCATCACTGCCGACACCTCCCAGGTAAAATGCATCCCGATCAGTGGGCGTTCCATGCCGTTCCATCCGTGACCGTCCGCGCATCGACCCGGGGCGGCGCGCCCGGCCACAGCCACGCCGTACGCAGGTGAAGTCGCAGCCGGGAAACGCTCTTGAGATGACGCCTAGCGGGAGGCTACGACCCCGGCGGTATCTGGAGCCCGTGTCAACCGATCAGCGCATTCGACGGGACTGTTTCAGGAAGGGTGTTTCCGGCACCGACACGCTGAGTGAGGACTCGGCGGGAAAGGTGCCGTGATGACCACGACGCTGCAAGACGCGACACTGGATGCTGTGGCATCGAGGAAGA
>Ga0114129_10002927_pt1 | contig 23882 bp, 23 predicted proteins | sample RhiMetdeltSRZDD1_FD_80071 | JGI IMG/M metagenome (GOLD analysis project Ga0114129, IMG submission 80071) | Populus rhizosphere microbial communities from Tennessee, USA - Rhizosphere MetaG P. deltoides SRZDD1 (version 2) (version 2) | ecosystem: Host-associated > Plants > Roots > Rhizosphere >...
GTCACCTCGTGGCCACGTTGCGCCAGCACCCCGCCGTAGTAGCCTCCAAGGCCACCCGCCCCCATGATCAACACACGCATACTTCCCCCGAGGCGGTCACTCCCCCACCCCTGAGCACTCACCAATTCGATGGCATACCAAGGCGTGATTCCGATCCCCCGGCGTCAGCACTTCACCGGATAGGTGAGTATAAGTCGGTCGGCGCCGTACTGCTTCGTTTCATCGAAACATCCAATGATTCTTGGTAGCGGGTCTTCGATGGCGTTGATGTCGCGGCCTCGCTGCAGCTCCAGGTGCACGTGCTCGAATCCGGGCCATGCGCGCTGCCCCGATGTGCCGACCGCCCCGATCCGTTGTCCGCGCTTGACACCGTTCCCGATCCGAACCGCGATTTCGGAGAAGTGGCAATAGACCGTTCGGTAACCGTGGTCATGATCGATGGCCACGATCATCCGCACAGATCGCGGTTGTCCCGGGCCACCGTAACGAGCCCGTCAGCCGCCGCGAGTACATCGGCCCCCGGCCTGGCTGGCTCGTGAGCTCCCAGGACGCAGGAGTACTAGCCGGCCCTGCGAATCGGGACCCGCGCCAGCACCGTGCTGACGGCGGGGTTGGAGTAGACGCCGAAGGCGTCGACCAGCGTCCCTCGCGTGCCGTCGCGGCTCTCGATGGCGTACACGATCGACATGTCGTCGGGGTCGGACACGCCCTCGAAGCGGTGGTATTCACGGATCATCAGCTCTTCGGCCCGGAAGGTCTGGCCGCCCTCGATCGCCCGAAGCCCACCACCGGCGACCCCGAAGTGCTCGCTGAAGCCTCGCCGCACCAGGTCGTCGAGGACTCCGGCCAGTGTCACGTCTCCGCCTGGAGTCACGAGGCCCCCCTGACCCCCTCGAGGACCTGCCGGTCGAGCGACGGGCAGCGCGGCCGGTCAGCGGCGCTCGGGCAGACGGCCGAGCTCGACGGGCAGCTTGAGCGGCTTGCCCTTCCGCACGATCGAGAGCTCGACGCGCGTGCCGGGCGACGTTCCGACGATCCGCCGGGTCAGCTCCTGCGGCGCGGCGACGGCCTGGTCGTTGACGGCGACGATCACGTCGCCCTTCTGGACGCCGGCCTTCTCGGCCGGCGATCCCTCGACGACGTTCTCGATGACGACACCTTTCTGGTCCTTGAGCCCGGCGGACTCGGCCGCATCGGGCGTCATCGGCCTCACGGCGACGCCAAGGTAGCCCCGGACCACGGTGCCGTGGTCCCGGAGCTGCAGCAGGACGGTCTTCGCGAGGTTGATCGGGATCGCGAAGCCGATCCCGATCGATCCGCCGGACTGCGAGAAGATCGCGCTGTTGATGCCCACGACGGCGCCGCGGCTGTCGAGGAGCGGCCCGCCCGAGTTGCCCGGGTTGATCGACGCGTCGGTCTGCACGAACTCGTCGTACGGCCCGCTCCCGATGAAACGCTCCTTTGCGCTCACGATCCCTGTGGTCACGGTCTGGTCGAGCCCGAAGGGGTTGCCGATCGCCATGACCGGCTCGCCGACCTGCAGCCGGTCGGAGTCGCCCAGGGGGAGCACCGCCAGGGCCGACACGTCGATCTTGAGCAGCGCCAGATCGGTCGCCGGGTCCGTGCCGATGACCCGCGCCGCGTGCTCGCCGCCCCGGGAGAGGCGCACGATGATGTCGCCCCCGCTCGCGACGACATGGTTGTTGGTCACGATGTAGCCGTCGGGCGAGATGATGAAGCCGGAGCCCAGGCTCGACCGCTGGCTGCCCGGGGGCCCGCCCTCGAAGAAGCGGCGGAAGAACTCCGCGCGCGGGTCGGAGACGCGCGCCTGCGTGCTGACGTTGACGACGCCCGGCCGCGCCGCCTTGGCGAGGTCGACCCACAGCTGGTAGGCCGGCTGGAGCGGCCCGTCCTTCGGCGCATTCGTCCAGAACTCGGCAGCGGCCCAGCGCGGCGGGTGGAGGTCGACGCGGATCGACACGATGCCCCCGAGAACGAGGAGCCCGGCCACGAGCGCGACGGCGACGAGCCAGGTGAGGCGCTGGGTCACAGCGACCATTCTACCGCCGATTCGCCGCTTCGGGCGGGCGCGCACGCTGGCGACCCCGCGTGGCAGAATGGGGCGATTGCTGGGGTCAGACCCCGGAGCCGCACACTCGCTCTGCGCTCAGCGCACGGCGGGGTCTGACCCCGCCGAGGAGACGCCCATGCGCTACGAGACGATCACGCTCGACGTCGCCCAGGGCATCGCGACCATCACGCTCAACCGCCCGGAGGCCTACAACGCGCTGAGCCTCACTCTCGCCCGGGAGCTCTTCGGCGCGGTGCTCGCGGTGGACGAGGACCCGGAGGTGCGCTGCGTCGTCCTCACCGGCACGGGAAAGGCCTTCTGCGGCGGCGGCGACGTCAAGGAGTTCACGCAGAGCCTGCCGCGGATCGGGATCCTGATCAAGGAGCTGACGACGTTCATCCACGGGGTGGTCTCGCGGCTCGTGCGGACGCCGAAGCCCGTGATCACGGCCGTCAACGGCGTGGCCGCCGGGGGCGGGCTCGCCCTCGCGCTCGCGGGCGACCTCGTGCTCGCCGCCGAGTCGGCCCGGTTCACCATGGCGTACTCGCGCATCGCGGCCACGCCGGACGGGTCCTCGACCTACTGGCTGCCGCGGCTCTGCGGCATCCGTCGCGCGGTGGAGCTCTTCTACACGAACCGCGTGCTCACCGCGAAGGAGGCCGTGGAGTGGGGGCTCGCGACGCGGGCGGTCCCCGACGCCGAGTTCGCCGGTGCGGTGCGTGGCCTGGCCGGCGAGCTCGCCCAGGGACCGACGCTGGCGTTCGGGCGAGGCAAGCGGCTGCTCCATCTCTCGACGACCGAGAGTCTCGAGACGCAGATGGAGCACGAGAGCCAGGCGATCGCGCAGAGCGGGCACACCGAGGACTTCGCCGAGGGGGTCCGCGCGTTCACGGAGAAGCGCCCGCCCGCCTTCCGCGGCCGCTAGGAGGCTCGGAGGGGCCCACAGGCCGAAGGCCGTCCGATCGATTCGCGGCCGTCGACAACCGTCTCGGCTGGCGCAATGTCGCGCCGGCCTCTGGCGGCGACGGCCTCGGGCCTGCCTCCCCCCGGGAGGTCGGTTACGTCGCGGAGTCTACCGACGCCGGCGCTTGGCCGGCGCCCGCCGGCGGGCCGGCTTCGAGGCGCGTGCGGCGGGCCGGGCCGGCATCGCGGCGACGGTTCGGATCTCGACCAGGAGGCCCGGTCGCGGGAGCACGGCCTGGACCGTCGTGCGTGCCGGTGGATCCTTCGGGAAGAACCCCTTGTAGACCTCGTTGAACGCCCCGAAGTCGCCGACGTCGTGGAGCAGGCAGAGGCACTCGACCGCGTGCGCGAGCGACGTGCCCGCCGCGCGGAGGATCGCCTCGATGTTCTGGAGTGTCTGGCGCGTCTGCTCGCGGATGCCTCCCTCCACGACCTGCCCGCTGGCGGGATCGAGCGCGACCTGGCCGGCCACGAAGACGAGGTCGCCGTGGCGGATGCCCTGGGAGTAGGGAAGGCCGGTGCGGGGCCCCTTGTCGGTGCTGATGACCTGACGCTTCACGTGCTCCTCCCTCGTCGCTCAGAGGCGGGGCCCGGCGGCCGACGGGACGGGCTCCTGCCGTTCTCGTGCGCGCGCGTGCCAGCGGTCGGCCGGGGGCCAGGGTGGCACGGTTCCCGAGGGGTGGCAACCCGCGACGGCGCGCCGCGGCGCCCGCGCCAGCCCGCGCGGCCCGCCGCCCCTACCGCCAAACTACCGAACGAACGTCGCCTGTCGCGCGGTCTCGATGCAGCGCAGGACGTCCTCCGCGTCGAAGACCTGGTGGGCGAGGAGCAGCTCGAACTCGCGGCGGAGGGTGGTCCGGAGTAGATACGTGCCGTCCGTGTTGACGGTCGTCCGCACCCCGGCGTCCCGGAGGGCCTGGTACACCTCGCGCAGCTCGTCCCACCCCGAGACGGCGTGTGTCAGAAGGTTCGACGAGGGGCACAGCTCGAGCACCGTGCCCTGGTCGGCGAGCCGCTGCATGAGCTCCTTGCTGCGGGCGGCGGAGATCCCGTGACCGATGCGGTCGGGCTGGAGCTTCTCCAGGACGGCCACCACGCCGTCGGCGCCGGTGTGCGAGGTCTCCCCCGTGTGGATGGTCGTGCCGAGCCCGGCGGCGCGCGCCCGGGCGAAGAGGTCGTGGTAGCGGTCGACATCGTGGCCGAACTCGAGGGTGTGCTTCTCGGGACCGGCAAGGTCGATGCCGATCACGCCACGGTCCCGGTAGCGCTCGGCCTTGCGGACAATGATGTCGTTGAGCTCGTAGTCGAACTCGCGGGCGAGGCAGAAGATCAGCCCCGCCCGGACGCCGTAGGCGAGGCAAGCGCGCTCCATGCCGCGGATGGCGGCGGCGATGATGTGGTCGAGGTCCCGCTCGCCGCCCAGGTTCCGCTTCATGGGGTTGAAGCGCAGCTCGATCGTAGTCACGCGCGAGGAGCGATACTCCTTCCCGATGATCGAGTAGACCGACTGCTCGATGGCCGAGGGCGACGACTGGATGCGCTCGGTCCAGCGGTGGAGGATGTCGAGGTAGCCGTCCAGCGACGTGACGCGGTCGGGATCCGCGTAGACCAGGTCCTGGAACTCCGGGTACGTCTTCACCGGCAGCTTGAACCCGTGGTCGTGGGCGATCTCCCAGAGCACGTGCGGTGCCACGGCGGCCCCGACGTGGATGTGGAGGTCGACGAGCTCGGCCGCCTCGAGGATCCGCCGCGCCGGGTCCGGGGCACGCAGCACGTCGCCCTGCGGGTCACTCACGGCAGCGCCAGCTTCTTGTCCGCCATCACCTGACGCAGGCGATCGGGGTAGTCGGTGATGATCCCGTGCACACCGATCTCGATCAGGCGGACCATGTCGACCGTCTCGTTGACCGTCCACGGGATCACTTCCAGGCCGAGTGCCACAGCCTCCCGGACGTTGTCGGCCGTCACCTCCCCGTAGAACGGCGACCAGACCGCGCAGCCCGCCCGCTCCACAAGGCGCGGCACCGAGCCCCCGAGCTCGTCGACGTCGAGGCCGGCCGTCCACGGCGAGGGGCCGCGGCGCCCCTTCTGTACGTTGTCGAAACCTGCCTGCTGGATCGTCAGGCACACGGTCCGGATCTCCGGGGCGAGGCGCTTGATCTCGACCAGCGTCCGCCAATCGAACGACTGCACGGCCGCGATCGCCTCGATGTGCTCCGATCGCCAGAAGTCGACCACGGCCTTGGCGAACACATCCGGGGGAGGCGCCTCCGCCGGTCGGTCGGGCCTCAGCTTCGTCTCGATGTTGAAGCGAACGCTCTTGCCCGACGACCTCGCGAGCGAGATGACCTCCGCCAGAGTCGGAATGCGCTCGCCGTCGACCGCGACCTGCCGCGGCAGCTGCTGAGCGTACCGGCTCCGGGGATTGAGGCGCCCCACGTCATAGCGCTTCACCTCTTCGAGTGTGAGCGTGTTGATGACGGGTCCCGGGGCGGCGAGCCACCGCCCGTCGGGGCCCCGCACGACGTCGGGGTTGAGCACCGGATCGTGGGAGACCACGAGCACCCCGTCACGGGTCATGGCGAGGTCGAGCTCGAGCGTGGACACACCGATCTCGAGGGCCTTCCGGAACCCGGCGAGGGTGTTCTCCGGTGCGAGGCCGCGGGCGCCGCGATGCCCCTGGAGGTCGAAGGCGCCCGCCGGGCGGGCGATCGCGCCCGAGACCACGATCGCCGCCAGGATCCAAACGGCGAGCGCTCGCCGCCTGCCGGAGCGTATGCGCGGGATCGTAGAGTTGCCCGACCGTTCCGGCAGGCCGGTGCGGCAGGGGCGGCGCCGTCGAAGATCGCTGATTGGACGGCCTCGATCGGACGGCCTTCGGCCTGTGGCGGACGGCCTTCGGCCTGTGGCGGACGGCCTTCGGCCTGTGGCGGACGGCCTTCGGCCTGTGGCGTCCTGCGGGCTCATCCGCCGGCCCGGTAGGCGCGCGCCTCGGTGGCGATCTTCTCCGGGTCGAATCGGTTGATCTCGTCGATCAGCTCGTTGGTCACCAGCTCCTGCGCCGTCACCGGCTGCTTGATGATACCGGTCTTCAGCATGAAGTCGGCGTAGGCGCCGTAGTTGGCCTCGGAGTTCTCGCCCCATCGCTTCACGCCGGCCTTCTCGAGGCGCCAGTTCTGGGCCCGGGCCTGGAGCACCTTGGTGTCGTCCCGGAGCGCGGTCGCCTCGTCCTTCCCGGTGGGCTTCGTCGCCGGGAAGACCTCCCACAGGATCCGGATGGCGGCCTCGGGGTTGGCGATCGCGAACACCGTGCCCTTCGCGTAGCTCCGCGCGAGCGCCACGGCCTCCTTGCGGCGGGAGCGCAGCGTCTCCTCCAGGGCGAGGAAGCCGTTCGACGGGAAGCGGTCGATTGCGCGCGTGTCGAGGAGCCGCAGCTTGATGCCGGCGTTCTCCACCATCGCGTACTGGGTGTCGAACTGGCTGAGGGCGTCGACCTGGCCGCCGCGGACCATCGCCGCCGTCTGGGCACCCTCACCGGCCACGACGATGTTGATGTCGGTATCCGGGTTGAGCCCGGCCACCCGGGCGAGCTCCCGGGCCACGAGTACGCCCGCCGACGACATCGAGATCACGCCGACGCGCTTGCCCCGGAGGTCCGTGAACTCCTTGACCGGGCTGTCCTGGGGCACGGCGATCCCGTAGATGTTCCCCTGGTAGGCCGTGTAGAAGATCTGGGCCTTGATCCCTTGCGGGCGGCCCACCGCCAGCGGCTCGACGCTCGGCAACGAGAAATCGACCTCGCGGACCGCCACGTTCTTCACGCAGTCCGTCGACCCCGGCATCGGCACCAGCTCGATCTCGATGCCCTCCTGCCGGAGCCACCCGAGCTTGATGGCGACCGCGAACGGCGCGGCGGCCGCCGACACGGTGCGAGCGCACCAGCCCACCTTGACCTTCGTGACCTGAGCGCCCGCCGGTCCCGCAAGCCCCGCCAGACCGACCAGCAGCCCGATGGCCGGCGCGATGGGAGAGAGACGGCGTGAGCGGGGTCTCACCATGCGGTGACCTCCTTCTTCCCGGCGCGCGGGTCACGCGCGAGCGATGCGGACAAGGGGACGTCCTCGTCCGGGCGCTCGAGGGCAGCCTTCTCCGACGGGTCCCAGAAGAGGACACGCCGGCGGACCAGCTGGACGGCGCGGCTGAGTCCGAGGCCCACGAACGAGAGCACCAGCAGCACCGAGAACTGGCCCGAGACGTCCATCGTGAAGTTCATGCTCTGGATCAGCATGCCGAGGCCGGCGGTGGCGCCGACGAACTCGCCCACGATGGCGCCGATCAGCGCGAAGATCATCGCGATGTCGAGTCCGGCCATCACGAACGGCAGCGCGTTGGGGAGCCGCAGCATCCGGAAGATCTGCCGGTCGGTGGCCGCGAGAGAACGCATGAGGCTCACGCGGTCTTCGTCGGCGGACCTGAGCCCGACCATGGTGTTGACGAGAAGTGGGAAGAACGCGACCAGTCCCGCGTTGATGACCTTCGAGGCAAGCCCGAGGCCGAACCAGATGACGATCAGCGGCGCCAGTGCGATCTTCGGGAGCGACTGGAACATCACGATGTAAGGGTAGAGGAAGTACTCCACCCACCGGCTCATGGCCACCGCCGTACCGAGACCGAACCCGAGGGCCGAGCCCAGCAGGAAGCCGAGCAGCGTCTCCAGCAGGGTGTACCAGAGGTGTCTGAGGTAGAGCCCGCTGCTCAGGCCGCGCCAGAGCGCCACCGCCACGGCCGAGGGCGCCGGCAGGATGAACGGCGGCACCTCGAACCCGCGGACGGCGCCCTCCCAGAGAGCCATGGACCCGAGGAAGAAGGCCACGGTCAGGGCGCGGCTCCGGCCGCGATGCATGTCCCTATCCGTCCACCCGCCCGGCGACGGCGAAGCGCCTCCGGATCGCCCGCACGTGCTCGCCGAAGGCCGGGGTGTTCATGACGTCGAGCGGCCGCGGGTGGGGGAGCTCGACGCGGACGTCCTCGAGGATGCGCCCCGGGCGCGGGCTCATGACGAGGACGCGGTCGCCCAGAAAGACGGCCTCCGGGATCGAGTGCGTGATGAACACGATGGTCTTGCGCCGCTCGAGCCAGATCCGCTGGAGCTCCACGTTCATCTGCTCCCGCGTCATCGCGTCGAGCGCCCCGAAGGGCTCGTCCATGAGGAGCATGGCGGGGTCGTGAACGAGCGCCCGCGTGAGCGCGACCCGCTGCTGCATCCCGCCCGACAGCTCCCACGGGTACCGCCGGTCGAAGCCCTCGAGGCCGACGAGGGCCAGGAGGTCGAGCGCCGCCGCACGGTGACGCTCGCGGGAGAGACCCTGGACGTCGATGGGCAGGAGCACGTTGTCGAGGACCGTCCGCCAGGGGAAGAGCACCGGTGCCTGGAAGACCACGCCGATGTCCCGGCGCGGCCCGTTGATCGGGGTGCCGCGGAGGCGGGCGTCGCCGCGCGAAGGCGGCATGAGCCCGGCGAGGATCTTGAGCAGCGTCGTCTTCCCGCAGCCCGAGGGCCCGACGACGGCCACGAAGTCGCCCTCGCCGACGCCAAAGCTGATCCCCTCCAGCGCCGCGACGCTGCCATCGCGGGTCGCGTAGCGCTTCGAGAGCTCCCTGACGGCGATCGCGTCCACGTGACGGTTGGGCGGCTTGCCTCCGCCGGATCGAGTGGCGCCAATGGAGGCGAGTGCCGGGATTATACCTCACCCCTCCGCGGTATACTGCCGCCGCATGTCCGCCGAGCCCCCGGGAGAGGCGCCGGTCCAGCCGAGTGACACGCTGCCCCGCTTGAACCGATGGGTTACGGGGGTCGCCCTCGGGGTCCTGGCCGTCCTGGCCGTTCTCGTCTTCTGGCCGTCGCACGGGCCCGACACCCTCGACCAGCCGGAGCAGGCGCTCGAGCGCGTGGTTTCGCGCGACATGGACGTCCGGGCCGCCGCCCGGGCGGCGCCCGCCTGGGAGCGTCGGCTCCATGCGCTCGCGTTCTCCTCCGACGCCGCGGCGCGGACCGACGCGATCTCCTGGTTCGACGAGCTGGTCCAGATCGAGGGCTCGCCCATGGCCGAGCTCCACCGACTCATTCTGCTTGCCGAGGACGGGCAGACGGCGGCCGTCCAGTCGGCGGTGGCTGCCTGGGCGCCGGGCGACGACTGGGCGGGGCGGCTGGCGGCGTGGGCCCGCGCGGCGTATGGCCCCGAGCCTCCGCCGCCGGCGGAGCTCCGGGCGGCGCTCGCCGCGGTCCGCCGGGAGCTGCCCCCGGGCTGGTTCGCCGATCGTCTCGCGGCCCGACTGGCGTCGCGCCTCGGCGATGCGGCAGCCGTGGCGGACGCGGAGCGGGCGATCCAGGCGCGGGGCACCCGGTTGCTCTGGCGCCTCCGTGGCATCCTCGCCGGCGAGACGCTGCTCGTCCTGCTGGGACTGGTGGCGCTCGCCGCCTGTCTCGCCGGCCCGGGAGCCCGCGCAACTCGCGTCGCCACGGCGCCGATCCCTCCACCGTGGAGCACGGCAGATGGTGTCGGGCTCTTCGCGCGCGGTGCGGTCGGCCTCGTGGGGGTGGCCGTGGTGTGGCCATTCCTGCCGGACACCGGGTGGTCCACCCTCCTCGTGTCGGTGCTCCAGACGATCCCCCTCGGCGGCTACCTCCTCTGGCGCTGCGGCTGGTCGTGGAGGAGCCTCTCCGAGACGTTCGGGCTCCGGATCCCGCGTCTGGCGCCCCTCGCGTGGGCCACCCTCGGGCTCGTGGGCGTGTCGACGCTCGCCGACGTGTTGATCGACCTCGGGGGGACACGCCTTGGAGTGGGGGCACACTGGACCGACGGCTTCCAGGAGCGGCTCGTGTTAGGCACGCCGGGCGAGGTGGTCGCGGACGCCCTGGACAGCTGCGTCTTCGCGCCGGTTCTCGAGGAACCGCTGTTCCGCGGCGTGCTCTACGGGACCCTCCGGCTCCGCCTCGGGCCGCTGCCGGCGACCCTCGCCAGCGCCGCGCTCTTCGCCCTGGCGCACGGCTACGGAGTGGTCGGGTTCGTCTCGGTCTTCGCGAGCGGGGTGCTCTGGGCGATGGCCTACGAGCGGACCAGAAGCCTCCTGCCCGGCATGCTGGCGCACGCCGCGAGCAACGTCCAGGCGACCGCGATCGTCCTCGCTTCCCTTCGCTTCTAGCCTGATGCTGTCACCGGGACGCTGTCCCGCTTGCCGTAGATCGCGTCCCGCGCCAGCGCGAGGAAGTCGCGCTCGCGCCGACTCAGGCGACGAGCCAGCTCCGCGCCGGCCTCGGGTAGTGTCCGCGCCCTGTCGTGTCCGCGCCCTTGAGGCCCCGCGCGGCCGCGGGTAAGATGACGCGCGTGCGCCCGCGAGGCGGTGGCGCCCGCCCGCGCACAGGAGACGCCCACACGATGACCAGGCCTCGCGCACCTCGGGCCCCGGACCGGCCGATCGCGACCGCGGAGCTGTGTGACCGCTACGGCCGGCTCTACACGGCCGCGATCACGGACGTCCTCGACCACCACGGTCGTTACACGCAGACGCTGCCCCACGACATCGTGGGGCTCACGCCGGGCACGCGTGTCGCCGGGCTCGCCTTCCCCGCCACCGGCCGGCCCAGCCGGGCGCCGGATCCGGAGCGTGCCATCCGGGCGTTCCTGACGCTGCTCGGCGCGGTGCCGCGCGACTCGGTCCTGGTCGTCCAGGCGAACGATGACGTGGCGGCCCATTTCGGCGAGCTCTCGGCGGTGGCCATGAAGGCGCGCGGCGTTCGGGGCGTCGTGATCGACGGCGCCACGCGTGACGCCGCCTACATCCTGCGGGAGCGGTTCCCCGTGTTCTGCCGGTACCGGACGCCGCTCGACTCCTTGCCGCGCTGGCGCGCGGTCGCGTGGGGCCGGCTGGTCACGATCGGCGGGGTCAGGATCGCGCCCGGCGACGTCGTGGTGGGCGACCTCGACGGGATCGCCGTGGTGCCCCGGGCGCTCGCCGTGCCCGTGCTCCTCGAGTGCGAGCGGCTACTCTCGACCGAGAACCGGGTGCGCGCCGCCGTCCGCAAGGGGATGGCGCCGCTCGCGGCGTACGAGAAGTTCGGCGTGTTCTAGCCGAGCGGAGGACGAGACCATGATCGAGTCGATGATCGCGGAGCGCATGGGTCGACTGGGGACGGAGACCGCCTTCGAGGTGCTGGCGCGAGCGCGCGCGCTGGAGCGCGCCGGTAAGTCCGTCGTCCACCTCGAGATCGGCGAGCCGGACTTCGACACCCCGGCGCACATCCGCGAGGCGGCGAAGCGGGCGCTGGACGCGGGGGCGACGCACTACGGCCCGTCGGCGGGCCTGCCCGAGCTGCGCGAGGCGATCGCCGAGCACATCGAGAAGACCCGCGGCGTCCCGGTGGCGCCGGACGAGGTCGTCGTGACGCCCGGGGCCAAGCCCATCATGTTCTTCGTCATCATGGCGCTCACGAACCGCGGGGACGAGGTGGTGTACCCGAACCCCGGGTTTCCCATCTACGAGTCGGTGATCAACTTCGTCGGCGGGGTGCCGGTGCCCATCCCGCTCCTCGAGGAGACCGGCTTCGGCTTCGACCTCCGGGAGCTCGAGCGGCGCGTCTCACGCCGGACCAAGCTCATCATCATCAACTCTCCGGAGAATCCGACGGGCGGCGTGCTGGCGCCCGACGACGTCGGCCGCGTCGCCGAGCTGGCGCGCCACTTCCGCGTCCCGGTCCTGTCGGACGAGATCTACCGCCGCTTCCTCTACGAGGGCGAGTTCGCCTCGATCGCGAGCCTCCCGGGCATGAAGCCCCAGACCGTGATCCTGGACGGCTTCTCGAAGTCCTACGCGATGACCGGCTGGCGCCTCGGGTTCGGCGTGATGCCGAAACCGCTCGCCGACCACCTCACCCGTCTCATGACGAACTCGGTGTCCTGCACGGCGACCTTCATCCAGCACGCGGGGCTGGCCGCGCTCCGGGGCGACGACTCACCCGTGCAGGCGATGGTGGAGGAGTTCCGGCAGCGGCGCGACCTCGTCGTCGACGGCCTCAACCGGATCCCGGGGGTCACGTGCAAACGCCCGCGCGGCGCCTTCTACGTGTTCCCCAACGTGAAGGCGCTCGGACGCCCCTCGAAGGAGATCGCCACCCACCTGCTCGAGCAGGCCGGCGTGGCCGTGCTCGGCGGGACCGCATTCGGCGAGTTCGGCGAGGGCTACCTGCGGCTCTCGTACGCGGCGTCGCGGGAGACGATCCAGGAGGCGCTCCGGCGGATCGCCGAGGGACTCCGGCACCTCGGCTGACGGGCGGCCGCTCCGGGATGCCGGCCCATCGTCCGGGGCCCCGACGCTCTCGGCGAGGGACCCGGCGCGGCCCCCGTCCATGGTCGCCCAGTGGTGACAGACCGGCCTGGTGGGCGTGCGCCGGGCCGTGCTCCAGGTGACGCCGTCGGGCAAGGTGCTCCACCTTCACCAGGGCAGGCACCGGGGCGAGCACCAGGCCCCGGCGCACGCGGGCCAGCGCGCCGGGCCGCCTGCCCGTATAATCACGAGGGAAGGGCGGCGTCCACGCGCGACCCCGGGAGGCGTGATGGCGATCCTGACGGAGCGGGACCGGACAGCGGTCCGGACCGAGCTCGCGAAGATGAGGGGGCCGGTCAAGCTGGTGGTGTTCTCGACCCAGCTGGGCGCGTCGGAGTACTGCGTCGAGACCGAGCGGCTGGTCCGCGAGGTCGCCGAATGCGCGGACCAGGTCACCGTCGAGATCCTCAACCTCCACATCGACAAGGCGCGGGCGGAGGCCTACGGGGTCGACCGGGTGCCCGCCATCGTCGTCGAGGGCGCCCGGGACTACGGGATCCGCTTCTTCGGGATCCCCATGGGCTACGAGTTCACGAACCTGATCGACGCGATGATCGTCGCCTCGTCGGGCACGCCGTCCCTCTCGGCCGAGACGCTCGAGCGCCTGGCCGGCCTCAAGGAGCGCGTCCACATCCAGGTCTTCTCGACGCCGACCTGACCCCACTGCCCCCGGGCCGTGCGCCTGGCGCATCATCTCGCGGTGGCGTCGGAGTGGATCCGTGGCGACTGCGTGGAAGCGACCGAGTTCCCCGACCTCGCGCAGCGCTACATGGTCATGGCCGTCCCCAAGACCGTCGTCAACGACCGTGTGTCGTTCGAGGGGGCGGTGCCCGAGGCCCAGTTCGTCGACGCCGTGCTCCGCGCGGTCAACGGGAACGGCGCTGACCGGTCAATCGACCGCTCAGCGCCAGGATAGAGCGAGGGTAGCCGGATGAGCTGGGAGCAGGTTCTCGCCGCCGTGGGGTTGACCGCTCTCTTCGTGCTGCTGACGCGTCGCGCACTGGGCTGAAGGCCCTCGGCGTCGGGCTCCGGGACGGAGCCCACGGCCTGCGAGGGCGGGAAGTCCCCGCAAGACCGCCAGCCGCGCGAAGCCGATCCCGCCTCGCGCCGCTAGCCTACACGATCCGGTGGAACCACAGGAGCGATAGCAGGGCCGACACCAGCGCCAGGACGAGCGCTGCCGCGGAGAACAGCGCGGTGACCTCGGTTTCCTTCCGCTCCATGACGACCTGGGTGTTGAGGGCCTGGTAGACCTTCGTCAGGTCGGCAGCGGTGCTCGCATAGTAGTACTCGCCCCGGGTCGTGGCGGCGATCGTCTTGAGGGCCTCCTCGTCGAGGCGGACGCGCATCGACCAGCCCTCGGTCGCGAGCACCGCACCCTCCTTCGTGCCGATCCCAACCGTGTAGACGCGCACCCCGCGCTCGGCGGCCATGCGCGCCGCCTCGATGGGGTCGGGCCCCGTCGTCGTCCGACCGTCCGTCAAGAGGATGATCACGGCGGATGGGTAGGAGCCGGGCGGGACCGGCTTGAAGGCGGGGCGCTCCGGCGACTGTCCTGATTCCAGCGGCGCACCGCCTCCGGCGCGTCGCGTCGCGTCGGGTCGGGGATCCGACGAGCGGAGGTCGAACTCGACATCGGGAAAGATCATCTTGAGGGAGATCAGGATGGCGCTGCCGACGGCCGTGCCCCGCTGCATCTCGAGCCGATCGATGGCGGCGAGGATCTCCTCCCGCGCGTAGGTGGCCGGCTGTACGACCGACGCCGTGGCCGCGAACGCCACCACGCCGACGCGCGTGCGGCTCGGCTGCTCGGCGACGAAGGTCCGCGCGGCAGCGCGGGCCGCGACGAACCGGTTCGGCGTGACGTCGGTGGCGCGCATGCTACCGGAGACATCCATGGCGAGGATGACGGTCTTGTACTGGGACGGCAGCGTGATCACCGCCGCCGGCCGGGCCACCGCGACGAGCATCATGGCAAGCGCGAGCAGGAACAGGAGGGGCGGGATGTGACGCCGGAAGCTCTGGCTCCGACCCAGGGCTTCCCGTACGAGGCTCAAGCTGGCGTATCGGAGCGCAACCTTCTTCTTCCGGCGCAGCAGAACCACGTACCCGGCCACGAGCACCGGCACCGCCAGGATCAACCAGAGCATGTCCGGCCAGAGGAACGTCATGGTAGCCGACCTGGTCGCGCGGCCCCGAGTAGGCTACGCGCCCCGTGCCCCCGCACGCGACGGGTCGCGCGGCGTCGTCCCGTCGAGTCGCGATCCGGGCTCGAGGTGGGCCGGCAGCCCGCCGGCTGCCGCCAGCTGGCTTCGCCGCTTGCGGAGGTCGGCGAACCGCAGGATCGCTTCGACGAGGTCCTCCTCGGTCGACAGCTCGAGCGCGTCCACGCCCGCCTGGCGAAATGCCGCCCGCAGGGCCGACTCGCGCCGCGCGGCGGCGGCCGCGAAGCGGCCCCGGAACGCCCGATCGTGGCTGTCGACGAGCAGCTGCTCCCCGGTCTCGGCATCCTGCACGACGACCAGCCCCAGATCGGGCAGCTCGGCCTCGAGCGGGTCGGAGAGTCGCACCACGACGACGTCGTGGCGCTGCGCGAGGTGGCCGAGCGGTGCCACCCACCCGGGCGCGCTGATGAAGTCGGAGACCACGAAGACGAGCGAGCGTCGGCGCACGAGCTGAAGGGCGGGCCGCAAGAGATCCGTCAGGTTCGTCGCGGCCGGTCGGGCGGGGGTGGGCCTGGACAGCAACCGGTGCAGGATGTGGAGCACGTGGCGCCGGCCGCTCCGCGCCGGGATGACCGTATCCACGCGGCGGCCGTCATAGCACAGGGCACCGACGCGGTTACCGTGGCGCGTCAGCAGCCGAGCCAGGACGGTGACGAACTCGGTCGACAGCGACCGCTTGGACAGGCGCCGGGAACCGAAGTCCATCGACGCCGTCAGGTCGAGCAGGAACCACGCCGCGACCTCCCGATCCTCGTGGTACTCCCGGACGTAAGGCGTCTGCAGGCGCGCGGTGACGTTCCAGTCGATGTATCGGACATCGTCGTGATACTGGTACTCGCGCAGGTCGGCCAGATCGAGCCCGACGCCGCGAAACAGGGTCCGGTAGTCGCCTTGGAGCAGCCCGTCCAGGCGTCGGATCACGGTCCACTCCAGCTGCCGCAGCAACCGCTCAGGCGGGCGCGCCGACTCTGACATGGGCCGCCAGCGGCTTCTCGGGAGCGGGGACGTGGTGGAGGATCCGGCGGATCAGCTGATCGGCGGTCATCCCGTCGGCGAGCGCTTCGTAGGACAGGACGAGCCGGTGCCGCAGCACGTCGGGCGCCAGATCCGTGACGTCCTCGGGCAGGACGTAGGCGCGCCCGCGGAGATAGCCGAGGGCGCGCGCCGCCTCGATCAGATGAATGGAGGCGCGCGGGCTGGCGCCGTACGCTACGTATCGCGCAAGGTCACCGAGACCGTGCCGCGTCGGGTTCCGCGTCACCGTGGCGAGGCGGACGGCGTACTGGATGACCGAGGGATCCACGTACCCGTTCCGGCACTCGCGCTGCAGCGCACAGAGCTGCTCCGTGGTGGCCACGGCAGCCACGGCCGCCGCGGGGCCCGTGACCCGCTCGACGATGACGAACTCCTCCTCCTCGCTGGGGTACCCGATCAGCACCTTCATCATGAAGCGGTCGACCTGCGCCTCGGGCAGCGGGTAGGTGCCCTCGGTCTCGATGGGATTCTGCGTCGCCATGACCACGAAGGGCTCCGCGACCCGATGAGTCTCCCCGGCAATCGTGACCTGGCGCTCCTGCATCACCTCGAGGAGCGCGCTCTGCACCTTCGCCGGCGCCCGGTTGATCTCGTCGGCGAGCAGGAGGTTCGTGAAGACCGGGCCGAGGGCGGTGGTGAACTCTCCCGTGCGCTGGTTGTAGATCCGGGTGCCCACCAGATCCGCCGGGACGAGATCCGGGGTGAACTGGATCCGCCGGAACGTGCCGCGGACGGTCTGGGCGAGCGTCTTGACGGTCAGGGTCTTGGCCAGTCCCGGCACGCCCTCCACGAGGAGGTGTCCCTGCGCCAGGACCGCCACCAGCACGCGCTCGAGGAAGTGATCCTGGCCGACGACGATCCGCTTCACCTCGTAGAGGAGACGCTCCATGAGCGTCGCGACCTCGCCGCGGCCTCGCTCCGGAGTCTCCATGCCGTCCCGCTGTCCCGGTCCCGCGCTAGAACGGGGACAGCCCCACGGCCGTCGCCGCGTTCTCGATGGGCACGGCGAACCCGATGCCGACGAACACGCGCTGGTCGGTGGGATTGAGGAGACCCGTCACGATCCCGATCACCTCGCCGTCCATGGTCACCAGCGGCCCGCCGGAGTTTCCCGGATTGGCCGCCGCGTCGAACTGGATGAGATTCGTCAGCACGCGCCCGCGGGCTGAGTGGAACTCGCGCCCGAGGCCGGAGATCACGCCCGCCGACGCGGAAGGCCCGATGCCGAAGGGGAAGCCCACGGCGACGACCTCGTCGCCCGGGGCGAGTCCCTGCGTCGATCGCAACGTCGCCGGAACGAGGTCGTCGGGAAGCGTCTTGGCCTGGAGCACCGCGAGGTCGTGCTCCGGCGCGACCGAGATGACGGTGGCCGTGGAGTCCGTCCCGTCCGCGAAGGTCACCTCCACCCGCAGGGCGCCCGCGACCACGTGGAGGTTGGTGAGGATGATCCCCTTGTCGACGATGACGACCCCGGTCCCGACGCCGGTCGCGGTTCCCTTCTTCGCGCCCTCGTCGTCCCTCCATCCACGGACGCGCACGACCGAGGGCTGGATGACCGCGTACGCTTTCGCGGCGCGCGACGGCAGGGACTTGGTCGCCAGCGTGTGCAGCACCGCCGCGTCGATGTCCTGCTGGGTGATCCGGCGGGGCGGGGACGTCCTGACTCCGTGCATGGCCGCGAGAAGCAGGACGAGCAGGCCGGCCGCGCTGGCCAGGACGAGCCCGCGGCGCCCGGAGAGCGGGCGCCAGGACCAGCGGAGCCGCCGGCGCGCGGTGCCAGCTGACGGCTCGCCCCGGGGAGGCGTGGGGTCTTCGGGGTAGTGACTATCGGAAGTGGGCGGATCGGCCGGCCCGCGCCGACTCGCACGGCTGTAGAGCGTCACTCTTCGCATGAGGGACCCATCCGGTTCACCCGGCGCGGCCTAGGTCGGCTCACCCGCGGGCCCGAGACCCGTTCGACCGCGCAATGGGGCCAGCCGCCGTCCCCGTCCCACGGCATTACTAGCGTGCGCCACGGGTGCCAGCATAGCCCACGGGGATGGGGTCTGCCACCCTCAGGCTCGCCCGAGTCGCCATCGTCCGCCAGCCGTCGGTGACGGATGACGCTCACCGCGTGGGCGAGCCTGCGAACGGGCGCCCGCCTGCACGCCGACCGGCACGCGCCGGGGCTGCCGGAGGGCGGTCCACGACAATCGATCCGGCCGTTGCCGCTCGGCAGAAAAGGCGACGCCACTGACGTTGGACGCCACTGACGTTGCCACGGACGTTGGTAAACGGCGTGAAGCAGTTCCGGCGCCGAGCGACCGGGGCTCAGCGGGCCCGGAGCCGGCTGCCGAGCGCTTCCCACTCCGCGCGGATCCCGCGCGGGAGCCGGTCCCCGAACTTCTGGAAGAACTCCGCCTGGCTCCGGTGGTTGGTCTGCCAGGCCTCACGATCGACGTGCAGGAGCTCCGTCATGGCGCCCGGCGCGATGTCCAGGCCCTGCGTGGCGATGGCGCCGCCGGCGGGGCGGTAACCGATCGGCGTTTCCTCGGCCTTGCCGCCGTCCCGGCAGCGCTCGACGATCCACTCGAGCACCCGCAGGTTCTCGCCGTAGCCCGGCCAGAGGAAGCGCCCCTCGGCGTCCCGCCGGAACCAGTTGATGCGGAACACCTTCGGTGGCCGGGCAAGGCGCCTGCCCACCTCGAGCCAGTGCCCCCAGTAGTCGGCCATGTTGTAGCCGCAGAAGGGCAGCATGGCCATCGGATCCCGGCGCACGACGCCGACGGCGCCGGTCGCCGCCGCCGTGGTCTCGGACGCGAGCGTCGCGCCCAGGAAGGTGCCATGCTGCCAGTTGAACGCCTGGAACACGAGCGGGATGAGGGCGCGCCGCCGCGCGCCGAAGAGGATGGCGCTGATCGGCACGCCCTCCGGGGCCTGCCACGCCGGCGAGATCGTCGGGCAGCGCGCGGCCGGGACCGTGAAGCGGCTGTTCGGGTGGGCCGCGGGATCGCCGCTCTTGGGTGTCCAGGGGCGGCCGCGCCAGTCGATCGCCGAGGCAGGCGGCGGATCGTCGTGGCCCTCCCACCACACCGTGCGGTCGGGCCGGAGGGCGACGTTCGTGTAGATGGTGTCCCGCTGGATCGTCGCCGTGGCGTTCGCGTTGGTGTGCCGGTTGGTCCCGGGCACCACGCCGAAGAACCCGTTCTCCGGATTGACGGCCCAGAGCCGGCCGTCCGGACCGGGCCGGAGCCACGCGATGTCCTCACCGACTGTATGGATCTTCCAGCCGTTCATCGACGGCGGCGGCGTGAGCATCGCCAGGTTCGTCTTGCCGCACGCGCTCGGGAATGCGCCGCAGACGTACGTGATCTCGCCGTCCGGGCTCTCGATGCCGACGATCAGCATGTGCTCGGCGAGCCAGCCCTCGCGCCGTCCGACATCGCTGGCGATCCGGAGCGCCATGCACTTCTTCGACAGGAGCGCGTTGCCGCCGTAGCCGGACCCCACGCTCCAGATCGTGCGGTCCTCGGGGAAGTGGCAGATGAAGCGCCGCTCGACGTCCAGGTCCGCCGTCGAGTGAAGGCCGCGCGTGAAGTCGTCCGAGCCGCCCAGGTGGTCGAGGGCCACCTGCCCCATGCGCGTCATGATCCGCATGTTGAGGACGACGTACCGGCTGTCCGTCACCTGGACGCCCACCCGGCTGAACGGCGAGCTCGGCGGGCCCATGAGGAAGGGGATGACGTACATCGTCCGCCCCGCCATGGAGCCGTCGAGGATCTTCCGGAGCCGGTCGTAGCCCTCGGCCGGCGCCATCCAGTTGTTCGTGGGGCCGGCGTCGTCCTTGTCGCGCGAGCAGATGAAGGTGAGGTGCTCCGTCCGGGCGACGTCGTTCGACGCGCTCCGGTGGAGATAGCAGCCCGGGAGCTTGCGCTGGTCGAGGGGCAGGAGCTCCCCGGCGCCGACCGCGGCCTCGGTGAGGCGCTCGCGCTCGCCCTCGGAGCCATCGCACCAGACGACGTCGTCGGGGCGGCACAGCCGCGCGGCGTCATCCACCCAGCCTCGGACGGTCTCGTTCCCGCCCATGGGGTCTAGACGCCACCGTACCCTGACCCCGGGCCGGGGTCAATAATCCGCGGGCCAGGGGCTCCCACACCCGATCCGTCACCCGGCCGCCAGCGCCGGCGGGAGTCGAACGGGATCGCCGGGGCGGCTACCGGCCGGTGAGTCGGGCCACGACGGGCGCCAGGGCGTCGCCGTATGGCTCGTGGACGACAAAATACGAAAGTCCCCAGCGGGCTCGGCGCGCGTGGAGATCCTCGACGAGCTGATCCACGGTCCCGATGAGGGCATAGGGACTCTCGAGGATTTCGTCGACGCTCAATTGTGTCCACTGGCGCGTCAGCTCCTCGGCCGCCTTGCGACGATCGTCCGTGACGATCACTCGTTGCACCAGCGCATTCAGCTCGAGGTGCTCGTATCTGTTCCCGGCGGCCTCTCGCACGAGCCGCACTCGCTCGTCGACGATTGTGGCTCTCCACCCCGAGAGGTCCGGCTGAGTTCCCCCGCGGCGAAAGGTGATCCCCGTCAGGCCGACGATGTCGGCTTCCGTCGCGGCCAGCGTGAGGAGCCGCGGGCCGCTGCCCCCGATGAGAATCGGGGGGTGCGGGTGCTGGATCGGCCGCGGGTGGATCCTGTGGTCGGTCACTCGATAGTGCCGACCGGTGAAGGAGACCCGCTCGCCCGCGAGCAATCGCTTGACGATAACGACCGCCTCGGCCAGTCGCTCGACCCGCGCGCGTCCGCGATCGAAGCGTAACCCCGCTTGCTCGTATTCGGACTGTACGTACCCGGCGCCCAGCCCCAGCTGCAGTCGCCCATCGGTCAGAAGGTCGACGGTCGCGGCCTCGCGCGCGACCAGCACGGGATGCCGAAGATCGTTGTTGAGCACGTTCGTGCCCACGCGGAGGCTCTTCGTCGCGGCGGCCGCGCTCACCAGGGCCGGCATCGGTGCGAGGATCTCGGCGAGGTGATCCGGGACGTTCAGCGTGGAGTAGCCGAGGTCCTCGATCTTCCGGGCCTTGTCCGCCCATTCGGCGCGCGATTCCGCGCGGGTGACATTCACGCCGAAGCGGAACGGCTTCATTTCAGGCTCGACGGGCGGTTGCGCGTAGCCATGGCCCAGAGGAGTGCCGGCGAGCCTAGTGTGCCCGCCTGACCACGTCAAGCGGTGCGTCGGCTAGGGGCGGTGCGTCGGCTGGGGTACGATGGGCCATGATTGTGGGCGCCGCCGCGGGTCGCGGGCCGTCGCCCCTCCGACTCCTCGCCGCGTGCCTGGCGCTCGGCTGCGCGGTCGTCGGGCTCCACCTCCTGCGCCCCGCACTCCTGGCCCGGATCGACCTCGCCGTCTACGACCGGCTCCTGGCCGCGGCCCCGCTCCACGCCCCGTCGGGCCGCGTGGTCTTCGTCGAGGTGGACGAGCGGAGCCTCGCCCAGGTCGGACGGTGGCCGTGGCCACGCGACCGGGTCGCGACCCTCCTCGATCGGGTCCGGACTCTCGGGGCCGCCGCCATCGGTCTGGACATCCTCTTCGCGGAGCCTGACGCCCCGGGCGAGACCGCCGCCGGGGCCGGGCAGGCGCCGAGCGGAGTGCCCGGCAAGCCGCTCGCGCTCTCGGCCCGGGACGCGGCGCTCGCCGCGGCGCTGGGGCGAGGCCCCGTCGTGGCGGGCTATGCGTTCACGTTCGACCGGCCCGTCGACCGTCCCTGTCAGCTCCACTCGATCGGCGTGGCTCGCGCCGCGCCGGGTGGCGGCATGGCCGAGGTGCCGCGAGCGGCCGGGGTCCTGTGCAATCTCCTCCCGCTCGGGGCGGTCGCCTCCGGCTTCCTGAACGCCTCGCCGGACGCGGACGGGGTCCTGCGGCGGATGCCGCAGATCGTCGAGTTCGGGGGCGAAGTCTATCCGAGCCTCGCGCTCGCGACCGTCCGCATGAGCCTCGCCACGCGGCAGCTCGGGCTCGCGGACCGGGCGGCGGGCTGGCCCGCCCTGTGGCTCCACGACCGCGAGGTTCCCCTCGACGCCGACGGGAGCCTGCTGGTGCGCTTCCGCGGGCCGTCCGGGACCTTCCCGCGCTTCTCCGCCGTCGACCTGCTCCAGGACCGCGTGCCGGCCGGCGCGCTCGCGGGCCGGATCGCGTTCGTCGGCGTGTCCGCGCTCGGGCTCGGGGACAGGGTCGCCACGCCGCTCGGCTCGTTCCTGCCGGGCGTCGAGGTCCACGCGACGGTGGCCGACAACCTCCTTCGCGGGGACTTCGTCCGCCGCCCGGCGGGCGGGCTCGGCGTCGAGCTGGCCCTCGTCCTCGGCGCTGCCGTCGGGGTCGCCCTGGGTGTCGTGGGGCTCGGATGGTGGAGCCTGCCGCTCGCGCTCGGGTGCGGGCTCCTGCTCTGGGTGGGCGCGGGGTGGCTGCTGGGCAGCCGGGGCTGGTTCGTCTCGCCGCTCTTTCCCACGCTCGCCCTCGCGGGAGCCCTCGGGATCGCCGCGCTTCACCGGATTGTCGCGGAGCGCGAGCGCGCCGACCGGAGCACGCGCCAGCTCCGGACGGCGCGGGAGATGATGCTCCACGCCCTCACCTCGCTCACCGAGACGCGGGACTTCGAGACGGGCGCTCACCTCGGGCGGACGAGCCGCTACGCGCGGGTCCTCAGCGAGGCCCTGGCGTCCCACCCGCGGTTCCGGGGCTTCCTCACGCCGGAGACGATCGACCTGATCGCGCGGCTGGCGCCCATCCACGACATCGGGAAGGTGGGAGTCGCGGACCAGACGCTGCGGAAGCCCGGGCCCCTCTCGGACACCGAGCGGGAGGAGATGTCGCGACACCCGATCTACGGGCGTGACGTGATCGCGCGGATGGAGGAGCGGGTGGGGGTGCGCGACGACTTCCTCCTGAAGCTGGCGAAGGAGATTGTCTACTCGCATCACGAGCGGTGGGACGGTTCCGGCTACCCCGAGGGCCTGCGGGGACACGCGATTCCGATCGCGGGGCGGCTGGTCGCGCTGGTCGACGTCTACGACGCCCTCGCGAGCGCCCGCGTGTACAAGGGCGCCCTCCCGCACGAGGAGGTCGTCCAGGCGATCGTCGCGGGTCGGGGGATCCAGTTCGATCCCGACATGGTCGACGCCTTCCTCCGGGTCCAGGAGCACTGGCGTCGCATCGCCGTCGATTTCGCCGACGCGCACGAGCAGCACGAGCCCCCGGCGGCCGAGGGCTGACGCCTCGACGGGATGTGGCCGCGCTGCTACAATGACCGCTGTGATGGCGGCCGGTGCCGTTCCCGCTTCGGGTCCGGACCGGCTCTTCACCTATGGCACGCTGATGACCGGCTTCTCGCGACGCCCGCTCCTCGGTGAGGCGATCCTCGAAGGGCACGGACGGATCCGCGGCTCCCTCTACCACTTCGGCGACTATCCAGGGGTGGTTCTCGACGATCGAGGCTGGATCACCGGGGAGCTCTACCGCGTGCCGGACCTGGCGGCGCGCCTGCCGGCCCTGGACCGGGAGGAGTGGTGCGACCCCGTGGACGAGACGCGAAGTCTCTACCTGCGGCGCACGGTGCCGGTGCACGTCGCGGGTGGAGAGGCGCGGGAGGCCTGGGTATACGCGTACAACGAGCGATTCGGGCCCGCGGCCGGCCGGGGGCCCCGGGTCGAGTCCGGCGACTGGCGCGCCCACCTCGTGGGCGCGCGTGGAACCCCTACCGTGCCAACCTTGGAGGACCCTCGATGACCATGGCGGCGTCCGATCTCATCAAGAACGACCAGGCTCACCTCATCCACCCGCAGCATCACTCTTCCGAGGCTGCGGAGCCGCTCGTGATCGTGGAGGGGAACGGCGCGGTCATCAAGGACATCCACGGCAACGAGTACATCGACGGTCTCGCCGGGCTCTGGAACGTCAGCGTGGGTCACGGCCGTGAGGAGCTGGCGCGGGCGGCGTTCGAGCAGATGAAGAAGCTCGCGTACTACTCGAACTACGTGGGCTACTCGAACATCCCTGCCGTCGAGCTCGCGAGCAAGATCGTGAGCCTCACCTATCCCAACATGGCCGCGGTCTACTTCACCACCGCGGGTGCCGAGGCCAACGAGTCCGCCTTCAAGACCGCGCGCTTCTACTGGAAGGCGAAGGGGAAGCCGAACAAGGTCAAGGTCATCGCCCGTCTGAACTCGTACCA
>Ga0114129_10002928_pt1 | contig 23878 bp, 23 predicted proteins | sample RhiMetdeltSRZDD1_FD_80071 | JGI IMG/M metagenome (GOLD analysis project Ga0114129, IMG submission 80071) | Populus rhizosphere microbial communities from Tennessee, USA - Rhizosphere MetaG P. deltoides SRZDD1 (version 2) (version 2) | ecosystem: Host-associated > Plants > Roots > Rhizosphere >...
TACGGCCCACCGAAACGGAAGCAGCGAACGAGCGCAGCGAGTGAGCCCGCCGGAGCGGAGCGGGGCAAAGGGGGCCCCGCGAGCGACGGCGTGAGGGGGTCCGGGGGAGACAGTCCCCCGGAGAGAGTTGGACCTCCGCGCTATTCCGATCGGAGCGTCACCATGGGGTCGACCCGCATCGCACGGCGTGCAGGAGCGAGGCAACCGAGAGCCGATGCCGTCAGAAGCAGTAGCGGAACGACGATGAACGTCGTCGCATCGTGAGCGGCTATACCAAACAGGAGGCTCTGCATCGAGCGGGTCAGCACGAACGACGCGGCAAGGCCGGCCGCGACTCCACCGGCCGCCAGTGTCAGCCCTTCCGTCAGCACGAGACGCAACAGGCTGTGCGGGCTCGCTCCGAGTGCGAGGCGCACACCCATTTCACGTGTGCGCTCGGCTACCGAATACGACACGACGGCGTACAACCCCAGGAGCGAGAGGCCGAGCGCGAGAACGGCGAACGTCGCCACGAGGCACATCGTGAACCGCCGATTCGCGACCGATTCATCGACGACGGACTTCATCGTCCGGATGCGGCCCACCGGCTGATCGCGATCGAGCTCGAGGACGGCGGCGCGCGCGACGGCGGCAAAGCCGAGCGGGTCACCGCCGGTCCGCAGGACTACCACCATCTGCTGATACGGATCCGTCCGCTGATGGACGTACACCTGCGGCCGCAGGGCACTGTCGAGTCCCGTCTGCCGCGTGTCGCCGACGACCCCGATGACGGTGAACCACGGGCCCGGCTGATCGAAGCTCGTGAGCTTCAGGTGTTTCCCGATGGGATTCTCGCCCGGCCACAGAGTCGCCGCCATTGTCGCGTTGACCAGCAGAGTGGGCGCCGCGTCGGGCATCGGCGTTGCCCTCCACAGCTCACCCGAGAGCAGCGGCATATCCATGATCCGGAAATATTCGGGCGTGATGACGCGATAGTCCGCGATGGTTTCGCTGCCTGGCTCCGGTCGCGGGCGCCCCTCGACCGTGATTTGCCGGAGGTTCTCTGGACCGGTGAGCGGCAGCCCGGAGGTGACCGCAGCGCCCTGAACTCCAGGCACTTGGGAGAGGCGAGCGATGAGCCGCTCGAAGAAATCTGGGGCAGCAGCATTCGGGTACGCAGTTCGCGGAAGCGCGACCTCGATCGTCAGCACGCCTTCCGTGCGAAAGCCGGTGTCGACGCTGAGCAGGCGCACGAACGTCCTCGTCAACAGCACCGCGCCGACGAGCAGCACGACGGCAAGCGCAACCTCGAGGACGACGAGCGTGTGGCGCATCCGGTGTGCGCGACGGCTGCCGACACTTCCGCGCGTGCCGTCCCGCAATCCTTCCGCAACGTCGGATTGCGTCGTCTGAATCGCGGGCGCGACGCCGAAGGCAAGGCCGGTCACCACGGACACCACGAGCGTGAAAAGAGCCACACGGAGATCGAGACCAGCGGCCGAGACGCCCGGTACGTTCAGCGGCGACGTCGCGAGCAGGACGTGCAGCGTCGACCAAGCCACAAACAGCCCGACAGCCCCCGCCAGAACGGATAACACGAGGCTCTCGACGAGAAGCTGCCGCACGAGTCGACGTCGATCGGCCCCAATCGCCAGCCGGACGCACATCTCCCGTTGGCGGCTTGCGGCACGCACTAGAAGCAGGTTCGCAACGTTCACGCAGGCGATGAGGAGAACGAACCCAACCGCGGTCAGCAGAACGAGGAGCGCCGATCGCACACCGCCGACGAGCTGCTCGCGCAGTGGCATGACTCGAATCGTCCACCCAGCGTTCGAGGCGGGATACTGCCTTGCGATGTCGGCTGCGATCGCGCCGAGGTCAGCCTCCGCTGCGCGGAGGGTCGCGTCATCGCGCAGGCGACCCACGAGCGCGAAGCTTTTTCCGCCGCGGCTGCTCTGCTGCGCCGGGCCGAGGATATCGAGCGTCCAGATCTCCGGGTTGGGCGTAAACCCGAGACCTGCTGGCAGTTCGCCGCCGGGAAAGTTGAACCAGCCGGGCAGAACGCCAAGAACCGTCGCCGGCTCCCCGTTCAGCAGGATCGTGCGGCCGAGGATGCCGGGATCGCGACCGAATCGGCGCTCCCACAACCTGTACCCAATCAACACGCGCCGTTCGCCGGGAGCATCGTTGCCACTGAAACCGCGGCCGAGCACCGGCCTGACGCCGAGCACGTCCAGGAATTCATGGCTGACGCGAACGGCACCGATGCGCTCGGGCTCGCCGGTTCCCGTGAGGTTCACGCGTTCGGCGCGCATGGACGCGAGGCCCTGGAAGGTCCGATTGCGTGTCCGGAAGTCGGTGACATCGCCCGGCGAGGATGGCAGGCGATCGAAACCGGTCCGCTCCTTAACTTCGGCGCTGTACTCCCACGGCATCACGAGCCGATCGGGGCGCGGATACGGGAGGGGCTGCAACAGTACCCTGTCGATGATGCTGAAGATGGCGGCGTTGCCGCCGATGCCAATCGCAAGCGTGCAGATCGCAATTGCTGCGAAGCCGGGTTTGCGCGCCAGGGCGCGGAGCGCGGCGCGTATATCTTGCATGGGAGCGATTCAGTCGTGTCGATGACGATCTCTCGATCGCCGTTCAGAGAGTATAGCGTGCGCCGCGGACGCGCCGTCACTCTGTTCAGAGTTTTTCAATCCACTGCGGCGGCGGGGTAATGAATGGAGCCGGTGGCGGTCCGGCGTCCGGCCGGCCGCTTCCTTGAAGTCGGGAGATCGCGCGCACGGTCATGTCCCAGTCGCACGTGATTTGACATGACAGTCGCGCACCGACCACACCTCGCGCGGCGAGGACCTGCTCTTCGGCGAGCGTCATCCGATCCGGTTCGCCGCCAATGAACTCGACGCGGCATGTCGTGCACCGGGCGTTCCCTCCGCAAGCGTGGAGCACATCTACACCGGCGTCCTGCTCAATCGCCAGGACGAGCCGCTTCCCTGACTCGACTTCGACAGGCTCGAACCCTTCAACAGTCAGCTTCGGCATTGTTCGTCAGCACCGTCAGCACGACCCTAGCACCTTTGATGCGTAGCGCTCCCGAATCCTCGGAATCAGATATTCGCTGAACGATTCCGCGAATCCGTAGCGCGGCTCGAAGTTCCAATCGCGCCGCGCGGCGGTGTCGTCGACATCCGCGGGCCACGAATCGACAATGCGCTGGCGCTTCGTGTCGACTTCCCACGTGATCGCCGCTCCAGAAAATGCCTCGAGAACGGCCGCGCGCATTTCGGCCGCCAATGGATTGAACGCCGTCACGTTATACGCCGTGCGCGACAAGCTCTCTCGCGGAACGGCCGCGAGACGCAGCAGCGCATCGACACCGTCGGGCATTGCCATGAACGGAATTCGCGTGTCGGGCCGCACGAAGCACGCGTACGGCTCTCCTCTCGCGGCCGCGTGAATCATCTCCGGTCCGTAATCCGACGTTCCGCCGGACGGCATCGTCAACGCCGAGATGAGACCCGGGAATCGTACGCAGCGGAAGTCCACTCTCCCGCTCGTACGCTCGGCCGCGAGCTGCTTGTAGTGCATCGCGTAGTACGCGCCGAGTCGCTCGCAATACAGTTTGTTGCAGCCGTACATCGTCGTCGGCTGCATCCAATCGTCTTCCTTGACGCGTCCCGCGGCGTTCTTCGTTTGAAGGTCCGGCAAGCCGTACGCGGCGATGGAAGAGGGATACATGAAGACGACCGGCTTGCCGTGCGACTCGGCTTCATGCTGCGCGAATTCCAGTAGGTTCAAGGTGCCGCCGACGTTGACCTCGTGTGCGGTGATCGGCGTGAACTCCGATCGTGTCGAGAGCAGTGCGGCGAGATGAAAGATCAACTCCACCTGGAACTCCGCCAGGATCCGCTCGAGCAGCCCACGATCCAGAATCGACCCGGTGATCTCTCGATCGACTCTGGAAGCAATCGATGGATCGAGGCGCGCGATGTCGAGCGTGACGATTGCGCGCTCGGGCCTCCCGGCCAGTCGATCGATCAAGCCGTGCCCGATCTCGCCGCCCGCCCCGGTGATGAGCACGACGGGCTTACGCACGGCGTTTCATACGAAGAAGGTCACGACGGACGCAATGATGGAAAGCGCGGTCAGGCCGAGGCAGATAATCGCGCCGACGAGGTGGTCCATTCGTTCGGGCTTCAACGGATCCAGCCAGATGCCGGCAGCGTAGCCGCCGAGGAATCCACCCGCATGCGCGTAGTTGTCCACGCCTGGCATGATCAGGCCCATGACGAACAAGGTTGTCGCGTATCCCATGGCTTCCGCGCGAATCATGGAGCTTCCGCCCCGACGTCCGTAGTACACGAGCGCGCCGAGCAATCCGAATATTGCGGCGGACGCGCCAAGCGTCAGCGGAGCGCCGCCGATGATCGGAATCCCCGGCAGGAGGACGCCGGCGGCGCTGCTCATGAAAAAGCCAACCACGCTCGCCACGGTATAGATGATCACCATCTTGCCCGGTCCGTAGATGTCGGCGGTCGGCGGGCCCAGCTGGCGGACCCACATCATGTTGAAGAGGATGTGCAGGACGCCGCCGTGGAGCCATCCGGCGCTCAAGAGCGTCCACCATCGCGCAAACTCGAAGACGGGTGCGGCTCCGCTCGCCCCCAGCATGATCATCGCGTAGGGGTCCGGTGAGAAGAGCGTCAGCGGGTTTCCGCTGCCCACGAGGTTGCCGCCATGACCCGCAGTGATGATCAGGCTGATGACATATAGCGCCGAACAGCCGTACACGACGAGCGTCAGGAAGCCCAGATCGTTCCCGAACTGCCGCAGCATCGGGCCGAAGCCCCAAAGGCCAGGATTTCTGCGGCCGCAGTTGTAGCAGCGATCGTCGTTCACGCCGACGAGGGATCCGCATGAGGAGCACACCACGGATCCGGTTCTCTGTCGCTTGAACATTCGTTCAAGCATATAACACCGATCCGCGCGTGTCTGGCGCGCGGGGACGACGGTAGCTCAGTAGATCGGTGGCTCGGTCGCTCGGTGGTTCGCACGTTCGAGCCATCAGGTGATGGACGTCAATAGCGTTCGGACGCCATCAGCCAACGGCGTAATGCGATAGCCGAGCTCGTCGATGCTGCGCGTGCTGTCGAGTGGCCAGTCGTGGCGGAGGATCTCGACGGTGCCGGGGGTGAGTTGTGGCGAGGCACCGAAGATGCGTGCACGCGTCGCATCGACCAACGCGAGCGCGTTGGCGACGAGGAACGGGATCCGGCGCGGCAACGGGCGGCCAGTCAGCTCGCGCACGATTTCGAACAGCCGCACCTGTGGCACGTTCTCGCCGCCTACCTGATATTCAGATCCTGCGGGCGCCCGCTCGAGAGCCATCACGTGTGCGTCCGCAACGTCGTCGATCCACGCGAACGACCAGATACGATCCCCGCCCAGCACTCCCGGCAGCCGGCCCGCAAGATGATCGCGCACCATTTTTCCAACGAGGTTTCCTTCAGTCGATGCTCCAGGGCCGTACACAACCCCCGGCACCATCGTCACGATCGGCAGTCCACGCTGTGCGGCAGCGCGCGCAACGCGACGCGCCGCCGCCTTCGTTCGCTGATAGTCGTTACCGGCGAGCACTGCCGGTTGATCCGCGGGGGGCATCGCCAGGAATGACGACGTGTAGACGACCTTCGCGACTCCGCCGGCCTGCGCAGCATCGAGGACGTTCTGCAGGCCGCCGACATTGACCTCGTCGAAATCCTGCAGGCGGCGGCTCCACACCGAGACGAGCGCAGCCGAATGGCAGACGGCGTCTGCCTTCCGCACCGCGTCGAAGACGGCAGTGCGGTCGCGGATGTCGCCCGCAACTGGCGTTCCGGCAGCAACGGCCGTCGTGGCGCGTCGTGCGAACACGAGCGGCGTGTGGCCGTGCCGCTCCACCGCGCGCACGATCGCCCCGCCGAGATAACCCGTCCCGCCCGTCACCAGAACGCGCATGAATGAGCTGCTGCATTACTTCGCCGTGAATCTGGCATCATACGGGTGAAGCGAATCCCGAACATCATTCTCAATGCTCCCGAACCCCGAACGCGAGCCACCGAGCTGCATTTCTCAATGTTCGCGGGGCCCCACCCCGCTCGCGCGGCGCGGGACCGCGTTCGCGGCCCGCCTTGGCCGCAGACGGTACCACGGGCCAAGGGCGCATTTCTGCCGACAATCGTGGTGCCGATTTTGCACGACGTCGTGTGTTCCCATGAGTAGCGTGCCGTAAAGCGTCTGCGATGTTGCCACCTCCTTTGCCGAAGGTTTGCCCTTTCTGCGGCGTGCCGACCGACGTTCCCCACGAATCGCAGGCCGGATGCATCGAGGCGCTCCACGCCGAAATCGCGCGCGTGCGCGCAATCCTGAAGTATGTAAAAGATCCTCAGAGCCGACCCGGGGGCCCCATCGCGCGGAGTTCGCGCGATGGAGTGGGTCTCGAGTCGGACGAGGATGCCGAGCTCACCTGACCGTCCTCCTGCCTCAGCCCGGGCCCACACCGCGCCGGCCTTGCGCGGTAAGGAAGGCGCTTCGCGGGGCATCGATCCTGCCGCGCTAACCGCCGACGCCAACTCCCGTCTAAGCAATCGGATGCCGCAAACGGACGCCGCCACCGTCGCGCTGGCGCGCGATGGCAACAGCGAGGCTTTTCGGTTGCTCGTGGAGCGTCACAGCAGGGCCGTCTACCGCCTGGCGCATCGAATGACGGGCAACGCGCAGGATGCCGAGGATGTCGTGCAGGAGACGTTTCTCAAAGCGTACAAGCAGCTCGGACGCTTCGAGTCTCGCGCGAATTTCAGTACGTGGTTGCATCGGATTGCTGTGAACTGTTCGATCGATCTCATCCGTTCGCGTCCGAATCGTGAGGCCGGTCACGATGCTGGAGACCTCGAGCAGTTTGCGGCGGCGCCCGGCAAGCGAGATCCCGCGGAACCATCGCCGGAGCGACTGATGTTGAGTACGGAAGTGCAGGAACGCATCAGTGAGGCCATGTCGGCGCTCAGCCGCATGGAGCGCGCGGCATTCGTCCTGCGGCATTTCGAGGGGCAATCGATCGACGAGATCAGCCGGGCCCTCGGTCTGAAGGCGAACGCCACGAAGCACAGCATCTTTCGGGCGGTGAAGAAAATGCGGCTGGCACTCGAGCCGTTTGTCGCGGCGGATTGACCATCGCGCGAGCGAACGAGCGCAGCCGGGGTCCCCAACGCGCGTTCTTTGCGTTGGGGTGGAGCGAGAGAGCCGCCGGAGCGGGGCGGAGGGGTCCCCGCGAGCGACGGTAAACCGGGGTCCCCGCCGCGCGGACTTTGCGCGGTGGGGTGAGATTGGGGGTCCGGGGGAAGAAGTCCCTCGGTAAGAAGATGAGCAGTCACCTTCACGAAGACGACCTGGTCCTGCACTACTACGGCGAGATGGACGACGCCGAGGAGAAGCGGACGTCCGCTCACCTCAGAGAGTGCACCGCATGCGGCGGAAGCTACCGCCGATTACAGCGCGTGCTCGCAGCGGTCGACGAAGCCGCTCTGGCCAGACCAGAGCTGCCCGACAGTTTCGAGCGCACCGTCTGGGCTCGTCTCGAATCCGATCTGCCTCGCAGGCGCGATCGGTGGCTCGAGTGGCTCGTGTTCTCGCCGGCTCGTCTCGCATGGGCCACGATGGTCGTCGTGCTCGTCACAGGGGCGTTCTTCGCGGGACGCATGATGTCGCGCGCTCCTGAGTCGCCAGGGACGGTGACGACCAATACGGACGCGACCTCCGAGCAGATGCGTGACCGCATTCTGCTCGTCGATCTCGGCGACCACCTCGATCGATCACGGATGGTGCTTGTGGAGCTCGCCGGCGGAGAGAGCGGCAGCGATACGGAGATGTCGTCCGAGCGAGCGAGAGCCGAACAGCTCGTCGCGGCCAACCGGCTGTATCGACAGACGGCGGCAGCGTCCGGCGACACGAGAGTCGTGGATCTGCTCGATCAGCTCGAGCGCGTGCTCGTGGATGTTGCCGCAGGTTCACCGGAGGACATCAGCAGCGTGCAGCGTCGGATCGAATCGGCCGGACTGTTGTTCAAGGTGCGCGTGTTGTCGTCGGAGCTGCGTCAACGTCAGAACCAATTCATTCAGGGGCGGGCAGGTCAACGCTCGTCTCTGTAGCCGGAATCCTTACAAGGAACTTCGATGATCAACAAGCATGCAGTCGTATTCGTCGTCGCGGTCGCCGCGGCCGCTCCGGTGTGGGCGCAGTCCGCACCGATTGGGCCGGGGCCGACGGGACCTGGGCCCATCGGTCCGGGGCCAGTTGGTGCGGGCCCGATTGGCCCGGGGCCAATCGGACCAGGCCCGATCGGCGCGGGCCCGATCGGTCCGGGACCCATTGGCGTCGGACCGGCTGGTCCCGGCCCGCTTGGACCCGGGCCAGTGGGCGCCGGCCCCATCGGACCGATGACCCTGGGCCCGATAGGTCCAGGACCGTTCCTGCCCGGGCCGGTCGGTGTCGGACCCACGGGCGCGCCATTTCAGGCCGAAGCTGATTTCGGGCTGCAGGATCGCGGCCGCGAGCAAGCGCAGCGCGAGCGGGAACAGCGGGAGCGTGAGCAGGAGCTGAAAGAGCGCGAGCAGGAACAGCGCGAGCGCGAAGCCGAACGACGCGAGCGGGAGCGCGAGAGAGAACAGAACGCGTTCGAGCAGGGTCGTGATGCTCTCGACGAGGCGCGATGGGAGCGCGCGATCAGCGCATTCGACCGCGTCGCGCAGATGCGCATGACACGCGTGGACGCCGCGCTCTACTACAAAGCCTACGCGCAAAACAGGCTCGGGCAACGCGCAGAGGCTCTGGCAACGCTTTCGGATCTGACCAAGGGGTACCCCGACAGCCGGTATTCGAAGGAAGCCAAGGCGCTGGAGTTCGAAGTTCGTCAGAGCTCCGGACAAAAGCTCCCGCCAGAGGGTCAGGCCGATGAGGACTTGAAGATCCTGGCGATCCAGGCACTCCAGAACTCCGCGCCCGACGAAGCCATCCCGATGCTCGAGAAGCTCCTTGCAGGCGCGTCATCGCCCCGCGTCAAGGACAAAGCGCTGTTCGTGCTCGCCCAGAGCAACTCGAATCGCGCGCGCGAGGTCCTGAAGAACTTCGCGAAGGGCAGCTCGACGCCGGAGCTCCAGAGCAAGGCGATTCAATACCTCGGCGTGCACGGCGGACGTGAGAGCCGCGCCGCGCTCGCCGAGGTTTACGCAGGGACGACGGACGTCGACGTAAAGCGCCGGATTCTTCGCGCGTTCATGGTTGCAGGCGAGAAGGATCGTCTGTTCACCGCGGCCCAGAGCGAGAAGGATCCGCAGCTTCGCGCCGAGGCGGTCCAACAGCTCGGCGTCATGGGTGCGCACGAAGAGCTGTGGCAGCTCTATACGAAAGAGGGCTCGGTCGACGTCAAGAAGCGGATCATCAACGCGATGTTCGTCGGCGGCAACGCGACACGGATGATCGACCTCGCGAAGACCGAACAGAACCCGGACCTGCGCCGGACGGCGATCCGGAACCTCGGTCTCATGGGATCGAAGCGCACTGGCGAGGCGCTGGTCGAGATTTACAGCGCGGACAAGACGCCGGCGATCCGGAAGGAGGTCATCAACGCTCTCTTCCTTCAGGGGAACGCGACGTCGCTCGTCGCGATCGCGCGGAAGGAAACCGATATGGACATGAAGATGCAGATCGTGCAGAAGCTGTCGCAGATGGGCAACAACCCGGAGGCGACGAAGTACATGCTGGAGATCCTGGGCAAGTAGAGGAGCGCGGTCATGTCGAAGCGTTACACGATCATCGCTGTCGCCCTGACGATCGCGGCGTCGGCTGCAGTGCTCGTTGCCCAGCAGACGCGAATCTCGAACGCACGAATCACGGTGCAGGCCGCCGGCTCGCCGTTCGTGCAATCGTTTCAAAAGCTGGTCAGCACTCAGCCTGACGTGGCCTGGATCGGCTACAAGGTCCCGGTTGTCGACGGTGAGCGCGTGATGTGCTGTTTCGACTCCGGGACCACCTGGGCCAACGGGACGGTTGTGATGTCAGACGGCCGGCGCTGCTGCGGCGGGTGCCGTCTGGAGCCATCTTCGGACGGCACATCGATGTGGACCCGTTCTCAGGCAACGGCGGGTCCCGTGCGGCTCGAAGGATCCGATCGGATGACCGTGCTCTTCCGCATCGCCGAGCGTCGGGTCGATCGCGTCCGAATCTTCTCGGACGAGTGCGAACTTGACGCTGGCGGTCGACCGGTCGTCTGGCTCGAGGACGTGAAGCCGTCGGACAGCGTCGCGCTGCTCGAATCGCTCGTTGGCGCGGATCCGCAGCGACGCGACCGTGTGGTGGACGGCGCGATCTCGGCGATCGCGCTGCACGGCGATCCGGCAGCGGATGCTGCTCTCGATCGGCTCGTCGCGAGCAATCAACCCGAATTCGTACGCAAGAAGGTCACGTTCTGGCTCGGCAACGCGCGCGGACGCCATGGGCTCGACGTGCTCAAGCGGGTTCTCCACGACGATCCCAGCCTCGAAGTCAGAAAGGCGGCCGTGTTCGGGGTCTCTCAGAGTCACGAGAAGGACGCCTTCGATACGCTCGCGAGCACCGCCCGATCGGATGCCGAACCGCGCTTGCGCAGCGAAGCGCTCTTCTGGCTGGCGCAACAGAACGACAGCCGCGCGCCGGCGATGATCCTCGACGCGCTCGAGAAGGACTCCTCACCGGAAGTCCGCAAGAAAGCCGTATTCGCGCTGAGCCAGCTGAAGGACGATGCGGGTGTCGACGCGCTGGTGCGCGTGGCGAACTCGAACAGCGACGCAGCCACTCGCGGGGAAGCGATCTTCTGGCTCGGTCAGAAGGCCGGCCGTAAGGCTTCGGCTGCCATCACCGAACGCATCGAGCAAGACCCCGACACCGAAGTGAAGAAGAAGGCGGTATTCGCGCTGAGTCAGCTTCCCAAGGACGAAGGCGTGCCGCTCCTGATTCAGATCGCCCGCACGAACTCGAATCCCGCTGTCCGCAAGCAGGCCATCTTCTGGCTGGGACAATCGCGCGATCCGAGAGCGATCGAGTTCTTCGCCGAAATCCTGAAGTGAACGTGAGGTTCTCAGGTTCCGGGTTCCAGGTTCCAGGGTCGGTTCCGACGGTTCTCTCACTCGAAAGCCGTCGCCGAACCGGACCAGGAACTTGGAACCTGCGAACGCGGAATCACTGATCACTAATCGCTCAATCCTTGAATCCTGAACACCTGATTCAGCGGTTCAAGCGATTCGAGGATGAGTGCTTCACGATGAGTGATCAGGGATTAGGGATTGAGAGCTCTTTTCAGTGAACGCCGTGACTGACCTGCAACGCCGAAGGATCAGCCCCAAGTCGACGAATGGCGGTTTCCCACATCAGTGACGATTCGATGTCGAAGATTAAGTCGACATCTACGTCGCCCATCAGCCACGCGGATTGCGCGAGCTCCGCTTCGAGCTGACCCGGCCCCCAGCCGGCGTAGCCGGCGAGAACGCGCGCGCGGGGTGCGGGGGACGTGGAGAGCACGCGTCGCAGAAGTACAGGCGATGTCGACAAGTAGACACCTTCGCGAATCATGCGGTACTCGTTGACATCTTCCGGCTGTTGACCGAGCAGGATCCACCCGCGTTCGGGCTCGACAGGTCCACCGATGCAGAGCGGGAGCGCGTTGCCTCCGATGACCGGCGGCTCGAGTCTGACCATGCTGGTCGCTCGCATTTCCGTCGGACGGTTCAGCACCAGGCCGAATGCGCCTTCGGGTGCGTAGTCGCAGAGGAGCACGACGGTGCGAGTGAAGTTCGGGTCCTGCAACTGCGGCATCGAAAGCAGCAGTGTCGGTTGAAACGGTTCTGTCATTATGAGCTCCCGCCTCCGCTTCGTCGGCTGCCCGCCAATTGAACAGCCACCTTCTTCAAGTCGGCGATGAACCTGGCCATCTCCGCCCGTCGCGCGTCTTCGCCCTGCGCGCGCAGTATGGACGAGGGGTGGACGGTTGCGGTCACGAACGGGGCCATCGTCGAGGCGACGAACTCACCACGCTGGCGCGAAACCTTGAACGATTTGCCGAGCAGTGCCTGCGCGGCCGTTGCGCCGAGACAGACGAGGACGCGCGGCTTGACGAGCGCGATTTCAGTCTCGAGCCACGGACGGCAGGCGCTGATCTCGGCGGCGTTCGGCTTCGCGTGGATGCGCCGCTTGCCGCGAGGCTCCCACTTGAAATGTTTCACGACATTCGTCACGTACACAAGCCCGCGATCGATTCCCGCCTCCTCGAGGCCGCGGTCCAGCAGCCGTCCGGCGGGTCCGACGAAAGGCTGCCCGGCCAGATCCTCGGCATCGCCCGGCTGTTCGCCCACCAGCATCAATGCGGCCTTGCGCGGTCCCTCACCGAACACCGTCTGCGTGCCGCGTTTGTACAGATCGCAAGCCTTGCAGGTCGAGGCCGCCTCGCGAACGGTCTCGAGCGTCGGGTGATCGGGAAGGAGGTCGGGAATGGGCTCGCCGGGCTTTGGTTCGCCGCCGCCCCGTTTCCCGCCTCGCGGCATTCGCGGGCGCGAGGACTCAGCCACCGAGCTTCTCCGCTGCCCAGCGGACGTGTTCGTCGACGAGCGGGTCGGCGCACGAGGGTGCGTGTCGGGCCGACAGCGTTTCGATTGTCGACGGATCACCGCAGTTTCCAATCGCGACGGCCAGATTCCTGCGCAGGCGCGTGATGCCTGCCCGCTTCATTGCGCTTTCCTTCAACAGCATTCGCAGCTCCTCATCGGTGTGCTGCCACAGCTGGAGAAGCGTCGGACCATCGAGACCGCTGCGCGGCTGCCACTCGGTGGCCGCCGACACGGCAGGATGCGCATTCCACGGGCACACTTCCTGGCACAGATCACAGCCGTACGCGTGTTCGGCGATAGCGCTCCGGTGCTCGACCGGAATCGGCCCCTTCAACTCGATCGTGAGGTACGAGAGACAACGTGTCGAATCGAGGACGTGCTCGTCGACGAGCGCGCCCGTCGGACACGCCTCGAGACAGAGCGTGCACGTTCCGCATTGATCGAGCGCCGGCGCGTCCGGCTCGAGTGTGAGATTGCAGATGATCTCGGAAAGAAAGATCCACGAGCCCATCGAGGGATTGATGACACACGTGTTCTTTCCGATCCACCCGAGGCCGGCATGTTGCGCATAGACGCGTTCCTGCACGGGTCCTGTGTCCACGTACGCGCGCCCCTCGAACGCTGGGCCCGCGCGCTCGCGCAGCCACGTGAGCAGCCGGGAAAGCTTCTTCCCGATGATGACGTGGTAGTCGTCGCCCCAGGCATAGCGCGCGATTGCCGCGCGCGAGCGGGCCGGGTTCTCGGTCGAGTACGGCCGGTCGACGTTGTAGACGGACCCGAGCACGATTACCGAGCGTGCTGATGGCAGCACGTGACGCACATCGTCGCGGCGTTCCGCCGTCCGCTCCAGGTAGTGCATCTCGCCGGCATATCCCCGATCGAGCCACTCGCGCAGGAACGCGAGCTCCGGAAGCGCGCCGGCTGGCGCGATGCCGCACAGATCAAAGCCGATAGCCGCCGCTTCGCGCTTGACGTCGTCTGCAGAGAGCGCGTCGGTGAATGTGGCGTGCACTCCTCAATTATAGGCGCCAGCAGGGCCGGCCCCTCGCTGACTGGACGAGTGCCGCCAGCGGAGGCCTTCAGGGCACGAGCGTGAAGGACGCTCGGTGATGCGGGCGGATTCCGGAGAAGTGACGGCGGTCAGTCGTGGCGATCGCGGTGAGTCGCAGCCGCTCGGCGATTGCCACTACCGAGGCGTCCACGAATCCGATGTCGGTGTATTTTCCCATCAGGTCGGTGCACCGGTCGACGTCGACGTCGGTGAGCGACTCGAGGGTCACCTCGCGCTCGGAGATCGATCGAATCAACTGGCGTTCGGCAGACGATCCGAGCCTGGCTCGCACGAGGTAGGCGGCCTCGGGAATGACCGTTACGGGGACGAGCAACAGCTCGCGACTGGACTGAACGTAATCCACGCACCGCTCGTGCCACTCGTCGTCCTTATCGGCGAGGGCGTAGAGCACGCCGGTATCGAGCAAGAGCGGCATCAGCGGCGCGTGCGTGGGCGAGCACGTGCCGCTCGCCTCGGTCTCCGGACCGACGGCAACGGTTCGTGCGGCGCAAGATCGCGCCAGAGCAACTCTTCGTGCCGATCGGCGGTGTCGCGATGCCCGCTGGTGCCGATCCCGAGGAATGACAGCTTGGCCACGCGGGCGGTCCGGTGATTCGCGACGTAGGTGGCGAGGGCTTCGCGCACCAGCGAAGCCATCGGCCGGCGCTCACGCGAGGCCATCAGCTGCAGATCCCGCTCGAGCGCTTCGTCAAGGAAGATCGTCGTACGTTTCATATGTATATGATAGTATACATGCCCTCGAATGATGTCATGTTGGCGCGTGAAGGACCGGCCGGGAAACGAGCGACGCGAGTGAGCCGCCGGAGCGGGGCGAAGGGGTCCCCGCGAGCGACGGCGGAAGGGGGTCCGGGGGACGAAGTCCCCCGGTCAAGAGAAGTCCCTCGGTCAAGATTTCACGAGCTGCCTCAGCACGTACGGCAGGATCCCGCCGTGCCGGAACGCCACGAGTTCCTCGGGCGTATCGATGCGCGCGATCGCCGCAAAATCCCGCAGAACGCCGCCGGCATCGGTGACCCGCACCACGACTTCGCCTCCGGGTCGGAGCCGATCGCCCGCGCCGATAACGTCGTAAGTCTCGCGACCGGTGAGCTTCAGACACGCTGCGTCCTCGACTTCGCGGAACTGCAGCGGCAGGACGCCCATGTTGACGAGGTTGCTGCGATGGATCCGCTCGAAGCTCTCCGCGAGCACTGCCCTGACGCCGAGGAGGACCGTGCCTTTGGCAGCCCAGTCTCGCGACGAACCTGACCCGTACTCCTTGCCGGCGATCACGAGCAGCGGCACGCCTGTTTCGCGGTAGCGAACCGAGGCGTCGTAGATCGTCATCACGTCGTCCTGCGGAAGCAGGACCGTCCAGCCTCCCTCGGTTCCCGGCGCGAGCTGGTTGCGCAGCCGAATGTTCGCGAACGTCCCGCGCATCATCACTTCGTGATTCCCGCGACGGGCGCCGTACGAGTTGAAGTCTTTTGGCGAAACGCCTTTCGAGATCAGATACTTCCCTGCCGGGCTGTCCGCGGGAATCGAGCCGGCCGGCGAAATGTGATCGGTCGTCACGCTGTCTCCGAGCATCGCAAGCACGCGGGCGCCCCGGATGTCGGAGGGCTTACCGGGTTCGAGCGTGAGACCTTCGAAGAACGGCGGATTGCGAATGTAGGTGGAATCATCCGCCCAGGCGAAGCGCTCGCCCTTGGGGACGGGCAGCGAATGCCATCGCTCGTCTCCCTCGAACACGTGCGCGTACTTGTCGCGGAACATCTCCGACTTCACCGCCCGCAGCATCGTCTCCTGAATCTCGCGCTCGCTGGGCCAGATGTCCTTCAAGTACACGGGCTGCCCGTTCCTACCCGTTCCGAGTGGTTCGGTCGTGAGGTCGATCTGCATCCGCCCCGCGAGCGCGTACGCCACGACGAGCGGCGGCGACGCAAGATAGTTCGCACGCACCTGCGATTGAATCCGCCCTTCAAAATTCCGATTTCCGCTGAGGACCGAGGCGACCACGAGATTGCGGTCCTTGACGAGCTTGGAGACGGGCTCCGGCAGCGGTCCGCTGTTGCCGATACAAGTCGTGCAGCCGTACCCGACGAGGTTGAAGCCGAGCTCTGCGAGGTATTCCAGCAGACCCGATACCTTGTAGTACTCGGTGACAATGAGCGAGCCCGGTGCGAGGCTGGTCTTCACCCACGGCTTCACTTTCAGCCCGCGCTGCACGGCATTGCGCGCGAGCAGCCCGGCGCCGATCATCACGCTCGGATTGGACGTGTTCGTGCAGCTGGTAATCGCGGCGACCACGACCGCACCGTGATCGAGCCCCTCCATCCCCGGCGGGATCTCGTCGGCTGCTGCAACGGCTGTCGATGCACCGCGGGGCGCAGGCGCGCTGTCCTCGCCCGCCTTTGACACCGCGACCGTCTTCGTCTTCCGCTCCGCGAGCATGACTTCGAGCGCCTGCTCGAACTTGTAGCGCGCCTGCCGAAGCGAGACACGATCCTGGGGTCGCTTCGGTCCGGCGAGACTCGGTTCGACGGTGGACAAATCGAGCTCGATCGTTGTCGTGTATCCCGGCTCCGGGGCAGCCGGATTGCGGAACAGCCCCTGCTCCTTCGCGTAGGCTTCGACGATCGCGACGTGCGTCTCGTCGCGTCCGGTGAGGCGCAGATAGTCCAACGTCATGTCGTCGATCGGACAAATCGCGATCGTCGCGCCGTACTCTGGTGACATGTTCCCGAGCGTCGCCCGGTCGGCAATCGTGAGGAACTCGAGGCCGGGCCCGTAGAACTCGACGAACTTGCCGACCACGCCGAGTTTTCTGAGACGCTCGGTGATCGTGAGAACGAGGTCCGTTGCCGTGGCGCCCTCGGGGAGTCGATCCACGAGTCGGAAGCCCACCACCTCCGGGATCAACATCGAGATCGGTTGACCGAGCATCGCGGCCTCTGCCTCGATGCCGCCGACACCCCACCCGACCACACCGAGGCCATTGACCATCGTCGTATGCGAGTCGGTGCCGACGAGCGTGTCGGGATACGCGAGGAGCGCGCCGTCGACCCGATCGCGGAACACGACCCGGGCGAGGTGCTCCAGATTGACCTGGTGAACGATGCCAGTATCGGGCGGGACCACGCGGAAATTTCGAAACGCCTCCTGGCCCCATCGCAGGAACGTGTAGCGTTCGCGGTTGCGCGCGAATTCGAGCGCCGCATTGAGATCCGCGGCGTTGCGCTCCGCGAAGTGGTCGACCTGCACGGAATGATCGATCACGAGCTCGACGGGTTGCAGCGGATTCACCTTCGCCGGATCACCGCCAAGGCGCACCATACCGTCTCGCATTGCCGCGAGATCGACCACGGCTGGCACGCCGGTGAAATCCTGCAGCAGCACACGAGCCGGCGTGAACGCGATCTCCTTCTGAAGCTTGGACGTGACGTCCCATCCGGCGAGCGCGACAATGTCGTCGGCGTCCACGAATCGGGCGTCCTCGCCGCGCAGCAGGTTCTCGAGCAGGATCTTGAGCGAGTACGGCAGCCGCGCGAGGCCGCTGTAGCCAGCCTTTTCGAGCGCGGGAAGGCTGAAGATATGGAAGGTTTCGCCTTTGACGCTGAGCGGCGTCCGCGTATTGAACGAATTCTGCGAGGCCATCCGCTGATCATCCTCCAGTTGAGGCATGTCGTTCAAGTTACACGGATGGGCGCAGATGCCTTCAGCGGCCGCAGCGACAAAACGAGACGCGGATGAACGCGGACTTGCGCGGATGACCGCGGAGCTGCGCGGATTGGCCCGGCCGGGCCTCTCAACGGCCCGCGAGCCACGCCATATCTGCGGAAATCCGCATCTCGTTTGTTACCCTTGCGGCGCCGCGAATCCGCCGGAGCTCGACGACTTTCACCGCGGACAATCTGCGCTATCGAATCCGCGCAAGAAACTCCCGCGCGACATCCGCGGGGTCGCGGCGGTCGGCATCGACCGCGCGATTCATGCGGCGCATGTCCGCAACGGTGATGCGGCCGGACAGCGCCGCGAGCGCGCTCCTTAGTTCGGGATGAGCGAGCAGCGTACCGCTGCGGACGACCGGCACCGCATCGTAGGGCGGGAAGTACCGGCGGTTGTCGACGAGCATTGTAAATCCGTATGCGTCGATGAGTCCGCTCGTCGCATCCCCGGCGATCAAATCCACTCGCCGGTCGGCAAGCGCGCGATAGATGAGCGACAGATCCATGGCCCTGGGAGGTGCGGCGAACGTCAGTCCGTACGTCCTCGCGAGGCCCGGGTAGCCGTCGTCACGTTGAAGGAACTCGTATCCGAAGCCCGCGCGCCAGCCGCGCGAGTGTGCGGCGGCGTCCTCGATCGTCCGCAGCTTCAGCCGCGCGGCGTCGTCTCCCCTGACGAGAATCGCGAACGTATTCTCGAATCCGAGTGGATCGAGCAGCGCAACGCCTGCATCCGCATAACGGCGGCGGATCGTTTCGAGGACGCGTTGCGGATCGGTCTCGGGCGGCTCGTGGAAGATGGCGGTGTACGCGGTCCCCGAGTACTCGACGTAGATATCGAGCTCGCCAGCGCGGACGGCGCGATCGCAGATGAACGTCCCACCTAGGTTCAACCGGCGCTCCACCCGCAGCGGTGAGCGCGTCTCGATGGTCTGCGCGAGGAACTCGCCCAGGATGATCTGTTCGGTGAAGTTCTTGGATCCTACGCGGATGACGTCTCCCTGCGAACGCGCCTTCGCGATCATGACGACGGTGAGCGAGAGCGCTCCGACGAAGATGACTGCGAGGCCGACCTTCAGCAGACGCACAGCGCCGACCGTCAGGCTGCGGCGGATCGCGCGCTCCACCAGCGTCAGCGTGCCGTCGAGCGCCAGTGCCAGGAGAGCAGCAGGAATGGCCCCAGCCAGAACGACGGTGGGCTCGACCATCGCAAGGCCGCGAAAGATGTACTCACCGAGCCCTCCCGCTCCCACGGCGGCCGCGATCGTTGCGGTGCCGACACCAATCACCGCAGCGACGCGAATTCCGGCGACGATCGACGGCAGCGCCAGCGGCAGTTCGACCTGACGAAACAACTGGCCGGGTCGCATGCCGAGCGCCGTCCCCGCCTCGACGAGCGCTGGATCCACCGATCGCATGCCAGCGACCGTCGTGCGGACGATCGGGAGGAGCGCGTAGAGAATGAGCACCGTGATCGCGACGCGCGAGCCGAGCCCGCCGACCAGCGGAAGCGGCAGCAGGAAACCGAACATGGCGAGGCTGGGAATCGTCTGCGCCACGTTCGCGAGCCAGACGATCGGAGCGCCGTAACGAGGCCGCCGTGCGGCAAGGATCCCAATCGGCACGCCGGCAGCGATAGCGACGCCGGTCGAAACCGCGACAAGGAAAAGATGTTGCGTCAGGAGACCAACGAGCTCGGCGCGGTGCGACGACCAGAAGCCGAGGAGCTTCATTGCGGAGAGCGCGCCGGCGTCGAGGCGCGCAGGTGAGCGGAGGCTTCGAGAAGCGGTGCGAGCAGTCCACGAACGCGCGGGTCCGCCGACCGGGCGACCTCGTCTGGCGCGTCGATTGTCACAAGCACACCCTCTGACAGCACGCCGATGCGAGTCGCCAGCGCAAACGCCTCCGCCATGTCGTGCGTCACGATTACGATCGTCTTGCGAACGCGATCCTGAATCTGTCGAAACTCCCGATGGATCTCGCTTCGTGTGATCGGATCGAGCGCGCCGAACGGCTCGTCCATCAAGAGAATCGGTGGATCCGCAGCAAGCGCGCGGGCCACGCCGACGCGCTGCCGCTGACCGCCGGAGAGCTCGTGAGGGCGACGGGCGCCGAACTCGGTTGCCGGAAGGCCCGTGAGATCGAGTAACTCCGTGATTCGATCTTCCACGCGCGCGCGATCCCATCCGAGCAGCCGCGGCACGATTGCAACGTTCTCCGCGACGCTCATGTGCGGAAAGAGCGCGATTTCCTGGAGGACGTATCCGATGTGCCGCCTGAGGCCGTACGGATCCCACTCGTCCACGCTACGGCCGGTCACCCTGACGACGCCCGAGTCGGCGGCAAGCATGCGATTGATCAACTTCAGAACCGTGCTTTTGCCTGCTCCGCTTCGGCCGACCAGAGCCACCGTTTCGCCCCGCTCGATGACGAGATCGAGACTGCTGAGAACCTCGGTCTGCCCGCGCGTGACCTTCACCCCCTGGAATTCGATCTCGACCGCGCGAGCAACAGACATGGCTGGACTGTAACAAAGCAGGAACAACGATTGCCACAGTTGGCGTCTGAATAGGACTCCGCCTCACAGCAACAAGTGAACTCCGGGGTTAAAACAGGTACATCAACGACCCCATCACAATCGGTACGGTCCTCAGCTTGTCTTCGAAATCGAAGCCGCCATCCCGGATCGAGAAACCGGCTTCGCCGCGCATGCCAAAGCGGTGCGATCGAGGCCGCGCATCGAAGAAGTACTTGATTCCTCCCGTCGCGTGGTACTCGGTGCCGGTCTCGATCAGCGCGTTGTCCTCGTGGACGTCGCGCATGTAGCCGGCGCCGGCAGCTACGAACGGTATGCCACGCCCGCGGGAAAACGTGGCGTGGCTGAAGTGATAGACGAACGAGCCATCGAACACGTATTGCCCTATCGTTTCGTCCGCCACTTGATCGGCAGCGTTCTCCGCATCGGCGCTGATATGAATCCGCAGCTTCGGCGGTGTGTACCTGATGCCCCCTTCGACGGCGATGCTGCGCGACAGGTAGACGGCCAGGTGTCCCTGGAAACCAACTCCCTCCGTGAGCCGTGCGGTGGTCGTGAACAGATCGAAAGGACCGGTCCCGGTTCCCGGGTTTCGCGTCAGCTCCGCCGTGTGCTCGCCGAAATCGACGCCGCGAATCCAGACGACGCCGCCGCCAATTTCCCACGAGCCGGCGGATGGAGCGGGAGGAGGGGGCCGGCGCGGTTGTGCCGCCGCTGGTGATGCTGCCAGAACAGGAGGTGCAATCACGGCAATCGCAAGCCACGCCGCCCGAGCGGCTCGTTCGAACCGCGCGGTCACTTCGGCGTCACCTTGATTTCGATGTTCCGCGCACCTCCGCCGCGAGGGACTACCACGACGAGCTCGTAGAACTTCACGTGAAAATTCACGTCGACAGTCAGACTCGCGTCGAAAAAGCTCTCGATGTCTCCATCGTCCAGTGGTTCCGCGCGGAGGATCTGCGGACCCGGCTCGAGACCGGCAATCACGAAGCTGCCGTCCGCGGACAGGCTGAACCCGCCGACGAGTTTTCCCGTAACCGGGTTGAAGGCGACGACATGCGCGCCAAGTACGCCGGCGGCGTTCTTCGTCACGCGGCCGCTGACGCTGCCGGTTTCCTGCTCGAAGTCGGTTGTGCCGTAGATATCGGAGATCCCGGCAATGTCGTCAGCCTTGAGCGTACGGTCGCTGATATCGCCGGCGCTGAACGCGATCGGGAACATGACGGCTTCCGCGCCGAGCACGCGGCGACCGCCCGCGCGCAATTCCGTCTCACCGAGGGCCGAGTGCGAGAGCCCGAGCAGATGCCCGATCTCGTGCAGCGCGATCGACTCGACGTCGAAACGGCCCGTCGTTCCCGATTCGGACGTGGACCAGAGGAACGTCGAATTGAAGAAAATGTCGGACTCGACGATCTCGCCGGTGACGGTGTCGATCACGAAGTTCGTGGCCGCAAGCGTACGATCGAGATCCGGTCGGTTCTGATATCCAAGGACCGTCGCCCCATCTCCTCTGAGGGGCGACGCTTGTGTGAATCCGGCGAACTGCGAGGACGTCTGCGTATGCGGCACGGCGTGCCACGTCGCGAACGCGCGCGTGACCGACGTCTGGAACTGTTGTGCGGTGACGCCGTCGACATCCCGATTCGTGACGAAGTAGCGAATCGGGAAGCGCTCCCAGCGCAAGGTGACGGTCCGGTTCCCGAGGTTGGTCCCGAGCTTCAGATACGCGGCAGCGGGAACGACGCTCAGGAACGACAGCGTGCAGATCGCTGCAGCCCAACGGCGTCGCGTCACCGACGCCCTCCGGACGACTGCGCGATGACGCTTCGAACCTGCGCGCCAAACGATTCCAGCGGAATCGGCCGTCGCGTGGCGGCTCCCCGCCTCACGACCTCCGGAGAAGCGCGGCTCGCCATCAAGGCGGAGGGAATCACCACTCGGAGACCCGTGCCCGGCTCTCGGCGGACGCGGAACACGCCCTGATTCAGACCAACGACAATCGGCAGCGACGATCCGTCGGATTTCAGGAAAAGAACCGCTTCGTCGCCGCGCGTGAACACCGGCGCGCCAATCGTGACGTTCCGGTACCGACCAAGCTCGCCGCCGGGCACTCGGAACGCAAGCGTCGGATTGGGTCCACCCTTCAACCACGTCACGACTTCGAGCGTCACGACCGTCTCGACGCGCGAGCGATCGTCGACCCATTGCGGCTGAACGTCGATGACACGCCCGTACGCGATGAGCGACGACCCTTGCACCACTTCGCGGAATTCCGCCGGCACGAGAACCGTCGCGTGGACGGCAGGAACGGTGACGGCACACAGCAACGACAGGACCAAGCGACGCATCGCAGCAGTCTACTTCAGACCGGAGGGCTTCGCCCCGCCGGAGCCTCCACCTCGACCCGAGCGCGCAAAACACGCGCGGCGGGGCGCAGCTCCTGGTCTAAGCAGTGCCGCGGGCCAGGGCGATCACAGCTTCGGCCGCTCGCCGGCTCGCGCCACGCTCGCCCAACCGCGCGCGAACGCGTCGCAGATCCGCACGGATCCGTTCCAGCGCCGCTGGATCGTCGAGCAACGCGAGCGCTCGACCGGCGACCGCTTCGGGCGTGAATGCGTCCTGGATCAATTCGGGAACGACCTTCGTGCCCGCGACGAGGTTCACCATCGCGAACGTGTCGACGTGCACGAACGGTCGTCCGAGCCGGTACGTCACGGGTGATAACCGATACACGACGATCATGGGGCATTGGTGCAGCGCCGCCTGAACGGTGACCGTTCCGGATGCGAGCAGCGCGAGATCCGCTGCGGCCAGCGTCGCGTCCGTTGCGCCTTCGACGGTCGCGACCGAAGACGCGGCGTGCCCGTCGGATTTCATCGCATTCAGCGGCGCAAGCAGATCGTCGGCGAGGTGAGGCGCACGGGCGAGAAGAAATTGCATATCAGGACGTCGCGCACGGATTCTGAGCGCGGCCTCCACGAGCCCGGGAAGAATCGCGCGCAGCTCATTCGGCCGGCTGCCGGGCAACAACGCGATGACTGGCCGATTCGGATCGAGACCGCATCGGCCAAGGAACACCTCGCGAGGCTCGACCGACGGCATGACATCGAGCAACGGATGCCCGACCCACTGTACGGGGACGCCAGCCTTGCGATAGATCGCCTCTTCGAACTCGAAGATCACGAGCACCCGGTCGGCAACCCGTCGCATCGTTTTCATGCGGCCGGAGCGCCACGCCCACAGCTGCGGGCTGATGTAGTACACGACTGGAACACCGATCTTGCGGAGCGCAGCGGCCAGCCGGAAATTGAAATCAGGGAAGTCGATGGCGACGAAGACATCCGGGGGCGTATCTTCGGCGCTCTTGACGAGACGCCGATAGGCGGCGTAGGTGCGCGGCAGCACACGAGCGACTTCCAGGAGGCCGGTCACTGAGAGTCCTCCGAAGTCTCCGACGAGTGTCGCCCCAGCGGCACGCAACTTCTCGCCACCGAAGCCGGTTATCGACGCGCGGGAGTCGAGGCGTCGGAGCTCTGTGGCCAGCGCCCCTGCGTAGAGATCGCCCGAGGGCTCGCCGCAGGAGATCATTACGCGCACCGAGCCGCGTCCTTAACTTGGTTTCTGGAACAGCGTGGGATCGATCGTGACGTTGTATTCGAACGTGCGGAGGGTTCGCTCGACGAGCAACGTCCCGGCGCGCCGAACTGTCGCCTTGTAGGCGACCTGAAGGCCATCGACGCTGCGATAGTCGGAGAAGTCCTCTTCCATCTGCTCTGCGGGTGATCCCGGGCTCTCGTAGAGCTGCCGCCGGATCAGTCCGGTTGCAGGATCGAGGACGATCGTAATCGGGCGCATGCCGGCTCCCTTCACCTCCAGCGACGGCATCGTCTGGCCACCGACCACCACGTCGCGA
>Ga0114129_10002929_pt1 | contig 23872 bp, 22 predicted proteins | sample RhiMetdeltSRZDD1_FD_80071 | JGI IMG/M metagenome (GOLD analysis project Ga0114129, IMG submission 80071) | Populus rhizosphere microbial communities from Tennessee, USA - Rhizosphere MetaG P. deltoides SRZDD1 (version 2) (version 2) | ecosystem: Host-associated > Plants > Roots > Rhizosphere >...
ATCCTGACCGGCTCAAATAGAATGTCATATCGGGAATCGCGCCCCATGCGAATGTCGCCTCAATCCGTTAGCTGCCGAGAAACCCTTCGAGCACGTTCACCGTGTTGATGCCGATGGCCTCGACCGCATAGCCGCCTTCCATCACGAACAAGGTCGGCAGCTTGAGCTTTTCGAGTCGCGCCCCATAGGTCTTGAAGTTGTCCGACTCGAGTTTGAAAAAGCTGATTGGATCTTCCTTGAACGTGTCGACCCCGAGCGAAACGACGAGAGCATCCGGGCCATAAGCGGCTATCTTGCGGCAGGCGTCCTCGAGTGCCTCACCCCAGGACGAGTAAACCGTGCCCTCGGGCATCGGATAATTCACATTGAACCCTTCCCCATCGCCTTCGCCTCGCTCATCGGCATAGCCGAGAAAATAAGGGAAGGCATCCTCCGGCCGACCGTGCAGCGAAAGAAAGAACACGTCCTTGCGCTTGTAGAAGATATCCTGCGTACCGTTGCCGTGATGGAAATCGACATCGAGTATGGCGACCCGCGCCGCACCCTGGTCGAGGAACATTTGCGCCGCGATCGCAGCGTTGTTCAGGAAACAATAGCCGCCATACATGTCGAGCGCAGCGTGGTGCCCGGGAGGCCGGCACAGCGCGAAGGTTGCGCGCTCGCCCTTGGCCACCATCCGCTGAGCCCTTTGTACCACCGCGGCGCTCGACTGCACGGCAGCCCACGTGCCAGCGGTAATGGCGGTTTCCGTGGCAAGCGCGTAATAGCCGGCCTCGCCATCGATGTGATCGGGAATGCGCAAGCCCATGCGCCTGGCAGGAAAGCCGGAAGGAATGATCTCACCGCGCGCGCCGAGCTTGATCCACTCCCCCCAGGCCGTCCTGAGGAATTCGACGAATTTCGCATCGTGCACTCTGAGGACCGCTTTTTCGTCGAAGCCGTCGGGCGCCACGATCTCGCTGAATTTCCGTTCCTTCAGCCGCCGCAGGATGTATTCGACCCGCGACGGCCTTTCGAATGGCGTCACGAATTGTCCGAAGCTCAGTTCACCTTGCGGAAAATGCTGCCGGTGGTCTTCCGAATAGACGACTTTCATTGCGCCCCCGCCAACGAGAGAAGGAACAGATTGGACTGCCTCCTTCCATCTTGGCAAGGGGCGCTGAAAGCGCTGTTTTCGAAACTCCTATTCGAGGATTTCCAGCCGGACCTTCGCGATGCCCGTGCTAACGAGCCCCACCGTGCGAGCCGCGCCATAGGCGAGGTCGATGATGCGGCCCCGGATAAAAGGTCCTCGGTCATTGATACGCACCACGACGGCTTTCCCGGTCTGCACGTTGGTGACGCGCACCTTCGTGCCGAAGGGCAGCGTTCGATGTGCCGCTGTCATTCCTCCCGGATTGAATTTTTCGCCGCTCGCTGTGAATTTTCCGCTTCGATAAAACGAAGCCATCCCGACTTGTGCTGAAGATCCCTCTATGAAAGCCAAAAAAGAAGAAAGAACGATTGTAATGACCAAAACAAATCGCATCACGCGCCGAACCCCCCTGTCTTGTTGTCGACGGGCGAACCATAAAGGCGCGTGCGGCGAAATTTTGACCTTATCGGGTCAATTTCTCGGTCTGATGTTAACCATTTTTCTTCAAATTTGCGGGTTCGTCCGTTAACGGATCAATTCAGTTGCGCACTGTCATGCCTTCGAGTGGAATTTCTGCGCCACGCCCCGCGATCAGGTCCGCCGTGATACGCGCCGTGCCATGGCTCATCGTCCAGCCCATATGTCCAAGCCCGGCGTTGTACCAGAGATTGGCGTGCCGCCCCCGTCCGAGTATCGGCGTGCCCTCGGGTGTCATCGGCCGAAGTCCTGCCCAGTAATCCGGCTTCGAATAATCGGCACCATCCGGAAAAAGCTTGGTCATCTGCGCCATCATGTAGCGAAAGTCCTTGGGCGAATGCCCCCGACCGTATCCGGAGAATTCCGCCGTTGCCGTGACCCTCAGACGATCGCCGAGTGGACAATAAGCGATCAGATTCTCCTCATCGACGCCACCGATCGACGGTGGATTGTTCCGGCCCGACACTGGAAAGGTTACCGAATAGCCCTTGACCGGATAGATCGGCAGATCCTGCCCGATGCTCCGCGCCAGATGCGGACTATGGACGCCAAGGCACAGAACGTAGCGATCGGCCTTCTCCCTTCCCGTCGTCGTGGCGACGCCGGTGATTTCGTCACCCTCGCTTTCCAGCCCAGTGATTTGGACTCCCGTCTTGAATGTAACGCCGCGGCCTTTCAGCCATTGCGCCATATTGCGGGCGAACATGCGGCAGTCGCCGCTTTCATCGTTCTTGGCGAATAGGGCGCCCGCAAACTGCTTCTTGACCGGAAGAAGTGCTGGATCCTTCTGCGTCATCGCCTCCCGGTCCAGCGCCTCGATGGCGCAGCCGTTGTCGATGAGGATCTTCGACTTGACTGCCGCGCCGGCCAACACCTTTTCATCGCGATAGAGATAGAGCAGCCCGCCTCGCCGGCCGTCATATTTGACGTCGACGTTCTTGAGCGTCTCATGAAAGACGCTGAGCGAGTAATTGCAAAGCCTCACCTTGCGCGACGTGTTGACGGCGGCGCGCTCCGCAGTGCACTCCCCTAAGAAACGCCACATCCAGCGTAGGAAATGCCTGTCGAGTCTCGGCTTGAGGCGCAGGGCCTGGTCGTTGCGCCACAGCGACCTGAGCAGGATCCCTGGCGCAGCTGGCGACGACCAGGCGTAGGAGTGGCCCGGCGCGAACAGGCCTGCATTGGCATAGCTGGTGATAGAGGCTGGCAGCTCCTCGCGGTCGATGACGGTCACCTCGTGCCCATCGCGATTGAGCTCGTATGCCGTCGTGACGCCTGCAATTCCTGCCCCTAAAACCAGAACTTTCATTGGTGATTTTTCTCCTTGCTTGTAGAGATTTGGTAGACGTGCAGACCAGCCCAGGCAAGACGTCTCTTCCGTGAACCATGTCAGGCGAACGCAAACGGCCAATCTACATCGACTGCGACCCGGGTCTCGACGACGCAGTCGCCATAGCCCTTGCTGCTTGCGCCCCCGAGCTCGAAATAGCCGCCCTGAGCGTCGTGGCTGGCAACGCCGCCCTCGGGCGAACGCTCGACAACGCTTTGTCCGTCACCGCCGCCTTGGGCCTTAAGGTGCCTGTCCATGCGGGGGCGGACAGGCCTCTGCGCGTCAAGCCGCAGCTGGGAACGGAGATATGGGGCGGCAACGGCTCCCTGAACCCGAAGCGTCCGCGCCGCAGCGCCTCCCCTGAGAGCGCCGCGGACGCCCTGGTCAGAATCATGAAAAATGCCCCCGACCATTCTCTCCTGCTCTGCTGCCTCGGCCCCCTCACCAATCTCGCCACCGTCCTTCAGCGCGAGCCGGCACTCTCCGCGAAGATCGATCGGCTTCTCCTCATGGGCGGTGCACGCGGCAACGGCAATGTGACCACGGCTGCCGAATTCAACATCTGGTTCGACCCACATGCCGCCAAGCGTGTGTTCGATGCCGACCTGAATACCGTCGTTGTGCCCTATGACCTGACGCGCACCGTCATGATCGGCGCACCGCATATCCAGATGCTCTCGCAATCGAACGCGCCCGAGGCGCAGCTCAGCGCCCGCATGCTGGCCATGGCAGGCAGCGAAGGTCATCCCTCGGCCGTTCATGATGCGCTTGTCATCGCTTGCCTCCTGTGGCCCGATCTGTTCTCTTTCGAGCGGGGGCGCATCACGGTTTGCATCGAAGATGGTCCGGCTCGCGGCCAGACCCGCTTCTCCCCTGGGGAAGGCCGCCACATTCTGCTGACCTCGGTCGACCAGGATAAGCTCCTCGATCTGATGGTGACGAGGCTCGCGGGCAACACGAAGAGGCAAAAATGACCATCGCCGTTTTCGGCAGCATCAATATGGACATCACCGCCTATTCCGAGCGCCTGCCTCGCTCAGGGGAGACGTTGCATGGCAGCCGTTACCTCACGGGCCTCGGCGGCAAGGGAGCGAACCAGGCCGCGGCAGCCGCCAGGCTCGGCGCGGACACGCATTTCATCGGTCGTCTCGGCAAGGATCATTTCGGTTCATCCGCTCTTGCGCTGCTTCGGGCTTTCGGTGTTGAGACGACCCACCTCAGGAGCGATTCCGCAAGTCTCACCGGCATTGCGATCATCAATGTTGACGCCAGGGGCGAGAACTTCATCACCGTCATCGCCGGCGCGAATTTCGCCGTCGATGCCGACGACGTCGAGGCTGCGCGCCCGCTCCTGTCCAAAATTTCCGTGCTTCTCCTGCAGCTGGAAGTGCCCTGGGACGCCATGATGCTTGCCGCCCGCCATGCCCGCGATCATGGCGCAACCGTCATTCTCGACCCTGCTCCCGCCAAGACGGATACGAGTCGAATGGATTTGGGTCTTATCGACATCATCACGCCCAACGAGATCGAATGCGAAATTCTGACCGGCATCTCTCCGAAGGACCAGGCGGCGGCGGCCGAAGCAGCGCGCATTCTTCATGCCCGCGGGCCCTCCACCGTGATCTTGAAGCTCGGCGACCGCGGCGCCTATGTTTCGACCGGTGGCAAATCGACCATGCTTGATACTTTCAAGGTGAACACGATCGACACTGTCGCGGCCGGCGATTGCTTCAACGGCGGCCTGGGCTTTGCCCTGTCCAAATCCATGAGCCTTCTCGAAGCTGCCCGTTTCGCATGTGCCTGCGGGGCCCTTTCTACCACGAGATACGGTGCCGCCGCCGCTGCGCCCAGCCTTGCCGAGGTGAACGCGCTCCTCTCCAAGGGATGAGTTGCGCACGTCCGGGCCTTGGCTATGCTGATCCCAAAACGATGGAAAGGGAGACAAGATGATTAAGCATGTTTTCAGCCGCCGGACGGCGATCGCCGTTTTCGCGGCGATGCTCGCCGGTTCGGCTCTCGCGACGGATGCATTCGCTCAGGCTAAGCAAATCCGGGTTCTCAACTGGCAGGGCTATGGCACGGACGAGAAATGGGCGACCGATCAGTTCGAGCAGAAGACCGGCATCAAGGTCGTACACGACTACTTCAATTCAGAGCAGGAGATGCTCACCAAGCTGCGGACGAGCCCCGGCACTTATGACGTCGTCCTTTTCAACAACACCTTCGTCATGGAAGCGGTCAACGCAGGTCTGCTGCAACCCATCGACACCTCCAGGATCCCCCATTTCGCCGATTTAACGCCTTCCCTGCGCGATTCCGATCGCTTCGTGAAGGACGGCAAGCACTACGCGGTGGCCTGGGTATGGGGCGTCACCTCCATTGCCTATTCGACCGAGAAATTTCCGGGGGCTCCCCAGTCGCTGGACGCGATCTGGGATCCGGCAAATGCCGGCAAGGTGGGATGGCGTGACGATGCCGTTGAATCCGTTCAATTTGGCGCACTCGCCACCGGCCAGGATATGAACGCCCCGACCGACATGGAAAAGATCAAGCAGAAGCTTGAGGCGCTGAAGCCGCAGATCAAGACCTTCTGGTCATCGGAAGACGAGTGGAACAAATATTTTGCCGCCGGCGATTACGCCATCGCCACCTACTGGTCGGGTTCCGCCGCGCGCTCCAAGAAGGCCTTCAAGCTCCCCGTGGGCTTCACTGTTCCGAAGGAAGGCGCGATCGGCTGGTTCGACGGCTTGGCCATTCCCGTCGATGCCCCCAATCCGGAAGGCGCCTATGCCTTCATCGACTTCATGGTGAGCCCCGAATTCTACGTGAAATGGGATACCGACGTGGGCGCCCCGGCTTCCGCCAATGCCAAGGCCAATGCCGCGCTTCCTGAAGATGCCATGAACCGCAGCGTTTTGGGCGACCCCGAGGTCGTCAAACGCCTGCAGTGGATGGCGCCCCTGAGCGATGATCAGCGCAAGGCCTATCAGGAGCTTTGGGATACGGTCAAAACCACGCTTGCCCAGTAATGGCTCGGCCGGCGCAGATATGCGGTCTGCCTCTGCGCCGGCGACTTCCGTGAGCCCGTCGTGCCTGGCCTAGTTGCAAGACAGACCCGGGCGGCCATCGCCCTCACAGCACCTGCCTATCTGTGGCTGGCGCTGACCATCTTTCTGCCGCTCTCGGCCATGGCCTATTTCAGCTTTCTCGATGTCGCGCCAATCGGCGGACGCGAATCCCACTTCACTCTGTCCCATTACATCGCCTTCTTTACGAAGGAAGTCTATTGGCGCAACGCTTGGCGTTCTTTCGAGCTCGGTTTCTACGTCACCCTGCTCTGCCTGATCTTTGGTTATCCCGCTGCCCATATCCTGGCGAAGCACATTCACGGCCGTTGGCGCGAAGCGCTGTTCCTTCTCGTGATCCTGCCTTTCTGGAGCAACGCCCTGGTGCGCACCTTTTCCTGGACCATGGTGCTGCGCGGCGAGCTTGGGCTTCTCTTCACCTACTGGGCGATTGTCATCGGCCTCGTCCATGCCTATCTGCCCTATGCCATTCTCACCTGCTACATCTCCCTCCAATCGATCGACGACTCCCTCATAGAGGCTGCACGCAGCCTTGGCGCTTCGCCCTTGCAGGCCTTCCTGCGCGTCACCCTGCCTTTGAGCATCCCAGGCCTCCTCGCCGCCGTGATTTTGATCTTCGTGCCGGTGATAGGCTCTTTCATGGAGCCGCGCATCCTCGGGGGAAAGAGCGCCATCATGCTGGGGCCCATCATCGAGAACCAGTTCACCGCCGTGTTCAATTGGCCCTTGGGTGCCGCCCTGTCATTCCTGATGTTGGGGATTGTTCTTGTGTTTCTTTTGGCAGCCTCACCCATTCTCCGCCGTCACTGGCAATAGGATCATGGCGACCTCACTCGCTCATTGGCTGACGAGAACCTATCTCGCCGTGATCCTCCTCTTTTTGTATTTGCCCATCGCCGTGATGATCCTCATGGCCTTCAATGCCTCGCCGCTTTACGAATTCCCATTCGAGTTTGACCTCATATGGTTTAAGGCATTGTTGAAAAATGAGAAATTGATGACAGCTGGCTTCAATAGCATTGGAATTGCCCTGGCCAATACCGTCGTCGCCACCGTCCTGGGCACCCTCGGCTCGCTCGGCCTCAACCGCTATGAGTTCCGAGGCCGCCAACTGCTTGAAATTCTGCTGCTGCCGCCGATAACCATTCCGTGGTTGATCATTGGAACTTCTATGCTGATTTTCTTCTTTTGGACCGGAATAGGCAGAGGCCTCCATTCCATTCTTCTGGGTCATGTCGCCCTGTCCATTCCCTATGTCATGATCGTCGTCGGCTCCCGTCTCAAAACTCATGGCGCATCGCTCGAGGAGGCCGCCGCAACCTTGGGAGCGAATCCGTGGCAGGCCTTCTGGCGGGTTACCCTTCCCGCTCTGAGCCCGAGCATCGTTGCCGCGGCGCTGTTCGCCTTCGCAGTCTCCTTCGACCAGTTCGTAATATCCTATTTCCTCGCGCCGCCTGGCACATCGACCCTACCCGTCGAGATCTACACCTCGATCCGCAAGGGCTTCACGCCCGAGATCAATGCGATCTCGACGGTGATCATTCTCGTCTCCATGGGCCTCATGCTTCTCGTCGCCCGTCAGTATCGCTTCGGCGGAGAGCGCTGATGAGCCGCGTCGATGTCGCCGAAGTGTCCAAGCGCTATGGCAGCGTCAAGGCACTTGATCGCGTATCACTCTATTTCCTCGACGGTGAGTTCTTCGGCCTGCTCGGCCCTTCAGGCTCGGGCAAGACCACCCTTCTCAGGGCCATCGCCGGCTTCGTCGAGCCGGATGAAGGCGCCATCAGCTTCGACGGCGAACGCGTGGAGAGCGTGCCGGTCCACAGGCGCGCAATCGGCATGGTGTTCCAGAATTACGCTCTCTTTCCCAATCTCGATGTTGAAGGCAACATTGCCTTTGGCCTCGCCGTTCGCGGCACGTCCTTGGCGGAACGCCAAGTTCGCGTCGAGGAAATGCTCCGCCTCGTCCGCCTCACCGGATTGGGCGCCCGCAAGCCGCGTGAGCTCTCGGGCGGCCAGCAGCAGCGCGTGGCACTCGCGCGCGCGCTCGTCACGAGACCAAAGGTGCTGCTCCTCGATGAGCCGCTGGGCGCCCTCGACCGCCGCCTGCGCCAGGAAATGCAGGTCGAGCTCAAGGAGATCCAGCGCAAGTCGGGCGTCACCACGATCTTCGTGACCCACGATCAGGAAGAGGCGCTCACCCTGTCCGATCGCATCGCCATCATCGACCAGGGCAGGGTCGTGCAGGTCGGCGCACCAGTCGACGTCTATGAAAGGCCGTCTACGGTTTTCGCCGCGCAGTTCCTGGGTGATGCCAACATTTTCAGGGGACAGCGCAGCGCAGACGCCCTTCTTCTTGACGATGGCGCGCGCCTGACTGCGCCGGGCACGAGCTCGACCGTCATTGTCCGCCCCGAGAAGATGCTCGTTTTCAAGAGGGGCGAAATTCCACCGGCCGACCTGTCCAATCTTCTGCCGGGAAGGATTCTCCAGTCGATCTATTCGGGCGCAAGCATCGCCTATCGCATCGCCACCGGTCCGCGCGACCAGATCATCCTGACCTTCGCCCAGAACAGGCAGGGCGAGTTGCTCCACCCGGGCAGCGAAGTGACGGTGGCCTGGTCGCCCGCACATACCGTGTCCGTCGCAACATGACATCCACCGAAATTTCCGCTGACCGCCACTGGTCGACCTGGGACGCGGCTCGCCCGGCAGAATTCATGCATTTGCCCTCAGGCGTCCGCGTCACACCCGTCGCTTACGCGGCGAGCACCGGCCATGCCACAGCCTTCCCGCCTGGTCCTAACCTGACCTATGGTGCCCATGACATCCAGTCGCGCTTCGTCGCGTTGGAGCTGGAGCATGCGGGCACGCGTCTTGCATTGTCCTATTGCAAGCTTGATCCATTGACCCTCCTCGGCGCGTGGACGACCAAGAAGCTTGGCGAATGGGGCCTTCGCTTCTGGTTCAACCCATGCCTCGGCGCCATGGATGGCACGGAGTGGCGCTTCGATCCTCTTGACCATAGTCTTCATCTCGCCTGGCAGGACGGCTTCTTTGTTTTCACGTGCCGCGAAGAGCCTCTGCTCGTAACGGCTCATGCAGATCTTGGTGCCCATATCCAGGAACTTGACCGTGAAGGCTATTGGCATCTGGCATCGCGGGCAGACCACGGGCGATTCCTGGCCGTTCGTTTCAATCTGGATCATGCGCCGGAAAACCGCTTCGCCATTACCTATGGCGAGAGCCTCCAAGCTGCGAAGGCGAAAGCCAGAAACACCCTCGCTGCAACCCTTCCCTCCTTTGCATCCGATGATCCTCTTTCCGCCGCCCGCGACATCGTCGCCTGGAACACGGTCTGGGACGCGAAGAACCGCCGTTCTTACACGAGTTGCAGCCGCAACTGGGATTTGAGCAAATTCGGCGGCTTCGGCATCTGGCTCACCGACACGGCGGTGAGCGCCCTCATCCATTCGCTCTTCGGCCTCGAACAGGCACGCGAGAATCTCGAGGCTCTCCTGGTCGGCCAGACGGAGCATGGCAACTTCCCTTGCCTCCTCACCGGCAAGGATTCCTGGCTTGACCGGTCCCAGCCGCCCATCGTGAGTCTCGTTGTTTGGCAGATTTATCGGCGCACCGGCGCGCGTGAACTGGCCGAGTGCACCTATGGGCCGCTGTTGCGCAATCACCAATGGTGGTGGCGCACGCGCGACGGCAATGGTGATGGCTTCCTGGAATATGGCTCATCACCCTTAGGCCAGGGTCTCTATCGGGGGACCAAGCTTGCCGCCAAGAATGAGTCCTTCATGGACAATTCTCCAGTGCACGATGAGGCCCGCTGGATCGAAGAGGCGCGAACTCTCGATAGTGGCGACGTCGGTCTCAACAGCCTAATTGCTCTTGATGCGGAAATGCTGGCTTGCCTCGCTTCCGTCCTCGGTCGCGACGAGGAGGCACGCGCGCACCGGGCCCGGGCGCGCGAGCACGCCGCGCGCCTTCAGCACCATTTCTGGGACGAATCGCGCGGCATTTTTGCCAATCGGCTGTGGAGCGGAAAATTCATCGACAGCCTAGCACCCACGAGCTTTTTTCCGCTTCTCATCGGCGCTGCCGATCGACATCAGATAAGTTCGCTCCGCCGCCATCTTGCCGATCCCGCAAGCTTCGGCGGTGCATGGGTCCTGCCCTCCGTCGCCCGGAGCGACAGGGCCTTCGCCGAAAACGTCTACTGGCGTGGTCGCATTTGGCCCATCCTCAATTGGCTGGTCTGGCTTGGATTGAAACGAGCAGGCCTCACTGAGGAGGCACAGATCTTGCGCTTGAAGAGTGCCAAGCTTTTCGATGCCGCCTGGAAGTCCCGCCTAGCGCCAGAGAACTTCAATGCGACGACCGGCGAGCCTCTCGATCAGCCGGACACCGATCCCTTCTACAGCTGGACGGCGCTTCTGCCGCTCATGGCCACATCCGGTCTCCTCGACGTTGACCCGTGGCAGGGCTGGTGCCTGCAAACGAGCGGCGAGGATGGGGAAGTAGGTCCGATGTGCTCCCCCTGGGGACCGATTGTGGTTTCTCGGGCGAGCAACCGCCTGGAGGTGAGCCGCGGGGAAGGGACGATCTTCTGGACGAATATCGCCCCTCGTATCACCCAATTCGGTCTGGACGGCGGCCATATCGGGCTCATGTTGCCGGCAAACCTCGCAGAGGGCGCCATGCTCCGGACGTCAATGCGGATGAAACGCGCCCTCCAGAAGGGCCATCCTTTGCCGGTGTTCGATGGATGCGAAATTCACCCGGCCCTGACCGGTGCTAAGCCTGAACGTTTGGAGGTTGATTTGGAGAACTAGCGCCTCTTGATGCGCAGCTTCTCCGCTCGTTGAGGGCTCGATGTCTTCCCCAAGAGATGGCGCGCGTCGTCGACGTTCAGTGGGCCGCTCCAAAGAAAGCCTTGCGCCTCATCGCATCCGCAATCTGTAAGAATGTCGGCCACCTTCTGCCGCTCCACGCCCTCTGCAACCGTTCGCATGTTGAGCGTGTGGGCGAGCTCGATGATGGATTTGGTCACCGAGAGGCTGGTGGCGTCGCGATCGATTGCATCGGTGACCGATCTGTCGATCTTGAGCTGCTGCACGGGGAACTTGCGTAGATGCGTGAGCGAAGCGTAGCCCGTCCCGAAACCATCGAGCGATATCGCGACGCCTGCCTCCCTTAGCTCCTCCATTTCCGCAATCGCTGTAGAGGTTTCGTTCTTCAGCATCGACTTTTCCTTTACCTCGATGCTGAGAAGATCGGGCTCCACCCCATGGCAGCTGAGCACCGTCTGAACCCGCGCTGCAAAGCCTTTGAGCGCGAGCTGGCTCTGCGCGACGTTCACCGACACGAAGCCCGGCTGGCAATCATCTCGTTTCCACGCCGCGATTTGCTTTACCGCTGTTTCCAGTGCGTAGTTGCTGAGGTCCATGCTGAGCACCGGATCGGCGAGAGCCTCGATGAACCGCTGCGGTCCCACGAGCCCTTCCTTGCTATGCATCCATCGCAGCAGCGCCTCGAACCCCGTGATGTTTCTTGTCCTCAGATCGAATTGCGGCAGGTAGTGCAGAGTGAATTCGCCCCGCTTGAGGCTGTTTCGCACTTCGTTCAGCAACCGATGCTGCGCCTCGTGCCGCAGTCGCATGCGCGGTTCAAATTCGGCACAGCAGTTCTTGCCCATGGCCTTGGCGTGGTAGAGCGCCATATCGGCTTCCTGCAGAAGCTCCTCTACCGCACCCTCCGATGCATGGAAGAGCCTGATGCCGACGCTCACGCCGAGGCTGACCGCTTGTCCCTCGTAGGAGAACGGCCGCGCGCCCGCCCGCACGATCTTTTCCGCCACCCGCCTCGCCCCTTCCGAGCTCGCCGGCTGGTTCAGGATCACCGCAAATTCATCGCCGCCGAGACGTGCCACGAGATCGCTGTTTCTGACCTCGGCGCGAATTCGTTCCGCGAATTCCTTGAGAATGCGGTCACCGGCGCTGTGGCCCAGAGTATCGTTGACTTCCTTGAAGTGATCGAGATCGGCAAGCAGCAGAGCGCTCCGCGTGCCGGATGGACCCGCCGTTCTGACAGCTTTCTCGAAGGCATCGAGGAAGAAGCTGCGATTGGCTAGCCGCGTGAGCGAGTCGGTCGTCGCCAGCAGCTGGACCTGCTTTTGCGTCTCGTGCAAGGCCGTAATGTCGCGCAAAGTGCCGGCAAGCCGGATGACCTTGCCAGCGATCATTTCAGTCTCGCAGGTAACCGAGATTCGCCTTGCGTTTCCCTTCGCCGTGATGATGTCGAGGTCGATGATGAAGCTTTCCCCGCTTTCCATGGCCCTGACGACCAGCAGTTCGGTTTCCAGTCGCTGCCTCTCCTCGCTGATCATCGCCAGCGCCTGAGGCAGCTGCGGCTGATGCATCTCTTCCGCTTCGAGGATCCGGAAAACCTCTCGCGACCACAGAAGGTTCTGTGGCTTCACTTCATAAAGCCAGCCGCCAACGCCCGCGAGACGCGCCGATTGCTCGGTGAAGCGCCGCCGCCGGTTGAGCTGCGCCCGCTGGCTCCTGACGCGCTGCGCCCGCCTGCGCCTGATCGCCAGCTCTTCCGCCAGCTCCGTGCTCACCTTGTGGTGCTTGAGCTGCTCGATGGCGATATGGCTCATCCGTCTGAGCAGCGTGACTTGGCTATCTGTGATTTGCCGTGAACGAAAGTCGATGGCGCATAAAGACCCGATCGCCAGCCCTGGCCTGATCAGCAAGGGCACGCCTGCGTAGAAGCGCAAATAGGGCACTCCCGTGACGAGGGAGAGTGTGGCGAAGCGGGCATCGAGTGTCGCGTCTGGCACGATGAGCGGGTCATCCGATGCGATCGTATGCGAGCATAGCGAGGTCTCTCGCGGCACCTCGCTGAGGCCAATGCCGACGCATGACTTGAACCAGTGCCGATGCCGGTCCGCCAACGCCAGCAGCACAATGGGTACATCGAGCTGTTCCCTGATCGTGAAACAGATCTCGTCGAAAGCAGGATCGCCCGGCGTGTCCAGAATCTTGAACTGCGCAAGCTGGGCTTGCCGCTCCTCCTCATTGTGGAGCGCAGGATAGCTGGGGCTGGCTTGACTCATGGATGCGCTGGACTCCCGAGCCAACCATAGGAGCCTAGCCTTAATCGAGTCTGAAGCTGCAGGTCGTCTACACGCTTGCGGCGAAGTCGAGCGGCGCTATCCTCGATAGACAAGCCATCGGCAGCAAGAAAATCGGCGCTCCACAACCAAAAGTGGAGCTCCTAAAGGATCGTTTAACCATCCTGCGCGAATGAGAAAGGACCGCCACACATGTCGCGCCTTGCGTAAGCGCGAGTGCTAGGCGGTCCCTTGGGAAAGAAGCCCCTATCGAAGCTAGATGGCTTCCTTGACTTCCTTGGCGACGCGGAATGCGACCTTCCGTGAGGCTTTGATCTTAATCGCTTCTCCGGTGGCAGGATTGCGGCCCATGCGCGCCGGCCTGTTGCGCACCTGCATGATGCCGAGCCCGTTGATGCGCACCTTGTTGCCTTTCTTCAGATTCTTGACGGTCAGATCGATGAAATCGCCGAACAGCTCAGCGAGTTTCTTCTTCGGCATCTCGTGTTTTTCAGCGAGCTCCGAGAGCATCTTGGAAAGCGGCACTGTCAACTGAGCTTTGTCAGCCATGATTTTCTCCTCGGTTTCTTCAGTTACAAATTTCGTGTCTTCACGACGCAGAATCAAAAAAAGGCAGGTAATTCGGCAGTTTTTGCGTCCGTTCTGATCGCTTGTCTAGGGGCTAGGACGCTTTTGGTGGTTGAGAAAAGCAGAAAAATGCCCAAAAACCCTAAATGTGACCGCTGTGAAGCAAAATGGCGACGCGAATATCACTTGACATAGCCACCTTGAGCCCGCGCGGGCACGGGCTTGGCAAGGCTGCCTCCGGCCTCATCGAGGTGCCTTTCACTCTCCCGGGCGAGGCCATCGATGCTGAAGTGGAGGGTGCGCGAGCCAGGCTTTTGACCCTGCGCCGATCGGCGCCCGAGCGTGTGTCGCCTCCCTGCGTCCACTTCGGCAATTGCGGTGGCTGCAGCCTGCAGCATTTCGATCTCTCCGCTTATGGCGAGTGGAAAAGGTCTCTCATCCTCAGTGCACTGAGCAAACGTGGTTTGAGCCCGCCCGTCCTGCCCCTTGTCGACGCCCATGGCAGGGGCCGCCGCCGCATCGTGCTGCACGCGCGCCCGGATCCCAGTGGCGAGCCGCGCGTCGGTTTCATGGCTGAACGAAGTCATGACCTTATCGACATTCACGATTGCCCCGTATTGGCGCCCGAACTCGCCCTCGCCATTCCCGCCGCCCGCGAGCTTGCCAAGCTCCTCACGTCCTTCAATCCCGCCCTCGATCTGCAATTTACGGCTGTGCTCGGCGGTCTCGACTGCGACATTCGCGGACTTCCGCGCAAGACGACCTTTCCCCTCGACGAGGCGGCCAGGATCTGTGCCCGCCACGGGGTTCTGCGCCTGTCCCTGCATGGCGAAACCGCGATCGCCTCCGGGTCGCCATCTATCGACTGCGGCGGGACCCATGTGCCCGTGCCGCCTGGTGCGTTTTTGCAGGCGACGGCCGCAGGCGAGGAGGCTCTTGCCGCTTTCATCCTCCGCCATGCCCATGGCGCCAAGCGCTCTGCCGATCTCTTTTGTGGTATCGGCACCTTCACGCTGCGCCTTGCCCGGCAGGCATGGGTCCAGGCCGTCGACTCCGACCGCGTCGCCTTGTCCGCCCTCGCAATGGCGGTGCGCAATGCGCGAGGACTGAAGCCTGTGACGACGCTCCGCCGCAACCTGTTCGCAGAGCCTCTCACGAAGCCCGACTTCGATACTTTTGATCTCGTTATCTTTGACCCGCCCCGACAAGGAGCGCAAGCCCAGGCGAAAGAGCTTGCCCGCTCGCGTGTGCGACGCGTTATCGCCATATCCTGCTTTCCAGCCACCTTCGCTCGTGACGCCGCAATCCTTGTCGAGGGCGGCTACACACTTGAAGAAGTCTTGCCCATCGATCAGTTCAAATGGTCAGCTCATGTTGAGCTTGCGGCCATGTTCGTCAAATCCTCCAAGCCGCGCCGATAATGGGGTAAGGACAACGAATGGATCTGAAGAAACCGGACGACAATTCGCTGCAGCTGGCCTCGCCGTCCTACCGCCTGCCGGCGCTCGATCAGGATTTCCTCTTGGGAGATTCGACCCGCGGCGTGCGCTTCATGCTGGAATATGCCAAGGCCGAAGAACTCTTGCGGCGCTGGCGCATCTGTTCGACCATCGTGGTCTTCGGCAGCGCACGTATCCCCCGCGCCGCGCCCTGGTACGAGATGGCGCGCCAGTTCGCCTTTATCGCTTCCGAGAAGGGTGGTGCCAAGGAGTTGCGTGACGGCTTTCGTCACAATGTCATCGCCACGGGCGGCGGGCCCGGTATCATGGAAGCGGCGAACCGCGGCGCCTCTGAAGCCGGTGCGCCTTCGATCGGCTTCAACATCACCATTCCGCTGGAACAGGAACCCAATGCCTTCTCCACGCCGGATCTGACTTTCCGCTTTCACTATTTCGCCATGCGCAAGATGCATCTTGCCATGCGGGCTGCGGCTCTCATTGTCTTCCCCGGCGGCTTCGGCACGTTCGACGAGCTGTTTGAAATCCTCACCTTGCGCCAGACCCGGAAAATGCCCGAAATCCCCATTGTCCTGGTCGACCGCGCTTATTGGACGAGCGTCGTGAGTTTCGAGGAGCTGATGAAGCGCGACATGATCACCGCCGACGATCTCGATCTCTTCGCCTTCGCCGAGACCGCCGAGGAGATCTGGCGCATCGCCAGCGCCACCGGCCTCAACGTACACCTCAAATGGCACAACGCCGGTCAACCCCAGCTATGACACTGCATCTTACCTTCCATGGCGCCGCGCGCACCGTCACCGGCTCCTGCTACGTGCTCGATACCGGTCATCACCGGGTCATGGTGGACTGCGGCATGTTCCAGGGCTCGAAAACCGAAAGCGCGCTGAACTACCGCGCCTTTCCTTTCGTGCCCGAACGCATCGATGCGTTCCTCTTGACTCACGCTCATATCGATCATTCAGGCCTGATCCCGAAGCTGGTGAAGCACGGCTTCCGTGGTCAGATCCATGCGACCGAGGCGACCGTCGATCTCTGCTCGATCATGCTGCCCGACTCGGGCCACATCCAGGAGATGGAGGTGCGCCAGCTCAACGAGCGCAACTTGCACCGCGGGCGGCCTCTCGTCGAGCCGATTTACGACATGGCGGACGCCAGCGCTTCCCTGAAACAGCTGAGCGTCGTCCGCTACGGCGATTGGTTCGAGCCTGTCCCCGGCATGCGCGCCCGTTACTGGAATGCGGGCCATCTTTTGGGCTCGGCGTCGATCGAGATCGAGGTTTTCGGCAATGGTTCGGAAACCCTGCGCATGCTGTTCTCGGGCGATGTCGGACCCCACTTCAAGCTCCTTGAGCCTGACCCCGAGGGCCCTTCCGGCCTCGACTACATCGTCTGCGAAGCGACTTATGGCGCGATCGACCGCCCGGAGCGTGACGATATCGACCGGCGCAAGCACCTCGCCCTCGAAATCACGGAAGCGTCCCGAAGGGGCGGGGCTCTGCTCATTCCCTCCTTCGCGGTGGAGCGCACCCAGGAGCTGGTGACCGACCTCGCCATCCTGATCGACGCGGGCGTGCTGCCCCATTTTCCGCTGTTCATCGACTCGCCCCTTGCCTTCAAGGCAACGCATATTTTCGGCAAATACGCCTCCTCGCTCGACAATGGCGACAGGCTGCTCGAGGCCTTCAAGTCGCCACACGTGCGCTCGATGGAAACGGTCGAGCAATCGAAATCTCTAAATCGCCTCTCCGGCTTCTTTGCTGTGATCGCTGCAAGCGGCATGTGCGAGGCCGGCCGCATTCGCCACCATTTGAGGAACCATCTCTGGCAGCCCAGTACCACGGTTCTGTTGGCGAGCTTCCAGGCGGCTGGCACCCTCGGCCGGCTCCTCTCCGACGGCATTCAGCGCGTCCGCATTCAGGGCGAGGAGATCGAGGTGCGAGCTGCGATCAGAAAGATCGACGAATATTCGGGACACGCCGATGGACCCGAACTCTCGGCTTGGCTCAAGGCGCGAACGCCGATCCGGCGCGGCGTGTTTCTCGTTCACGGCGAAGATCCGGGCCTCGATGGCTTGACCGAGCGCATCGCCGGCGACCTTGTCGAGCGCGATCGCATTTTCAGGCCCTCCCTGGATGAGAGCTATGATTTGATGACACCCGTCCCCTCGCTCGTTCCGGCGGTTCCAAGGCGCCTTGCGCCTCAATCCGTCGGCAGGCTCGACTGGAACAACGATTTGACCAAGCTCGTTCTTGACATCAACGATGCGGTAACCAAAGCAGCCGATGAGAAATCTCGCGCCGTGATCCTGCGCCGGCTTCGCCGCGCCCTGACGGCAAACGAGCCCGGTTAGTCGAGAAGAAACCTTGTCCCTTGGATTCTCAGATGCTGTCGGTCTTCTGTCGAGCGGCGATCCCGTTTTCTGGCAGATCGTCGGCCGCTCTCTCGAAGTGACGGTGCTCGCTGTTCTGTCCGCCGCCCTTCTCGCCTTGCCCTTGGGCGCGGCCTTGGCGCTTCACCGCTTCCCTGGCCGAGGGGCGCTTCTCGTCCTGCTCAACACGCTTATGGGCTTTCCGCCGATACTTGCGGGTCTCTTCATTTACCTGATGCTCTCCCGTTCCGGCCCTTTGGGTTTCTTGGGTCTCCTTTACACGCCCAAGGCGATGATAGCGGCCCAGGCTCTTCTCGCCTTTCCGATCATCCTCGCTCTCGCCCGCCAGACCATCGAGGATCTCTGGCTCGAATATGAAGAGCACCTGCGCGCCTGGGGCTCATCGCCCCTGCGCGCCATCCCGACGCTCCTCTGGGAAGGGCGCTATTCCTTGCTCACTGCCGTGCTCGCCGGTCTCGGGCGTGCCGCGGGCGAAGTGGGTGCCGTGCTCATTGTTGGCGGCAATATCGCGGGCTACACCCGCACCATGACCACCACCATTGCCCTTGAGACAAGCAAGGGGGATCTGCCGCTCGCCGTCGGATTGGGGCTCGTGCTCCTTTTCGTGATGCTCCTGGTCAACAGTGCCATCCTGTTTCTTTCGAGGCTTGGCACATGGATCGAGGCGCGGGCATGAAGGCCGACGTCGACCATCTCCTGCGTCTCGCCGATGTGAGTCTCATTCGCGCCGGCCGGCCCCTGATCGATGGCGTAAGCTTCGCGCTAGAGCATGGGTCAGTCGTCATGCTTCTGGGCCCCAATGGCGCCGGCAAATCCCTGCTGTTGAAAATTTGTCATGGCCTGATCGACCCTGATTGCGGCGAGCGGGCCTGGGCGCGGGCGACGCCTCATGCCTACGTGTCCCAAACATCGCTGTTCTTGCGTCGCTCCGCGCTTGCCAATGTGCTTCACACGCTTTCACTCGTCGGCTGGCCGAAATTGACCAGACGTCGCCGTGCCCTTCGCGCCCTCGTGAAATTCGGTCTGAAGGATTTCATCCACCATCCCGCCCGCCGTCTGTCGGGTGGCGAGCAGCAGAAGCTTGCCATCGCCCGCGCCTGGGCAACCAATCCCACCGTTCTCCTGCTCGATGAACCAACCGCCTCGCTTGACCCCAAGGCAACGAAGGAGGTCGAGGGCCAAATCGCAGACCTTCGGCGCGAGGGGGTGACCATCCTCATGTCGACCCATGACATTTCCCAGGCCAGGCGGCTTGCCGAGCGCATCCTGTTCCTTCATGCCGGCAGGCTTCTCGAGGACACCAGGGCCTCACTGTTCTTTAGCGGCCCGTCAACCACCGCCGCGCGGCATTTTCTCGACGGAGTTCTCCAATGATCTCGCAGACCTGCATCATCCTTTTCTCTCTCGCCGCCATCGCATCCCACAAGGTCAATGCCGACGAGCTTTTCTTCCCAACGACGGCAGTCGGCCCGAGTTGACAAGTTCCGGCCGGTGTCGTGAACTTCCTTCCCTGAGTTACGGCCGGCCCTGCGCATCCGGCGTTCCATCCTGTGCAAGGAGAAATCCCATGTTCACAAGGCTCCTCTCCGCGGTAGCCGTCATTTTGATGTCCGCGGGCCTAAGCTTCGCCGCCGACATCAAGCCCGCCATCGTCTACGATCTTGGCGGCAAGTTCGACAAATCCTTCAACGAGGGCGTCTACAACGGTGCCGAGCAGTTCAAGAAGGAGATGGGCATCGACTATCGGGATTTCGAGATTCAGAACGATAGCCAGCGCGAGCAGGCGTTGCGCAACTTCGCCAAGCGCGGCCACAGCCCCATCATCGCCGTCGGCTTCTCCCAGGCCCAGGCCGTCGAGAAGGTCGCCTCGGAATTTCCCGATATCCAATTCGCCATCATCGACATGGTCGTCGACAAGCCCAATGTCGCGTCCATCGTCTTTAAGGAGCACGAGGGAAGCTATCTGGTCGGTATCCTTGCGGCCCTGGCCTCGAAGACGGGCAAGGTCGGCTTCGTCGGCGGCATGGACATTCCGCTGATCCGCAAATTCGCCTGCGGCTATGTCGGCGGTGTGAAATCCGTCAAGCCCGACGACGAGGTCTTCCAGAACATGACCGGCACCACGGGTGCGGCGTGGAATGATCCGGTGAAGGGCGGCGAACTCGCCAAGTCGCAGTTCGATCGCGGCGCCGACGTCGTCTATCATGCGGCGGGCGGCACCGGCCTCGGCGTTCTTCAGGCAGCCGCTGATTCCGGCAAGCTTGGCATCGGCGTCGACTCCAACCAGAATCACATCCACCCGGGCCATGTCCTCACCTCCATGCTCAAGCGCGTCGACACGGCCACCTACAAGGTCTTCGAGGCTGCCAAGAACGGTGAGTTCAAGCCTGGCGTTCAGGTTCTGGGTCTCGCCGAAGGCGGCGTCGGCTGGGCGCTCGACGACAATAACAAGTCGCTGATCACCCCCGAGATGATGGATGCCGTGAAGAAGGCCGAGGAGGGCATCAAGTCGGGAGCCATTACGGTTCACGATTACATGGCGGATTCGAGCTGCCCCTACTGACGTCAAGCATGACTCACGAAAAACGCCCCGCGGCCATCGAGCTGCGGGGCATCGACAAGCACTTTGGTGCCGTTCACGCCAATAAGGACGTTTCCCTTACAATCGAGCCCGGCACCATCCACGGGCTCATCGGCGAGAATGGCGCCGGCAAATCGACCTTGATGTCGATCCTCTATGGCTTCTATCAGGCCGATCGTGGCTCGATTCTTGTCGATGGCAAGGAAGTCCAGATCCGTTCGCCCGCGCAGGCCATCGCTCTGGGGATAGGCATGGTTCATCAGCATTTCATGCTGGTGGAGAATTTCACCGTGCTTGAAAATCTGGTCCTCGGCGCCGAGGGCGGTGCCGTCCTGAACCGCTGCTTTGCCTCCGCCCGCATGAGCCTCGATACGCTGAAGCGTGAATATGGGCTGAACGTCCCCGCCAACGCACTCATTTCGGACTTGCCTGTCGGGCTCCAGCAGCGCGTCGAGATACTCAAGGCGCTCTACCGCGGCGCCGAGGTCTTGATCCTCGACGAGCCGACCGGCGTCTTGACGCCGGGTGAAGCTGGCCATCTCTTCGTCGTTCTGCGCAAGCTGAAAGAACAGGGCAAAACGATCCTTCTCATCACCCACAAGCTGCGTGAGATCATGGCGGTGACCGATGTCGTCTCGGTGATGCGCAAGGGCGCCCTCATCGACACGCTCGAGACGCACAGCACCACGCCCGCCAGACTGGCCGAACTCATGGTGGGCAGAAACGTCAATCTCAAGCTCGCCAAGGCCAAGCGCGCCGCAGGCGCTCCCCTGCTCGAGGTTCGCGATCTTTCCTTGGTCGACCCATCGGGCGTGGCCCGGCTCAAGGCTTTGAATTTCATCGTTCACGAAGGCGAAATCCTGGGTCTCGCCGGCGTCGCCGGCAACGGCCAGAGCGAGCTGCTCGAGGTCCTCTCCGGCATGAGGAGACCGACGAGCGGTGAGATTCTCCTTCGTGGCAAACCGCTCTCCGACGCCGATCTCAATCCCCGCAGCATGCGCATGAGCTCGGTCGCCCATGTGCCGGAGGACCGTCAGCGCTTGGGCCTGGTCATGTCCTTTCCAGCAAGTGAAAATGCCATCCTCGGCTATCACGACGATAAGGTCTACGCCAACGGCGTTTTGCTGGACCGCGCCGCTATCATCGCCGATGCCCGCGTGAAGATGCGGAACTTCGACGTGCGCCCGCCAGAGCCCCTCCTGCGCGCCTCACTTTTCTCGGGCGGCAACCAGCAAAAATTGATATTGGCGCGCGAGATCGAGCACGACCCGGATCTGCTCATCATCGGCCAACCCACCCGCGGCGTCGACATTGGCGCCATCGAATTCATCCATCGCCGCCTCGTCGAGCTGCGCGACCGCGGCAAGGCCATCCTCTTGATCTCCGTCGAGCTCGACGAGATACGTTCTCTCTCCGATCGCATACTGGTGATGTTCGACGGCGCCATCGCCGGAGAATGCTCCCCCGACACGCCTGAGACGGAGATTGGCCTGCTCATGGCCGGCATCTCACGTGAGAAAGCCGCATGAGTGCGCGTGCCGAATTGCCCTGGTGGGCCAATCTTCTGCTCATCCCATTTCTCAACCTCGCCGCCGCCTTCGCCATTTCCGCCCTCATCCTCGCAACCATCGGCGAAGATCCTTTTCAGGCCGCTGCCATCATCCTGCGCGGCGCCCTCTTCTCCGGCGAGGGCATCGGCTATACGCTATTTTACGCCACCAATTTCATCTTTACCGGTCTTGCCTTTGCTGTCGCCTTCCATGCCGGCCTCTTCAACATCGGCGCCGAGGGCCAGGCCTATGTCGCTGGCCTTGGCGTAGCGCTCGTGTGCTTGAGCTTCGACAGCCTGCCCTCGCCTCTCATTGTCCTCATGAGTATCGCCGCTGCCGCTCTCTTCGGTGCCGCATGGGCCCTCATCCCAGCTTATTTGCAGGCGAGACGCGGCAGCCATGTCGTCATCACGACCATAATGTTCAATTTCATTGCCGCAGCGCTCGTCGTCTATCTTCTCGTCAACCATCTCTCCCCGCCGGGCTCCATGCAGCCCGAGACCCGCACCTTCGCTGAGAACGCCAGGCTCCCCTTCCTGCACGTGGCGCTGGCCCCCCTAGGATTGGACCTGCCCTCATCGCCCCTGAACCTTTCCTTCATTTGGGCCCTGGTCTGCTGCCTCTTTTTTTACGTGCTGATCTGGCGCTCGCGGCTGGGCTTTGAGCTGCGCACGCTGGGCGCCAATCCCAACGCCGCCCTCTATTCGGGAATGCCCGTGGCCCGGCTCACCATAATAGCCATGCTCCTTTCGGGTGCTTTCGCCGGCTTCATGGCCTTGAACGAAATCATGGGGTCGCAGCACCGCATGATTCTCGACTACACCTCGGGCTATGGCTTTGTCGGCATCGCCGTTGCGCTCATGGGCCGCGCCCATCCGATCGGCATCATTTTCGCCGCCGTTCTCTTCGGCGTGCTTTATCAGGGCGGTGCCGAGCTTGCCTTCGAACGCCCGAACATCACCCGCGACATGGTTGTTCTGATCCAGGGCCTCGTCATCATGATGGCAGGCGGCCTCGAGCACATGTTCCGTCCGCAGATCGACCGGCTCTTCGCCATGCGACGGCGCAAGGCCCTCGCTGCCGTCGGCTAGTCTCATGGAACTGGTCCACGCGCTCGCCACCATGCTCGACTCGAGCATAAGGCTCTCGGTGCCGCTGCTCTTCGCCTGCCTCGCCGGCCTCTATGCCGAACGCGCTGGCGTCTTCGATATCGGCCTCGAAGGCAAGATGCTCATTGCCGCTTTCGCCGCCGGAGCCGCTGCCGCCATCTCGGACTCTCCCTGGCCTGGGCTCCTCGCGGCCATCGTCGCGTCGGTCGCCTTCGCCCTGCTTCATGGCTTTGCCACCATCACCCATCGCGGCAACCAGATCGTCTCCGGCGTCGCCATCAACATCATCGCCGCCGGCCTGACGGCCCAGCTCGGCGTCACCTGGTTCAAACGAGGCGGCCAGACCCCGCAGCTTGAGCCGGAAGCCCGCTTCCTCGAGCTTCGGCTCCCCGGCGCCGAAGCGCTCCGTTCAATTCCGCTCATCGGCGATCTTTACGCGGAGATCATCTCCGGCCACAGCGTTCTCGTATATCTCGCTTTTCTCATGGTGCCCTTGACCTGGTGGGTCCTCTATCGCACCCGCTTCGGCCTGAGACTGCGCGCCGTCGGCGAGAATCCCGCCGCCGCCGACACGGCCGGCGTTTCCGTCGAGTTCCAGCGCTACATGGCGGTCGTCTGCGGTGGCATCCTCTGCGGCCTTTCGGGAAGCTATCTGTCCATCGCCCAGAGCTCGGGCTTCATCCGCGACATGACCGCCGGCAAGGGATTCATCGCACTTGCCGCCCTCGTCTTCGCCAAATGGCGTCCCGTCCAGGCCATGGGCGCCTGCCTCCTGTTCGGCTTTCTCGATGCCCTCACCATCAGGCTTCAGGGCACGCCGCTTCCGGGCGTCGGCATCCTTCCCGTGCAATTGATGCAGGCGATCCCCTATATCCTCACCGTCGCTCTTCTTGCCGGATTCATTGGCCGCGCCGTTCCGCCAAAGGCCGGCGGCATACCCTATGTGAAGGAGCATTGACCCATGGCCGAGGACCTGATTGCCGCTGCCTTGGAGGCCAGGCAGAACGCTTATGCTCCTTATTCCAATTTCAAGGTCGG
>Ga0114129_10002931_pt1 | contig 23870 bp, 21 predicted proteins | sample RhiMetdeltSRZDD1_FD_80071 | JGI IMG/M metagenome (GOLD analysis project Ga0114129, IMG submission 80071) | Populus rhizosphere microbial communities from Tennessee, USA - Rhizosphere MetaG P. deltoides SRZDD1 (version 2) (version 2) | ecosystem: Host-associated > Plants > Roots > Rhizosphere >...
GGTTGGTGTATTTCTTGGCGATCGAGATGACGAGGCGCAGGTTGGCCTCCACCATCTCCTTCTTGGCCTGGCGCGCCTCGCGCTCGCCCTTCTGCACCATGTGCACGATCTTGCGGAACTCGGCGATCTCAACGCCGGTCTGCGCGGCGAGATCGTGCACCATCGAGCGGATCTCCTTAATGCGATCCTTCTCCCTGGCGACGAAATTCTTCCAGCCTTTTGCGGACAGTTTCGACACGCGGTTGAGCCAGCGCGGGTCGAGCTCGCCGCCCATGTACTGCTTGAGGAAGTCCTCGCGGATGACGCCGTAGCTTTCGGCAAGCCGCATCAGCCGGCCTTCGTTCGAGACGAGGCGTTTGTTGATGTCGTAAAGCTGCTCGACGAGAGAATCGATGCGCGCCTGGTTGAGCCGCAGCGACTTCACCTCGGAGATGATCTCTTCCTTCAGCTTCTTGTACTTGCGTTCCTGCGCGGGCGAGAGCGAGGAGTTCTTCAGGCGGAATTCGATGTCCTGCTCCTGCAGCCGGCGCAGACGCTTGAACGAATCCGCAATCGTGTCGAAGGTCTCGACAACCTTCGGCTTCAGCTCGGCCTCGATGGCCGCAAGCGAAAGCGAATTCTCCATGTCGTCTTCGTCGTAATCGCTCTCGGCGGCAGCCTCGCCCGGATCCTTCTCCTCGCCGTCCTCGTCGGCGCCGCCCTTGAATGGCGTCGCGGCCGGCGGCGCCGCGGGGGGCGCCGGCGTCTGCACGACCTGAAGGTGCGGCGCGCCGGGAACGGGCGTGCCGACCGCGGGCATGATGGGCTTGCCATCGGGACCGATCGCCGGCGGCTGCATCTGCTTCGCGTCGGGGCCGGCATAGGTCGCTTCAAGATCGATGATGTCGCGAAGGAAGACTTTTCCTTCGTTGAGCTCGTCGCGCCAGATGATGATGGCCTGGAAGGTGAGCGGGCTTTCACACAGGCCGGCGATCATCGCCTCGCGGCCTGCCTCGATGCGCTTGGCGATGGCGATTTCGCCCTCGCGCGAGAGCAGCTCGACCGAACCCATCTCGCGCAGATACATGCGCACGGGATCGTCGGTGCGCTCGGACGGCTCTTTCTTCTCGGTTGTCGCCAGCGATTTCGTTTTGGCCTCGACGACCTCGGAGCCGGTCTCCTCTTCGTCATCGTCGCCGTCGTCGGCCTTCTCGCCATCCTCGCTGTCGGCGTCCTCGGTCTCGACCACGTTGATGCCCATCTCGTTGAGCATCGCGTAGACGTCCTCGATCTGGTCGGAGGACACCTCGCCGGACGGCATCACCTCGTTGATCTGGTCGATGGTGACGTAGCCGCGCTTCTTCGCGGCCTTGATCATCTTCTTCACGCCGGCATCGGAGAGATCGAGAAGCGGCAGCGGGGTATCGGGAGCGCCTTCTTCCTTCTCGGGGGCTTCTTCTTTTTCTTTCGCCTGCGTCGCCTTCGTCTTGCTCGCCATTCCGCCTCTCCTGGACCGTCCTGGCCCTGTCACACCCGGCGCGTGGCCCCTCGGCTCACGGCCAAAAAGGGGCGCGCCGGCGTGGCGCAGCCCCGAATCTGGTCACCCAGTCTCTTCGGAACCCTCTAAGCTCCGATTAACCAAAGAATACCGCCGGAATCGACCTTTTATTCCAGCCCGGCCTTGGTGCGTCCCCGGCCGCCATCAGGCGGGCGGAGGACCCTATAAGCCACGAACGCCGCGACCGGAAGAGGCTCCGAAGCCCTCAATCAAGGCCTCGGTACCCTCCATTCGGGACAGGCGGGCTTTGACGTCGCGCAAGCGCAAGTAATTGGCCTCGCTCGCGTCCTGCCCCAGTGCCTGCTCGGCCTCCTTAAGCTCCTTAATTAGTGAATGCCATTGCCGATGCAAGGCGACAAGCTGGGACCAGGTCACCAAAACGTCCTCGGGCGCAGCCTCCGGCCGGGCACCCCACACCGAAGGCGTGGTGATCGCGAGAGCGATTCGCTCCATCACATTGACAAGGTTGCGTGCGGCCAGCTCGGCTCTGAGCGCCTCGGCATCGAGCACGGCGGCATGGGCCGCGATATCGATCAGGGCTCCCTTGACGCGCTCGGCATCGGCGTGGCGGAACTCGAGCGAGGCCAGCTCCTCAAGGTGGTCGTGCAGAAGCCAGGGATGGTTCAGCGCGGTCTGCAGGATCAGCGCCTCGCGTCGCGGAACCGTGGTGCGATGGCCGCGATGAACCGGGCTTGATGCCAGCTGCTGGCTGGCCACGACATAGGGCATCATGGGCATCATCCTGTCCGCGCCACGCGACGCGCCGGACCGACGCCTGTCATCCTCGCGCCGCTCGCGCCAGTCTGAGCCCCGGCGAGCGTCTCGTCGCGGCGGCTGCACAGGCGCGAAGAAATTTGTTAGCCGGCTGCCGAAATCCTGGCGGTAGTATCGTCGCACCGCGTCGTCGACGATCGACGCCGTCACGTCGTTGACGCGGGCTTCGAGCGCCGCGCGCCGCTCCGGCGTATCGAAGGTATGCCCTTCGGTCTCGCGCGCCCACAACATGTCGGCAAGCGGCCGCGCCGCGTCGATCACTTCGCTCACGGCTTCGCGTCCGCCCGAACGCACAAGATCGTCCGGATCCTGTCCCTGCGGAAGCAGGGCAAACCGCAGGCTCTTGCCGGGTTTGAGGCGCGGCATGGCAAGGTCGACCGCGCGATAGGCCGCGCGGACGCCCGCGCTGTCGCCGTCGAAACAGAGCACCGGCTCGTCCGCCATTTTCCACATGAGCCCGAGCTGGTCTTCGGTCAACGCCGTTCCGAGGGGCGCCACCGTGCCGCCGAATCCCGCTGTCACCATCGCGATCACGTCGATATAGCCTTCGACCGCGATCAGCGGCGCGCCGTCATGCGCAGCCTGGCGCGCGGCGGCGATGTTGTAGAGCGTCGCGCCCTTGTGGAAGAGCGGCGTCTCGGGCGAGTTGAGATATTTTGCCTGCGCATCCTTCTCGAGCGCGCGGCCGCCCAATGCGATCACGCGGCCGCGCAGATCGGTGATCGGAAACATGACGCGGTCGCGGAAGCGGTCGAACGGCACCGGAATGTCGTCGCCGGAAATCAGCAATCCGGCCTCGATCATGTCCTCGGTAGGAATTCCTTGCGCGCCCAGGTGCTCCTTGAGCGCGTAACGCTCGGGAGGTGCGTAGCCGAGCCTGAACTTGAGCTGCGTCGCTGCGTCGAGACCGCGGTCGGCGAGATAGCCGCGGGCCTTTGCGCCGGCACGCGAGGCCAAGGTGTCCTGAAAGAATTTGGCCGCAAGCTCCGCGATGTCGTGCAGCGTCTTGCGCCGCGCGGCGCGCGCCTCTTCCTCGCGCGAGATTTTCGGCAGCGGCATGCCGGCCATCTGCGCCAGCCGCTCCACCGCCTCCGGAAAGCTCACCCCTTCGCTTTCCATCACGAAGTCGAAGATGCTGCCGTTCTTGCCCGAGGAAAAATCAAACCAGGCCTGCTTCTGGTCGTTGACGAAAAACGACGGCGTCTTCTCCTTGTTGAATGGCGAGAGGCCCTTGAACTCGCGGCCGGCGCGCACGAGCTTGACGCGCCTGCCGACGACTTCCGAAACAGGAAGCCGGGCTTTCAGCTCGTCGAGGAACTGGGGCGAAAAGCGCATGGTTGGGGCGACTCAGCGAGTAACCGGTGATTCTTTCCCATATCCCGTATTTGGGGCGCGTCCAGGGAGATCTTGTCCCCGCTAGTCACAGGCGCTACCCCATCCCCCCGTTCGTGCCCGCGAAAGCGGGCATCCAGTCCTCTTCCACGAAATGCTGGATACCCGCTTGCGCGGGGATGATCGGGTTGTTTGCGCCAAGACAACGGAGAGTGGGCCATGCAAACAGGGACCCCTATGACCTTCGTCCTCGTGCATGGCGCCTGGCACGGAGGCTGGGCCTGGCGGCGCGTCGCCGACCGCTTGAGAACGCGCGGACATATCGTGTTCACGCCAACGCTCACCGGCCTCGGCGAGCGGGCGCATCTGCTGCATCCCGGCATCGATGCCTCGCTGCACATCGCCGACGTGCTCAACGTCATCAGGTGCGAGCGGCTCGACGATTTCGTCCTGGTCGGCCACTCTTATGGCGGTTGTGTCGTCTCGGGGGTGGCCGAGGCGATGCCGCGCGCGATCCGTTCCATTGTCTTTCTCGATGCTTTCATTCCGGACAACGGCGACAGCACGCTCGACCTGGTACAGCCGGCCGTGCAGGAGGTGATCCGCGCGGCCATCGCGCGCGGGGAAACGACGGTGCCGGTGCGCGATGCCGCGGCGTTCAAGGTCAACGAGAAGGACCGCGGCTGGGTCGACTCCCTCGCAACACCGCAGCCGATCGGCAGCATGACCGAGAAGCTCGCGCTCACGGGCGCGCGCGACCGAATTGCGAAGAAGACATACATCCGCGCGTCAGGTTATCCGAACGTGTCGTTCGAGAAGGCCTACGCGCGCGCGAAGGCCGACCCAACCTGGCGCACCTATGACGTGCCGTGCGGCCATGACGTCATGATCGATGCGCCGGACCGGCTCACGGAGATTCTGCTCGAAGTGGCGTGATTTCGTGCCCGCGAAAGCGGGCACCCAGTTTCTTGCCTAGCCTTGCTGGATCCCCGCTTACGCGGGGATGAACGGTTTCTTTCTTTCCAGGCAAGTCCATTCGCGCGCTTATTTCGTCTATCTTGATGGCAGTCGGAAAAAGGGGGCCTGAGCATGCCGTTCCTGACCGCCAATTTGTTTTTGACCACAACGCCGCTTTGGGTCGCTGCAGTCGTCCTGCTTGTTCCGACGACACTATTGGCGATGTGTGGCCCGATGATCGTTCGTCGCTATGTTCCGCTCGAGCGGTTACGCGACAACAACGAAGTGGCTGGTTTCAAATTTGCCACCGTGGGCGTGATCTACGCGGTGCTGCTCGCTTTCGCGATCCTCGTCGTCTGGGAACGCTTCAATCAGGCGGATAACGAAGTGGCCAGCGAAGCGGCGGCGGCAGCAACCGTGTTTCGCCTGACGCAAGGACTGGACCCAGACCATGGCGCGGCTGTGCGCAAAGCGACGACGAACTATTTGAAGGAGACCGTGGCAAAGGATTGGCCGGCGATGGACGCGGAGTCATCGAGCCGCGATGTGACAATTGCGTTAAGCGGAATTTACGATGCCGTTCTCAAGTTTCACCAGGCGGGCACTTTTGAGAGCCTGATCGTCGCCGAAATCCTGCGCAACGTCGATCGCATCAGCCAGATGCGGCGCCAACGCCTGGTAGCGGCAAGCGGCATTGTGCCGGGAATCATCTGGGCCGTGTTGTTCACTGGCGCCTTCGTTACCATTGGCTTCACGTTCTTTTTCGGCAACGCCAACCTGCGAGCCCAGATGGTCATGTCGGGCGCACTGGCGCTCCTGATCTTCGGCGGGCTTCTGACCGTTGTCGCCATCGATCATCCGTTTGCAGGCACCGTGAAGGTCGGCCCGGAAGCCTTGACCGCGGTGGTCGAGGACTTCGGCGACAAGGCGCGTTGACGCGGCTGACGCCTCAGTGAAGCCGTTCATCCTCGCGAAAGCAGGGACCCAGAAGAGGCTGGATCCCGGCGTGCGCGGGGATGAACGGAAGGGCGGGATATCTCATCCGTTCGTCCCCGCGACCCAGCCTTCGCTCGCTTCGCGAGCTTCGGCGGGTTTCGGTCCGCCGAAGCACGGAGTGCGAAGGCGGAAAGCGGGGACCCAGTTTTAAAATTGAATTCCCGCTTCCGCGGGAATGAACGGGGCTGGGACTGTTTGCTGGCGCGATCAGCTACTGCGGCTGCATCCCGGAAGCTTTCACCACATCCTGCGCAGCCGCGCGATCGGCCTCGATCTGGGCGGCGAACTGCTCCGGCGTGTTGATCGCCGGCACCTGGCCACGGCTGATCACATATTTCTCGACAAAATCCTTGTCGGCGAACACGCGCGTCACTTCGGCCGCAATCTTATCGATGACCGCTTTCGATGTGCCCGGCGGCGCGAACAATCCGTATCAGGTCTGCGATGGCACGCCCTTGTAGCCAAGATCCTCCAGCGTCGGCACGTTCGGCAGCAGCGGCCTGTGGATGTTGTTGACCAGCGCCAGCGCCGTCATCTTGCCCGCGCTGATCTGCGACATGACGTTGCCAAGGTCGAGCAGGCCGATCGGCGTCGACCCGCCGAGAATCGCATTGATCGCCTCGCCGCCGCCTTTGAACGGCACGCGCACCCAGTCGGCGCCTTTCTCTTGCTTAAGGCTGTCCATGTAGACAACGCATGGGGTCGAGGCCGTGAGATAGGATAGCGTGCCGGGCTTCTGCTTCGACGCAGCCATGAGCTCGTCCACCGTCTTTGCCTTGAGATCGGAATTAATCACCAGCACCTGGATCAGGTGAAACAGATTGATGATCGGCGCGAGCTTGTCGGGATCGAACGACAGGTTTCTGAACAGGTACTGATTATAGATCATCGGATCGGCATTGATGATGCAGATCGTGTACTCGTCCGGCTGCGCATCCTGGCAGGCGCGTGATGCGATGTTGCCAGATCCGCCAGGCCGGTTCTCGATGATCAGCGGCTGGCCGAGGCGCTTGTGCAATTCATCGCCCAGGACGCGCATGAAAATGTCGCTGATGCCGCCGGCGCTCGGGGTGGTGAGGACGTGGATGGGGCGGTTCGGATAGTCATCGGCAAAAGCTGCGTTCGCAAATAGCGAAGCCCCAGCAATTGCGGCCAGAAATATTCTCATTTGCCCTCCGCAAGTCTCGATCCGGCATCCTGAGCTGCGAGCGAAGCTAGCCTCGAAGGGTGACGGAAGAGTCGGCTGCGAAGCTCTTATTGCAGCCTCGCCTTCACCAGTCCGCTCGCCTTGGCCATGTCCATCTGCCCGGCATATTTGCCGCGCAGAACGCCGATGACCTTGCCCATGTCCTTCATGCCGGCAGCGCCGGTTTCCTTCACTGCCGCCTCGATCGCCGCCTTCATTTCGTCATCGGACATCTGCTTGGGCAGATAGCTGGAGATGATGGAGATTTCCTCCTGCTCCTGCTTCACCAGGTCGGCGCGGCCGCCTTTCTGGTAAAGCTCGACCGATTCCTGTCGCTGCTTGATCATCTTCTGCAGCAGGCTCAGCACCTCGGCGTCCCCGAGCGGCGGCTTGCCGGCACCACGCGCCTCGATATCGGCATTCTTGAGCGCGGAATTGACCAAGCGCAGGGTCGATACCGCCCGCTCGTTCTTGGCCTTCATCGCCTCGGTCAGAGCCTTATTGATGTCGTCACGTAGCACGGGAAGCCCTTTCGTTGCATTTCAAGTGTTTGGGGGCGGCACCCGGCGGCCCCTTGCCTCTCACACCATAATACGCAAGTAAGAGGCCATGACCCAACCGAAAGCCGCCCCCGCCGGCGCAACTTGGGCCGAGCCCAAGCCGACCGCGCTTTTGGTGCTGGCCGACGGAACCGTCCTCGAAGGTTTCGGACTGGGCGCGACCGGACATGCGGTCGGCGAAGTCTGCTTCAACACCGCAATGACGGGCTACGAGGAAATCCTCACCGACCCGTCCTATGCCGGGCAGATCATCACCTTCACCTTCCCGCATGTAGGCAACGTCGGCACCAACGAAGAGGACATCGAAAGCGTGAACATGGCGTCGCGGCCCGGGGCGTGCGGCGTCATATTGCATGGCGCGATCACCGCGCCGTCGAATTATCGCGCGACGAAACATCTCAACGACTGGCTGAAGGCGCGCGGCATCATCGGGCTCGCCGACATCGACACGCGCGCGCTCACCTCGCTCATCCGCGTCAACGGCATGCCCAACGCCGTGATCGCGCATGACCCCAAGGGCAAGTTCGATCTTGCCGCCTTGAAGAAAGAAGCGAAGGCGTGGCCCGGCCTGGTCGGCATGGATCTCGTGCCAATGGTGACGAGCGGCCAGCGCTTCACCTGGGACGAAGGGCCGTGGGCCTGGGACAAGGGTTATTCGCGGCAGACCAATCCGGAATTCCACGTGGTCGCGGTCGACTACGGCATCAAGCGCAACATCCTGCGGCTGCTCGCGGGCTCCGGCTGCAAGGTGACCGTGGTGCCGGCGAAAACGTCGGCCGAGGACATTCTGGCGCTCAAGCCGGATGGTGTATTCCTGTCGAACGGGCCGGGCGATCCTGCGGCGACCGGCGAATATGCGGTGCCCGTCATCAAGAAACTGATCGATACCGGCACGCCGACCTTCGGCATCTGCCTCGGGCATCAGATGCTCGGCATCGCGGTCGGCGGTAAGACGATGAAAATGCACCAGGGCCATCACGGCGCCAACCATCCGGTGAAGGATCTCACCACCGACAAGGTCGAGATCACCTCGATGAATCACGGCTTCGCGGTCGACAAGGACACGCTGCCGAAGAATGTCGAGCAGACGCACGTGTCGTTGTTCGATGGCTCCAATTGCGGCCTCGCGCTCAAGGACAAGCCGGTGTTCTCGGTGCAGTACCATCCCGAAGCATCGCCGGGCCCGCGCGACAGTCACTATCTTTTCACGCACTTTGTCGAAATGATGCGGCAGGCGAAGCGAAAGATTGCGTAGGGTCGAACCGGCGTAATCACCCGTTCGTCCCCGCGGAAGCGGGGACCCAGAAACAGGCTGGATTCCCGCCTTCGCGGGAATGAACCGGGTTAGGGCGAACCGCCCCCGCCAAAGTTAGTTGTAAAAGCATGGCCATCTCCAAGCCGCTTACTTTCATGTTCAAGGATGACGGCAAGGTGCCGAACAATCCGGCGCTGGTGGTGCTGGTCTACAAGGGCGCAGTCGATGTCGACAACAAGCGCGATTCGGCCAGCGCGATTGAAAAACTGTTCACCGCCAATAGCTGGGGCCGCGACCAGTGGCGCGACGGCATCTATCCGTTCGTGCACTATCACTCGATGATCCACGAAGCGCTCGGCATCGCGCGCGGCCACGCGCGGGTGCAGCTCGGCGGGCATGGCGGCGAGGTATTCGAGCTTGCCGCCGGCGATGTTGTCGTGCTTCCGGCGGGCACGGGACACCAGCGGCTTTCAGGCAGCGACGATTTTCTCGTAATCGGCGCCTATCCGCCCGAAGGCACCTACAACCTCTGCCGCGGCGATAATCCGGCCGAGCGCGACAAAGCCCTCATGACGATTCCCAAAGTGCCGCTGCCTGAAAGCGATCCTGTCGCGGGCAACGACGGTCCGCTGCCGAAGCTGTGGCAGCGCTAACGCGTTTTCTCAAAAGTCCGTTCATTTCCAAGAAGGAGGGAATCCAGCTGTTTGAGCTCCGGGTCCCCGCTTGAGCGGGGACGAATGGACAAAACCCGACGTCCCAATGAAATTGCCTTCACAGATCAGGCGCAAATCGCCTAGCGCCAAACGTATTTGTTTGCGACATAAGGCTGATGGACTGGATCGATTTCTACGACTTCAAGCACTCCGTCATCTACGTGAACGCGCGTCACCGCGAGGTGCATTACCGCACGATCGCCGAAGACATCCGAAAGTACATCCCCTCACCGACCGCTCACGTACTCGATTACGGCAGCGGCGAAGCGAGGTCAGCCGATCTCGTCGCCGCCGCGTGCGGCCAACTGGTGCTGGCGGAAGCGGCACCGAACGTCCGCGCCGCATTGACCATGCGCTATGCCGGGCATCCGAAGATCGCCGTCACCACATCGGAGCAGGCGTCTGCGTTGCCGAAAGCCTCGTTCGATCTCATTGTGATGCATTCGGTCGCCCAGTACCTGAGCGAATCCGAGCTGGAGCGCCTGCTCGCAATGTTTCGCGCGCTGCTGAAACCGGACGGGCTGCTGGTGCTCGGCGACATCGTGCCTCCGCACTTCTCTGCGCCGTCGGCGGCGCTTGCCCTGTTGCGCTTTGGCGCCGCCAATGGATTCTTCTGGGCGGCGGCATCGGGGCTGGTGCGAATTTTCGTGTCGGACTACCTGCGGCTGCGGAAAACCGTCGGACTATCCCACTACACCGAGGGCGCGATCATGGAGAAGCTCAGGCGGGCAGGCTTCACCGCCGAGCGCGCGACGGAGAACATCGGGCACAACCAGCGCCGCATCACGTTTCTTTGTCGCGTCGAAAGCAGATGATTTGATGTGGTCATGCCCGGTCTTGTCCCCGCCATGACCATGTTTAGGTCCGAGATTAGCCGCCCCAGCCGCGCTTTTCGGTCCACGACATATGCAGTAACCGCCCTTCCCTGCCCGTCGATTCTGGTCTAAGCACCCTGCGCGCGGGGCTTGTCTCCCGCCGGGTGGCGACAGGACGCGCGGTCAACGCGCCCTTTTTTTGTGCCTGGCTTCTTCTCCCTCTCCCCTCCAGGAGAGGGTCGGCATGAGAGGCCGCCGGGTAGAGGGACATCTTGCGTAGCATGCCCAAACGGACCGACATCAACTCGATCCTGATCATCGGCGCCGGGCCGATCGTGATCGGCCAGGCCTGCGAGTTCGACTATTCCGGCACGCAGGCTTGCAAGGCGCTGAAGGAAGAGGGCTACAGGATCGTCCTCGTGAATTCGAATCCGGCGACGATCATGACCGATCCGGATCTCGCCGATGCCACGTACGTCGAGCCGATCACGCCGGAAATCGTCGCCAAGATCATCGAACGCGAACGGCCCGATGCGCTGCTCCCTACCATGGGCGGGCAAACCGCACTCAATTGCGCGCTGTCGCTGCGCAAGATGGGCGTGCTGGACAAATTCAATGTCAAGATGATCGGCGCAACGGCCGACGCCATCGACAAGGCCGAAGACCGCGAGCTATTCCGCGAGGCCATGAAGCGGATCGGGCTGCCGACTCCCCGCTCGCACCAGATCAAAACATTGCCGCGAGCGCTCCAGGCTCTCGACGACATCGGCCTGCCCGCGATCATCCGTCCCTCCTTCACGCTCGGCGGCACCGGCGGCGGCATTGCCTACAACAAGGCCGAGTTCATCGAGATCGTCGAGCGTGGGATCGATGCGTCCCCCACCAACGAGGTGCTGATCGAGGAGTCTGTGCTGGGCTGGAAAGAGTTCGAGATGGAGGTGGTGCGCGACAGGAAAGACAATTGCATCATCATCTGCTCGATCGAGAACGTCGACCCCATGGGCGTGCACACGGGCGACTCGATCACGATTGCGCCGGCGCTGACGCTCACCGACAAGGAATACCAGATCCTGCGCGATGCCTCGATCGCGGTGCTGCGCGAGATCGGTGTCGAAACCGGCGGATCAAACGTGCAGTTCGCCATCAACCCCGCCGATGGACGGCTGGTGGTGATCGAGATGAATCCGCGCGTGTCGCGCTCGTCCGCGCTTGCATCCAAGGCGACCGGTTTCCCCATCGCCAAGGTCGCCGCAAAGCTCGCCGTCGGCTACACGCTCGACGAGATCGCCAACGACATCACCGGCGGCGCGACCCCGGCATCGTTTGAGCCAACGATCGACTACGTCGTCACCAAGATCCCGCGGTTCGCCTTCGAGAAATTTCCCGGGGCCTCGCCGGTCCTCACCACCTCGATGAAGTCGGTGGGCGAAGCGATGGCAATCGGCCGTACCTTCCAGGAGAGCCTGCAAAAAGCGCTGCGCTCGCTGGAAACAGGTCTCACCGGCCTCGATGAGGTAACGATCGAAGGCTTCGACGCTGCCAAGGGCATCGACGACACCGACAATAAAGCCGCAATCCGCGCAGCGCTCGGAACGCCCACGCCGGACCGGATACTCAAGGTCGCGCAAGCCATGCGCCTCGGCGCAACGGATGAACTGATACACAATGCCTGCCGTATCGACCCTTGGTTTCTGGCCGAAATCCGCGGGCTGATCGAGGCCGAATCCGAAATCGTCGCGAAGGGTCTTCCCACCACCGCCGGTCCCTTGCGCCGGCTCAAGGCCATGGGATTTTCGGACCGACGGCTTGCCAAGCTGACCAACACCGACGCGGAGGCCGTGAGAGCGAGGCGCCACAAGCTCAATGTACGCCCGGTATTCAAGCGCATCGACACCTGCGCCGCCGAGTTCGCTTCGCCCACGGCATACATGTATTCGACCTACGAGGCGCCATTTGCCGGAACGCCCTCGAATGAGGCCGCGCCTTCGGACAAGAAAAAAGTTGTCATTCTCGGCGGCGGGCCCAACCGCATCGGCCAGGGCATCGAATTCGACTACTGCTGCTGCCACGCCAGCTTCGCGCTGAAGGAAGCCGGCTACGAGACCATCATGATCAACTGCAATCCGGAAACCGTGTCGACCGACTACGACACGTCCGACCGGCTCTATTTCGAGCCGCTCACGCCGGAAGACGTGCTGGAAATTATCGACATCGAGCGATCGAACGGCACGCTGCACGGCGTGATCGTGCAATTCGGCGGCCAGACGCCGCTCAAGCTCGCCGAACCGCTGGAAAAAGCCAAGGTGCCCATCCTCGGCACCTCGTTCGATGCGATCGATCTTGCCGAGGACCGCGATCGCTTCAAGAAGTTGCTCGACAAACTCAAGCTGCGACAGCCGGAGAATGGCATTGCGACCTCGCCGAACGCCGCCCGTGCGATCGCGGAAGAGATCGGATATCCAATCGTCATCCGCCCGTCATACGTGCTGGGCGGCCGTGCCATGGAAATCGTGCGTGATGGCGCGCAGCTCGATCGCTACGTCGCGCGCCTTGCGGATGATCTCGACCGGCCGACCGAGCTCGTGGTGTCCCGAAAGAGTCCGCTGCTCATCGACAGCTACCTTTCCGATGCCACCGAGGTCGATGTCGATTGTCTCGCCGATGGCAAGGATACCTTCATCGCCGGCATCATGGAGCACATCGAGGAGGCCGGCATTCATTCCGGCGACTCCGCCTGCGCCCTTCCGCCCCATTCGCTGGAGGAGACGACCATCGCCGAACTCGAACGCCAGACCCGCGCATTGGCGCTCGCGCTCAACGTCGGCGGACTGATGAACGTGCAATACGCCATCAAGGATGGCGAGATCTACGTGCTCGAAGTGAATCCACGCGCCTCGCGGACCGTGCCGTTCGTTGCCAAGGTCATCGGCCTTCCGATCGCAAAGATCGCGGCCCGGATCATGGCCGGCGAAAAGTTGAAGGACTTTGATCTGAAATCCACCCGTCCGCAGCATCGAGCCGTGAAGGAAGCCGTCTTTCCGTTCGCGCGTTTCCCCGGGGTCGATACCGTGCTGGGGCCCGAGATGAAATCCACCGGCGAGGTCATGGGGATCGACGGGTCGTTCGAAATCGCCTTCGCAAAAAGCCAGATCGGTGGCGGCACCAGCCTGCCGCGGAGCGGAACCGTTTTCGTCTCGGTGAAGGATGCCGACAAGGCGCGTATTCTGCCGGCCGTGAAGCTCCTGGCCTCCCTCGGTTTCAAGACCATCGCAACGTCGGGAACCCAACGCTACCTGGCGGAACAGGGGGTCGAGGCAGCCAAGGTCAACAAGGTACTGGAAGGCCGGCCCCATATCGTGGATGCCATCAAAAACGGCGGTGTTCAGCTGGTTTTCAATACCACCGAGGGGGCCGCGGCGCTCGCCGACAGCCGTTCGCTGCGCCACGCCGCCCTCTTGCATAAAGTGCCGTACTACACCACTCTTTCAGGGGCCGTCGCCGCGGCGCAGGGCATCAAGGCCTACCTGGCGGGCGACCTCGAGGTACGCACGCTGCAAAGCTACTTCGGCGGCCCGGGGGTGAAGGCTTTTTGGCCGATAAGACCCGGGTGACGGCACGAGTGACGCCGGAAAGCTCTTGGTCGCGGCATCAGGTAAGGCTGGCCGCGACGGGGCTTTTTTGACCGGACCTCGTTGACATGACTCCGGTATCGCGGGTGACCGTGGCCGGAGTCGTATTGCGAGTCGATTTGACGGGATTCGAAGTGAAGGGGCTTGGCGGCGCTGAAGGTCGTTCAGGTTATTTCGGGCGCCGGCCAAGAGGAGATGTGACGATGGAAAAAATACCAATGACCGCCGAGGGCTATGCCACGCTCGAGTCCGAGCTCAAGCATTGCCAGAAGGTCGAGAGGCCCCGCATCATTCAACAGATCACCGACGCTCGCACGCACGGCGATCTGTCGGAGAATGCCGAGTACCACGCCGCCAAGGAGGCGCAGTCGATCAACGAAGGCCGCATCGCCGAGCTTGAGGACAAGCTCGCGCGCGCCGACATCATCGACGTTTCGAAATTGTCGGGAGACACCATCACCTTCGGCGCGACGGTCACACTCATCGACGAGGACACCGACGAGAAAAAGGTGTGGCAGATCGTCGGTGAGCCAGAGGCTGACGCGAAGAAAGGCAAGATCTCCATCACCTCGCCGCTCGCGAAAGCGCTGATTGGCAAGACCAAGGGCACCTCGGTCGAGGTCAACACGCCCGGCGGCGCCAAGGCCTATGCCGTGAAGAAGATCGAGTGGCGATAGCAAAGCGCATTCGCACCACGCTTTAGAGATGTCATGGCCGGCCTTGCCCCGGCCATCTCGTTGAGGTGAGCGCGCATCTGGAATGATCTCGTCATTATTATTTCAGCCACGCGGCGAGCGGGACGGATGGACGGACGGGGCAAGCGAGCTTTCCGGTATATGAATCCGATAGTCGGCCGTCGTAAGTGCATTCAGCGCCATCAACCAAGAGCGTCGCACGCATTCGAGCCGGGGACTCCGATACGCGAAACCGGATCTCGCCTTTCTTTTCTTCCGGGCCATCCACGGAGCAAATGCCGACATGCGTCATCGTCAACGGTCCGACGGTACGCCGTGTCTTTCACTCCGGCTCGATCCTGGCGTCGGCGGCGATCTGCTTCCACTTCTGCGTTTCGGCAGCCTGGAATTTTCTCAGCTCATCCGGGGTGCTCGCCTCGGGCTCGATGCCGGCCGCGAGCAGCTTTTCGGATACGTCCTTGTCGGCGAGCGCCTCGCGGAACGCCGCATTGAGCCTGTCGACAACAGGCTTGGGTGTCTTTGCCGGTGCATAGGCCGCGAACCAGGCGGTGAGCTCATAGCCTTTCAGCGCGGATTCATCGATGGTCGGCAGGTCGGGCGCGAGCGGCGAGCGCTTCCTTCCGGAGACCGCAAAGCCTTTGAGCTTGCCGGCGCGCACCGGCGGCAGCGCGGTCGAGACATCGCCGAAGAAGATTGAAATCTGCCCGCCAAGCAAATCGGTGACGGCCTGCGGGTTGCTCTTGTACGGCACGTACAGCATGTCGATGCCGGCCATCGTTTTCAGAAGCTCGCCCGACATGCGAGACGACGTCGAGCCGGCGCCGAACGTCAGCTTGCCCGGATTGCCCTTGGCGTAGGCGATCAGCTCCTTGACATCATTGGCCGGCACCGATGGATGCACCACCAGGGCAAGCGTGATGGTGCCAAGCTTGGTGATCGGCTCGAAGTCATTCACCGCGTCATAGGGCACTTTCTTGAGAAGGCTCTGGTTCGAGGCATGCGTGGTGTTCGAGGTAACGAAGACGGTGTAGCCATCAGGCGCCGAGCGCACCACGTTTTGCGATGCCGGAATGCCGTTCCCGCCCGCTATGTTTTCGACAAAAACGCTGCGACTAAGAGTCGTCGACATGCGATTGGCAAGCAATCGCGCCAGCGTGTCGGTCGCGCTGCCGGCTGTGAAGGGCACCACAAAGCGAATGTTCTGCGATGGATAGGCGTCCTGCGCCTGCGCGCCGACGGCAGCCAGCAGCCCTATGCAGGCCAAAACACTCGTGATCAGCTTTTTCATGATGACCTCCCTGGACCCATCGTTTCCGTTTCCCGCGCGCGGCGCGGCACGTCGGCAGCGATCAAGACCGGCATATCAAGCACCAGAAACGACAGCGACTTGCCATGGCCATCGAGCCCGATGCTGGCATTGACACCTCCCTCGAGCACGTCGTCGAGAACAAAGTTGAATGCAGCGAGCTTGGGCAGGTCGTAACGCACGACGCGGGAGGGCTTGCGTGCCGCGAAAACCTGAGCCACGCGCTCGGCCGTCACTTGCGCAGCCACTGCGGGGTAGTCGGCCGGATTGCGGCACACGAGTGCAAGATTGAGCCGGTTGCCTTTATCACCGGTGCGCGCATTGGCGATTTCATGCAAGCGAACAGTGCGCATCATACTGCCACTCCGACCATGGTTACGCGCGGCTGCGCGTAACTGCGCTCGATAAGGCAGGATGCGCTGGCAACACGCGGCGTGATGCGCCGGCGCACCCCTGCCCCGCCAGCCGGCCCGGCACAATAAAGCGCCTCGACCTCATCGAGCAGCATTTCGATTTGCTCGGCATCGGTTGATTGAGCAGCGAAGCGCAGGCGCACGTCGTTCGCCTGCGCTTGACGAAAGTCAGCCGGGCTCCGTCCCGCACCCAACACGCTCACGACGCCGATCGCGTCGATGCGCACCTCCAGCCGTGGAACGCGCTTGCGCAAGCGCTCGCGAACGACATCTGCGGCGAGCTGTGCGCGAGCTGGTGCATTGGGGCCGGCATAGGAAATCTCGGCTTCCCCGAGCAACCCGCTGTCAAAGCAGACGGTGGCTTTCAACGTCTCCGGCGCCGGCTTGCCGCGCGCGCCGCAGACGCGCACGCGATCCTTATCGATTTCAGCGATTTCGACGTCGGTCAGGTCGAGGATAACGTCGGGCGCGAGGTAGGCGGAGGGATCATGGATCTCGTAGAGCAACTGCTCAACGACCGTCAGGCGATCCACCACGCCGCCGGTGCCGGTCGGCTTGGTGATGACGATCTCGCCGTCCTGGTCGATCTCGGCGATCGGATAACCGACATCCGCGAGATCGGGTACGTCCTTGTAGCCGGGATCGGCGAAATAGCCGCCGGTGACCTGCGCGCCGCATTCGAGCAAATGGCCGGCAAGGGTCCCGGCGGCGAGCCGATTCCAGTCGTCGGCGCGCCATCGGAAGGCATGCAGCAAAGGGCCAAGCGCGAGCGCGGAATCGGCGACGCGGCCGGTTACGACGATGTCGGCGTCCTGATCGAGCGCCTGCACGATTGGCTGGGCGCCAAGATAAATATTCGCGGAAATGATCTTGCGCCTTTGCGCAAGGCTGGTGCCGCCGATTTCGCGGGCGGCGAGATCGGCCGCCGAAAGCCTGGTTACTATGTCGTCGCCTTCGACGATGGCAATGCGCGGCACGCGCAAGCCAATGGATCGCGCCATCTCCGCTATGCGGCGCGCCGCCGCCGGCGGATTGGCTCCGCCGAAGTTGCCGACAATCCTGATGCCCGATGAAAGACATCGCGCGAGAACCGGCGGCAACAGTCGCTCGAGCGCGGGACTGTAGCCGCGCTGAGGATGTTGCCGACGCTCGAGCTGGCACAGCGCGAGCGTACGCTCTGCCAGTGTCTCGAACATTAGAAAGCGCGGACCGGATTGCGCGGCAAGTGCATCCACCAAAGGAGCTCCTGCATCGCTTCGGTCGCCGGCAAAGCCCGCCGCCGCGCCGATGAACACCTTCGTCATGACGCGATGCTAACGGGAGCGATTTATCATGTAAAACGGCGGACAGGCCGTCTTGGCGAACGCTACTCTTCCATCGGCACCATGGCCGCATCCTTGGAATTGCGCAGCGTGAGCGACGTCTTCACGTTGCGCACGTTCCGCGTGGCCGTGAGTTTTTCGACAAAGGCCTGAAAAGTTTTGAGGTCGGGCGCGACGCACTTGAGCGCAAAATCAATTTCCCCCGACAGCATCCAGCATTCCCGCACCAGAGGCTGCGCGCGCACGAACTCCTCGAACGCGACGAGGTCGCCCTCCGCCTGGCTCGCGAGATGCACCATTGCGAACACCGTGACCTCGTAGCCGAGCTTCTTCTCGTCGAGCAGGGCCCGGTATCCTTTGATGTATCCGGCTTCCTCGAGCGCGCGCACGCGGCGCAGGCATGGCGGCGCAGAAATGCCGACCCGGCTGGCCAGCTCCACATTGGTGATGCGGCCGTCTGCCTGCAGCTCTCTGAGAATCTTTCGATCGATCGCGTCGAGTCGGGCCGGCACCGGACTTACCTTTGGCATGCGGGCAGCGAGAACATTCATACCGCGAAATATTATTTCGCGAAACAATATTGCGCGCGAAGGTTGCATATCTTGCATAGCTCGAGCGGAAGCCATACATGGTGCAGGGCAAAAGAGCCGGCGCGTCCGGCCGCCCTTCGGCGACAAACGCCCCGATGCGCCGATCCAGGGGGCGTACAACATGTCAAAGATCACCCACGCGAAAATCGTGATTGTCGGCTCGGGTCCGGCCGGGTACACCGCCGCGATCTATGCCGCGCGCGCCATGCTGGAACCGATCCTGATTCAAGGCGTCCAGCCCGGCGGCCAGATGACAATCACCACGGACGTGGAGAACTATCCGGGCTTTGCGGATGTCATCCAGGGCCCGTGGTTGATGGAGCAGATGCAGTCGCAGGCCGAACACGTCGGCACCCGCATCGTCACCGATCACGTCAACAAGGTCGAGCTGGCGCAACGGCCGTTCAGGCTCGTCTGCGACTCCGGCGATATCTATCTCACCGACGCCTTGATCATCGCCACCGGCGCGCAAGCGCGCTGGCTCGATCTGCCGTCCGAGCAGAAGTTCAAGGGTTACGGCGTCTCCGCCTGTGCCACCTGCGATGGCTTCTTCTATCGCAACAAGGAGGTCATCGTGGTCGGCGGCGGCAATACCGCGGTCGAAGAGGCGCTGTTCCTGACCAATTTTGCCTCGAAGGTCACGATCGTGCATCGGCGCGACGCTTTCCGAGCCGAGAAAATTCTGCAGGACCGTCTGTTCAAAAATCCCAAGATCGAAGTGATCTGGGACACCGTGCTTGAGGACGTCATCGGCACCGACAACCCGCTGAAAGTCAGCGGCGTTCGACTCAAAAACGTCAAGACAGGCGCCCTCACCGAGCGCCGCGTGGATGGGGTCTTTATTGCGATCGGACATCAGCCGGCGTCAGAGCTGTTTGCGGGGCAGGTAAAAATGAAGCCGTCCGGCTACATCATCACCAGCGGCAATTCGACAGCGACCTCGGTGCCCGGCGTTTTCGCCGCGGGCGACGTCACCGACGATATTTACCGGCAGGCCGTCACGGCGGCAGGCCAAGGCTGCATGGCCGCCCTTGAAGCGGAGAAATTCCTGGCCGCGCACGAACATCAGCGGGCGGCGGCCGAATAGACCAATGGCGACACCAAATTCCACGATGGACTGGGACAAGCTGAAGGTGTTTCACGCCGCAGCCGAAGCCGGCTCATTCACGCACGCAGGCGAGCGCCTCGGACTGTCGCAGTCTGCCGTGTCGCGGCAGGTATCGGCTTTGGAAACAGAGCTCGCGGTATCGCTGTTTCATCGCCATGCGCGCGGGCTGATTCTCACCGAGCAGGGCGAATTGCTCTACCGTACCGCGCATGAAGTCTTCATGAAGCTCGAAGCGGCGCGCACCAAGCTCACCGACAGCCGGGAGCGGCCGAATGGCGAGCTGAAGGTACAGACCACGCCCGGCATCGGGGTGCATTGGCTTACGCCGCGGCTCGATGAATTTCTGGATCTCTATCCGGACATCCACATCACGCTGATCACCTCGGAGGAGGAGCTGGACCTCGCGATGCGCGAAGCCGATGTCGCCATCCGGCTGAGGCAACCGACGCAGCCCGACCTGATCCAGCGCAAGCTGTTCTCGGTTCATTTCCATGCCTACGCGTCGCCTGACTATCTGAAGCGATTCGGCACCCCGCGGGCGCACGAAGAACTCGACAAGCATCGCATTGTACTTCTGGGCGGCGGCATGGTGCCCGCACACTTGCAGAACCGACGCTGGCTGCTTGAGATCGGCCGCGATGGAAAAGATCCCCGCACGCCGCATCTCACCGTCAACAACGTGCTTGGCGTCTTGCGCGCATGCCAACGCGGGCTCGGCATCGCCGTGCTGCCCGACTACCTGGTCGAGGAAAACGGCGGCCTGGTGCAGCTGTTCGGCGATGCCGACACGCTCGCGCTCGATGCCTATTTTGTCTATCCAGAAGAACTCAAGTCGGTCGCCCGCATTCAGGTGTTCCGCGACTTCCTGGTTGCGAATGCACAGCGCTGGCACTTCTGACCGGTTGCCACAATTCCATAATCAAAGTCGTCGCTTTGGCTGCGAAAGAACGGTGGAATTGTGGGATTCCCAACGACTTGCGATTGCGCATGGCTGACATGCGACGATTGGCGTTGTCGCACTGCCGCATGGTTCGCATACTTGGGGCTCGCTGTTGCGCCGGGTATATCCTCCCAGAATCACCGGCCTGCAGCATGTTCCCCTCTGGAAGATATTGCCGGCCCCACGTCGGCAATTACTGAAACCGGGCCCCGATTGGGGCCCGGTTTTTTTCATGCCGTGATTCACGATCACTGGAATCGGGCAATGTAACTAAGCGAGATCGGCAATCTGCTTGTCGTTGACAGGCGCGAGCACGGAAGCCATCACGCCGTCATAGCCGTGCCGGATGTTGTCCCGATATTCGCGCATCGTCTTGGCGAGGAAGTCCTCGCGTTGATTTGCGATGTGCGGGCCGCTTTCGCGGCCGGTCAGATCGAGGTTGTGACAACTATTGCACCGATGCTCGCTGATAAGCGCGCGGCCAGACATCATCCGCGCCGGGTCGGACGTATCATGTAGCCGCGGCGGTGGAGGAAGCCTGGAAAGAAAGTCGGAGAACTTGCGCAAGTCGTCGTCCGTGAATCCTTTTGTCATTGCGGACATAATCTCGACCATGCGGTCGCCCTTCCTGTACGTGGTAGCGCGCTGGTTTTCGCGAAACAAATAAAGCTGAATCAGCAAATAAGGCGCCGGTTGTCCACCCAGCGACGGCACGACCGGCTGCTCGGAATAGCCCTTCTCGCCGTGGCAGTCGAGGCAGGGCGCGATTCGCTCCGCGAACGTTTCGGCGAACAGCGTGCGCTCCCCTTGGCCACGAGTTTCCACCTTTCAAATTTTTTTTGCAATCGGTGACTGCAATGCTGCAGATCACAAACGTCTGTATTCGTAGTTGGCATCAGCGCGCTGCGCCGCCAACTCCGCGACGATGGCGTGCTCCGGTGACAGGTGGCAAACCGGATCAGTGGCGCGCGCATCGCCCGTAAGCATGAAAGCCTGGCAGCGGCATCCGCCGAAATCCTGCTCGCGCCGGGGACAGGATTTGCAGGGCTCCCCCATCCAGTCCGTGCCGCGGAATGCCAGGAACGCCGGCGAGGCGCCCCAGATGTCGGCGAGTGAATGCTCGCGCACATTCCAGAATTCAAGGCCGGGAATGACTTCAGCGGCGTGACACGGAAGCACTCGGCCCGCCGGCGTAATGTTGAGCGAGCGGCGGCCCCAGCCGCCGACGCACGGCTTGGGAAAGCGTGCATAGTAGTCCGGCACCACCGCATCGATGACGATCTGTCCGCGATGCCTGTCGCGCAGCATCTCCACCATGCGCACGGCGTCGTCCACCTGCTCGCGCGTGGGCATTAAGGCCGCACGATTCTTCATAGCCCAGCCGTAATACTGCACATGCGCGATTTCCACGCGGCTGGCGCCAAGAGACAGCGCCAATTCCACCATCGTTTCGATGCGGCCGATATTGGCGCGGTGCACCACCATGTTGATGGTGAGGGGCAGCCCCAAACGAACAACCTCCTTGGCAAGCGTGCGCTTGCGCGCGGAGGCGCCTTTGTAGCCGGCTATGTGATCGGCCGATGCTTCGTCGCTGTCCTGAATCGAAATCTGCACGTGGTCGAGCCCGGCATCGGCGAGCGCGGCGAGCGCCTGCGGCGTCAAGCCAACCGCCGAAGTAATGAGATTGCTGTAAAGACCGGCTTCGCGCGCGGCCTTGACGATGTCGGGCAGATCGCGGCGCGCTGCCGGCTCCCCGCCGGAGAGATGCACCTGCAGCACGCCGAGCGCGGCCGCTTCGCGGAAGACACGCGCCCACGTCGCGGTGTCGAGCTCCTCGTCACGCTTGTCGAGCGCGAGCGGATTCGAGCAGTACGGGCAGCCAAGCGGGCAGCGATGCGTGAGCTCGGCAAGCAGGCCGAGTGGCGCGGGAATTGCTGTGCCGTTGCTCGCCATCAACAATCCTGTCCCCCGTTCGTCATGGCTGGGGCTTGTCCCGGTCATCCACGTCTTGGCTTCTGTCCAGAAAGGAAGTCGTGGATGTCTGGCACAAGGCCGGGCATGACGTCGAAATTATGTGGTGCCTCCCTCAACCAAGCTCCAATAATTTCTTCTCCGCCAGGCCGCCTAGCAGCTTCACGACATCGGCATGAATGCGCTCGCGCGGGGCGGCGAATGTCCTGGCGAGATCGTCCACGATCGCATGAAGTGTCGTTTCACCCGTGCACCGTTTGAGTATCTCCGCCGTGATTGTATCGGCTTTGAAGACGCGTTCCGGGGCCAGCAAGATCCAGCCGCCCTGCGCCTCGTTGTGAGTCAGTCGCACCCCCCGCGGCAACCGCGGACGGTCGCTATCCGAAACCTGGATCACCGGTTCCGTCATCATTGATCCTCCGGCTTAAACGCGCCTTCCGGAACGTGCTTGGGCGCCACATAGGCGTGATACAGCGCATCCAGCATGGCCCAGAGCACACTGCATTTGAATTCGAGAGCGGCAAGGACCGCCTGTTGTTGCTCGGGGGTCCTAGCGTTTCCTTTGACGAAATTCAGGGCGAAATCGGCATCGCGCTGCGCTTGCGGCGGCCGCTTGTCGAAATAGCTCAGCGTCTCGCGAGTTATGAAGTCATAGTTCGCCAGCATTCCGGCCATGCGTTCGCTGATGATGACAGGTGAAAACATCTCCGTCAGGGATGATGCGATGGCTTCAAGCAAGGTCTTCTCGCGCACGAATTGGACATAGGCATCGACCGCAAATCGCGTGCCCGGCAGTATCCCGCGCAACGACGTGACGTAGCCGCGTTCAAGCCTGAGGCCGTCGGTCAGCTTGAGCCACCGCGCGATGCCGCCGTCGCCCTCATGCTCGCCGTCATGGTCGACCAGACGCGAGCGCCATTCGCGCCGGATCGATGAATCCTCGCAACGGGCGATCAGACTCGCATCCTTGATCGGAATCATGGCCTGATAGTAGTAGCGGTTGAGCGCCCACGCTTGCACCTGACCCTTGGTGCATTTGCCGCCGTGCAGCAGCGCATGAAACGGGTGCAGGTGGTGATAGCGCCTTTCGCCAATCTCGCGCAGCGTGGCTTCAAGCTCGTCCGGAGACAGCAGCTTCACAGCACGATCTCCATGCCGTCCTCGGCGACCTCCCAGCCGGCGCTCTCGACCTTGCGGCGCTCGGCAGACCCCTCGACGAGGATCGGATTTGTGTTGTTGATATGGATAAAGATACGCCGCGCCGACAATCGCGTCAGGGCTCGCAGCGAGCCATCGTCTCCGTCGATTTGCATGTGCCCCATGCGACGGCCGGTTTTTTGCCCGGTGCCGGTACGAATCATTTCGTCGTCGGTATAGAGCGTGCCATCGAACAGAACGACGTCCGCGCCGGCAAAGCGTTCGCGCATTTGCTCGGTGACCGTTGCCGTTCCGGGCACGAATACCATTTTTGCTCCCTCGCGCTCCAATTCGATGCCGACATTGGCTGCGCTCTCGGTATCGAGCTCCGGCGTTTCGCCTTCCAGGTACAGCGGAAGCTTGCCTGGCACCATGAACAGCATCGCTTCGATCCCGCCCGCGAGCGTAAAGCGCTCGCCCGGATTGACCGGCCGGCGCGCCATCGAACTCATCGCCCCAAACATGGCATTGGCGGCTACCGCCGCGTGACTAGCCGGCGTCGCGTAAAGCGCAAATGGAGTGCTTTCGCGCAGGGACAAGAGCCCGGCGATCTGGTCGATCTCCGCCCCCGTCA
>Ga0114129_10002932_pt1 | contig 23862 bp, 16 predicted proteins | sample RhiMetdeltSRZDD1_FD_80071 | JGI IMG/M metagenome (GOLD analysis project Ga0114129, IMG submission 80071) | Populus rhizosphere microbial communities from Tennessee, USA - Rhizosphere MetaG P. deltoides SRZDD1 (version 2) (version 2) | ecosystem: Host-associated > Plants > Roots > Rhizosphere >...
GATGACGACTCCGCGGCACCAAGTGCGCCGCGAAGCGGTCTCACGGTGGCGGGTACAGTCAAGAGTTACACGCCGATCACTGAGCAGATGCTCGCGCATCCGCCGGATGCGGATTGGATGATGCACTACCGGACGTACTCCGGCTGGAGCCACGGTCCTCTTACTCAGATCACGACGAAGAATGTGAACGGCCTTCAGCTGAAATGGGCGTGGCCGCTCGAGGATGGAGCGCGTCAGCAGATCACACCGCTGGTGCACGACGGCATCATGTTCCTGTCGACCAACATCAGCAATACCGTTCAGGCGCTCGACGCACGAACAGGCGATCTCATCTGGGAGCAACGACTGGGACCATATGCGGTGCCGGGACAGAACGCGACACGGACGATGGCCCTCTATGGGAATCTCCTTTTTTATCCGGCCACAGACGCGAAGCTCTATGCTCTCGATGCGCGCACCGGAAAGATCGTCTGGCAGATCGCGGTGTCGGAAAACCCGGACGACAAGATCGGCGGGATCATGGTCGCCCGCGACAAGTTACTCGTCGGTCTGACCAGATGCGACGAGCTGGACGCGCGCGATCATTGTTTCATTGCCGGTTATGACGCGAACACGGGGAAGCGGCTCTGGAAGTTCATCACGATTGCGCGCAGGGGCACGGAGGGCGGCGATACGTGGGGCGATCTTCCGGACGACAAACGATCCGGCGCCGATGTGTGGATCGCCGGGACATACGATCCTCAGCTCAACCTCACGTTCTGGGGCACCGGCCAGGCGAAGCCTTCGCGGCGCGATCAACGCGGCACGAGAGGTGACGCGCTCTACTCGAACACGACGCTCGCCATCGATCCTGATAATGGAAAGCTGCACTGGTACTTCCAGAACGCGCCCGGCGAATCACTCGATCTCGACGAAGTCTTCGAGCGCGTCCTGATCGATCATGGCGCGCAGAAAACGGTGATGACCGTCGGTAAGTCCGGCCTGATGTGGAAGCTCGATCGCGTCACCGGCAAGTTTCTCGACGTGAAAGAAACGGTGTTCCAGAATGTCTGGGCGTCGATTGACATGAGGACAGGCCGCACCACGTATCGCGACGACATCCTGGAGCAGAAGCCCGGCGAAGCGCTGGCGTCCTGTCCGAGTCCGTCCGGCGGACACAACTGGCAGGCGACGAGTTACGATCCGGCGAACGATCTGCTGCTCATTCCGCTCAGCCAGAACTGCGCGATGTATGGGTCGGGCGGCCAGTTGTTTTACGAGATGCCGGGAACGGACGGAAATCTCGGAAGACTCTCAGCGTATGAAACGAGCAGCATGCGTCCGGTCTGGAGCTTTCAGCAGCGCAGCCCGTTCCTGACCGGCGTCATCTCCACCGCGGGCGGCGTGGGATTCGTCGGCGACTTCGATCGCGTGTTCCGCGCGTTCGACGTCAGGACCGGAAAAACGCTGTGGGAGACACGGCTGCCCACGACCGCGCAGGGATATCCCGTCACGTTCAGCGTCGGAGGCGATCAGTTCGTCGCCGTTCCAACCGGTTACAATGGCGGCAGCCCCGAGCAAAAGCCGACGACGATGCTGCGCGGCGAAGTCCAGCGGCCGACGATCGGGCACGGCGTGTATGTGTTCGGCCTGCCGAAGGGATCGAGCGAGTAGCGTCGGAGGACGAAGCATGATGCGTGTGTTCACGATATTCACCTTGGTCGTTGCCATCGCATCCGGCGTAGTCGCAGCCGAGCGATACCAGGTGTATTTGTCGGCGACCCCGTTCAACGATGCGCAGCAGCCGATCATGACCGGCAAGGGAAGCGCGTCAGCGACGCTCGAGGGCAACACGCTCTCCATCTCCGGATCCTTCACAGGTTTGTCGGCTCCGGCGACGAAAGCACATCTTTCATCGAGCAAGGGCCCGGGAATTCCCGGTGTTCCGCTGGTTGATTTGACTCTCGAAGGCAATGCGACGGGCAAGGTGACAGGCCAGGTCAAGCTCGATCCAAACCAGCTGGCTGCCTTGCGGAGCGGCAAGCTTTACATCCAGATTGATAGTGAAAAGAAACCGTCAGGTCACTTGTGGGGATGGCTGCTCGACGAGCATGATGTCGTCGGTCCGGGTGTTCCGCAGAAGGGCCCGTGGTTCTTGCCGTCGTTTGCGGTAAAAAGCAAATGAGAGTGCTGCATCTCGTCGTCGTCATGTTCTTGATTGCTGCGGGGGCCGGGCTGTCGGCGCAGAACGGGTCTCGCCAGATTATGTGGACCTTCGATCGGCTCGACAAGATCGGCGGGCTGCCTGTCACCGTGAATGGCAACCCGAAGGTGATCGAGATGCCGCTCGGGAAAGCGATCGAATTCGACGGCGTCGACGATTCGATTTACATCGATCAGCATCCGCTGGCCGGCGCGGAACAGTTCACGTTCGAGGCGATCTTTCGTCCTGACGGCGGCGCGGCCGAGCAGCGTTGGTTTCACCTGGCCGAGCGCAACCCGGCAACCGGTGAGCTCGTCACGGCGGGCCGCACGGCTACGCAAGACTCGAACGCGCGTTTCCTGTTCGAGATCCGCGTCATCGACGGCAATCAATGGTGTCTCGACGCGTTTGTCGCAGGACCAGGTTACAGCCGGGCGCTGTTGTTTCGCGACAAGCTGCATCCGATCGGGCAGTGGTATCACGTCGCGTCGACGTACGACGGAAAGGTGTTCCGAAGCTACGTCAACGGCGAGCTCCAGGGCGAAGCCGAGGTCGCGTTCAAGCCACAGGGCCCCGGCGCAGCGTCGATCGGCATGCGAATGAATCGCGTGAACTACTTCAAAGGCGCCGTGAGACAGGCGCGCTTTACTCCACGCGCGCTGACGCCGGATCAGTTTTTAAAAATGCCTGGCGACGACCTGGCCTTTGTGGGCAGCTATACGCATCCCACCGCGACGACGACATCCGCGTCAAAAGGGATTTACGCGTTCAGGTTCGATTCGAAGAGCGGTACGCTCGCGCCTCTTGGCCTCGCCGCCGAGGCTGCCAACCCGGCGCACGTGTGGGCATCACCAAGCGGAAAGTATCTGTACGCCGTGAGCTGGCAGAGTCCGGACAAGATGGACACCGTCGCTGCCTACCGAATCGATCACAAGACCGGCATGCTCACGTTGATTAACAAGGTATCGGCGAAGGGCGATCTTGCGAATCAGGTCGTGCTCGATCCGAGCGGTAAGCTGGCCGGCACGGTGACTTATAACAGCGGCACGTTCACGCTGTATGGTGTCGAGGCAGACGGTAGACTGAGCGAACCATTCTACACAGATCAGCACACCGGGACGCCCCTCTCGCCGCGCCAACCCGGGCCGAAAGCGCACGGGATCGTGTTCAGCAAGGACAGTAATTTCGTCTATGTCGCCGAGCTCGGTCTCGATCGCGTCTACAGCTACCGCGTCGATGCCGCGAACCACACAGTAACACCGCTGAGCCCGCCGTTCGTCAGCCTGCCCGGCGGGTCCGGTCCTCGGCGGCTACAACTCCATCCGAACGGCCGCTTCCTGTACGTGAATCACGAAACCGACTCCAAGGTCACGGTTTTCGAGATACATGACGGCAACTTGAAGGCGATACAAACGATCTCGACCAAGCCGGACGGTTACACGGCGAACAATTCAACGGCCGAGATTCAGATCGACAAAGAAGGCAAGTGGCTGTACGTCAGCAACCGCGGCCACGACAGTCTGGCGTTGTATTCAGTCGATCCAAGTAAAGGGACCCTCACACTCGTAGAGCACATCCCGAGTCTCGGTCGAACGCCGAGAAATCTCACAATCGATCCATCAAACGAGTATCTCTTCTGCGCCAATCAGAACGGCGAGAACGTCGTTGTCTTTCGGATCGATCACAAGACAGGACATCTGACGCCGACGGGATCACCGCAGCAGGTACCTCAGGCCGCGGGGATCGCGATCGTCAAGGTCCAGTAATCGGAGGGCTCGAATGAACGGTCTGATGCGATGCACATGGCTCGTCGGTCCATTCGCGCTCGTCGCCGTGTCTATCCTGCAGGCTCAGGATCTTTCGGCGCCAGCCATTGCGCCGCGACTCGACACAGCGCAGGCGCGCGTGATCGTGGCGACGCTTCAGCCGCGGGCGCCCGCCATCGCGAAGAACGGACATGCCACGAATCGTGTCCTGATCTACCTGGACGACGGCGTGATGACTCGCAAGGAAGGCGAGCAGTCGAGCCGGATCGAATTCCGCCGCGGCGACGTTCGCTGGCGGCCGGCGAGCGGCGCCTACATCGCCGAGAACATCAGCGATCACCCGATTCGCATTCTCGAGATCGACCTGAAAGGCCCTCCTGGAAGCAACGCCCTGGTGACGCCACTGGATCCGGCGAAGGTCGATCCCCAGCACTACAAGGTCGCATTCGAGAACGACTACGTGCGCGTCCTTCGCATCCACTACGACGCTCATGAGAAGGGCCAGACGCACGAGCATATCCTGAACCGGGTAGTCCTCTACTTGAACGACCAGCCGGGCGCGAAGGCGGACGACGTTCGTATGGCCGGCGCAGCGAAGCACGCGGAGGAGAACGCTTCCGGACAACCGGCCGATCGAATCGCCGTCGAGCTGAAGTAAGGGCCCGTCCGGAAATAACAGCGCCATTCTGGCCGCCGATGCATCCCGCCTCGCCGCGTTGCTCGTCGGTCACATGCGCCCGGCATGCTCCCTCCTCGCGCCTTGCGATCCGGGCGCCGGTGCTGCTCCTGACATCCGTGATCATGGCGGCCGGCCTGTATTTGCCGTTCTCAACGCTGGGATCGGCCGTGAGATTGGCCCACGTCCCTCGCGCGTTTTTCGGATGGCTGGCGCTCACACTTCTCACATACGGTGCGCTCACGCAGCTGGTCAAGACCTGGTACATCGGGCGGTTCCACGCGTGGCTCTGAGCGACTCGTGATGAACGTCATCGGCGGGATTCCTGCCATACCGTCGAACGGGCGTCTCGATTCCCGTTCGTCCTACCGCGGCGCTGGAGTCGGTAGCGCTCGGCCAATCGTCGTCGTCGAGCGCGCGTGAAGCCGCCGCCACTTCTTCGACAACGATCGGTTCCAGTACATCAGCAGACCGGAGACCATCAGCGTGAACGGGGCGACGCCGATGACGACGTAGAGCACCATCACGCCGTAAAACGCCACCGGGTTCCACCGTCCTCCGAAGCGTCCGAAATGGAGCGGATACATGAATAGAATGGCTTTCGTCCCGGCCGTGACTTCGGAGAACCGGTCACTTCTGATCACGCGTCCGTCTCCTGGCTCGAGATAGACGTAGTTGAGGCCGATACGGTGCCAGTCGCGCCCTTCTTTGGTCCGCACGGTGACGGGATCGCCTGGCTTCTGCGGGATGGCAAATTGCACCGCGCTCGCCCCGGGCTGCACCCGTTCCGCGATGCGAATGAACTCCTCCATCGGGATGGTGCGATCGGTCCAGCGGCTTTGTGCCCGTGGCGTACCGACCGTGACCTTCGTCCCCGTCATCTGTTCCGTGACGCGCTGATAGAGCGCCGGGAATGCGAAGTACGAACCTGAGAGCGCCACGACGGCCATGATCGCACTCGAATAAAAGCCGACCACCTTGTGCAGGTCGTAGTTCTGTCGTTTCCAACTCGCGCCCCACAAGTATCGGAATCCGAATCGCCAACGCGCGACACCTGGCCACCACACGATCAGTCCCGTGAGGCTGAAGATTACCGTTGCCAACCCGACGAATCCGTTGATGAACTCGCCCTTCTCCCCAGCGAGCAGATACGCATGCAGATCGAACATCCACTGCATGAATTTGCTCTGATAATCATCCCGGCCGGTGATCGTGCCGGTGTACTGGTTGATGTAGGTATGAATCCGGTGTCCCTCGGGAGAACTCGCACGAAAGTTCCACGCGGTGGTCGGACCCGCTTCGCCCCATCCGGCCTGGTTGATACGGTCGCCCGGCCGCGCGGCGTGCACGCGTTCGAACAGGTCATCGAGCGTCAGACGAGTGGACTGAGGAGTCACGTACGCAGTGCCGGGCGTCGTCAGCCGGTTCGCCTCGTACCGAAAGACCACGATCGCCCCTGTGAGCGCGACGATGCCGACGACCGGCCCCACGAGCAGTCCCAGCCACAAGTGGACCTGGAAGAGCCAACGTCTCGACGTCGAGCGCCGCGGCGCGGTGAGGAACGACATCGGTCAGAAGAGCACGTTCAGCGATACGGTGAAGGAACGCGGCGATCCCAGCAGCCACTGCGTGGTCGTCCCCGAGTCGGCGTAGATCTCGTCGAAGGCGTTGTCGAGCCGCGCATCGACGGCCAGCCGCGGCCGCGGCTGCCAGCGTCCGCCGAAGTTCACCCGCCGATACGATGGCATCATCGCGGCCGTCGTATTCGTGTTGTCGGCGAAGCGGCTGCCGACGAACTGCATCATGGCTCGACCCTCCCACATGGGCGTCGGATTCCAGAATACCATCACGTTCGCGCTGCGTTCGGGCACGTTCAGTGGCACGTTGCCGGCCAACTGCACCACGCGATTGCTGACGACGGCGTTGAAATCGTCGAAGCGCGCCCGCAGCACCGTGCCGTTGATGTTGAACCGCAGCGGTCCGGCCGTGACGGCGAGCGACCCCTCGACGCCGCGCGACGACTGCTGGCCGACCTGATCGGTCACCGTCGGATTGTCGACCGCGGGCGTGAGCAGGTCCTTCTTCATGAGATCGTACACGGCGGCGGTCCACTCGACGCGGCCGTTCATCAGCGTCTGCTTGGCTCCGCCCTCCACCTGCCGGCCCGGCGAGAGATGGAATCCCTGCTGGTTGGCGGCGATGCTCGCCAGCGAGTTCACCGGGTCGGACGCATGGGCGTATTGCGCGTAGAGCGACAGGTTCTTGATCGGCTCGTACACGGCGCCAGTGTTCCAGCCGTTCGCGTCGTAGCTGCTCTCGGTCGTTGCGAAGACGAGCTGATCGTCTCTGGTCACGCCGTAATGATCGTGGCGAAGGCCGACGACGACGGAGACCCGATCGGTCAGGTGAAGACGATCCTCGACGTAGCCGGCCGCTTGATTCACGTGCATCCGGTAGAACGGCTTCGTCAGCTGATTGTAGAAGTCGAGGAAGTTGCCATCGTTCGGGTTCAACGCGTCGACCAGCGAGCTGCCGCCGCGGACGTTGTCGTTGCGGTGGTAGTAGTTGCGATTGAGATCGATGCCGATCAACGCGTCGTTCGGCAATCCGAGGAATCGGCCGCTCTGCTTCACGTAGCCTGTGTCGCCGTACTGCGTTTCGTACGTATCCTGAATATCGCGGAAGCCGCCGCGCTGCACGCGGTTTGTGGCCGGCACGGACGTGTAGTTGGGCGCGTCGTGGTACAAGCGGCTGTTGTACAGAAAGAACGTGCTGTTGTGGACCGACAGCGTGGGTGACGGCGTCCACAGGGTCTCGACGTTGGTCCAGTCGTCCCGAAAATTCAACTTCGCATCGAGCACGCTGTAGTTGATGTAGCGGGTGCCCGGCACCGGCGCGTCGTTGAAGATCGGGGTGCCGAGGTACTTACTGGGATTCTGATTGCCGAAATCGTTCGACACCGTGAACCGCAGGTTCTTCGTCGCATCGACGCGAAGCGATCCCGAGATCGCCTGGCTGTTCGATCCTCCATTCTGCACCCAGTGATCCGAGTTGTAGAGGCTGGCGTCGAAGCGGTACGAGAAGCGGGGACTCAGCGGTCCGGTGCTGTCAATCGCTTCGTGATACGTGCCAAACCGGCCGACGCCCAACTGGATTTCGTTCCGCCGCGCGGTCGGGTCCGGCCGGCGAGGCACGACGTTCACCGCGCCGCCGATGGCTCCCGTGCCGTAGAGCACCGATGACGGTCCCGAGAGAACACCGACGAAGTCGACGTTCCATGGATCGAACGGGAAGGCCACGACGTTGCCGCCGTTGTAGATCTCCATCCCGTTATAGAGCTGCTTCACCGAATTGGCGCCGATGAAGCCACGCGCCGCGAGGACGTTGCCGCCGTTGCCCATCGGCGCCGACGCGGTGATGCCCGGCGCGAGCGCCTTGGCCTGGATGAGCGTCGGCGTTCCGAGGTCGCGAATCAGGTCGCCGGAGACGACGGCCACGCTGGCCGGCGTTTCGAGCGGCGCCAGACCCAGACGGCTGGCGGTCGGGATCGGCTTCGTGAGGGTGTACGGCGCAGGGCCCGACACTTGGACGTCCTCGAGCACACCGGCGATCTGTAACGTAATGGCGACGCGCGGCATCCCAGCCGCGACATTGACGATCTCTGTCCGGGACACGAAGCCCGGCGAATCGACCTGGAGGGTGTAGCGCGCGGCGGCGACCGAAAACGAGAACGTGCCGTCAGGGCCAGTCTTCGTCGTGACGGGGCGTGTGCCGCCCGAGCCGCTGAGTGTTGCGGTCGCGCCGACGATCACACCGCCTTGCGGGTCCGTCACGACGCCAGTGACAGACACGGTTTGACCTGAAGCAACGCACGGCACAACGAATCCGAGAAACAGGGCCAGTACGGTCACACACAGTCTATGCACCAACACCTCCGAAAATATCGCCTCACGATTCTCGCATGCGCGAACGCTTATTACGGCTGCTGCCACAAGCCTCGACTCCCACGCTAGAAAGACACACGCCGCACCGTGAACGAGCACGGAGCCGCGTGGACTGAGCGGCAGCAGATGCTGAAAACGATGCTGTCGTCACGGATAACCTACAGATGTCCGGTTCATTTCCACTGGCGATGGGCGATGGCGGACTTGCGCCTGCTCGCGTGATGAGCGCGATGTCCAGCGACCGCGAGTTCGACGCGCTGACGTCGTACCGGTTCAGCGCGAGCGAGCCACGGTGGACTTGAGTTTCTGAGTGATGACTGCCGGGGACGGAACTCCGCCCTTATAGACGCGTCAACTCGGGACATCGAACGGGGGTTTGGGAGCGGGCATCCCAAACAGATCGTTCCCTTTGTACAGTAGCGTGGGCGTCGGATAGCCGGTCCGAACGTCGGTCTTCGGTAACGTGCCGATGTTGATGTATTGATAGTCGGTCGGCCAGCCGAGCGCTTTCAGCGCGTCGTCAAGGTTGAGCACCATGTCGGGAGTGTTCACGCACCCGTCGCGGGTCAGAAAGGTCAGAGCCTTCATCGACGACGGCCCCGACGCCTGCGCCACAGTCCACGCCGCCAGCAAAAACAGCCCAAGGAGTCGCATCCTTCGAAGATCCTACTGCAAAGCCCCTCCTATTTCGTGCGCCAGGGATCCGACGCTCCTCATCGGGGCCGCACGCGACGCCGCCCGCCAACTCGACGCCGATATGCCGGTCTAGGTGATCAGAACTTGAATCGCGCCGACAGTTGCACCTGCCGCGGCGCTCTGGCGGACACGGGCTTGCCAAAGAGCGGAGAGCCGAGCGTTCCAATGTAGTTGCCGTAGTTGACGCGGTTCGTCAGGTTGAATGCGTCGAGCCCGATGGTGATCGTGCGCGCGTCTTTGCCGGCGCCGAACTTCACATCGCGCGACGCCCGAAGGTCGAGCGTCGCGAAGCCGTCGCCTTCGAGCGTGTTGCGAGCGATGCCGTCGGGCCGCGCGCGCCCGCGGCCGTTGTTGTACGGATCGCCGCCGAGCATTTCGGTGTACGGACCGCCGGAGTTGAGCGTCAAACCGACGCCGAGATCGATGGCCTTCACGAGGCTGACGCGTCCGAGCAGGAGGAACCGATGCCGCCGGTCGAAGTCCGCGCGTGCCCATTCGCCCGTCAGGTCGTAGTCGTTGGCCGGAAACGCCGCAATGCCGTTCGTGTCGTTGGACACGCGGCTGAGCGTGTACTGCATCTGGCCGTTGAACCAGTGCGTGACTCGGCCTTTGAGCGTGACCACGAACGAGTCGGTGTCCTGGCGTCCGGTGGACTCGACCTGGCGGATGACGCCGTACGCCGGATCCGGCCGCGCGAGATAGAGCGGGGACAGCGGCGCGTTCACGTCGCGCGAGCGAAAAAGGTGGTAGCCGCGTGCGCCGGTGTAGGTGATCGACAGCGCCGTCGACTTCTGCAGTTGATGGTCGAGGCCGGCGCTGTACTGCACCGTCTGGGGAATCTGGACGTCGGGCGCGAGGCGCACGATGCTCGGCGGCTGTGCGGCCGCGACCGTGGCCGACGCGAACGGATTCGGATAGCCCGGATCGGTGACGACGATTCTGGTCAAGCCTCCCGGCTGCGAGTGCAGCACGTCCGCGATGACCACCGGGCCACTGCGATCGTTGAACACGCCGACACCCGCGCGGAACACGTTGGTCTTCTTGTTGCCGGGCGCGAACGCCACGGAGAACCGCGGTGCGAAATTGTTGTCGTCGTGGAAGTAGTTCTGCCAGTCGTAGCGGAGGCCGTAGCCGATCGTGAGGCCGGGCCGAACCTGCCAGTCATCCTTGATGTACGTCCCGACCTGTTTCTCGAGCAGCGAGAGGTCGCCGTTTCCCTGCTGCTGCGTGAATGCGTACGGGCGGCCGGCGCTGTAGTCCGCGACGCCGGCGAAGAAGAACGTGCCGCCGAAGTTCGTCCGGTCGAAGAAGCCGCGACGGCTCCAGTCGGGCAGCTGGAACCCGGCTTGAACGAAATGCGCGCCGTGAGTCCACGCGAGGCTCTCGTTCATGTTGATGTGCGTCTCGGTCCGCGTCAGGTCGCCCTGACCGCCGCCGCCGGTGAACGCGCCGGCGACGACGATGCCGCGATCGGCGGTGAGGCTGGTCGTCGGCTCGCGCTCGTGGCCGAACAGCATCTGAAACTGATTCACGAGCGTCGGCCGCAGGATCGTCTGTTGCGTATAGGTGACCTGCTGCTCGTGATGACGGAACGACGTGGCCGCGCTCGCGAGCGTCGTCCCGCCTACGTTCCGGTTCTCATCGAGCTCGTACTGATAGTTCGGCCGGATCGAGAAGGTGTTCCTGTCGCTGATCTGATGGGTGATGCTGGCCGTGACCAGCGCGCGGCCGCTCGCTTGCGGCAGCGTGTCCTGAATCAGCCCCGACGGACCGACCGCATAGATGAACGCCTGGTTGTCGTCGCGCTCGTCATTCGCGGACAGCATGAACGACGTCTTGCCGCCGCTGCCCGCGGGGCCGCCGAGAAAGCCCTCGAAGATTCGGCGCTGTTGGGGCGGCTTGGATGTCGAGAAGGCATTTCGCGAGTTCAGCCGGGCGTCGCGGAAGATCACGTTCGCCTCGCCGCGAAAATCCTGTGACCCAGGCTTGGCCAGAATCTCGATGCGGCCGCGGCCGGGCCGGGAATACTCCGCCGAGTACGGGTCCTGGTTGATCCGGATCTGCGACACCGCGGAGGCGCTCACGTTCAACGCGTTGACCTCCATGCCGTTGACAACGACGGTCACGCCGCCAGTGCCGAGCGATCCCGTATCGAGAAACCGCGACATCGTCGCGACGACGTCGTGATCGAAGACCGGCAGCGTGTCGAGCATGTTCTGGTCGATCGTGACCGCGTCGACGTTGCTCGCGCCGCTCGTGCTGACGTCCTCGGCCGCGTTGGTGACGGTGATCTCCTGCGAGATCGACGCGAGCTCCAGCACGAGCTTCTGTCCGGACAGCGCGCGCCGGCCGACGCGAACGCGATTCGAGGCAGCCTTGAATCCCTCGAACGTCGCGCGCAGCTCATAGGCGCCGCCCGAGACGCTGTCGAATCGGAACGCGCCGACGCCGTCGGCGGTCGTGGTCTGCGCCACAGCACCGGACGCGTTGAGGAGATCGACGGTGGCGCCGGCGAGCACCGCGCCCGTCTGGTCCTGGACGACGCCGGTCACGGCGACGCCTGGAGCAGGCGTCTGCGCCGCGCCGAGCACGATGGCGAGAACGAAACCGGCGAGCGACGTCATCTTTTGATGCGCTTCTTCTCCCCGGCAGTCTACTGCTCACAAGATGACGCCACTATGAACGGCTGTCATGGCAGATTCATGCGGCCATGGCTATGATGCGCACGAGATGCGGGTACTGCTGGTCGAGGACGAGCCGAGCGCGGCGCACGTGCTGGCCAAGGGCTTGCGCGAGCAGGCCTACGCGGTCGATGTGGCGGCGGACGGCGAAGCCGCGATCTTCCAGGCCGGCACGATCGACTACGACGCCGTGATCCTCGACGTGATGCTGCCGTTGAAGGATGGCCTGGCCGTGTGCCGGACGATTCGCGAGTCGGGTCTCACGGTCCCCATCCTGATGGTGACGGCGCGCGATGCTGTCGAGGCGCGCATCGAGGGGCTCGACAGCGGCGCCGACGACTACCTCGTGAAACCGTTCGACTTCGGCGAGCTGCTCGCGCGTCTTCGCGCGCTGATTCGCCGCGGCCGGCAGCCGATTCTTCCGGAGCGGTTCAGCGTCGGGCCGCTCGTGCTCGATACGCGCGCGCGGAAAGTGCGCGCGTTCAACCGCGACATCCCGCTCACCGCGAAGGAATACGCGCTGCTCGAGTACCTCACACGCCGCAGCGGCGAGGTGGTCAGCCGCGCCGACATCGCGGAGCACGTCTGGGACGAGCATTACGATCCGATGTCGAACGTCGTGGACGTGTACGTTCAGCGCCTCCGCCGCAAGCTCGATCAGGCCGGAGCGGTGTCCGTCATCCACACGCGACGGGGCGAGGGCTATCAGCTCGCGGCCGGAGACGGCTCATGAGACTGCTGCCGCTGCGCGCGCGCATGGTCGTGGTGTATACCGGCGTGCTGCTGGTGGCACTCGGAGCGTTCAGCGCCGTGGTGCTCTGGCAGCAGGAGCGGATCGGCCTCCGGCGCGTCGATCGAGAGCTGACCGGACTCTCCTCGACGCTCGCCAACGTGCTGCGCGACGAACTGGGCGAGCGCCACAATCCGAAGCACGCCGCGGGCGAGGCGCAGAAAGTCGTGACGGCGCCGGGCCGCGCGATCGCGATCTTCGACGGCGACGGCTCCGAGCTCGCCTCGCGATGGAACGGTCTCGCCCTTCCCGGCGGCTTCGCGACCAACGCGGCGCGAGTCGTCACGGTGGAGACCGCCGCGGGCGCCTGGCGCGTTCGGCTGACGCCGCAGACGATCCGCGAGACGCCGGTCACGCTGCTCGTCGCGGGGCCGCTGACCGACGTGCGACGCGAGCGGCGCGAAGCGGAGGAGGCCATGCTGGTCGGCGTCCCGATCATCCTGCTCCTCGCCATCGGCGGCGGCGTGTATCTGGCGTCGCAGAGCGTCCGGCCGATCGCGGAGGCGCTGCGCGTGCAGAAGCAGTTCACCGCCGACGCCTCGCACGAGCTGCGGACACCGGTGTCGATCGTCCGTGCGACCGCGGAGGTCACGCTGAGCCGCGACCATCGGGACGAATCCGAGTACCGCGAGGCGCTGGCGATCGTCGGCGGCCAGGCCAGGAGGCTGGGCCATCTGGTCGAAGACATGCTCGTCCTCGCCCGCGCGGATTCGGGCGGCTACCCGCTGCGCCCGGTCGATCTCTACCTGGACGAGATCGTCGGCGACTGCCGGCGCGCGGTGGAAGTGCTCGCGGCCGAGCGCGGCGTGACGATTCGCGCGAAGCTGCCGTCGGACATCGCGTTTCGCGGCGATGAAGACCTGCTCCGCCAGCTCGTGCTGAACGTTCTGCAGAACGCCGTGCAGCACACGCCGTCGGGCGGCGCCGTCGCCATCGACCTTCAGCGGGATCCGACGGCCGTGTCGGTCCGCGTCAGCGACACGGGACCCGGGATTCCCGAGCGGGATCGCGAACGCATCTTCGATCGCTTCGTGCAGCTCGATCCGTCGCGAAGGGGGCAGGGAACGGGCCTGGGGCTGCCGATCGCGCGGTGGATCGCCGAAGCGCATCACGGCACGCTGGTGCTGGAGCGGAGTGGTCCGGACGGGACCACCTTCTGCGTGTCTCTGCCGCTGTAATCGTCCCGACATGTTCAAAGCGGTAGAATGCGCCACCTTATGACGAGACACATCTCTGCCGTCGCCGTCGTGGTCGCGCTGCACGCGCTCGTCGCTCCGGTCAGCGGGCAGGCGCAGACATTCAAAGTCGAGAAATTCGATATCAAAGGGGACGGCGGAACCGATTACGTCGCCGTCGAGGAAGCCACCGGACGCGTGTTCGTGTCACGCGCCACGCACATGATGGTGGTGGACGGCGCAACGGGCAGGGTCGTCGGCGACATTCCGAACACCCCTGGCGTGCACGGCGCGGGGATTGCCACGAAAGCGGGACACGGCTTCACGACCAACAGCGGCGACCAGAACGTCACGATGTTCGATCTGAAGACGCTCGAGGTCATCAAGCAGATCAAAGTCGGTCCGGGCCTCGACGGCATCATGTTCGACGAGCCGGACGACAAGATCATTCTGACGAATCACAGCCGCCCGATCGGCACGCTGACCGCCCTCGACCCGAAGACCGGCGACATCGTCGCGACGGTGGAGCTCGAGGACACGGCGCCCGAGGGCGCCGCCGCCGACGGCAAGGGCCATATCTTCGTCAACAACGAGAGCAAGAACACGATCCAGGTGATCGACGTGAAGACGTGGAAGGCGACGGCGTCGTGGCCGCTCGCGCCGTGCGAAGGTCCCACGGGCATCGCGTACGACAAGGCGACCAACCGGATCTTCTCCGGCTGCAACAAGACTTCCGTCGTGGTCGACGCCAGCAACGGGAAGATCGTCGCGACGATCCCGAACGGCACGCGCGTCGATGCGCTCGGATGGGATTCGGCGAAGAAACTGATTTACATTCCCAACGGCGGCGAAGGGAACGTGACCGTCGTGCACCAGGACTCAGCCGACAAGTACTCGGTCGTTGCGACCGTCGCCACGTTCGCCGGCGCGAAGACGATCTGCGTCGATTCGAAGACGCACAACGTCTATCTGTTCCAGCCCGAGCGCGGTCCCGCGCCGGCGCCGCCGCCTGGAACCCCGCCCGCCGGACCCGGACGGGGCCGCGGCCCGCAGGGCCCGATCCTCGCCGCGTGGTTCATCGTGATCAAGCAGTAGTCGCGCGATCACCGAGCTTGCGGACTACTTCGGCTGGCCCCGTCGTAGACTCCACAGTCCGCGCGCCGAGAGGATGAAGGTGACGCCCCCGAGCCCGCCGAGCGCCCAGAGTGTCCAGACGAAAAAGAAGCCGCCGGTGGACTTGGCGATCTCGCCGTAATGTGCGCCCCTCATGTGGATGACGGGCATGCCTGCCGCGAACAACCCGACGAACAGCATGATGACGTGCCCCGATCGCCGTTCGGAGAGCACGAGCGTTCCGTACAGGAAGACCGCGAGGACGAGCAGCGCGGTGTTCGAGGGCTCGGCCTTCGAGATCCCACGCACGATGTCGTCCGTCACGTGAAGCGTCAGCAAGAGGATCGAGAGCAGAGACGTGACGACCAAGACTGCGTTTTGCTTCATTCGATACTCCCCGTGGTCGATTCCGCGCTGGTCGAATCCGACAACACATGACGCGCCGCTTCCGCGCATCGGAGGCCTCTGGAAGCTCTACTCGTAACGCAGAGCCACCATCGGATCGACCCTTGCCGCCCGCCAGGCAGGTATTGCGCACGCCGCGAGAGCGACTCCTCCCACGAGCACGGTTGCCACACCGTACGTGACAGGATCGCTTGGTGTAATCCCGTAGAGAAAGCGCGTCAGCAAACGGCTCAACACAATTGCCGATGCCAAACCGAGACCGAGCCCGGCCAGAGCGAGCGCTATCCCTTCGCGCAAGATGAGACTGAGAATCGAGGGCACACGAGCACCGAGCGCCATTCTGATTCCGATCTCGCGCGTTCGCTGCCCGACGGCCAACGCCAGCACTCCGTAAAGCCCAATCGCGGTCAGCAGCAGACCCAGACCCCCTGCGTACCCTACGACACGCATGGCCAGCGGCACCTCGGCGTACATGTTCTCAATCAGTCTCGATAGCGGCAGCGCCTCACTGATGGCGACGGTGGGATCGACAGCGACAATCTCGTCTCTCAACAACGGTAACATCGTGCGTGCATCGCCTTTCACACGCACCAGCATGCGTCCTGATACGGCGGCGGACGCCCAATCGACGCGGAAAAGGGACGCACCCGGTGCTGCGCCGCCGGGGCGAACGCCCTTGTACTGCGCCACTCCAATGACTTCGTAGGGCTTCGCATCAGCGCCGCCGAGCTCGCGTGCTTGGACGAACAGAGTCTGACCGATGGGATCTGTATCGGGCCACAGCCGCGCGGCCAGGACCTGATTGACAACAACAGATTGCCGGCCCGATTGAGAATCGCGGTCATCAAAAGCTCGGCCCCTGACGATTGGTATGGTCAGCGTCTCGAAGAATCCAGGCGTCACAAGATGCTGCTGGACACGGATCGCTGCGTCTGGCGCCGATGGTGCACGGCCCGGTAAAAAGACCGGCACGACCGGCACGGCGCGGGGCGGAAGCGTCGGCGGGAAGCGGACGAATGCGACGGATTCCACCTCGCCAAGCGCTTCGAGGTGGCGCTGCAGACTGCGCAAATAGCGCAACGCTTTCTCTTGATCGTAGCCGCTCAGGCGTGGCTTCATCCGAAAGAACGCGACGTGCTCGACATCGAAACCGGGATCCGAACGGAGCGTTCGAACGCTATGAATCAAGAGAGCGGCGCCGATGACCAGCACGACCGAGATCGAAACTTGCACGACGAGAAACGCGGCCCTCGAGCGCGAACGGCGGAAGCCTTGCGAGGCGGCGTCCCTCTCGAGCGCCGGAATCAGCGCCGTGCGCGACGCCAGTACGGCCGGCAGCAAGCCGAATGCGATGCCGCTTGCAGTGGCCACCGCCATTGTCAAGAGGAACGCAGCCCGATCGATGGTGAGTGCGTACGAGTGCCGAACACCATCGATCTCAGTGCCGTAAAAGCTGGCCAAAAGAACGTTGCCCCAAGACGCGAACAGCAGCCCGACCGCGCCCCCACAAACAGAGAGCAACACGCTTTCGAACAGGAGTTGTCGGACGATGCGGCCGCGGCCGGCGCCCAAAGCCAGGCGGATCGCGATCTCCTTGTGCCGGGTCGTATTGCGTGCCAGCAGCAGACCCGCCAGATTGGCACACGCGATCACGAGCAGGCCGGTGACGGTTGCGGCGAGCAACCCGGCAAATCGCGCGGCACCCGGCCGAGCCTCTGGATGAATGCCGTGCAACGACGACAACGAGAGTCCCGCGCTGTCGCGGCTCTCCGGGTGGGCCACTTCAAGTTGACTCGCAAGGCCGCTCATCTCGGCACGAGCCTCTTCGAGGATCCGACCCGGTTTCAGCCGTCCGATCAGATCCAGGCGTGCGCTGTCGCGGCTCAACATGTCGAGGCCAGGAGAAGCGATGTGGGCCATCATGTTCGGCACGAAGACATCGACCGGCCAGCCGGCCTTCGCACCCTCGAAACCTGATGGCCCGACGCCGATGATCGTGAATGGAGACCCATTCAGTTTGAGAACGGTCCCAGCGCACCTGGGATCGGCGGCAAATCGCCTGTGCCAAAACGAATGGCTCAGGACGACGACCGGGTTTCTTCCGGGCACGACCTCCTCGTCAGAACGAAAGAAACGGCCCACATGAGGGCTGACACCGAGGGTAGAGAAATAGTTCGCTGAGACAACCTGCGCATCCAGTTCCTCCGCCCGCTCCGTATCCGCGAGTGCGACGCCTGAATTGAAGTGGCTGGCCAGCTCGGTGAACGTCGTATTGTGGTCGCGGTAGTAGAGATAGTCGGGATAACGAATCGCGTCTTCGTCGGGGATGCCGCGGTCGAGTGCGCTGATCGAGACAAGGCGTTGCGCCTCCGTCACTCCGACGGGAGGACGCAGGAACAGCGTATCAATCAGGCAGTAGACCGACGTCTGAGCGCCAATCGCCAGACCCAGCGACAGCGCGGTAGCGATAGCCGAGCCAGGATGGCTGGCCAACGCCCGCAGACCGTGGCGGAGATCGTGGAACGCGCTTGGCACGACGCTTCTCCCTGTTGGAGTGACGAGGGAGATGATGCAACAGGCACAGCACGAATGCACGCCTTCACCTTTCCACTTGCCAAACTAGGAGAGCCGTACTACTATTCCTAGGTCGACTAGGAGTCGAGCATCGTGGTTAAAAGAGCGGACCTCCTTCCTGGCACCCTGGACATGCTGATCCTCAAAGCGGTGTCGTTGAACCCGCTCCATGGGTACGGCGTGTTGCTGCGCATCCGGCAGATCTCGGGTGACGCGCTCGAGATTCCGCAAGGGTCGCTCTATCCGGCGCTCTACCGCTTGGAACATCAGGGACTCATCGCGCCGGAGTGGGGCCAGAGCGAGAACAACCGGCGGGCGAAGTACTACACGTTGACGGCCGCGGGGCGGCGGCGCCTGCGTGAGGAAGCCGCGGGCTGGAACCGGCTCGCCGCTGCAATTGCCGCGGCTTTGCGCGCGACATCGGAGGAGACGTGACATGCTCGCGCGCCTTCGTGCTCTGGTTCGCGTGCTCATGTCGCGGCGCGATTTCGAAACCGGCCTGACCGAGGAACTCCGCTTCCACATCGAGCAGTACACCGAGGATCTCGTCCGCTCCGGAGTGTCACCGGGGGACGCGCTTCGACGTGCGCGCATGGAATTCGGCGGCATCAACACCGTGAAGGAGGATTGCCGCGAGGCACGCGGCCTCGCGATGTTTGATGCGCTTGAAAGGGAATACCGGTGTGCCGCCCGTCAGCTATGGCGCAACCCCGGCTTCACTGGTACGGTCGTCCTGACCCTTGCGCTTGCGATCGGGGCAAACTCCGCAATCTTTTCGCTCGTGAATGCGCTCCTGCTGAAAGATTTGCCATACGCGCATCCAGAACGCATCGGGACCCTCTATGCCCGAACGTCAGGGTCTCAGTCCACTGATACGCGAAGGACCATCGATGGTGAGCAATGGGAGCGGATGCGGGACAACGTGCCCTCTCTGCTCTCCGCTGTTTCCGCGATGAGGACGTCCGGCGCGAACTTTCGGGCCGGTTCCGTTGTGCAATATCTTCATGCAGGGCGGGTCTCGGCACATTATTTCGACGTATTGGCTCTCCATCCTGTCGTCGGGCGAACTTTCGCGGAGGATGAGGATCGTCCGCATGGTCCCAGGACAGCCATCCTGAGCTACGCGTTGTGGCAGACCGCTTTTGAGGGAAACCCGAACGTTTTGGGACAAGCCGTTCTGTTGAAGAGCGAGTCGCACACGATCATCGGCGTCTTGCCCGAGGGCGCAACCACTCCATTGAATGCCGATATCTACACGGCTCTCCAACCGGGCCGAGAGGGCGAGGGTCAGGCCGCGAACTTTGTCGCCGTCATGCGGCTGCGCGATGGCGCGACATGGCAACAAGCCGATGCCGAACTGAATCAAGCGTTGAGCGGGACCGCGCGCGCCAGGCGTTTTGCGAGCACCAATCCTAATGCGCAACTGACCTACTACGCTGTGCCGTTGCAAAAGGCCGCAACCGATACGCTCCGACCTCAGGTGTTGGCCCTGGTACTCGCGGCAGGATTCATCTTGCTCATTGCCTGCGCAAATATCGCGGGGCTCACCTTGGTGCGTATGCTGCGACGCACCGGTGAAATCACCATTCGACTGGCGCTGGGCGCCTCGCGCTGGCAGATTCAGCGACAGCTGTGGATCGAACACTTGCTGCTGGCGTGTGTGGGAGGGGCGGCGGGCATAGGCGTCGGGTTCCTTGCACTGCGCGGGCTGCTGCGGCTCCTCCCGGAACATTTTCTGCCTGTGGCAACCGTGCCTCTCGATAACCGCGTCCTCGGTTTCACGCTGTCACTATCTCTGTTGACCTGCGTCCTGTCAGGCGTGTTGCCGGTGCTCACCACGAAGAACGTCGAGCTGCGGTCCTCTGTTGCCGGCCGTGGTGTCATCGGTGGAGGCAGCGTTCGGCTCCGGCAACTGTTGATTGCTGGGGAAGTAGCTCTGACAGTCGTGCTGCTGGCCGCGACTGGGCTGCTCATCCGGACGCTCATCGGGCTTCAAACGATACCGCCCGGTTTCAATCCAACCGGTGTGATCACCGCAAAGGCATCGCTCGATGACATCCGGTATCACGACGCTGCCGCTTTTCGAAAGCTGCTCACTGAGAGCCTCACCACGATGCGGGAGATTCCGGGCGTTCAGAGTGCCGCCGTTGGATTGACGCTGCCTTACGAGCGTGCCCTGCTCAATGCGGTTACCCTCAGTGCCGGCAAAGAAACAGGACAGCAGGTCACCACAAACCAGGTGTACGTCACCCCTCAGTATTTCGAGACTTTGCAGATTCCGGTGCTGGCGGGCCGAACGTTTGGTGATGCGGACAGTCCTGACAGCCAGCCTGTCGTGATCGTCAACCAGACATTTGCACGCAAGTTCTTTTATCAGGAGAATCCAGTTGGACGATATCTCAATAAGGATCTGCGGATCATCGGAGTGGTGGCGGACACGGTGCTGTCCTCCGAGGCCAGGTTGAACGCGGGAACGGCCCCCTTGACACGGGAGGAAACCATCTATCTCCCCGCCGCACAGCTGGTCGATGCCAAACTGCTCGCCCTAGTCCATGGTTTTTTTCAACCAAGCTGGATTGTCCGAACCGCTAGCCCGATTGGTGTGCCTGCGCAGATGCAGCGGGCCCTGGCGAGCGCCGATCCCCAGCTTCCGGTCTCTGGCTTTTACGATGTGAAGGATCTGATGGCTGCGACACTCGCGACGCAAAGGATTGGAGTTGCGCTCCTGTCGGCAATTTCATCGCTTGCGCTGTTGCTGAGCGCGGTTGGTATCTTCGCGCTGATGGCGAACATCGTCGCGCAGAGGACGCGGGAGATCGGCATCCGGATGGCCCTGGGCTCGACGATCAGAAAGACGATGATCCAGGTCGGCAGGACGGGAGTCGGCGCGTCGGCCATGGGATTGGCGCTGGGCCTGATCCTCTGTATGGCCGCGCTTCCGGCGATGCGTAGCGTGCTCTACGGCGTCGGCGTGTACGATGTGCGAACCATGCTGGCGGTGGTGCTGACGCTCTGTGCTGTCACGCTCTTCGCAACCACACCTATCCTGAAAGTTGCGAGCATCGACCCGGCCAAGACACTCCGAGAAGAATAGAGATCATTCGCAACAGTCGCCAAGTGAAGAGCGATCGCGATCCGCAATTGTGATCGCCAGGATGCACATTCCATCCGTTCTGTCCAGTAAATCCCTCCGCCGGCCGGTCGTTCGATGGCCATCGCGAAGCCAGTCGGCCGATATCACAAGATCGCGAATTGCGTCCACGACGGCAGGCGTGATGCACTCGTGCCTGCGGCACGCCGAAGTGAAAGGAGCCAGCCGTGCAACGAGCCAGCGAGCGCGTCAAAGCGTTCTTCCACCAGTACGAGTCGAACATCGGCGAGTCTGATCCCGCCGCCATTGCGGCGCAGTATGGAGAATCGTTCGTCTTTGCCGGGCCGCACGGCGCGCAGGTCGTGAGACGAGACGACTTCGTCAAGGTTCTGCCAAAGCGACAGGGCTTCTTCAAGTCCGTCGGTCTGCGATCGTCAAGAGTCGTCGCGCTCGAAGAGGCGAGCTTCGATGACCGCTGCATGCTGGTCAAGGCGCAGTGGAGAATGCAATTCGGATCGACGGCGGCGCCCGTCTCCGATCTCGACGTGTTTGCGACGTATCTCCTCCAGCAGCAGCCGGACGGCTTGCGGATCGTCTTCCAACTGGATCACGACGACCTGACGAAGCGCGTCCAGGAGCTCGGGCTCGTCTAGAGATTTACACGGTATAAAGAGTTGGAAGATGGTCGTTTATGAATCGTATCCTCGTCATCGGCTCCACCGGCAACGTCGGTCGCCAGGTTGTCGATCGACTGGCGGCAAGGGGCGCGCGGTTCCGCGCCATGACGCGAAACCCGGATGCGACATGATGCGGTGAGTGAGCGCGACGACCACACCGGCCCGATGCAGGTCGTCTCTGGTCCGGTCGGACGTGAACGCGTTCACTTCGAGGCCGGCTGCGAAGAGGCTCGATCGTGAGATGAGAGCGTTTCTCCGGTGGTGACGATCCATCCCTTCGACATGTCGGCGCAAGTCCGCCTGTGCGTCGCCAATATTCGCGGCCGCTACTGACAGGCGGCGGGGCTGCCGCGGCCGGTGATCGTGCGTCCAATCTGACAGTACTTGACCCGAAGGCTCGGCAAGTCTCGTGTAGCAAGCGCTGGAGTCGGAGCGAGCAGCTGTGACTCCCACACAAAGACGTTGAGGCCCATGATGGCTGACTTGGTGATCGCCCAGTCGTACATCGCCTGCGCGTTGCTCACGAGCCACGACTCTGTGCCGTAATCGGTCTCTCCCGGTGGCAGAATCCAGACGCGACCGTTGGGAGGCAGCTTCGGGATCACCTGCGTCAGCATGTCGTCGCAGTCGGGGACGCCCCCATAACATTCGAGACCGACCCAGTCGACGCCAGCGGGCAGCGTGAAGTTCGGAATGTTCCGAAATGCGCCGGCGAGGTTGATCAAGATGTGCGCGTTCGGATAGTTGGCGTGGATCGCGCTGGCAATGGCTTCGACGTGCGCTTTGGCAGCAGCCCAATCCGGTTGAACATCGGCATCATCCAACACGAAGAATCCGATGATCGTGTCGATGTACGGCGCGATCTGACTTTGCGTGACCGACCAGTAGTCAGTGCCGGCGGCCAAGAGCACGCCAATGCCATATCCGGCCGCTTGCGAGAGCAATGATGTCGGCACATTGCCTGCGGGATCGGTCTCGACCATCGTGTAGTTCGCGTGTGCCTGTGTCTCCGACATCCAGCTTCCGCCAAAATAGTTGTCGCGGAAGTAGCCGAAGTATCGAAGCGGCGGATGCGCCGCCTGGCTGATCGAGAACGGCTGTCCGCCAATCGAGATCGATCCCGCGCGCGGCACGGTATCAGGATTCTGCTGAATCGCGTACGTGACTGTCCCGTTTCCGGTACCGCTCGAACCTGACGTGATCGCGATCCAGGCCGCTTGAGAGAACGCCTGCCAGGCGCAGGACGGCGACGAGGCGGTCACGCTGACTGTGCCCGAGCTCGCGGTGTAACCGACTGAAGTCGATTGCGGCGAAATCGTGACCGTGCAGGACGGTGGCGGCCCTTGCGTCGTGTTCTGGTACACGCAGTGGACGCGGCCCACCGTGAGGTCGACGTTGTAGTGCGAACCGGTCGTTGGCGTGCACGCCGCCTGTTGCGGAGCGCCCGATCCGTTCGTCGCCTGCGCGACCGCGACGGCCTGCACGCTCGGAAGACCTTGTGAACACTCAGCGGCCGTCCAGGTGTGCGTCCGCCATCCGGTCGCGTTGTCTGGAAAAAAATGATCGCAAACGGTGAGTTCCGGCGTCGAGACAACCGTCGAATCCACATACGTGCACGTGACCGTCCCGCTCGTCACGCCGTCGTAACTTGGATGGTTGTAGTGACCGCCGCTCGTCGCCGTGCAGTCCACCATCCCCTGCGTGCCGCCGCCATTCTGTCCTTGCCCCACCGCCATGGCTCCGGCCGGCGGCAGCCCGTTGCTGCAATCGCCGGCCGTCCACGTGTGATATCGCCAACCGGTCGCGTAGTCGCTGAATCCGAAGATGCACGTCGTCGCACGCGGTACCGGTTGCGGTTGCGACGGTGGCGGCACGAACAAACAGCGGACCGTGCCGTCACTCGCTCCGGTCTCGTAGGGGTGCACGTACAGAGAGCCGGCGTTGGTGGCACAGACCACCTGACTGCCAGTCCCGACACTGTTCTCGCCGTCGCCGACGCCCGTCGATCCCGCGAGCGGCAACCCGTTCGAACAGTCAGCCGCCGCCCACGTGTGATTGCGCCAGCCCGTCGCTTGATCCGGAAAGTGATAGC
>Ga0114129_10002933_pt1 | contig 23860 bp, 16 predicted proteins | sample RhiMetdeltSRZDD1_FD_80071 | JGI IMG/M metagenome (GOLD analysis project Ga0114129, IMG submission 80071) | Populus rhizosphere microbial communities from Tennessee, USA - Rhizosphere MetaG P. deltoides SRZDD1 (version 2) (version 2) | ecosystem: Host-associated > Plants > Roots > Rhizosphere >...
GGCTCTGTTACAAAGAGCCACTTCGCCCTGGCAAAATGCCACCATCGGATGGAATACGCAGCCAACCGTGAATACAGCCGATCAAATAATATTAGTACAAAGCACCAGCACCCGCCAAAACTATGTGGTAGATGTAACCGACTTTGTTCAGGGCTGGGTGAACAAACCCGACAGCAACTATGGTGTGTTGTTGCGTTTACAAACCGAGGAGTATTACAACAGCATGGTCTTTAACTCGGGGCAGGCAATAGATTCGCTGAAACCCCGACTCGAGATCTGTTATACTGTTCCGGCCACGCACGACAGTTGTACAGCTGGTTTTAGCGACTCAATAAGCGATAACAACCCGCTTAAAAAGCTGTTCATTGCCCAGGCAAGCAATTCAGCCAATAAAAAGCCGGTAAAAATTTGCTGGAACTTTGGCGATGGAAAAGACACCTGTGTTAATTTATCAACCGCAAACACCAATTACACCATTTACCATACGTATGCAACATCAGGCAAATACAACGTATGCGTAACAATAAAATATGATGGCGATTGCGAAGCATCAAAATGCAGAACGATTACCGTTTTCGGTGCACCGGTTACAGGTACCTGCACCACCGACAGTAAAGTATTAGTTATGCGGGGCGACAGAGTGAGCGGTAAATTCAAACAATTATGGTTCGATAGCAATGCACCATATCAGTGCGATACAACGCAACCCGAGATGGGCGCTGCTGCGTGGACATGTTATTCGGGAGGATATCCAACCTGTAATTTCAGGTCGGTATTCCGCTACGAATTAAGCAGCCTTCCCACTACGGCTAAAATTAACAGCGCCAGGCTGTATCTGTATGCAAAAACAAATAACATAAATGGCGTTTATGGCAGTCCCACATATGGCAGCAACAACACATCGCTGCTGCAACAGGTAATAACCCCATGGTCTGTTGGCGGTACCGGCTGGAGCAACCAACCACTTGCCACAACCGAAAGGCAAAAGCAATTGCCGCAAAGTGCATCGGGTGCACAGAATTATGTGATTGATGTAACCGACTTTGTACAAACCTGGGTTAAAAATCCTGAAAAGAACCTTGGTTTGTTATTGCGCCTGCAAAGCGAACAATATTATAACAGCATGATATTTAATTCGGGCCAGGCCGCAGATTCATTAAAACCGCGTCTTGAAATTTGTTATAGTACAGAAGCAGCCGATAGTAATTCGGTAGACGTAAAATTGTATCCGAACCCTACTACCGGTCCATTGCTGGCATGGATAAATACCAGCAATGCACAAACAGGAAGTATTAAGCTGTATGATTTGCAAGGTACCCTGAAACAGGTATTGAAACCTTCAGTTACCTACTATGCCGGTGTGAATGTGGTTACTATGCAGATTAACAGAGTTCAGGTTCCGTCGGGCTACTACTTAGTAAAAATTTGGGTAGGAGGCACCGTTAAAACATTTAAAATTCTGCTGCTGTAAAAAGCATACAGTTTCATAAAAAAATCCCGTTCACCGGAAAGTGAACGGGATTTTTTTTTATTTGGTTCAACAGGCAGGTCAATGTCAATGTGATAATTAGCTAATTACCCCGCAACAGGCAGCGTATGTAACGATAAAAACTTCTCCAGCCCCTTTCTTTTCTCTGCAGTGAGCTCATAACTGATATGTTCAGTATAATAGCTGTGTAAATCGAAAATGGGGTAAGGATTTTCAGCCACTACCGTTTCAATATTTTCAAGTCCCAGTTTATTGGCAGCATTAAATTCACTAATAAAATTTGCGGGCAATGGCTTATTACTAACCCAGGCAGCAAATACAAAAGGCAAACCGGTGAAATCTTTCCAGGCTTCGCCCAGATCATATATATAAGGCGACACTTTTCGTTGCTCCAGCGCCCGGTCGCCGATAACCAAACCGGCGGTGGCGCCTTTTATTTTTGACCGGTAATCTGATTTGGTATCTGTAACTGCAGGTTGAATTTGCCAGTATTCACGCATTAATATTTTTGCCAGCGCCACCGAGGTGCGGCTTTGATAATCCAGCAAAACTTCTTCAATTTCGTTCACCGGCACCTCGCTAAACAGGGCTACCGAGGCCACCGGCCCGGTACAACCAATGCAATAATCAGTTACAATATGATATTCGCGCAAATGAGGGATCACCGCCACCGGAACCAGGCCCACATCAATGGAGCCATCGAGCAGTAAACGGGCAATATTCGACGGATAATCTTCGATCAGTATTAAGCGATCGCTTACAGGCGAATGCTGAATACCATACACTAAAGGCTTTGTATTGAGATAATTAACAATTCCAACCTTAATCTTATCCAATTGATTTAATTTTGCGGCGACAAAGGTACACGACGAGCCCTAATAAACAACAATTGTTCATGGAACTAAACGCACTTACGGCCATTTCACCAGTTGACGGACGCTACCGCCACCAGGTTCAGCATTTAGATGATTATTTTTCAGAATTTGCGCTCATTAAATACCGCGTTCTGGTAGAGGTGGAATATGTGCGGTTTCTGGCAGATAAAAAGTTCTTTACCCTGCCGGCCGAGGTTAAAACGGCCCTGCAGAATATTATAGAGAATTTTTCGGTTGAAGACGCCCAAAAAATAAAAGACACCGAAAAGATCACCAACCACGATGTAAAAGCAGTTGAATATTTTCTGAAAGAAAAATTAACAGCTGCCAATGCCGGTGAAATACAGGAGTGGGTACATTTTGGCCTCACTTCGCAGGATATTAATAATACCGCCATTCCGCTTTCGTGGAAACATGCCATTGAATTCGAATACCTGCCCGCCGTACTGAACTTTAACCGCCAGCTCGAAATACTGGCTACCGACTGGAAAGAGGTGCCCATGCTGGCCCATACGCACGGACAACCGGCAAGTCCTACCCGTTTGGGCAAAGAGTTTATGGTGTTTGTTGAACGGATAGGCAACCAGGTTGAACAAATCATTCAGGTACCCGTTACCGCCAAATTTGGCGGCGCTACCGGTAACTTCAATGCCCATGCTGTAGCCTTTCCCGGAAAAGACTGGGTACAACTGGGTAACGAGTTTGTAGAAGGGGTATTGGGGTTACAACGCCAGCAGTTCACCACCCAAATTGAGCACTACGATAGCCTGGCGGCCCATTTTGATGCCATGAAACGCATCAATAACATCTTAATAGATCTTTGCCGCGATATATGGACCTACATTTCGATGGAATATTTCAAGCAGCGCACGCTGCAGAACGAAGTAGGTTCCAGCGCCATGCCGCATAAGGTAAACCCCATTGATTTTGAAAATGCCGAAGGCAATCTTGGTATCGCCAACGCCCTGCTCGAGCACCTGGCTGCCAAATTACCGGTAAGCCGTTTGCAGCGCGACCTCACCGATTCAACCGTATTGCGTAATATCGGTGTTCCTTTTGCGCATATTATTCTCGCCTTAAAATCGATCGAAAAAGGACTTGGCAAACTGGTGCTTAATACCGCCGCCATCAATACCGACCTCGAAGATAACTGGGCTGTTGTAACTGAAGGCATTCAAACTATTTTACGCCGCGAAAATTACCCGTCGCCCTACGAGGCTTTAAAGGAATTAACACGCGGGAAAAATGGCATCAACCAGCAAACCATTCATCAGTTCATCGATGGTTTAAAAGTATCCGCTGCTATAAAGAAGGAGCTGAAGAACATAACGCCACAGAATTATACAGGGGTGAATCCGGAGTTTTAAAACAATTAGCTAATTCGATAATGTGCTAATTTGCTAATGAAACCAGGCTAACCGAACAAACAGGTGGCTTTCCATTAGCAAATTATCACATTAGCATATTATCACATTGGTATTTGGTATTTCCACCACAACATCTCTCCCCTTTTATCAAACTGATCAAATCCGTTCTTTTGTACAACACGTATCGAAGCGGCATTTGACTGATGGGTTTCGGCCAGTACAAATTTTATATCGGGCCGGCGGGCAGCCCATTGCAGCAGGCCTTTCACCGCTTCGGTCATATAGCCCTTGCCCTGCATGACCGGCGTGGTGCCATAACCGATTTCAACACTACCTCCGTTTGCCGGCAGACCTTTAAAACCCATTTCGGCTACTATAGCCTTGCTTTGTTTATCAACTACCAGCCAGAAAGTATAAAAAACATAATCATTGCCGGTAGCGGTTTTCATTTTAGGCAGCGTAAACTTATTCACCCTTACCTGTACCTGCGGGGCAATGGTGCGACCGGTATGGGCAAGTCCTAGTGCATCTTCGAGTTTATTATTGGCTTGAAGATATAAATCCAACTGCTGGTGTGTAAGCGGAAACAGGAGCAGCCGTTCCGTTTCGATGGCATAGGGATTTTGGGTCGAAAAAAAACACAGCTCAAGATTATTCTGTATAATATTGGGTTGTTGCCCGAACCCGCATCGCAGCAATACCTTTTGCGAAGCTAGGTTTGCCATTTCGGTTATGGCCACTATGCGGGGCAGTTTCATTACATCAAAAGCATACCGCAGCCCCCCTAAGGTTGACTCCGTGGCATATCCTTTACCCCAGTATTGTTTTAACAGGGCATAGCCTATCTGAGTTTCGGGGTGTGGCTGATTGTCGTAAGGCTCAACCGGAATAACGGCAAACGAGCCCACAAACGCATCGGTCTGCTTATCCAGCATAGCCCAGCGGCCCATGAGGGGGTATTGTTCGTAAAAAGAAAGGTTCCGGGCAAGAAATACCGAGCACTCTGCCCGGCTTTTAGGCGCCCGTATATAGCGCATAATCTCCGGGTCGCCATTTACCAGAAAAAAGTTCTCTTCATCTTCCTTTGTATACCGACGAATATATAACCGGTCTGTTTCAAAAACGATCATAGGTTAAGCTTCAGTTATAAGTTTTAAGTTCTAAGTTCCCGGTACTAAATTCTTAGTTCGGAGTTCTAAGTTAATCGAAAAATTATTCAGGCTACCGGGTATCGCCGATGCTTCTAATTTCTCTATAAAAAGAAAAAAGATAGCCTTTCAGCTATCTTCTTTTTTATCATCAACTTAAGCCACTAAAAACTCGTTTTCAATACATTACTTACAACTTACTACTTCACATCACACTGCCTCCTTATGTATTTCACTGGTAAAGTGAAACTCAATTTCGGGATTGTTGGTTCGCTCGGTATTCAGGAACCATTCGCTTTGCGCCAGGTAAACCAGGTGGCCGTCTTTATCGGTAGCGATGTTATTCGATTTAAAGCGGGTAAACTCGTCCAGCTTTTTGGGATCACTACAGGTTATCCAGCAGGCCTTGTAATATGGCATTGCTCTGAATTCGCAGGAAGCACCATATTCCTGCAGCAGCCGGTACTGGATCACTTCAAACTGCAGTTCGCCCACACAGCCGATGATCTTTTTATTACCGCCAAACTGGGTAAACAACTGGGCCACCCCTTCGTCGGTAAGCTGCAACAGACCTTTCTCCAACTGCTTGGTCTTCATTGGGTCTTTGTTAATTACCTCTTTAAATATTTCAGGAGAAAACGAAGGAATACCGGTATAATAAAAACTCTCGCCTTCAGTAAGGGTATCGCCAATTTTAAAATTACCGGTATCGAACAAACCTACCACATCGCCGGGGAAGGCTTCTTCAATAACGTCTTTATCACGGGCCATGAAGGTATAAGGGTTGCTGAAACGCACATCCTTATCGAGCCTTACATGATGAAAATATTTATTTCGTTCGAAGCGGCCCGAGCAAACCCGTAAAAACGCGATGCGGTCACGGTGCTTGGGGTCGAGGTTGGCATGTATTTTAAAAATGAAGCCAGAGAATTTATCATCCTGCGGCGAAATATCGCGCAGGGTGGTTGTGCGTGGGCGCGGAATGGGGGCAATGCGAATAAAGGTATCGAGCATTTCCTTTACGCCAAAGTTGTTGATGGCGCTGCCGAAAAATACCGGCGCTACTTTTCCGTTCAAATAATCCTGAACAGGCAAATCGCCATATACGCCGGCAACCAGTTCCACATCTTCACGCAGAATGGCGGCATCTTTTTCGCCCAGCTTTTCATCGAGCAGCGAACTGCCGAGGTCAGATATCTGCACGGCATCTTCATCGGTTGCCTTGGTATTCGCCGTGAACAGCAACAGGTTTTTATCGTGCAGGTTATACACCCCTTTAAAATCCTTACCGCTGTTGATGGGCAAGGTCATGGGATGCAGGGAAAGGCTTAGTTCTTTTTCTATTTCTTCGAGCAGATCGAAGCGGTTTTTACCGTCGCGGTCCATTTTATTGATGAACACGATCACCGGGGTATCGCGCATGCGGCACACCTCCATCAGGCGGCGGGTTTGTTCCTCTACCCCGTTAACGCTGTCGATCACCAGAATTACACTGTCGACCGCCGTAAGCGTACGATAGGTGTCCTCGGCAAAGTCTTTGTGACCGGGTGTATCGAGCAGGTTGATCAATATATTTTTATACTCAAAGCTCATTACCGACGTAGCTACCGAGATACCTCTTTGCCGTTCGATTTCCATAAAGTCGCTGGTAGCGTGCTTTTTGATCTTATTGCTTTTTACCGCTCCGGCCGTTTGAATGGCGCCCCCGAACAGTAGGAATTTTTCGGTAAGTGTTGTTTTACCGGCATCGGGGTGCGAAATGATAGCGAACGTTCTGCGTTTACTGATTTCGTTATTGTACTTCATTGTTCAATGTGCCAGTCGTAAAGGATGAACTGCTCCGGAAAGGGAGGCTGCACTTTATGACTTTTAGCCGCGCAAAGGTACGGTTTATGAGGTTTTTGGGGAAGAGTTTTGAGCTATGATCTTAAAAGTCGTTTAGTTAATATTTTTTTGACTGGAAAATCAGGCAATACACTTGTTTTTAATCAATAAATTTTCCATTAGGAGCTCACAAACAGGTACTTATTGGCTATTTGATTGTTTTTTAATAGCTATAAGTCGGTTATTCTTTAAAAGCATCTTAAACATAGTAGCTCAGTACTCTCTTTTAAAATATTTTAAACCTTTTTGTAAACGTATAATGCTTGAGGTAAATGAATAAATTTAATCATCCAGTTATAGTTTATGTTGTAATATCACTTGTTAGCCTGGGCTGCGCTGTAGCACTATTTCTGCTTGGAGGAAGTCTGGCAGAAATTACCGGTAATAATAATAGTTTACTCGGTTTCACTTTCAAGGCAGGTGGCGCTATTGCGGGATTTATTTTGATTTACGCATTTTCGCATAGAACAATTCTAAAATTCAATGAAAAGCTTCAGGGTACAGCAGATGATTACAAAATGGAACTTCAAAAAATTATGTACGATGGAGTGTTTCTGAGACACATGTCTGATGAATTTCGAAAAATCAGCTGGAAAAACTTAACAAACTCCCTTTATGTAAGTCATTTTCCGGATATAAGTGAAACCATTGGAAATATTATTTATGAAAAATTTATCCCTGAAGAATTAGACTACTACCATAAAGATGTAGAAGTATTTTATGACATAAGCGAGTCGGAAGATAAAGGTCATATCATCATTAAAGAATATCAAAAATTCACCATTGTCACGAATAAAAATAACACTACCATTAAATCTCTCGACCAGGTGTATGGTTTAAATATACCAGAGGATAAAAGTGGTTTAATAGTAACGAAATTTACAATTAACGATGAAGATAGTTTAGCTCGTATAAACACCAAACCACCCACGGAGCAGGGCATTTACAAACACTATCAGGTTGAATTTGTTTTTGAACTGAATAATCACTGTGCTGAATATGTTATTGAAAAAGAAATAGTTACTACCCATACTAAGAAACTAAATGTTTTCTGGCGCCGGGATATTCATAGATACACCCATTCATTTCAAATCGGTATCCGGGAAAACATACCCTTTGAAGTGGATCTCATCACTTTTGGATTAACAGCCAATTTTAAGGCGGTAGCTGAGAAAGTATCTAAATCGTTAAAAAAACATCAGGGTCTGCTTGTTCCTGGCGAAGGATATATTATATTTGTAAAGTAAAAGCTCATTAAAATCTGTTAATTATGACATTTACTATTCACAATTTCGGAGGCGGAGTTGAAGGTATCAAATAACAAATCGGCTTAAAATAGGATAGAACTCTGGTCAGCCGAAAGGCAGGATTTTTATCTGGTCAATCTTATATAATTAAAGGGGCGTCGAAAGCGGCCCTTTTGCTTTTAATTTCTTTCCCAAAACCTCAAAACAACGTAACCGTCCACGTTCTTGTAAAAGCTTCGCAGGATGTTAGCTTATTGATCCCTTCTTTATCTTCCAGCTGCTGACTGGCGCCTACCCCATCGGCAATACCACACCAGGGTTCGATGCAAACAAAATCGGCATTCTTTGCCGCCCATATGCCCAGGAAAGGAAATCCGGGGAAGTCGAACCGGAAACCATGTTCCGTTTTATCGCACTGCAACGTAATTATAGATGAACTAAGCCCTTTCATTACCAACGCATCTTTCTGAAATAAATCTTTCGACAACGGGAGCCTGTTCGACTGCTGCAATAAGGGAAGGGGTTTTGCTTCAATTAAACCATCCTGCGAAATAGGCCAGCGGGGTACTGTTTCGGGCTGATCGAACTGCAAATAATAATCAGTATAGGTTGTGTCTTTTACCAGGGGTATGGCAAAGGCCGGATGCGCTCCTACCGAAAAAAACATATTGTCTTTACCGTTGTTCGTAACCTTGTAGGTAACGGCCAGCGAATTTTCATACAAGGTATACCGTATGCGAAACTCGAATGTAAAAGGGTATACCTGCCGGGTTTCGGCATCATCGCACAGCAAAAAAGTAATGGTATCGGCCGTTTGCTCTTCTACCGCAAATTGTTTATCGCGCGCAAAACCATGTCGCGATAACTGGTACGAACTCCCCTTATAAAAATAGGTATTCGCCTTCAGCGTGCCTACAATGGGAAATAATACCGGTGAATGCTTTGCCCAAAAAGCCGCATCGCCATTCCACATATAATCAAGATTATGCTCTTTGTGAAATAACTGCGTAAGCTCGGCTCCTTTGGCGTTGATAACGGCTTTGATCTGTTGATTTTCGATGGTAAACATGGGCTCTAAGATACAGAAGTTCTGAGTTCTCAGTTCTTAGTTCGGGGTTCAACAACTAACAAACTTTAGAACTAACTTAGAATATAGAACCTGGAACTTAAAACATAAAACTATGACTCCGGTATGGGACATTGCCATTAAACTGTGCATCTCGGTTTTGATAGGTGGTATTATTGGGGCCGAAAGGGAATACCACAATAAATCGGCCGGCTTGCGCACACTGATGCTCATTTGCCTCAGGTCTACCCTGTTCACCATTTTCTCAATGGAAATAGGCGAACACACCTCCCCCGACCGTATCGCATCGACTATTGTAACAGGTATCGGTTTTGTAGGCGCTGGTGTTATTTTCATGGGCGGAACAGGCATTAACGGTGTTACCACTGCTGCCACCATTTGGTTAACAGCCGCCCTGGGCATGGGTGTAGGCGCCGGTCATCAGTATATTGCACTGGCCGGATGCCTCATATTGGTTGGAATTTTATACGCCTTTACGGCTATTGAAGAGTGGATAGGCAAATTCAACCGGGTGCATACCTATAAAATTGTTCGTCCCTACCGCGATCATATTCTCGAAGACTACGAAGCACTCCTGAAACAATACCATCTTACTTTCAGAAGAGGTACCCAATACCGCAACCAGGGCACTATCTGCAGCATCTGGGAAGCCGAGGGTTCAAAAAAGAACCATAGTGCATTTATTCATCATGTGCTGAATGACCAGGAAGTGGAAAGGTTTGAGTTTTGAATAATGTTAGATGATTTGCATGTAACATTTTACCTGTTTGACAGACTAATATCCCGATAGCTAACCGGAACAACCATCAAACTATTTATTCAGCCATTTAACCATCAAATGGTTCAACAGGTTGTTTATAATATTACATTTGACCTATGCGCCGTGTTCTTGAAATACTGGGAAGCAGCCTTAACTTAACCTGGCAGGAATTTAAATCGCACAAAATACGCACCCTGCTTTCGCTTTCGGGCGTGGCATTCGGTATTTTTTGCATTATAAGTGTACTGGCAACGGTAGACAGTCTTGAATACCAGGTTCAAAAAGATATTAAAGCCCTTGGAACAAATACCGTGTACATCGACAAATGGGTGTATGCCGGTGGTCCTGACTATCCCTGGTGGCGATATGTAAAACGCCCCTCCCCCGCTTACGAAGAAATGGTATTGCTGAAGCAAAAAGTTCCCGCAGCAGCCAATGTAGCTTTCAATATTAACACAAACAGCTATGTAGGTTTTGAAGACGATGTGGTTAACAGCGTAAACTACTATGGCATTACCGAAGAATTTGTAAATATTCAACCGGTAGATATTGGGCTGGGCCGTTATCTGCAACCAGCCGACTACGATTACGGGTCGAACGTAATAGTAATAGGATATACCATCGCCGAAACTTTATTTGGCAAAGCTGAGAAAGCACCCGGTAAAACCGTTGTGCTTAAATCGGGCAAGCGGGCGCTGATAGTTGGGTTGATAAAAAAACAGGGTAAAAGCTTTGTAGGCGGCTGGGAGTACGACAACAGCATATTGATGCCGCTGAGTTTTATGAAACAGATGGTGCGCGAAAAGACCAGCAATCCCATTATTATGGTGCAGGGTAAAGGATCGGTGCCTATGGCGCAGCTGCGCGATGAGCTTACCGGCGCCATGCGTTCCATTCGCAAATTAAAACCTACACAGGAAGATGATTTTGCGCTGAACGATATAGATGCCTTCAGCAGTTTTGCCAGTGATATTTTTGGCGGCATCAATAAAGGAGGCTGGTTCATTGCCTCTTTATCGCTTATCGTTGGCATGTTTGGCGTGGCCAATATTATGTTTGTAACTGTTCGCGAACGAACATCTCAAATAGGATTGAAAAAAGCCATTGGCGCCAAACGGTCTGTTATTCTTACTGAATTTTTGCTCGAATCGGCCTTCCTGTGCATTATGGGCGGTTTACTGGGACTGATCATTGTATTTATATTAACCCTTGCATCAACGGCCATTTTTGGTTTTACCGTTTTCATTGCTCCCAAAATATTGGTGCTGGCCATTTCTATTTGCATTATCGTAGGCGTATTGGCAGGCATCATTCCTGCATCGATTGCCGCGAAAATGGACCCTGTGGTAGCGATACGAAGCAAGTAGGCGACTTCTGCTTTATATTTGCGGCGTGAGCATTACCATATTAGCAATTGAATCTTCGTGCGATGAAACTGCCGCAGCTGTTTGTCGCGATGGCATCATCCTTTCGAACTATATCGCCAATCAAACCATACATGAACAATATGGGGGCGTAGTGCCGGAGCTGGCCTCAAGGGCACATATGCAAAATATTGTACCTGTTGTGCATGCCGCCCTGCAAAAAGCCAATCCTTCGACTAACGCTCAGGACCTGTTGAAAACAGTCAATGCGATCGCATTTACCCAGGCGCCCGGATTAATTGGTTCACTGTTGGTGGGCGCACAATTTGCCAAATCATTATCACTCGCCCTGAATGTTCCTTTAATTGCCGTGCACCATATGCAGGCGCATGTGCTGGCAAACCTCATCGAAGATCCCAAACCTGCGTTTCCGTTCTTATGCTTAACGGTGAGCGGCGGACATACGCAAATCGTTTTATGCGAATCGCCCCACTCGCTGAAAGTGATCGGCGAAACTATTGACGATGCAGCAGGTGAAGCATTTGATAAATCGGCCAAGTTGCTCGGCCTCCCCTATCCCGGTGGTCCGCTGATCGATAAATACGCCAAACAGGGAAATGCCCGTCGGTTTAAATTTCCTGAGCCGCAAATACCAGCATTGAACTTTAGTTTCAGCGGTTTAAAAACCGCCATTCTTTATTTTTTGCAGGAAAATACCGCCAATAACAGCCGTTTTATTGAAGATAATCTGGCCGATATCTGCGCTTCCATTCAACATCGCATTGTTTCTATTTTGCTTAACAAGGTTAAAAAAGCGGCACAGCAAACGGGCATTAAAAACATTTGCATTGCCGGCGGCGTATCGGCCAACAGCGGTTTGCGCAATGCCCTTACCGAAATGGGACAGCAATACAACTGGCAAACTTTTATTCCCGCATTTCAATATTGTACCGATAATGCCGCCATGATTGCCATTACCGGTTATTACAAATACCAGCAGGGAGAATTTGCTGATATGAGTGTGAGTCCTACAGCCCGCGCTGAATGGTGAAAACAGTTTTAAGTTATAAGTTTTAAGTTCTGAGTTGTTTTGTTGGTAGATGACTAAGAACTATCTTACAATAGGGATTCTATAACCAGGGACTAAGAACTCAGAACAAAAGATGCCAAACCCATACTTTAAGTTCAAGCAATTCACCATTCACCAGGACCAGTGTGCCATGAAGGTATGTACCGATGCCTGTATACTGGGCGCCTGGTTTTCGGCCAAGATACCTGAATTTACTACTGTGCTCGACATCGGCAGCGGAACCGGATTACAGATGTTGATGCTGGCGCAACGGTCGCAGGCCGAAATACATGGTATTGAAATTGACCTCGCTTCGTACAAACAAGGGAAAGAAAACATCAGTCAGAATAAATGGAAAGAGCGGCTAAAGATTTTTCCCGGCGATGCCCGCACCTTTGTATTTCCCATGAAGTATGATTTTATTATTTCCAATCCGCCTTTTTTTGAAGATGACCTGCTGTCTGAAGACGATCGCCAACAGGTAGCCAAACACAGCAAATCGTTAACGCTCGACGAACTGATTGGTGTAATCAGCAACAACCTGCAGCCGCATGGCGCATTTGGTATTTTACTGCCCTATCACCGTTGGGAGTATTTCGATAAGCTGGCTTCGATGCAAAATTTTTATCTTACCGAAAAACTGTTCATCAAACAAAGCCATCGGCATTCTTATTTCAGGGCGGTATTGCATTACAGCCGAAGCCATGAAGATTTTGCCCCATCGTTCGACCTGGTGATACAAAAAGAAGGTGGTTCGTATACCGAAGATTTTGTTGAGTTGATGAAGGAGTATTATTTGTATCTGTGAAAGTGGTCAATGGTGAATCAGTTCGCCCGATATATTTTAACCCTGTTACTCTTACTCTATGAACAATATCAGAAACCGCTATCTGCAGGTATTTCCGCTGCTGGCAATTGCTTATTTACTGATCACCGTTGGTGAAATTTACTTTTTTGAAATACAGTTCTCTTCACAACGTGATATCATAGCAACCCGTGTATTTGTGTTTTCATTTTTAAAGAACCTGGTATTATGGGCCGCTGTTGGATGGGCTTTTCAAAAAATGAAGGAAGCCGCCATTGCCATGGGCATAGCGATAATAGTTACAGTTGTTAATTATTATCTCCCTACCGGTCAGGATGGAAAAGAAGCCGGCTCTATACAATATTTGTCATATGCCCTACTTAATTACCTGTTCGTTCCGGTATTTGTTTTTGCCTTTCTTTATTTTAAAAAAATCAATAAGCTCACAGGTTTCCTGTTTATATGGGTAATCATATATGTATTTCATATATATTCTTTCGGCGGTACTTTGCAGGAATTGTCACCGCACTACAAATGGTATAAGTTTTTTCAAATAGAAACGCTGTTCGAAATACATTCGGGCAACAAAACCTTTTATTATGTAAACATCTTCAGATACTCTACCCTGCCTGTATGGTGCAGCGCTTTTATATTAATCAGCGAATGCATTCATGCAGCAGCCAATGCGCAACCGTTAAAAAAGGTATTTAAGTTCGACTTTTCTACAAAGTATTCATGGCCGGCTACACTTACCTTGTTTTATGTACTGCGTATATCTGTGAACCTGCTGATCGTTGGCGTTTTTATGCTTCCCTTCAGTTTTTTTTCGAAAAACCCATCGCACCATATCGACCTGCCTCTCTTTGTGTTTGCACTTATAATACTGGCCGGTTTATTGTGTTTATGCCTGACCGTAGCATATTACCGGAAATTTTTAGTTGAGTATTTCATCGCATTAAAGAAAAAAATATCCTGGTTGTACTGGCTGGTGAATTTACCTGTAGTTGGTTTGTTGGCATTTCCTATTGTGTTATTGAGCTTTCAACAACAGGGCGCCATTGAAGAGCGTTCGGCTTTTTATAGGTTTCAACGCTTTAATCAAAATAACCGCAGCCTGTTTTGGACAATGCTGGTGTTGAATGTTGTAACGGTATTTTTTATGTCGGCGATGCGCAGTACAACAGAAGGATTCTGGATTGTTTGGCTGGTCGAAATTGCATTCTTTATCTGGTATAGTGCAGCTGTTTCAGGATATTACGCCATGCTGATAACAGGCGGTGCTGCCTATATTATTTTTCTAATTTTTGCATATCATATGCCTGCAGCTTCCGTTGAACCATATCGCAGGTTTTCCTTTTATTATGATCCGGCCTTGCTAAATTTTCCCATGTCGTTGTGGATGCTCAGTGCATTTAGTATAGTACAATATGCAGTTCTGATGCCGGTTTTTCATTTGAACACGACAGGAGAAGTTAAGCAAATAGCAAGTAATGACACCCATCAAATTCCTGCATAGTCCTTCATATAACTATACCGTTCGGTTAAACGCCCCTGCTTTACCATGGTGGCCCGTTCAATAATGGCAGAGGGCGTGTTTTTTACAAGATCTTCCAATACGAATTTTATAAGCTGTTCGCCAAAGTACCGGCTGGCGTCGCGCGGCAATTCGTTGGGCAAGTTGCCTACGGCCATTACATCGATGCTGCCTGGTAAATAAGGCGCTGTTTTTTGAAATGTATTTTTATCAACCCCATAAATAGGGTCTGTAATGGTTTGATCGCCGAGGTTAATGGGCACCGATCCGTTTGCATCGTCGGTTATATCGGCAATGGTTTGTATGCGAAAGTCGCTGGTTATATCGCTTTTTTCGAATAGGCGCGGAACGGCATCGGTCCAGAATATACCGTTCATGAGTATATCGGTTTGCTGTGCATACGGTAAAAAAGTACACGCATATGCTTCGGGTGAAGCATGAAATGCTGAGCGGTTATACCGGCCGGTAATTTTGTTTGTATACAAATCGGGGCCTTTCAGCTGTGTATAAACGGGATACGTAAATTTTCTTTGCAGATATTCATCAGGTTCCACTTCAACCACACCCAGCAAATTCATGATCTCAATAATGCCATGTGCTACCCTGCCACTGCCGGTAACCGCAATTTTTACGTTGGGCAGCCGAAGTCCGAAATAGGTATGTATCAGTATGGCAAAACTGGCCTGTTTGTAAACCCTTTCAAGCTGGAATAAACCGGTGCGATTGCCATATGCCATTATGCCGTTATGAGCCCCTACCACCCCGGCAAAAAAGCCAAAACCCAGTATACGCTGGCCATCCTCGTGTTCAAGGCATTCATAATCAATGAGGGTGATGTTTTTATGTATAATAGTTCGAAATAATGCCTGGTTATAAGGCTGTTTTTTACGGGTATGTGAAAAGAACAGATAGGTTTTTTGGGGTATCAGCAATTGGGCCGGAACTTCTTTTATGCCCAGCAAAATATCACAGTTACTGATATCTTCTTTTACCGCCACCCCGGCCATTTCGTACTCGCTATCGGCAAAGCAGCGGTCTCCTGAGCTCTGGGCCACTATTTGCACCCCGGGTATATGGGCCAAAATCCACTTACACTGGTCGGGGGTAAGGGCAACCCGGTTATCTTCAGGTGTTTTTCCCTCCTTTAATAATCCAAGAATTATCATTAATTTTAGCAGGATTTTTAAATATCTGACTACCAAATGACTAAATAGCAACAATATAAATATTCGTGTACTATTAATCAAAAAACGAATATTTGTTTATCAGTATCCGTTGAAATTAGGGAAAACAGGCAGACAACCTGCCTCAAAACCGCAACTTACATGAAAAGCAAATTGTGCATTAGTCTTATATCAATGTCGTTAGGATTGCTGGTAATGTTTTTTGCTTGCAGCAAAGCAAAAAATTCACAACCAGATCCTTCAGATCCAAACAATGACACCGGCAATGTACGTATAAAAACTACTCCGGGTTGTACGGCTGCTCCCGACTACGGCGATAGCATTATATACACAAAATATAAAGGCCCTAGTAACGATTACACCATAAAACCCAAAAATGATACTGTGGGCGGCAGGTATATTTTCTGGCCCGATGGGCTGGTGATCGATTCGGCTACCGGTGTGATTAACGTTACACAAAGCGAAACCGGGGTCCGGTATAATATCGGCTTTATAAAAACCGGCACACAGGATACCTGCATTAGTCCATTGATCCTTGCCGGTATTACATATGTAGATAGTATTTATGTGCTCGACAAAAACGATACACTGGCCACCCCCATTTACAATTCCAATCCGTTAACGCCCCCTGTGTGCGATAACAGCGACGATACCGATTACCCGGGCAATGGCGGACATGGCAATACTAAGTGCGAATTTGATATAGAACCAGGTTCCAATGCCAATCAGAAAGGCGTACGTGTTCGTACCATCAGCGGTATCATCAACCTGAAGAAAACGTTAGCCGACGGAGCATTCGGCAGCACCACCCCGGCCAACGGAACAACCGCAAGTGTACAACTGTTATATCGCCTGAACGATGCCAGCGCCAAAGCATTACAGCGCATTCAGGTTCAGTTAGTATATTATGAGCATTTATCAGATGTTCCAACATCATTGCGAAACGATATTACCGTTAAACGCAACAACTTTCTGAATTACAGGATTGTCAACGGCAAGCCTCGTCCACCATTGTTAGTGATTGTATTGTATAACTAAATAATTGTTTTATAAACGCGCTATCTTCGCCGAATTCTGATGTGAACTCATGGTGAGGAAAACAACCCGTTTTATATTGTGGAATGTATTGCTGTTGCCGGTATGCTGGCTTTTATGCCTGTCGTATAATACCCGCAAAGCAGATACGCCAAAAAAAATACGGGCTTTGTATGAAAAGGCCAACCGGTTATTCAATCTTTCCGAGCCTACCGATGCTACCGACAGCATCGCCCTGATTACTTTTCAGCAGGTAATCAATCAACTTGAAAAGCAGGAGAATACCACTGATACGTTACTTTTTTTCTCTTACCTCAAAAAAGGCATTCTTCTCAATGTAAAGAACAGTTATGCCGAAGCGAAAGAAGCCTACCTGCGGGCAGTTCACCTAAAAGCAATCAATCCGCAATGGAGTGATTCATTGTTGTATGAGGTATCGCTTCACACCGGTTCTTTGTATTACCATATTAACAATTTCGATTCGGCTAACTATTTTTTATTACAGGCCGAGGCCTTATCACAACGATTTCCCGGCGTTTCCCAAAAAGAAAGATTGTATAACGACCTGGGCGTGTTGTATCACGAAAATGGCAATTACCGGCAAAGCATCAATTACCTCACAAACGCTCTGCAAATAATTTCCGGCCGGAAACCGGTTGATTCGGCATTTATAATTAATATCGAACAGAACATTGCTGCCGATTATCACAAACTGGGTTTGTATAACCAGTCGTTATCGATTTATCGTAAGTTACAATCGCATGGCGTGTTGTCGAGCCTGATATTTAATAATAGTGGCACCGCCTCGAGTGTGTTAGGTGATTATCAACAAGCGCTTACCTGTTACCGGAAAGTGAATGCCAAAGAAATGCCCACGGTATTTAGTCAATTAGCTTTTGTGCATCTGCAACTTAAGCATTACGATTCTGCCGCATTTTACCTGAACCGGTTTTCCGAATGGGCGCAAAAAAAGAAGTTCACGGTAAACAGAATTTATACCGGTAAAAATGATCAATACCTGGCAGAATTGCTTGTTCAACAACAGCAATATGAGGCGGCAATAAATGTTTTACAAAAAGCGATCATTGCATTCAGCGGTCATTTCAATAATACCAATGCATACACCAATCCAAACAATTTCTTAGGAACTTTTACTTCTTACAATTTATTCAACGCGTTATTTATAAAAGCAAAAACATTTGAACAACTATACCAGCTTCGCAAAAAAGAACCTTACCTGCAGGCGGCTTTGGCAACCTATAACAGCGCCATCAGCTTATTACGTTATATCGAAAAAAGCTATGAAACAGATGACGCCAAACTGTTTTTAAAGAATAACAGCCAGCAGGCCTTTCAGCATGCTTTTTCGGTATGCATGCAACTGCATGGTATGCACCCCGATGCGGGTTATCTTGAACAGGCATTTATAACAGCCGAAAGGAACAAAGCATCGGTAATGTATGCAGGGGTACGTGAAAAAGCTTTTCAAAAAACGCCAGGCATTGATCCTGCATTGATACAACAGGAAAGGAACATTAAATACAATCTTGCCCGCCTGAGCATAAAAAGCGATCAAACGCAGGACAGCACCTCGCTGGAAGCTATTGCCAAAGAAAAAGCCGCATTTGAAATTCAGCTTTCGCAGATACAGAATAAAATTGAACAGAACAGTTCTTATTATAAACTCAAATACAGCGAATCGTATCCCACCATCCAGGAAATCAGGGAGCATATAAACAGACAGCAGGCGGTGATCAGTTTTTATACAACGCCCAATAAATTGTATGCATTTGTTATTACCCGGTCGGCTTTCGGTTTTACGGCTATCGACTCCTTCCCCGCCCTGCAGCAAACGATCGTTAACTGGCTTACTGCTTTAAAAAACACGGGAAGCGGCAGAAGGTTCAAAGGCGAACAATGGGCTGTTGCATTATACCCGCAACTGGTAAAACCGGTTCAGACTTTGGCAGGTGATAAAGAAGAATGGATCATTATTCCTGATGGCATTCTGTATTATCTGCCGTTTGAATCGTTACCGGCCGGCGATGGCCCCCAAACATTGCTCGAAACAACAGAGATCAGTTATCAGTTCGCATCGCGTTTTTTAGTTGCCTCGCCTACACAAAAAAATGCACCCGCTTCGTATTCAGTATTGGCATTTGCACCGTTTGTTCAAAAAGGAATGCCCTTTCCGCATCACGAGTTCAAATACATGAACCAGTTGAGTGCATCGGGCAGAGAGATTGCCGGGTTACCGGGAAAATATTTTACCAATACACAGGCCACCAAACAACAATTTCTGAAGGAGGTCAATCATTACCCGGTAGTGCACTTAGCCACACATGCCATTGCAGATACAGCTAACAGTTCGGCATCTTTTATTGCTTTTTACCCGAAAACACAAATACCGGCCGAAGACGGATTGTACCTCGAAGAATTATATAGCCTGAATATGGATGCCACGCAGCTTATTATCATCAGCGCCTGCGAAACAGGCAATGGCCAGTTGGTGAACAGCGAGGGCGTATTGAGCCTTACACGCGGTTTTGCGTATGCCGGTTGCGCCAGTATGGTAAACAGTTTATGGAAGGCTGATGACGAAGCTACCAGCGCTATTTTGCGACAATTTCATGTTTACCTGCAGAAGGGCTATACAAAATCAAAGGCATTGCGGCTGGCCAAATTAGATTACCTGCACAGCAATGCGCTGCACAAAACTCCCGATTACTGGGCGCATTTAATTTTAATCGGAAATACAGAACCTGTAGTAAAGAAATTTTCTTCGTATGCAATGTGGATACCTGTTATTAGTGTACTACTAACAACATTATTTATTACGTGGGGAGTGAGAAGAAGAAAAAGAAAAAAGTCGACGTAGTCTCATAGTAATACGGATTTTAAAATTGCTCTGATGTGTGTACTCCGGACTACGGCAGGGTTAACTGCGTTATCCATTAGAGGTTAATTGACGTCGACTTTTAAAGTTTACATCCCCGTTAGTGATGAATTCGTTTGCGTATAATTGATACGTTGTGTTTTATTGTAAATAGTAACCGGGAAACCATTGCTGGTTGTCCCGGTTAATTTTTTTGCTGGGAGATCAGGGTCTCTTTCACAGGAACAAAAATGATCGGTTCAATACGAAAAGTTTGTTTAACTAATCAGGCCAAATCAGAACATATTAAACCACGGTTTTCAAGGGCGAATTGGATTTAAGGTTCAGGGAACGGATTTTAAAAACGGTAATTAATAATGGTGAAAAACAATTCCTGAAAAGGATGGAAATCGCACATCAAGGAAAGTCCACCCTTTCAGGATTTTTTTTAATGGCTACATTTCAATGCTTACATTTCAAAGAACCGCTGTAACGCACGAAACAATAAAATCAAAAACAATATGTAAATAAGTTGTAGACGTAGTTCGTAAAGAAGAACCATTCTGGTTTCTCTGCCGTGGTTCCGCCAGCTGGCGGACCACTCAGGCTTCCATGTCATGATCCGAGTCTTCACGAACAGTGGTAAAGAGTGTGTTCATAAAAACCATTCTGGTTTCTCTGTTGTGGTCGGTAATATTTCGCCACCCAGGTTTCCAAGTCATGGTTTTGAAGGTTTATGAACATTCGAAGTTTGCCGGTGAAGAAAGGAACCATTCTGGTTTCTCTGTCGTGGTTCCGCCAGCTGGCGAACCACTCAGGCTTCCATGTCATGATCCGTTTCTCCACAAACAATAATTGTATACGCGGTGAAGGGTATCATTCTGGTTTCTCTGCCGTGGTTCCGCCAGTTGGCGGACCACTCAGGTTTCCATGTCATGAACCAGTTCATTTCGCGAATACTATTCGTAAGGAAGAACCATTCTGGTTTCTCTGCCGTGGTCTGTTAACCGCCACTCAGGCTTCCATGTCATGACTCGATCCTCACGAACGTCAAGCTACGTTCATAAAGAAAGACCATTCTGGTTTCTCTGCCGTGGTCGTGTTGGTCGCCACTCAGGCTTCCATGTCATGGTTCAAGTCCTCACGAATGCTCAGTTATTGCAATCCGGTTGTAACCGGAAAAACAACTAAGAATATGTAGTGAGCGCTTTATTAAAGCCGCTCAGTATTTTTTCTGAACTATGTAAAAGAACTGCTTACATTAAATAGTAAAAGCTGGGGAACTGAACGTAACCGGGAAATGAGATTTTTTTTAAAGAAATTTAAAAAACATGATTATCAACTACTTGCCGGATTTAAATTCTAAAATCCGCAAATTGGCCGATGAAATACGGTCGGCCTGCTGATAATACAAATGATTTTTATCGGCCCGGATCTGATTAATTATAGTAATGGCTTCTTTGGCCTGGTTATTTGCCAATAAACTCATAGCCAGATAATATTGCGCTTCGTCGTGAAAATAATCATCGCCGGTTTGCGCATTGTTTGCCAACACCTGTTTAAATTGTTCAGAAGCTGCCGCAAATTGTTGCAGCTGCATGTTAGCCATACCGCACAGGAAAAACGCATTATTATCTTTCTGTATTGTTTTATTGAACGAGGATATTACTTCATTCCAGTTTTTATTACGGTAAGCATCTTCCATGGCATTGCTGTTGCTGTTGCCTCTGCTTGTACCTAATGTATAAGGCACGAATGCATCTTTATACAAATTTTTTGAACTGGTAGTAACATATTTAAAACCACCTGCAGCCACTATCAGGAAAAGTACACAGGCTGCCACCCGGTAAATGCTTCGCATCATTACCACACGCGCTGTTTTTTGCATGGGTATAACTTCAGAAGAATGAACGGCTTTATATTGTTCTTTTACAGCCGCAACCTGGTCGAACAAAGCAGCATATTCCACAGCCTGAACTGCCAGTTGCAAAAACTGCCATTGCTTATGTACTTCCGTATCAGTATTAATTACCTGCTCAATTTCCCTCATTTCACTTTCTTCGAGGGTCCTGTCGAGGTAATTCACCAGTAAACGTTCATTCCTGCTATCCATAATAATTACATTATCTTAAAGTTTGATCAACCAGCCGCGCTATAACCGGATTGTCTTTAAATAAACCCGTTAAATGCTGCAGGCATTTGTATTTTTTATTTCGCACCACCTGTTCATTTTCATACGGAAGGTGGTTCAGCATATCTTTCATCGAACAATTTTCATAATAAAACAGCGTGAGTATTTTTTTACAGGGCTCGCCCAGTTTATTCAGCACTTCAAGAAACTGTTGTTTCATTTCGCGGTCGGCAATAAACTGGCTCACATCCATTTCATTGGTTTCACGACTGTTTTCGAACAATTGTTCACGAATACCCGAACGCGCTCTTTTCTTTAATTCATTTAACCAGGTATTTCGCGCAATAGCTACGAGGAATGTTTTTATAGATGCTTCTCCCCGGAATTTCTCTTTTTTGATAAGATCAATAAAAGTCACCACCGTTTCCTGAAAAATATCTTCGGCATCCTGTGCCGTTCCGCTATTGGCGAGTATGAAAGAACTGATCGTATCGGAATACTCCTGGTAAATGAAAAAGATGGCGTCGTTCAGTTGATTACTCAATCTGATAGCAGTTATCAGATCTGCATCAGCATACTTTTTGCCCTTTATCATGCTCCGTTATTAAATAGTAAACGCCGGCCTTGCTTTTGTAACCGGTAATTGAACTTTTTTGAAAGAAACAGATTTCCCCCGAAAGCCTTGCCCCGCCATGGCGGAGTTTCGGTATAAAAATATAAAACTGTGGTTTATAATCACATAATGAAATTACGCGCGTTCAATGTAATTGATAAATGTCAATTTTTAAACGGTTTGCACAATTTTTTTATTCTATACACCGGTGGATAATAAGACTAACAGCGGCGAAAAAAGTTAAATGAGGCATCGGGCAATGTTGCATTTTTGATAGCAACCATGATAAACAAATGGTTTATGAATAGAGAATTTATTTAATTGTAGATAAGACCTGCACAGGCTTACTGGTAAGTGGGTATTGTAGAACAAAACAAAAAGCAATAGGCAAAAAGCAATGGGCAGTAGTAGTTCAAATGCAAACTACCTACTGCCCATTGTTAATTGCTTCCGGCTAAGCCGGAACAAACTATTAATTCGCATCCAACACTTCGTGCAGTTTGGCTGCCAGTTCATCGCCGCGTAAATTTTTGGCGATGATCTTACCGTCTTTGTCTAACAGGAAATTCATAGGAATGCTTTGTATGCTGTATAGCTGTGCTACGGCATTGCTCCAGAAATTCAGGTCCGATACGTGCGTCCAGTTGGTGAGCCCGTCATCATGAATGGCTTTGAGCCACTTATCTTTTGCGTTAGGCGCATCGAGCGAAACACTGAGAATGGTAAACCCTTTGTCTTTATATTTATTAAAAGCGCTTACTACCGCAGGATTTTCATGGCGGCAGGGTTTGCACCAGCTTGCCCAGAAATCGAGCAGCACATACTTTCCTTTAAAATCATGTAGCGATACATTACTGCCTGAGGTATCGGCCTGGGTAAAATCGGGGGCTATTTTGCCAATGGCCGTTTTTTTAAGGTCCTGCAACCGGGTGTAATAATCTTTTACCGCTTTATTATTCTTTAGCGAGTCGGATAATAAGTCATACAAAGGTTCTATCTTTTCGGGATCGGGTGTTACTCCGCCCATATCTTTTAAGGCATCAAAACTTACGAGGCTGCCGGTATGCGATTTAATGAACTGCGTCATGATGGCTTCGCGTTTTTGCAGCAGCGTTTGCCGTACACCTGCATCAACACCCGTATCGGCCTTTTTTAATTTCAACTGATCGCTTACAGGTTTCAGCGATGCTTTTAATTGTTCCAGCTCATTGTTCAGTTTTGTGCCGCTTATTTTAATATGCGCGGCCGAATCGTGACTGGCAATTTTTATCACCCCCGGTTCAATATATACATTAAACCGGTTACCGGTATTTCGCATACCTACGCCTTTTTCGTCGAGCACAAACATCCCTTTTACCGGACCAGATATAGATCCTTTGAATTCAAACACACC
>Ga0114129_10002934_pt1 | contig 23859 bp, 20 predicted proteins | sample RhiMetdeltSRZDD1_FD_80071 | JGI IMG/M metagenome (GOLD analysis project Ga0114129, IMG submission 80071) | Populus rhizosphere microbial communities from Tennessee, USA - Rhizosphere MetaG P. deltoides SRZDD1 (version 2) (version 2) | ecosystem: Host-associated > Plants > Roots > Rhizosphere >...
AGGTACCGTCCACGGTCGGCGCGGCGGGCGCCCAGCCGGTCCCGGTGGCCCCGCTGGACCCGCAGCTGAGCGGGCTCGTCGGCCACGTGGCCGGATACGAGGAGCTCGCGGTGGAGGCCGCGCTCCGGGGCGGCCGCGACCGGGTGCTCGCGGCGCCGCTCGCGCACCCGCTGGTCGGCCAGTACGATCTGGCCGGACAGCTGACCGACCGGCTGATCGACGAGAACCGGGCATACCTGCCGTGGGCCGACCCGGCGGGCATCCGGTGAGCGGCGCCCTGCCCGCGGTCATCGCCGTCGACGGCGGGAACAGCAAGAGCGACCTGGCCCTGGTGGCCCGTGACGGCACGCTGCTCGCCAGCGCCCGTGGGCCGGGCATCACCAAGCCCGACCTGACGGCGACCCTCGGGCTGCTGACCAGCCTGATCGACCAGGCCCAGCGCCAGATAGGCGAGCCGGGATGCCCCGTTGCACGCCACCTTTCCGCCTGCGTTGCCAACGCCGACCTGCCCGAGGAAGAGGAGGCCCTGACCGCCGCGCTGCGCGCGCAGGGCTGGAGCGACACCACGGAGGTGGTCAACGACACATTCGCGGTGCTCCGGGCCGGGCTCGTCACGCCGGACGGCGCCTCTCCCTCTCCCGGCGACCGCCCGGGCCAGCGGCACTGGGGGGTCGCGGTCACCTGCGGGGCGGGCATCAACTGCGTCGCCGTCGCGCCCGACGGCCGGAAAACCGGGTTCCTCGCGCTCGGCGAGATCACCGGGGACTGGGGCGGCGGGGCGGGCCTGGGCAGGGCGGGGCTGTGGTGGGCGATACGTGCCGAGGACGGCCGTGGCCCGGACACGCGGCTGCGCGGCGCCGTGGCGGCCCACTTCGGGGTGCCGTCGGTGCGTGAGGTGGCGATCCGCATCCACCTGGGCACGATCTCCGAGGTCAGGCTGCGGGAGCTCGCCCCGGTCGTCCTGGCCGTCGCGGGCGCCGGCGATGACGTCGCGGCGGCACTGGTCCGCCGGCAGGCCGACGAGATCTGCGCGATGGCGCTGACCGTCATGCGCCGCCTCGGCCTCACCGGGCTCGCCACTCCCGTCGTCCTGGGTGGCAGCCTCCTGGCCGCGCGCGACCCCCTGCTCACCGTCGGCGTCACCGAGAGGATCAAAGCCGCCGCCCCGCAAGCCGCCGTGCGCATCACCGCCGTTCCCCCGGTCGCTGGGGCGGCCCTGCTTGGGCTCGATCACCTGCGAGCAGGACCCGAAGCCGAGCGCCGGCTGCGGGCCAGCTACGCAGAAAGGACCCCGTCATGAGCCACACGCGACCAGGAAGGTCCCTCTCCGCCGCGGCCATCGCCACGGCGGTAAGCCTGCTGCCGATGGCGTGCACCAGCCACGCCCCATCCACGGAACACTCGGCCACCCCCCGGTCCACGGCCACCGTGCTACCGGCGGCGGGGACGGCCGTCCCCCAGGTCCGGGTCAACCAGGTGGGATACCCCACCGGCGGCACCAAGGTGGCTTACGCCATGCTGCCCCAGCCGGTCAGCGCGGTCAGCTTCACCGTCTCGGGCGGCCAAGGCGTCGTGTTCCGCGGCCGCTCGGGCCGTGACCTGGGCAGCTGGAACTCCCACTACCCGGCTGTCTACCAGCTCGGCTTCAGTTCGGTGGCCCGGGCGGGCAGTTACCGCATCACCGTCCACGCCGCGGGCACGACGGCGGTGTCACCGGCCTTCACGATCGGCTCCCCCGCCGGCCTCTACCAGCGGCTGGTGAACAACTCCGTGCGCTACTTCACCTCCGAGCGCGACGGCGCGGACGTGGTGCCCTCCGTCCTGGGCCGGCAGCCGGCGAACCTGACCGACCAGCACGCCTACGTGTACCGGCTGCCTCGTTATGACAGCAACGACAACCTTGTCGGCGGCCTGCACCGGATCGGCGGCCCGGTCGACGTGGCGGGCGGGTGGTTCGACGCCGGAGGCGGCTACGAGAAATTCGCCTACACCTCCGGCTACGCCAACGGCCTGATGCTCCTGGCAGCACGCGACTTCCCCGGCACCTACCCGGCCCTGGCGCCGGAGGCGGGCTTCGGCCTCGGCTGGCTCGAGAAGCTGTGGAACCACCCAGGAAGGTCCTCTACGTCCAGGCGGGGATCGGCACCGGCAACGCGAGCAACACGATCCAGGGCGACTACAACTTCTGGTTCTTGCCGCAGGCCGAAGACCGCATGGACGTCCGGCCAGGGGGTCATCCCGGCCCCACCGCGTACTACGTGAAGTACCGGCCGGTCTTCCAGGCGGCGCCGCCGGGCAAACCGATCAGCCCCGACCTGGCCGGCCGGATGGCAGCCGACTTCGCCCTCGGCGCCCAGCTAACGGCCGGCCAGGACCGGCCGCGTGCCGAGCACCTGCTATCGCTCGCCCGGGGCATCTACGCGATGGCCAAGACCCGCCATGTCGGGGCGATCATGACCGCGTTCCCGCACGACTTCTACCCGGGTACCGAGTGGCACAGCGACATGCTCTGGGGAGCTGCGGAGATCGCTCTCGCGCAGGAGGCGCTCGGCATGCCCGCCACCCAGGTGCGCGCCTCACTGACCGCGGCGGAGCGCTGGGCGAAGGCGTACATCGCGGAGGGGCACCCGGCGGGGGGCGACACGCTCAACCTCTACGACACCGGCGCCGTCGGTGAGGCTGAACTGCTGCAGGCGGTGCGGGAGGCCCCGGCCCACCAGGTCACGGCGCCGGACACGGTGACGCCGGGCGCACTGCTTGCCGACATGGGCGCGCAGCTCCGCCTCGGCGAGGGCTGGGCCGAGAATGATCCGTTCGGACTCGGCAGCGAACTCGGCTCCAGCGATGCCACGCCGCACGCGTTCGGGCTCTATATCACCGACGCGCTCTACCGGCGCTATGGCGGGACCGATTTCTACCGCGCCTTCGCGGACCAGCAACTCGGCTTCGCGCTCGGCGCCAACCCGTGGGGCAGCTCGTTCGTGGTCGGGGCCGGCTCCACGTTCCCGCAGTGCATGCAGAGCGAGGTCGCGAACCTGGCCGGCTCGCTGTCCGGCCATGGCGACATACAGCTCGGCGCGACCGTGGACGGCCCGAGCAGCCCCGGCAACTTCGTCGGGCTGGGCACGGTCAGTGGGATGCGGGCGTGCGGTGCTGGCAGCTACCGGCTGTTCAACACCACGACGGCGGCGTACGAGGACAACGTCGTCAGCTGGCCGTCGGTCGAGCCGGCCATCGACTACACGGCCAACTCGCTGCTCGCGTTCGCGTTCGCCGCGCAAGACAACGGCTAGCCCGGACGCCGGGTCATGGGTAGGAGAAGGGTCGTGACGGGAGCACGGTGGGCACACAGGCGGTGACGTCCGGCGGCCAGACCTGGCTCAGGTACTCCAGCGGGCCCGGGCGGTGGGTGCTGCTGGGCACCGTCCTCGGGTCCGCGCTCGCATCGATCGACGCCACCGTCGTCGGCATCGCCCTGCCCGCCATCGGTCATGACTTCCATACGGGCCTGGCCGACCTGCAATGGGTGGTCACGGCCTACACCCTCACCCTCGCCGGCCTGCTGCTGTTCGCCGGGGCGCTCGGCGACAAGTACGGGCGCAAGCGGATCTTCCTGACCGGCGTCGTGTGGTTCGCCCTGGCCTCGCTCATCTGCGCCATCGCCCCCAGCGCGCCGGTGCTGATCGCGGCGCGTGCGATCCAGGGCATCGGGGCGGCGCTCCTCACGCCCGGCAGCCTCGCCATCATTGAGGCCTCCTTCCACCCCGACGACCGGAGCAAGGCGATCGGGGCCTGGTCCGGGCTCAGCGGGGTCGGCATCGCGATCGGGCCGTTCATCGGCGGATGGCTGATCCAGGTGGCCTCCTGGCGGCTCATCTTCGTCATCAACCTGCCCCTGGCCGCCCTGGTCGTGGCGGTCGGCCTGCGGCACATCCCCGAGTCTCGCGACCCCGACGTCTCCGGCAGGCTCGATGTGGCCGGCAGCGTCCTGGTGACGTTCGGCCTGGTCGGGCTGACGTACGGGCTGATCGAGGGCCCCACGGTCGGCTGGCTGGACCCACTGCCGCTGGCCGCGCTGATCGCCGGCGTAACCCTGCTCATCGCCTTCCTCGCCTGGGAGCGGCGGGCGCGCGCGCCGATGCTGCCGCTCAACTTGTTCCGCTCGGCCCAGTTCACCTCCGCCAACGTGGTGACGTTTGCGGTCTACGCCGCGCTCGGCGGCGCCTTGTTCCTGCTGCCCATCCAGCTGCAGGAGGTATCGGGGTATACGGCGCTGGAGGCGGGAATTTCCCTGCTTCCGGTGACCGTGATCACGCTCCTGCTCTCCGCCCGGTCCGGGGCGCTCGCCGCGCGCATCGGCCCGAGGCTGCAGATGAGCATCGGGCCCATTGTCATCGCCGCAGGCCTGGCCCTGTTCACCCGCGTCGGCTCTTCAGGAAACTACCTGACGGAAGTACTCCCCGCCGTCGTGGTCTTCGGCTTCGGCCTGGCCATCAACGTCGCGCCGCTGACGTCCACCGTGCTCGCCGCCGTTCCTGCCGAGCATGCGGGGGTGGCCTCCGCGGTGAACAACGACGTGGCCCGCGCCGCGTCGCTCATCGCGGTCGCCGTGCTCCCGGCAGCGGCCGGCCTCACCGGCACCTCCTACCTCCACCCCGCGGAGTTCACGGCCGGCTTCCACCGCGCGTCACTCATCGCCGCCGGGCTCTGCGTCATCGGTGGTGTCCTGGCCGCCGTCTTCATCCGCAACCCCCGGCCGGCCAGGATGGAGGCCGCCCCCGCCCCCGGGCCGCTGCACTGCAGCCTGGACGCGCCGCCCGCCCGGGTCTTGGTGGCCACGCCCCCTGCGGACGGTGCGGACGTGCCCAGCTAGAGAACCATCGGCAGCGCATCGAAACTGGCCCGCCTTCCTCGCCCGCTGCTGGCGGCGCCCCTAGCGGTAGCCGCGTCTGGGCAGGATCGCGCCGATGATCCACAAGATCGGGAAAAAGAAGCCGATGAGGCCGAGGATCCAGTGGCCCTTACGGAAGGTCATGACGGCGAGCGTGAACAGCAGCACCAGGTAGATGGCGCCCAGCAGGAACCAGCCCCAGCCCGACATGCGTTCTCCTTCGTTCGGTCTCATTCAGCAAGAATCCGGCACACCCGGGAGCGGGCATACGAACCATGCCGACGGGGGGCACGATGCCGTCCCGCCGGCGGGTAGGTGCGAGCGTCAGCGCCGGGAGACGCGCCGGGCCGTGCGCCGCCCGGTGCGCCGGGCAACTCTGCGGGATCCGAACATCTCATTCCTCCAGTTATGTGCCGCGGTTTGTGCCGCTGAGTGTATATGTCGCGGTTTGTGCCGCTGACCTTTGCGTCATGTTGAGGCTGCGCCCGAAGTCTCCAGCGCGTGCAGGTCCTCCGCTTCCTCGCGCGTCATCAGCCCGATCTCGACGAGGTCGAGTGGGCTGATGAAACCATCGCTGACCCGGAAGCCGCCGGCGCGTGCGATCGCGTCCCGGAGCGGCACCGCCCAGTGGTGCTCCAGCAGGATGAGCGCGGCCGCGGAGTCGTTGGGGATGTCCTCCAGCACATCCCACTCGTCCCCGCCGAACACGCTGATCCCCTCGTCGGCGGCCTGCTCCGCGCCCGCGGCCGCGCCGGCCTCCATCCCGTCCTCACCGGCGATACCGAGCCCGATGAGAGCGCCGATCTTGCTGCCGACCTCGATGGCCTCCTCCTGGGTCAGGTTGCTGAGATGCTCCACCTCCAGGTCGCCATCGGCATCCTTGTACACGGCGAGGGAGTCGATCACCTTCACCATGCCGTTCTCGTGCAGCCGCTCCAGTTCGGCGATCACCTCACCGTGGAAGTTGGGATGGCTGAACCCCAGCACGATGAGCTGCACCGGTCCAATAGCCATGTCGGGTCCTCCGTTCGGTCCAGTCGGCCGTGGCCCGGCCATGACCCCGGCCACGCAAAGGGCCGATCCCGCCGGCCTCCTGCCTCCCAGCATCGACCACGGCGCCCCGATCACGCATCACCCGTGAAGGGCTATGTGCGGACGCTACCGCTCAGGTCACCCGGTAAGGGGCCGCGGGTCGAAGGTCACCCGGATGGAAGTGATCTTGCCGCGTTCGACGTGCCTCCAGTTCACCGTCGGCAGCGGATCGGTCCTGGCGGTGTGCAGCTCGAACCAGGTCAGGACGTCGGGCCCGTCGATGAAGGTCTTGCGGATGACGATGTCGGTCACGATCTCCGACATGCGCTTGAGCCCGGCGATGCACTCCTCCGCGTTGCCGGCGTGGCCCAGCGGCCCGTCGAAGGTCACATCGTCGGCCAGGATCGCGCGCAGCCTGGTGAAGTCGCCGCGCTTCCACGCATCGAAGTAGCTGGCCGCGACGTCGGCGACGTTATCCGTCATCTGACTCCTCTCCCCCCTGCCAGTGCCTGGCTGAGGATCTCCAGCGGGTGCCGGGCGGGCCGCCCGGTCCCGTGCGCTATCTGCTGCCGGCAGGAGACGCCCGTCGCCGCGATGATCGTGTCCTCCGGTTCGGCCCGGATGGCGGGGAAGAGCCGGAGCTCGCCGATGCTCATGGACAGCTCATAGTGCTCCGCCTCGAAGCCGAACGAGCCGGCCATGCCACAGCACCCGGCGTCAACCTCGACGACGTCGGCGCCGGGGATGCCGCGGAGCAGGGCCGTCGTGGCGGCGGTGCCCGCGAGCGCCTTCTGGTGGCAGTGGCCGTGGAACAACACGCGGCGGCCGCTGACGGCGTTGTCCTGCGGCAGGACGAGCCTGCCCGCGCGGACGGCATCCAGCAGCAGCTCCTCCGGCAATCGCGTGGCGGCCGCCACCGCGGCGACCCTCGCGTCGCCGGGCAGCAGGGCCGCGTATTCGTCGCGCAGCGTCAGCAGGCACGACGGCTCCACTCCGACGATCGGCACGCCGCGTGCGGCAGCCTCAGCGAGACGGCCGGTCATGCCCGCCGCCATCCGCCGGGCCGCGTCGAGCAGCCCCTTGGACAGGCTCGCCCGTCCACAGCACCCTGCGTCCTCGAGCCGGACCCGCCAGCCAGCGAGCTCCAGGAGTTCGACGGCAGCCATCCCGGCCGGGGGCTCGGTGAAGGTGGTGAAGGAGTCGGCGAGAAAGATCAGCTCGCCCCGGGACGTCGGCGCCGCTGGGCCAGGCCGTCGCCGGAACCAGCTGCGCAGGTCATGCCGCTGAAACCGGGGCAGCGGACGGGCGGCGCTGATCCCCAGCCAGCGTTCCGCCGCCAGGCGGGCGGGCCGCCACCCGCTGACGGCGTTGGACAGCGGGAACGCGGCCGAGCCCAGGCGGTTCAGCGCGCGGATAGACCCGAACATGCGCGAGCGCAGCGGTACGCCGTGCTGATCCTGATAGGCGGCGAGCGCTTCCGTCTTCAGCGCCGCCATGTCGACGCCGAGCGGGCACTCGCTTTGGCATGCCTTGCACTCAAGGCACAGGTCGAGTATGCCGTGCAGCCGGTCGTCGCCGAGCGCCGCCCTCGGATCGGGCATCGAGAGCGCGTGCAGCAGGGCGTTCGCCCGGCCCCTGGTGGAGTGCTCTTCGTCGCGTTTGGCCATGTACGACGGGCACATGACGCCGGTCGACGCCTTGCGGCACAGCCCGATATTCATGCACCGGTCGGCGGCGCCGCGCATCCCGCCTGCGGCGCTGAAGCGGAGCCGCGTCGCGAACGGCGGCGCGGGCGGCTGCGCCGCATCGCGCAGGTGTTCCGTCATCGCGGGCGCGTTCACTATCTTCCCCGGGTTCATCCGGTTCCCGGGGTCGAAGAGCCGCTTCGTCTCCTGCATGGCCACGTAGAGCTCATCGCCGAACACACGGCGGTTGAACTCGCTGCGGGCGAGCCCGTCGCCGTGCTCGCTGGAGTTGACCCCGCCATACTCCAGGACGAGCTCGCGCACCTCCTCGGCGACCGCACGCATCAGCTCCGGCTGCCCGGGCGCGGACAGATCCACGAATGGGCGGATGTGCAGGCACCCGACCGAGCAGTGGCCGTAGAAGCCAGCGGTCAGGCCATGGGCGTCGAGGATTCGCCGGAAACGGCTCGCATAGGAGGCCAGCCTGGCCGGCTCGACCGCGGTGTCCTCGACAAAGGCCAGCGGCCTGCGCGCGCCGGTGCTCGCCGCCATGAGCAGGCCCAGGCCGGCCTGGCGGACGTTCAGCAGCGCCGCCTGCTCCGCCGCGTCAACGGCACGGAGCATGTGGTAGCCGTGGCCGTGTGCACGCCAGCGTTCACCCAGGCGGTCGAGCCCGGCGACCGCCTCGGCCAGGGTGTCGCCGAAGAACGTGACAAACAGCAGGGCCTCCGGGTCACCGTGCAGGATCGACCCGAGCGCCCGGTATTCGATCTTCTGGCGGGACAGCTCGAGGATCGTGCGGTCCAGCAGCTCGACGGCCGCTGGCTGGCAGGCCAGCGCGTCTTCCGTCGCCTCGATCGCCGCCTGCACGGATGCGAAGTGGCCCACGGCGATGACCCGGAACCGCGGCGCGGGCACGAGCTGGACCGTCGCCTCCACGACGGTGGCCAGGGTGCCCTCGGAGCCGACCAGGAGCTTCGCCAGATCGAGCCCTCGGGCCCCGGCGGGTCCGGCCAGCCGGTCCAGCCGGTAGCCACCGGCTTGCCGCCAGAACCGCGGGAAGCCGGTGGCAATGGCCTCCCGGTGGCGTTCCAGCAGGCCGGGCAGCTCCCGGCAGATCGCCCCGTCGAGCGTTGCCGCGGCGGCGCGGCTCAGCCGTTCCCCCTCCGTCAGCGGGCCGAACGCCGACCGGCTCCCGTCAGACAGCACGACGTCGAGCGCGAGCACATGGTCGATCGTCATGCCATAACGCACCGACTGGCTGCCGGCCGAGTTGTTGCCGATCATCCCGCCGAGCGTGGCCCGGTTGCTGGTGGACGTGTCCGGTCCGAACACGAGCCCGTACCGGGCAGCCGCCAGGTTCAGCTGCTCCTGCACCACGCCGGGCTGCACCCGCGCCAGCCGCCGTTCGGCGTCGATCTCGATGATCCCGCCCATGTGCCGGGACAGGTCCATCACGACCGCGCGCCCGACCGTCTGGCCGGCCAGGCTGGTTCCCGCGCCGCGGGGCAGCACCGGAACGCCGAACCCGGCGGCGGTGACGGTGGTGGCGGCGACGTCGTCGGCGCCGCGGGGGAAGACAACGCCGATCGGCTCGATCGCGTACATGCTCGCGTCGCGGGAGAACAGGTGCCTGCTGTAGGAGTCGAACCGGATCTCACCGCCGACCACACGGCGCAGCGCCGCTGCGAGTTCCGCGCCCGCGCCGGCGGGCTCAGCGGCTGGATCGCTGATGACGAGCACCTCCTCCGGCCCGCCGCCGACCGGCCCTGAACGCACGAGCTGACCCGTGCCGTGCAGAGCGCCGCTGCCCGCCGCGACACTATGGTAGTGACGCCTGGCACATGGGGAGCGGTCAGCCGGGTCATACAGCGGCGGCACCGAACTGGGGAGATGCGTGGACCTCGGGCTGAACGGCAAGGTCGCACTCGTGACGGCGTCGAGCAAGGGCCTGGGCAAGGCGTCGGCGCTCGCACTGGCGCGCGAGGGCGCGCGGGTCACGATCTGCGCCCGGACTGAGGCGGACCTGGAAGCCGCCGCCGAGGAGATCCAGGATGAGACGCACGCCGAGGTGCTCGCCATACAGGCGGACCTCACGACCGCCGAGGGCATCGAGAGCGTCGTTGCCGCGACGGCCGAGCGTTTCGGCGGCGTGGACGTCCTTGTCAACAACTCCGGCGGCCCGGCGCTGGGCAGGTTCGCGGACTTGACCGACGAGGACTGGCGGCAGGCCTTCGAGGTTGTCACGCTGAACTTTGTCCGTTTTGTCCGTCAGGTCGTGCCCTATATGCGCGCCAGCCGGTGGGGCCGGATCATCGGGATCCAGTCCAGCTCCGTGAAGGAGCCGGTTGAGGGCATCGACCTGTCGAACGGGATCCGGCCCGGCATCGCCGGGCTGATGAAGGCGATCATGCCTGGCCTGGCGAGGGATGGCATCACGATCAACCTCGTGCTTCCTGGCAGGTTCCTCACCTCCCGCACCAGCCCGGGCGCCGGGCGTAGCCCGGAGGCTGACAAGGCGCTCCAGGAGCAGCTGGCGCCCCTTGCCGCGGCGATCCCGCTGGGCCGCTTCGGTGAGCCGATCGAGCTCGGCAACGTCGTCGCGTTCCTGGCCTCGCAGCAGGCCTCCTACGTCACCGGCGCCGTCTACCAGGTCGACGGGGGCAGCATCAAGTCCAACGTCTAGCGACCCGCAGCGCCGCCATCGCCGGCGGTCTGCTGGGGGCCTGTGACGGTGCCGTCTTTCCGCCCGCCGGCTTGCGCCCGGTGCCGGTGCCCCGCCCCGGTCGGGCTCTCGGCCGGGGCCTGCGGGGGCGCCGCGCTTCACGGTCCTGCGGCGCCGTCGCCACCCGCTGCGTGAACAGGTAAGGGATGATCAGCAGGCAACCCCACACTCCGGCGAGGGCCCAGCCGCCCAGCACGTCGGTCATCCAGTGGACGGCGAGGTAGAGCCGCGTCAAACCGACCACGAACGCGATCAGGGCGGCACCCGCCAGCAGCAGCGCCCGCAACCTCACCGAGCGCCCAACCATCAGCATGAACGCCAACATGCCCCAGGTGGCCAGGGCCTGTGCCGCGTGCTGAGAGGGATAGGCCCAGCCATGGGCCGAGGCCAGCCAGTCGCTGGCGGGCGGGCGGGGCCGGCCGACCAGAATCTTGATCAGCAAGGACCATGCCGCGGCGCCGGCGAGCGCCAGCGCGGGCAGGGCCGCCACCAGCCAGCGGCGGCGCCACCGCCACAGTCCCAGGCCTGCGGCGATCACCACCGGCCAGAGCACGAACCCCGAGCCGAGCCAGGTGAGCGCCCTGGCAAGGCTGGTAAGCCACGGCGTGCGGTGGCCGACAAAGAAAGCCAGGACCTGCGGATCGTAGCGGGCGCTGTTGATGTGGTGGACGACGCTGAACGTCAGCGATCCCAGCGACCAGGCGCATGCCGCGAGCGTGAGAACGGCGACCGTCAGCGCGAAGCCGGTAGGGCCGCCGGTGTGGAAGCGTGCCGCGAGCCACCGGAGCTGGCCCGGGAAGCGGCGCCGCAGCCAGGAAGCCAGGCGGCTGCCGGCCAGCCGGGTGGTCTGCCGCCCGGCCCAGCTCTGCGGGTCACGCGCCGTCCGCAGCAGGTGCCCGAGAATGAGCGCGAGCACCACGACCAGGAACAGGGTGATCCCGACGTCGGTGGCGTAGCGGGCGACATGCTTCCAGCTCGCGCCCGCGATATAGCCGAGCACGATCATCGTCGCGCCCCAGATCGCACCGCCGGCCACGTTGAAGGGCAGGAAAACCCGGTAAGACATGCGTGCCATGCCGGCCAGGCCCGGGACCAGGACGCGCAGGGCGGCGGTGAACCGGCCGAAGAACACCGCCCGGCCGCCCCGTCTGGCCAGGTAGTCCTGGGCCCGTTCGACGCGGTGGGGCTTGACGAGGCGGTGGAACCGCGTGGCCTGCAGCATGCGGGCGCCGTACTCGCGGCCGACCAGGTAGCCGACCGAGTCGCCGATGACCGCCCCGCAGATCCCCGCGAGGAACACCGCCCACAGGCTTACCCGCCCATAGGACGCAAGCACTCCGCCGAGGATCAGCGCGGTCTCCCCCGGAAAGACGAAGCCAAGGAACGCCGACGCCTCAAGGGCGGGGACCGCGAAGACAATCAGCAGCGCCACCCATCCGCTCAGGCTGAGAATGTGCTCGATCAGGCTGGTCATCGTGCACCCAAGGATAGGAGCGCGGCGCAACGGGACCCAGATCACCGGCCCGGGTGGCCCGAGCAAGTCCGGCCTTCCGGGGTTCCCGGCCGGCCGTGGTTCCGGGCCTCCGGAACTCCCGGCCTTCCGCTGTCCCCGCCCACCGGGTTCCGGCGTTCCAGAGTTCCCGTTTCGCCGGACGCACCCGGTCTACCGGAGCCTCCGGTCCTTCCCGACGACCTTGCTGCTCAGGCGGTGGCGAGGAACCGGGCCAGTTCCTCCCCGGTCGGCGCCGTGGCCGGCCCGCGCTTGGTGACCGAGAGCGCGGCCGCTGCGTTTGCGCTGCGGGCCGCCGTGACCTCGGCCGCGCCCGCCGCCAGCGCGGCGATGAAGGCCCCGCTGTGAGCGTCGCCGGCGCCGTTGGTGTCGAGGACATCCACCTGGAACCCGGGCACATGCACCACTCCGGCATCCGGGCGGCCGATCAGGCAGCCGTCGGGCCCGGTGCGCACGATTACCCCGGGCCTGCCGGCCCGGCCGGCCTGGCCAGCCCGGCGGGCCAGCACCGCCGCCGCGGCGCGCGGGTCCGCGGTACCCGCGAGGATGGCGGCCTCCCGCGCGTTGCAGGTCAGCCAGTCCGCGCGGCCGAGCACGGTGGCGAGCGCGCCGGCCGGGATGGACCCCACCAGCGGGCCGGGATCGAAGAACACGATGTTGCCGTCGCCCAGGCGCGCCAGCCAGCCGAGCAGCGCGGCCCGGTTGCTGCCGTGAACCAGGCTGTAGCCGGACAGGTAGACGGCGTCGCGGGCCCCCGGCCGGACGGGATCGAGGTCACCGGCGGTCAGCGTCGCCTCGGCGCCGCGGCTGGTCAGGAAGGTCCGCTCGCCGCTGGCCTCCACGATGGTGAGCACGAAGCCGGTGTCCAGGCCGGCCTTGGCCGGCTGGATGACGCCGACGCCCTCCTTCTCCATCGCCGCGCGGGCCAGGCTGCCGAACGGGCCCGTGCCGTGAGCGCCCGCGTAGGCCGCCCGCAGGCCCTGCCGCGCCGCGGCGGCCATCACGTTCAGGCCACCGCCCGCGGCCGTCCGCGCCTGGCTGGCCAGCACGTCGCCGCCCCGCTCGGGGAGCGCGGGCACGGTCAGGACGATGTCCACCACCACGTTGCCGAGGTGCAGAAGCCGGTCGAACCGGCCGGGGAGGCGGCCGGGTGGACTCCGGCTACCCTGCCGCATCGCCGCCCGTCCCCGGAGCAGTCCCGGCCCGTACCCCCAGCAGGCCGGCGGCCAGCCCCTCCAGCTTGAGATCGTTCACCCGGGCTACCGTGGACCGAGCGTCCGGCGGAAAGGCCCCCACGCCGCGGCAGGCGCCGCAGATCGCGCCGGTGATGGCGGCGATGGTGTCACTGTCACCGCCGAGCGAGGCCGCGATCCGGCAGGCGAGCCACGGGTCCTGCGGGCTGACCGTCGCCATCGCGAACGCCGCGGGAACCGACTCCTGGGTGGCCAGGCTCGTTCCCACCAGCCGGTACACCACGTCCATCGCCTGCCCCTGCCCGAGCCCGGCGACCAGCCCGGCCGCCCAGGTGATCCGCGATGCGACGTCCGCGCCGGCGGCCCAGTGCCCGCGCCGGGCGGCGGCGGCCGCCGCGCCCGCCGCGAACCGCACCGCCTCGGGGACGGTGGCGCCCTCGATCCCGGCGCTGACCGCCGCCGCCACCGCGGTCGCGCCGGCGAGCGCTATCCCCGTGTTGTGCGTCACCCGGCTGGCCGCCACCACGCGGTCCACCAGCAGGACCAGATCGTGCGGCGGGGTCGCCACGCCCACCGGGGTGATCCGCATGGCGGCGCCGTTGGTGGTACCGGACCTGCCCGCGTCGTCGATGCCGGTCCCCGCCAGGATCTCGTTAAGCGCCTTCCTGGTGGAGGGGCCGAGAAGACCGAGCGAACCGCGGGTGCGTATCGACGCCTCCCAGGCCAGCAGGCGGTTTGCCAGCTCGCCTTCATCGATCTCGCCGCGGCCGTCGACGATCAGCCGTGCCAGGACCACGGCCTGTTCGGTGTCGTCGGTGACGGTGCCCGCCGGCAGCCCGGGGGCCAGCGGCTGATCCGGCGGCCCGGGCTCGAAGCCGCTCAGCAGGCCGCCGTAGCGCGCCACGATGTCCGGCCGGGAAAGGGACTCGGTCGGCATCCCCAGCGCATCGCCGATCGCCAGCCCGTACAGCGCCCCGAGGGCGCGCGAGCGCGTTCGCCGCGAACCGCCCGGGCTCCGCCTCACGCCGGCTGCGCGGCACCGGAGCCGGGGGCATGACCGATGGCGTCGGCCAGGCTGATCACCTCCACGAGCGGGCCGTACAGGCGCAGGATGTCCAGCGTCTTGGCGTGGCTCTCGTCGTCGACGCCCGCGCAGGCGTCCGCGACCACCTGGACCGGGACCCCGTCATCGGCGGCCGCCAAGGCGGTGGACAGGACGCAGCAGTCGGTGGAGACGCCGGCCAGCAGCAGCCGCCCGTCGGCCACCATCATGGACAGCTGATCGCCCACCTTACCGAAAGTCGTGGCGTCCAGCGTCGGGCCCGGCTCGTCGGCGAACTCGTCCACGAGCTCGTAGATCCGCGCGTCGGGAGGCTGCAGCGCGAACGGCCAGACCTCGTAGTAGCGGCGCCACGCCCCGGCGGGAACGGCCGGAGCCACGAACCTGGTGAAGATGACCCGCGGCCGGTAGGCGGCGACGAGCCGCTGGATGGGGCCCACGATCTCGGCGAACCTGGGCACCAGCCAGGGACTGTCGCGGTCGGCGAACACGCGCTGCATGTCGATGACCGCGAGCGTCGCCGGCTGCTCCCCCGGAGGGCCCGCCTGGTCTGCCGGGCCGGTCATGCCTGGGCGGCGGCCGGCTCCAGCGGTGGCGTCTTCTCCTGGGCATGCACGGCCGACCGGCTGAACGCCCATTGTGTGACGAACCCGAGCACCAGGGCCACGAGCACCCCCAGGTTGGCGAAGGCCCAGGCTCCGTTCTTCCCGCCGAGGCCGAACGGGCCGAGGAAATAACCCTGCCAGCTGAGCCAGCTCGCGAAGCTGTTGGTGACCAGCCCCCAGCCGATCACGGTGCTGACGATGACCACCCCGACGGGGAACCACTTGACGTCGCCGTAGCGGCCGTGCGGGTTGTACAGCTCGGGCTCGGAGTAGTCACGGTGCCGGAGGACGATGTCGGCGAGCATGACGCCGCACCAGGCGGCGATCGGCACGCCGAGCGTGATCAGGAAGCCCTCGAACTGCCCGAAGAAGTTGCCCGCGATGAATACCACATAGATCGTGCCGAGGGTCATCACCGTGCCGTCGATCAGGGCCGCGACATAACGCGGGACCCGCAGGCCGAGGGAAAGCAGGGCCAGGCCCGAGGAGTAGATGTCCAGCACCGCACCGCCGATGAGCCCCAGCACGGCCACGATCGCGAACGGGACCAGGAACCAGGTCGGCAGCAGGACGGCGAGCGCCCCGATCGGGTCAGCGCCGATCGCGCTGCTCAGCCCCTTCGACGAGCCAGCCAGCAGCAGCCCGAAGACGACGAGGACGATCGGGGCGACCGCGGAGCCGAACGTCGTCCAGCCGGCCACCCCGGTACTCGAGGATCTCCGTGGCAGATAGCGGGAGTAGTCGGCGGCCACGTTGACCCACCCGAGCCCGAACCCGGTCATCATGAACACCAGCCCGCCGATCACGGCCTCCGCCGAGCCCGACGGCAGCGCCGACACCGTGGACCAGTGGATCTTGTCCGCGACCAGGATGATGAACACCACCGTCAGCACGCCGGTGACAACCGTGATGACGGTCTGCATGCGCATGATCAGGTCGAAGCCCATCACACCGCCGAAGATGGTCAGCGCCACCACCACGATCATCGCGATGATCTTCGTGGCGGTGCCGCCGCCCCAGCCGAGGTGCTGGAACACCGTCGCGATCGCCAGCGTCGCGAGGATCACCAGGATGGTCTCCCAGCCGACGGTGAGCAGCCATGAGAGGGCCGTGGGCAGTTTGTTGCCGCGAACCCCGAACGCCGCCCTGCTCAGCACCATCGTCGGCGCCGATCCCCGCTTGCCGGCTATCGCGATGAACCCGCACAGCAGGAACGAGATGAGAATCCCGGCTATGCCGACCACGAGCGCCTGCCAGAACGAGATCCCGAATGCCAGCAGGAACGCTCCGTAGCTCAGGCCGAGGACCGAGACGTTGGCCGCGAACCAGGGCCAGAACAGATCACGCGGCTGGCCCTTGCGCTCGGCATCGGTGATGACGTTGATGCCGTTCATTTCGATCTGCAGCGGACGCGATTCGCCCGCACCGCCCGGGACGGCGCCCGCGGCACCTTGAGCCTCAGCCATGGCAAACCCTCCTACGGCCTGTAGTGCTTAACCATGCCGGCGGGCGGCGTAGTCCTGGCGCCCACCGCGGAACCGCTGAATGTCATCGTCGTGCCCTCACTGATCCATGATGGCCTTGCGCTGGCCCCCGTCGATAGGGATGTGGGCGCCGTTGATGAAGCTGGCCCGCGGGGAGGCCAGGAAGGCCACCAGGGCAGCGACCTCGGCCGGCTCACAGATGCGGCCGAACGGGATGGACCGCTCGGCCAGTTCATGCGCGCGCTCCTGGGGCACGCCCTTGTCGCGGGCGAACGCCTTCTCCAGCGTGTCCCACCGGCCGGTGTTCACCGGCCCCGGGTTCACCGTGTTGATGCGAACGCCATGACGCCCGTACTGCTCGGCGACCGAGGAAGCGAAGTTGATGTCGGCGGCGTTCGCCACCCCCGCGGTCATCTCCCAGTAGCTGGGCTTGAGGCCGTCGTTGCCGACGACGAGCACGATGGCGCCTTCCCCCCGCTGGCGCATATGCGGGATCACCGCGCGCACCGAACGGACGTAGCCCATGAACTTGAGGTTGAGGCTCGACATCCACTGCTCTTCGGTCAGGTCCTCGAGCAGGCCGCCGGGCGAGCTTCCCGCGCAGGTGACCAGGATGTCGATCTTGCCGAACCGGTCCAGGGTGGACTCCACGCAGCGCTGGACGTCTTGCGTCACGCTCATGTCGCCTGCCATGGGCACGACCGTGCGGCCCGTTTCGGCGGCGATCTGCTTGGCGGCCGCCGCCAGGGGCTCTGCCGTCCGGGCGGTGATGACGACATCGGCCTGCTCGCGCGCTAGGTGCTCGGCCACCGAGCGGCCGATTCCCTTGCTCGCGCCGGTGACGAAGGCCACCTTCCCGGCCAGCTGCAGATCCACCGCCACCCCTTCCGCCGGTTGCCGGATAGGCAGGTACGACCTCCGCTACCGGACAGGCAGCCACGGCGTCGCATCCGCACGCGCCGCCGACGATGGCCGCCGCGGCCGCCCCGGGCCTGCGTGGATGGTATACCAAATATCACCCCTCCGAAAGGGTCGCCAGGACTGTGCCAGCGATGTCACTTGATCATGGAATTGAACGGGCCAGGGCGCCGCGGACGACCTTGCCTATGGGATTGCGCGGCAGAGCCTTCAGCTCGACCACCTGCTTGGGGCACTTGTAGGCCGTGAGCCGCGTTCGGGCATGCGCGATCAGCGCCCGCTCGTCGAACGCACAGCCGGGGCGCATGACCACCCAGGCGGTCACCTGCTCACCCCAACGCTCATCCGGGACGCCGGCCACGGCGGCTTCCGCGACCGAGGGGTGGCTCTCCAGCACCATCTCCACCTCGGCCGGATAGACGTTCAGCCCACCGCTGATGATCATTTCCTTGATGCGCCCGCGAATGACGAGTTGCCCGCTCACGGGGTCCACGCGGCCGATGTCGCCGGTGCGGAACCAGCCGTCCTGCGTGAAGGCGGCCGCGGTCGCCGCCGGGTCCTGCCAGTAGCCGCCGAAGACCTGGGGACCACGGAGCTGGATCTCCCCGTCCTGCCCGGCGGCCGGCTCCGCGCCCCCCGACCAGAGCCGTGCCATGACTCCAGGGAGCGGCACCCCGATCGTGTCCGCATGCGGATCGCCGCAGGTGTTCGAGACGTTGAGACCGGTCTCCGTGGTGCCGTAACGGACCAGGGGCAGGCGCCCCAGCACGGCGGGGAGCCGCTCCGCGAGGGCCGGGTTCAGCGGCGCGGAGCCGCACACGGCCAGCCGCAGGCCCGACAGCACCGGTCTGCCCTCCGGCGTGCCCATCCCGGCACCCCCGCTGCCGTAGTCGGGCTGGCGCCCGGCCCCGGCGGCGCCCGGCCGCGGGCCGCCGGCCCCGGTGGTGGCGGTCAGCAGCGCCTGGTACATGGTCGGTACCCCCAGCAGCACGCTGGCTCGGGTCGCCCGGGCCGTCGCGACGATATCGGCGGGGGCGAAATTCGAGCGGACGTGGCCGGTGCCCCCGGCGATGAGGGTGGCGTGCACGCCCCCCAGCCCATGCTGGTGGTACAGCGGAAGCGCATGCACCAGCACATCGTCCGCGCTCCACCGCCAGGCCGCCATCGCCGCGCGGACCGACGTGACCAGCTGGCGGTGCGTCAGGGGCACGCCCTTCGGCCGCCCGGTGGTACCCGAGGTGTAGGCGAGCAGGGCGGCATCCACCGGCCGGGCGCGGATCCGCTGGCCGGCGCGGCCCGGCGGCCCGGGGGGCACCGCGGTGATGGCCAGGGTCTGCGGCGGCGCGGGCAGCCTCGCAAGCAGCCGCGCGGGACCGGGGTCGGCGAAGGCTACCCTGGCGCCGGAATCGGAGACCAGGTGCGCGAGCTCGGGCGCGGTGCAGCCGGGATTGGCGAGCACGACGACGGCACCCGCGCGGAGCGAACCGAGGTAGCAGCGCAGGAACCCCAGGCCCGCCCCGGCGGCAAGCAGCACCCGGTGGCCGGGCTGGATCCGCCGGGCCAGCCAGCCAGCCACCCGTGCGGCATCGGCATCCAGTTCCGCGTATGTGATCGAATCGCCGTCGACGGCGAGCGCGACCCGGTCGGGCACCCGGTCGGCGGAGGCGGCGGCCAGCTCCGGGATGGTCGCCTCGCCCAGCCGGTCGACGTAAGCGGGAACGTCCCGCGTGCCGGGAAGATGCGCCAGCCACCCGGCGCGGCTCCATTCCTCGCCGGCGTTCATGTTGTGGCCGGCGCCGCACCGGCACCCACTCCCCGGCCGGGCTCCGGACCAGCGCTCGCCGTGCGGCCGGGCTCCGCACTGGCGTTCACCGTGCGGCCGGGCTCCATACCAGCGCTCATCCGCTGGCCGACGCAATCACCTCGGTCCAGGCCGCCCTGTTCGCCTGGCGTTCCGCACGCAGCCGGTCGAGCAGGCCACCGGCCGCCGTCACGCTCTTGACCCTTGCCGATGCCGCAGAGCCCTGCGCGGCCAGGTCCGCGGCGATGCCCGCCGCTACCCGGCCGGGGTCGTCCTCGACGCGGTTTACCAAGCCCATGGCCAGCGCTTCCGCGGCCCCCACCCAGCGCCCGGTCAGGGCCAGCTCCATCGCGGTGCCACGGCCGACAAGGTCGGTCAGCACCCACGCCCCGACCGCCAGGCCGTGACCGGCCGGCCCGATCCAGCGCAGCCTCGCCGTGGGCCCCGCGATCCGCATGTCGGCAGCCGCCGCGAGCTGTGCCCCGCCGCCTACCGCCGGGCCGCTGACCACCGCGATCACCGGTCCCGGCCTGGTGATCACGATTTCGTAGCACTGGTACAGCAGGTCGGAGACCGTGGCCCGGTCGGCGTCGGGGACGTTCAGGTCGGCACCCGCGCAGAACATCCGCGGGTCGGTGCTGCCGAGCACCACCGGGGCGGTCTCGTCCTGCTCGAGGGCGTCGCGCAGGGCGCGGGCCAGCCCTAGGTCCAGCGCGTTGCGGCGCTCCGGGCGCGATAGCAGGAGCCGCCGGTAGCCGGCGGGAGTGTGCTCCACCCGCAGGTGGGGGGGCGCCATACGCGGCTCCCGGTGGACGGCCGGTGTCGTGCTGAAATATGGTATACCAAGCGCCCCGGCCACCCCGGGTGGGCAGGCTGGGCACCACTGGCGGCCAGCCTGGGCACCCCGGGCGGCCAGGCTCGGGCACTCTGGGTGGCCAGGGCCGGGCACTTTGGGTGGCTGGCCCGGGCACCTGACAAGCAGGCCAGGGCACCCCAGCCCGGCAGCCCGAGGTGGCAGGAAACACCCTGGGGTGTCGGCGCTTCCCCCGGGAGAGTCAGCCAGCGGGCACGGGAGGACCGCGTTGAAACCAGCCCCGTTCACGTATCACCGCGCCGACAGCGTGGATCAGGCGGTGGCCCTGCTGGCCGGGCTCGGGGACGAGGCGAAGATCCTTGCGGGCGGGCAGAGCCTGGTGCCGATGATGAACCTCCGGCTGGCGCGTCCCAGCGCGCTCGTCGACGTGACCCGCATCCCCGGCCTGAGCTACCTGCGGCCCGCCGCGGATGGCCTGCACATCGGCGCGCTGACTCCGCACCGGGCCATCGAGACGACCCGTGATCCTGCTGTGACGGCCGGATTTGGCGTGCTGCCCAGGTCGGCGCGCTGGATCGGGCACTACCCGATCCGGGGCCGCGGCACGTTCGGTGGCAGCATCGCCCACGCCGACCCCGCCGCCGAATGGTGCTTGCTGGCCTTGCTGCTCGAGGCGAACGTGCTGCTCCAGGGACCGGCCGGGCAGCGCGCGCTCCCGGCCGCCGAGTTTCTCCAGGGCTACTACACGACGGCCGCGGCGCCGGACGAGATGATCACCGAGGTGTGGTTCCCGCGGCCCGCGCCGCGGGCCGCGCTCACGGAGTTCGCGGAACGGCAGGGCGATTTCGCGGTTGTCGCCGCCGCCGTGGCGGTCGACATCGCCGACGGGGTCTGCCGGTCGGCTCGGGTGGTGCTGGGCGGCGTCGGCCCGCTGCCCGTCGTGGTCGGGGCCGAGGCCCTGGCCGGTCAGCCCGCCGCACCGGAGAGCTGGCACGCCATGGGCGAGCACGCCGCCGGCCAGATCGAGCCGCCGTCGGACACCCATGGCAGCAGCGGCTTCCGGAAACGACTCGCCGCGACGCTGGTGTCGCGCGCGCTGGCCGAGGCGAGCCGGCCGTGACCGGGGCGGCCGGCCAGTATCCCGCCTCCGGAGCTCACGCCGCTCCCCCTGATGGCCGGCCGCCCCGGCGTGGAGCCGGCCGGATACGGGAGGCAGGACGGGGGCGATGGACCGGGACGGCGATGGCCCGCAAGGAAGATCCGCGGATGCTGCGCGGCCGCAGCCGGTTCGTGGGCGATCTGACCCGGGTGGGGCTCCTGCACGCGGCGTTCGCGCGCAGCCCGTTCGCAGCCGCATCGGTCTCCGCCATCAGCATCTCGGCCGCGCTGCGGGCACCGGGCGTGGCCGCCGCCTTCACGGCGGCGGACCTCGGCGACCCGTACCTGCTGGCCACGCTGGAGCGCGACGAGTTCGTGCCCACGGCGATGCCCTTGCTCGCCGGGGACGAGGTGCGCTTCGCCGGCGAACCGGTGGCGGTGGTCATCGCCGAGGACGCCTACCTGGCGGAGGATGCCGCCGAACTTGTGGAGGTCGACTGGAACCGGCTGCCCGCGGTCACCGACATCGCCACCGCCCGTGCCGGTGCCGCCCATCAGGTGCACGAGGGCCTGGCGGGCAACTGCCTGGTGGACCTGCTCTTGTTCGATGACGAGCGGCTCGGCGAGATCTTCGCCGGCGCGCCGCTGGTCGTCCGCGGTGTCTTCACCAGCGCCCGGGTGGCGGCGCTCCCGCTGGAAGGGCGCGCCTGCCTGGCCGAGTGGGACGACCGCGACGACCAGCTGGTGATGCACGTCTCCACCCAGGTCCCGCACCAGGTTCGTTCCGCCGTCGCGCAGGCACTGCGCCTGCCCGAGCGGGCAGTGCGGGTCATCGTGCCGGATGTGGGGGGCGGCTTCGGCCTGAAATGCGTGGTCGGCCGGGAAGAGGTGACCGTGGCCGCGGCCGCGTTGCGGCTGCGGAGGCCCGTGCGCTGGGTCGAGGACCGGCAGGAGAACCTGACCGCCTCGTTTCACGGGCACGAGCAGCGTTACCAGGTGCGCGCGGCCTTCGACGCGCAGGGGCGGTTCCTCGCCCTGGACGCGGACATCGAGTGCGACGTCGGCGCGTACTCCGCGTACCCGTTCACCTGCGCGGTCGAGCCGCTCATGGCGGCGGGCGAGCTGCCCGGCGTGTACAAGGTCCCGGCCTACCGGGCGCGCGGCCGGGCGATCGCCACCAACAAGGCGCCGACGGCGCCGTACCGCGGCGTGTCACGGCCGCAGATCGTTCTGGTGATGGAGCGGCTGGTGGAGAAGGCCGCCCGGGCGCTGCACACCGACCCGCTGCGGCTGCGCAGGCTGAACATGATCGGCCCCGGCGAGTTCCCCTACACCGGGGTCAACGGCATTACCTACGACGAGGGCAGCTACCGCGAGTCCCTGGATCTTGCCGAGCGGCAGGTGGCCGACGCCGGCTGGCACGCCGAGCGGGACGCCCTGCGTGACGCCGGGCTGCGGGCCGGAATCGGTTACGCCTGCTTCTCCGAACGCACCGGCTACGGCACGCCGACCATGTCGCAACGGCGGATGCGGATGACTCCTGGTTACGACACGGCCCAGGTGCGGATGGACCCGACGGGGGAGGTCGTCGTCACCACCGGCACCTGCGGTCATGGCCAGGGTCACGAGACGACGTTCGCGCAGATCGTCGCCGACCGGCTGGGCGTGCACCCGGACCAGGTCCGGCTGCGTCAGGGGGACACCGACCTGGCCGCCTATGGCTGGGGAACCTTCGCCAGCCGCTCGATCGTCATCGGCGGTGGCGCCGCCGCCCGCGCCGCGGACCTCGTCGCCGACCAGCTGCGCCGGGTTGCCGGCTGCCTGCTCGAGGCGCGCGCGGCCGACGTCGAGCTGAGCGATGGTTCGGCACGGATCAGGGGTGACAGCCGGGCTGCCATCCCGATCGGCGAGCTTGCCCGGGTCGTCTACTTCCAGACCCACAGCCTGCCGGAGGCGCTGCGCTACGGGCTCGAGGCGCAGGCCTCCTTCGACCCGCCGGGCACGTTCTCGAACGCCTGCCACGCCGCCCTGGCCGTCATTGATCCGGAAACCTGCGCCATCCGGCTCCACCGGTACCTGGTCGTGGAGGACTGCGGGGTGGTCATCAATCCCCTCATCGTGGACGGGCAGGTCCGCGGCGGGGTGACCCAGGGAGTGGCGGCCGCCCTGCTGGAACGGATCCGCTACGACGACGAAGGGCAGCCGGTCAGCACCACGCTGATGGACTACCTGCCGCCGACGGCGGCGGAAACGTGTCCGGTGGACGTCGTTCACCTGGAGACCCCCTCGCGCTTCAGCGATACGGGCGCGAAGGGAATGGGCGAGGGCGGGATGATCGGTGCCCCGGCGGCCGTGCTGAACGCGATCAACGACGCACTGTCGGGCACGGCCGCGGAGTTCGACCACATCCCGGTGCTGCCGGACGAGGTGAGCGCCGCGCTTGCCGCCGAATCCATGATCACGGACGATCCCGTGCGAATAGCGCAGGAAATCGTCCGTGATCATGAAGAGAGGGCTGGGGAGAGCACCGCGTGAAGGACATGCACCGGATCCGCCTGCGCGTCAACGGGCGTGAGCACGAGCTCGCCGTGGAGGCGCGCCGGACCCTCGCCGACATGCTGCGCCATGACCTGGGCTACACGGGCGCGCACCTGGGCTGCGAGCACGGGATCTGCGGCGCGTGCACCGTGCTGGTCGACGGCAGCCCGGTCCGGGCCTGCCTGATGTTCGGCGTCCAGGCCGACGGCACCGAGGTCAGCACCGTCGAGGGCCTGTCCACCGGAGAGGAGCTGTCCGACCTCCAGCAGGCGTTCAGCGACCATCACGCGCTGCAATGCGGGTTCTGCACCCCGGGGTTTCTGATGCTCGCCGAGGCATACCTGGCCGAACGGGGCGCCGCCGGCTCCGGTCCCCCCACCGAAGCGGAGGTACGCGAGCTCATCGCCGCCAACCTGTGCCGCTGCACCGGCTACCAGGGCATCGTCGAGGCGGTGCTGGCCACCGCCCGCTCGCGCCCGGCCGCGGACAGCTCATGAGCGTCATC